>WNGE01021072.1_pt1 | contig 12412 bp, 12 predicted proteins | sample 5400651 | NCBI WGS metagenome assembly WNGE01 (sample SAMN13153370, study PRJNA577476) | soil metagenome | isolation source: 60 cm soil or saprolite under grassland replicate 2 | place: USA:California | collected 2016-06-15 | reverse complement strand
CACGCCGCTTTTTGGACTTGGTTTAGTCGACAATGTGCCCGACCGAGTCTTTTTCGCTATTGCTGATTTGCAAAAGCGGCTTACGCCCCAAATTGCCGGGAGACCGAATTTGGTCGCTGACGTCTTCACTAACCCCAACCGTTTGGCCGTCGGTAAGTTCGGCTGGAAGGGACAAGTTCCCAGTCTCAAACAATTCGCCGCGGACGCCTACTTGAACGAAATGGGCATCACCAGCGCCCCATTTCCAAATGAGAATTGTCCGCAAGGAAACTGCACCGTGCTGACGACCTGCGACCTGATTCACGATCCCGAAGATGATGGATCGGGGGTGGACGCGTTCACTGATTTCATGACGCTTCTCGGTCCTCCGCCCCGCGGCGCAATCACACGCCAGGTGCTGGCCGGAGAACTGGTCTTCCTAAAGGTCGGCTGTGCCGGCTGTCATCTTCCCGTCCTGGAGACGGGACGGAGTTCCATTGCGGCCCTCGATCGAGTGAAATTCTTTCCGTTCTTTGATTTTCTCTTGCACGATATGGGAAGCTTGGGCGACGGCATCGCGCAAGGCCGGGCCAACGGACCGGAGATGCGAACGGCGCCGCTCTGGGGCTTGCGCGTGCGAACCACTCTTCTCCACGACGGTCGCGCGACCTCGTCGCAGATACAATCCTGGCACATGACGGACAGGGCGCGCGAGCGAAGCAGCGCTTCAATGCTTTGACGCCCAATGAAGTGAACGATCTATTGGCGTTTCTGAATTCACTGTGACATTTGCGGTCGCGGAAATCGTTCCAACAGTTCAAGTCGTTCAAAGGTTCAAGATTCGAAAGTTCAATCGAGACAGGCGCCTTCAGAGTGCATCCGGGGCCGGCATGACCTCGCCGCACTTCTTACACGTGCGAAATTCTTCGCTGTCGTAAAAGTGTCGGTACGCTTTCGAGACCGGATCTTCGGCGTAGTCGCGCACGACGAAGCTCTCTTCGTGCAACAAGTAGTCGCATTTCTCGCAGTACCACTGAAAGCGATCGATCTCGCCATCGCGCCTTTTCCGTTCTGAGATCAACGCAAAGGCATCCGGCGAGAAACGCGGCGAATGCGGTGTGCCGGCCGGAGTATAAATCATCGAGCCTTGCGGGATGACCGCGACTGCTTCCTTGCCTTCCGGCGTGCGGTAGTGCAGGCGCATTTCCCCTTTAATCATCTGCATGGTTTCATCGCTCGGGTTGATATGAAACTCGCTGCGGTATTCGCGCCCGCGCGCTAGAAAAACCAAGGTGTCAGGATACTGCCAGAGCACGCTGACGCGTTTGCCGCGCTCGGCAAGCTCGCGGCCCCGCTCAAGCAAATCAACGATGGGCATTTGAAACATGGAGATTCTCCGTAATGAATTTGACGCGTTTACGAACAGCGCAAGTTAACCCGCATTCATCCTACGCGGCGCGGCGGCGCGATACAATTGGCGTCGAGCAAGATCAGCGCCGGCGCTTTGCAAAGGTTACGCGGAAGCGTAAGTGATATCGAGCTCGGGCGACTTCATGCAGAACGTTGCGCAGAGTTGGCTGGTGTGGCACGTCTCGCGCTCGCCCGTCGCCATCGGCGTCATCGCTTTCTTTGACACGTTGCCTCGGTTGTTGGTAGGCGCCGTGGGCGGGGCTATCGCCGACCGATTCGATCGAAGGCGCGTGCTGATGATTACCCAAACCGCGGCGATGATCCAAGCAATCATCTATTGGCTTGCCGTCGAGTTTGAAGTCATTCAGTTGTGGCATATAGCCGTCTTGGCGTTCTTTCTCGGCATCGTGAATACGATCAATCAGACGTCGCGCCAATCCTTAGTCAATAGCCTCGTGCCCAAAGAGGAGCTGCTTAACGCTATCGGGTTGCAGTCTTCGGTGTTTAACTTCTCAAAAATTTTGGGACCGACGGCAGGTGGATTGATCATCGCGTCTATCGGCATCGCCGGATGTTTTCTGGTCAACGCAATCAGTTTCGTATTTCTGCTTTTCAATCTTTACCTGATGGAGTTGCCGCCGTGGGAAAAGCGAAAAGATGAACAGAATATGTGGGCCGACGTCAAGGAAGGATTTAGGTATTTGCTAAGCAACCGGCGCCTACTCTATATCGTCGGTTTGTCTTACGTGATCGCCACGTTCGGCGCTCCATACAATCGATTTGTGCCGATCTTTGCAACCAACGTTCTGCACGTCGGCGCATCGGGTTTTGGCCTGCTCATGTCCGCGCCTGGAGTCGGCGCTACCGTGGCTGCTTTGGTGCTGGCCTCGGTGAACAAGCTCCGCGTCGGGGTCCGCTCCATTTGCTTCAGCTCGTTGGGTTTTGCGGTGTCTGTTGCTTTATTCGCTTTCTCTCACAATTTCTTTTTGTCCTTTCTCTTTTTGGCGATGATAGGCTTTTGCCAGATCTCAGGGCGGGCACTTTCCAATACGGCTATCCAAACGTCGACGCCGGATAATTTGCTGGGACGGGTATTGAGTCTGTTCTTTATGGACCGCGGACTGTGGTCGCTGGGCAGCATGCTCATCGGCGCGTCGGGCGCGGCGATCGGCATGGATTGGACCTTCGCCATCTGCGGCGCGGTTTGCGCGATCACCGCGATCACGCTGATGATCGTCAGCCGTCGATACCGAGCTGAAGTAGCGCGTCAGCGCGCAGATTTTAGCAGCATCACGCAACAATCGGATCTGTGACCGGTATGTGACTCGGAATCTTCGGCACGCGGGTTCTGGGCTTGCCGTCGACCCCCGAGTTGCCGGCGCCGAGTAGCAACATTCTCCCGGTGCCCGTATTGCATAGCTGGTAAGGCTCGCCGGATTGGAGCAGCACAGTGTCGAACTTCTTCAGCACAAACTCTTTGTGCGGAGTGCGAATGGTGCACTCGCCTTCGAGCAACATGAAGATATGATCATCGTTATCATGGTAGTGCATGTCGTCCTGAAGGCGTCCTTCGCAATTGATCACCCAAAAATACGCAAGATCAGTTCTCCACATACTCAGGTGATTGACGCCCGGATTCGCGTCGGCTTCCTTAATGGGATTTTTCATCTCGACCATGGTGTTCCTCCTTAATTGTAAGAGTTCCAAATGTTCCAGTTGTTCCAATCGTTTCAGATCTTGATTCGTTCAATGGTTCAGGTGTTCAATCGTTCAAGGTTAGGACTCAGCCGTGATTGCGCGGTGGTCGCTCTTTGGGTTTTACCAGCCGTCCGTGCGTGCCATCGCAGTAAGGATGATCTTTCGACTTCCAGCAACGGCAGATGGCGATGGTTTGCGGCGGTTCAAGCTCCAGAACAAACGGCCGAATGTTTGTCACCGCGTGGGAGCCATCGCAGAACGGCAAATTCTTACTTCGCGTGCAGCGGCAATACGCCACGCTCTTCGAGACTTGCTTGACGATCGTGGGTTCGATCAGGTCATCGTAGGATAGCGGCATTGACTACTCCTTCGTTTGTCATCCTAGGGTGCTCTGCGCTTTTGAATTTGTCAATTGATCGCCAGAGCGTCGATGCTATCTAACCGAATGATGATCCGGCTAAACGTTTGATTGCGAACCTCGACCGCGTCAGCGCCGATGACTCTCACGACAACGCCGGAGATCGTCTGTCCTTTGACGTAAAAGGTCAGACCCTTCTTTTCTTTCTCGCTGCGATCGAGAAGCTCTCGATAGTTCTGTGCGAGCTGCGTCTGTGCGGAAGCGATCGGGTGGTAGAAATTTATACCGAACGATATAATCGTCACCAATAGCAGTATCCGACCGACAATTTTTACGGGCTGTAACATCCGCGGCTTCTCCCCAGTAAGTGGTTTTGGTCCCACTTAGCGCAGTAAGCGTCAAACGTCAAATCGAGACTCATCCGAGCCATGAAACAACGGATGCGGATTCAACCGCGCTGGATCAATTTAAGCGCGTTATTGGCGAAAATGTCGTCGCGTTCGGCTGCGGTGATCGGCAACTCCTCGATAATTTTCCGGGCGCGCGGCAAAAGGGGCAATAGCGGCGGCGCGTCGCTGCCGAAAAGCAGATGTTTGGCACCGACGGTTTGGTAGGCGCACATGATCGCGGGCGGGTGATAGGCGACCGTATCCATGTAAAGAGCTTTGAGATATTCGCTCGGGCGTTTGGTAATCAACATGGGTTCGTAAGTCCCAAGGCCAGAGGCGAGATCGGCCAGCTCGTAGGCATAATCCATGCGGCCGATGACGTCGCAAATACCGCCACCGAGATGGCAGCCGACGAATTTTAGCTTAGAAAATCGCTCGAATACGCCGCGCACGATAAGGCGCGCAATGCTCAAGCATTCGTCGAAGGGTCGGCCGACGCTGGAAGCGAGGCGGTAGTCGCGCATGCGCTCCTCGCCGAAACCAACCGAGGGGGCATGCATCATCACCGGTATGCCGAGGCTGGTTACCAATTCGAAAAAAGGCTTCGCCTCATCGTCGTCGGGATAGGCGCGCTGGTGGCTCGAATTGATGAGCACGCCTTTCAGGCCGTATTCAACGATGCCGCGCTCCAGCTCTTTTACAAACGGCGCGCCGCCGCAGGGAAGCGTGCTGGTGAAAACAACGATCCGGTCCTTATATTTCTGCTGAATCTCCGCACCATACACGTTCCAGCGCTGGAGAAATGCCAGCGACTCTTCGTTGGTTTTCTCTTTGAGGTAATGAATCGTATTGCTGACAACGCAAAGATCGATTCCTGTGCTGACAACGCAAAGATCGATTCCTGCCTTCTCATGCGCTTCTAATAAATTTTCAATGGTAAGCGGCGTCGTATTGCCCCAGTACCGTTCCTTGGCCAATTCGGGAGGGTAAACGTGGGCATGCCAATCGATGATCATGATGAGATAGTCTCCTTTTCAGATTGGATTTTGTCGGCCGGCGCTTTTCCCTCCGGCATTTTTTCTTCCCCCTCGACGGGGGAAGATTAAGATGGGGGTGATTCTTGTTCGTCGCGTTAGGCTTACGGCTCACCCCTTCTCTAGCTCTTCCCCGTCAAGGGGAAGAGAATCGGACTAGGAAATCGGACAAAGAAGACAGAAGCGAATGGAACCTTGTGCTCGGCTTTTTCACCGACCCTCGATTCCTAGCTCCGCCTGCGCTTCGCGCAGAAAAGTAAACACTTCTCGCGTGACCTTGGCGCTTCGCCGCGCTTGGTCGATGACGAGTCTTAAGCCGTCTTCCGGTACGCCGCCGTCGGCATTGAATAGATTTCTCAATGCGTCGTACGAGGCATACGCAAATTCCTGCTCGACTTTGCCCCAGCTGATCAGCGTCCGCACCGCCTCCTCGCGATTGTCGCGGATAAAGCGATTGGCTCGTATCGTCGCCTTGATCATGGCGCGGATTTCTTCCGGCTTCTCTTTGATCTTCCGCATATGCGTGCCAAGCCCCAGGTAGGGGAAGTTGAACAGCTCGTAGGCGCGCGCCAGGATGCGAAAGCCCTGCTTCTCCATCTGCGTGTCGGCAGGCGGAGAGATTACGACAACGTCTACCACTCGCTGCTTGAGCGCGGCAAGACGCGCGGCGTCGGATCCTAAAGCCAGAATCTTGATCTCTTTATCCGAATCGACGCCGGCTTGCTTCAGCATCATGCGTGCCGCCACGTCCGGGGTTGCGCCGAAGCTGCTGATTCCCAACGTCTTGCCTTTAAGATCCTTGAGCGATTTGTATTCGGGCTGAGCGATCAGCGTCATCGGCCAGTTATCGAGAAAACCAGCAACGATTCTCACCGGCAGACCGGCGATGGCGCCGCCCACGACTGCGCCGAACAGTTGGCAGTAATCGATGTCGCCGGTGGCAAGCGCCGTGATCGCCACGTTGGGATTCATCCTGATGATCTCGGCGTCGAGATTTGCCTCTTTGAAGAATCCTTTCTTCTGCGCCATCGCGGCAGTCAGGTTCGGCATGTTGGGATTCGACACCGCGATGCGAATCCGATCGCCGGCGTCAACCGGAGCGGTGAATAAAAGAGACGCGATTAGGATCGCCAGGAACGTCATTGCCAAAAATAATTAAACGTAACCTGAGAACATTAAGGCAGAGGGGCGAAGTACTCCATTTCTTTTTCTTACCGCTCTTGCAGAACGGTGAAGCCGCTGTAACCGCGGATCTTGTCGACACGGACGAGCACGCCGTAACCTTTGCGCTCGGGGTCCTTGTCGATCTCGGCTTTGATCGTCCGCTTTAAAATATTCTGGCGCATCTCACCTTCTTTGTAGACGCTGGCTTTGCCGTAAAAGCGCCAGCCGACCCGGGCAGGTCCGTCGTAATAGAGCCTGGCTTTGCCGTAAAAGCGCCAGCCGACCCGGGCAGGTCCGTCGTAATAGAGCATGCAGACGTTGGGATTCTTTTCCAGGTTGGTCGTACTTTGACCCAGGGAGCGATCCCAAAAGGCGATATGCTCGTCGTCGTAAAGAAAGGTGCTGCGGCGAAAGCTGACGTCAGGATATCCTTCGTCGGATGTCGTCACCCACACGCAATACTTCTTTTCTTCAAAGGCTTTGCTGACCCGATCCTTCATTTCATCGGTGATTTTGATCATGTTGCGCTTCTCCTCGTTGACGGGATTTCAAACTTTTATCATTTATTCGAATCCATACAAAGTCGCGGGGTTGTCGACCAAGATCCGCTTTCTCCTCTGTTCGTCGGATGCAAACTCGGCGAGCAGATCGATGAGATCGCCGTCGTTGGGTGTATGGCCCGGCGTGAAATTGTTTGAGTGCGGCCAATCGCTTCCCCAAATCACCCGGTCCGGTGCGGCGGCGATGACGGCGCGGGCATAGGGAATCACTTCAACAAATGGCAGCCCGAAGTAAGCATGCACCATCGTGTTGCAAATCTTGTCCGCGCCGCTCACTTTCACCCATACATGTTTGAGCTTCAACAGATCCAGCAGCAATTGAAACGCCGGCTGCTTCAAACCTTCCGCCGGTTTCACCCTGGCGATGTGGTCGATGACCACGGCAACCGGCATCGAGCGGATGCGCTTTTCCTGTTCGAGCAGACTTTTCGTGTCGATGTGCAGATCAACCGACCAGCCGAGATCGACAATATTCTCGACGCAGCGATCGAGCACATCGAGCTTGACGTTGCCGCGTGGCCTGTCGAGCAAATTGAAACGCACGCCGCGAATGCCGCCTTCGTGTAAACGCCGCAGTTCGCTCTTTGGCGTTTTGTCGTCGATCCGTCCGACGCCACGGAATTTTCCAGCGGAATTTTTGATCGCGTCGAGCGTCGCCGAGTTGTCGAGCCCATGCACGCTCGGCTGAACGACCACGGCGCGTTCGATACCGATGACGGTGATCATTTTTAGATAATGTTCCAGTGGAGCTGCCGGCGGCGTGTACTCGTGCGTCGACACAAACGGAAATTGTTCCGGCGGACCGAAGACGTGAAAGTGCGTATCGCAGGATTGTAGCGGTGGTGTAAATTTAGGCTTACGCGTATTGGGATCGGGCGGATAGCAGTAGGGCATAGCTCATATCTCCAGGGCAATCTTTTAGCCTAGTTGACGTCCCGGTGTCCACTTACTCGGACACCAAATGCTCCTCGAAATTCCTACTTGATAATGACGGTCTTTTGGGAGTAAGAATTGCTGAGACAAGATCGATTCTAGCGCGACAAAACGCTAACGTAGGAGCGTGAGCATGGCAAAATTTCGTATTCTGTCCCATGGACGCCTACAAGAGTGGGTGGCGGAGGAAAAAGGCTACTTTAAGGACGAAGGACTCGATTACGAATTCCTCGTCAAGCCGATTATCACGTGGGCTGCCGACGTCGAAACCGTCGATTCAACCCCGGCAGACATTCAACGCGGCGCATTCGAATCCTATGAGGACGGGCGCGGTTGTAACCTGAGCGCAGCTTGCCACTGGACAGTCAACATGGCGGCGTCCGCCGGACACGGCAAGATGTGGGGGCATGCCTACTCCGTTTCGCCGTCAGGAATTTTCGTGCCGCCGGAATCGCCCGTGCACAGCCCCGAGGAATTGGTTAACATCCCGGTAACGGTCGGCTATCATTCCGGCAGCCACTTCTCCACATTGCAGGGGCTCGAACGCTTCTTAAAGCGCGAAGAAATCAAATTGCACTTCGGCGGCCTGCTGCTCGATCGCTTGGCGTTGCTCGTGGATCGCCAAGTTCCTGTGGTAAGCCTTTTCGGCTCTCCTTTTTACGTCGCGGAACAGCTAGGTTTCAGGAAAATCGTCGATACGACGTTCATGATCGGTCACCTGGTTACGCAGCAAGCCGACCGCGAAGACGTGGAACGTTACTTCAACGCGTTGCGCCACGCGCAGCGCGACATCGACTTCGAACCGGAAGCTTATAAACATTATTTTCTGAGAGAGCTGCCCGAGCGATATCACCCGAAGGTGGATGTCCGGCGGTTCGGACCTGGCGAGCGCATCATCTTTGAGCCCTATCCGCGCGCGGCCTTTGAACGCGCGCGCCGATGGATGGAATCATGGAATCTTTTCCCACCTGAACAGACGGGCAATGGAGGATACGAAGCTTCGGTCGTTTAGTGTGAACTCGGGCCCACTATCCCGTGCATGATTTCCGCTGTGCCGGAAGCACGCGAACCTAGAGTGATCTTGATTCATTGGGCAGCCTGCCGCTTCACCCAATCCAAAATCACCTGATTGGTTTCTTCCGGCGCTTGCCAGAAAAATCCATGTGATTGACCCTTCAAAACCTTCAGCTCGGCTCCCGGAATTCGGTTTTTTAACGTTTCGGCTTGAGCCAAGTGATTGCTTCGGGCTGAATCATTATCGCCGATGAGCACCAGCGTCGGACACTTAACGTCGCCGAGCCGGTGCGTCGCTTCCCAGTTGTGGCGGGCAATGATCAAGTGAATGTATTCCGGCAGCTTCGAGTGGGTGCCCCAAGCAAGTTGGAAAAATTCTTCAACCTTGTCCGGATGTTGTTCGCGAAATTCCTGGGTGAAAAACGCGCTGGTATCGCAGAACTCTTCGCGCAGCGCTTTCTCGAAACCTTTCTCGACAAGGCGAATGACGAGCCAGTGGGGCAAGCCGGGTATGCAGTCTGGCCCCGGCCGCGCCGCTTGACCGGAACCGCTGGCAGCCATGATGAGACTTTTTACCCGCCCCGGAAAGTTTAGCGCCATCTCCAACGCGATGCGCCCACCCATGGAATGGCCGAGCAAATGCGCCGACGAAATTTTTAGATGATCTAAGAGAGCAACAACATCGTTGGCCATTTGATTGATCGTGTAAACCTGCTGGTTCGCCGTCGAACGTCCCGTGCCGCGCGGATCGTGAACGATCAGGTTCATCGATTTCGATAGACCGGGCACTTGATACGGTTTCCAAACTTCGCCGGAGAATGCTGTCGACGGAATCAAAACCAGCGGCTCTCCTGAGCCGTGCGATTCGTAGTAAAGATTTGCACCGGTGGGTAGATTCACATTGGGCATGTCACCGTGTCTCCTTCCGAAAGGTTAGACCTACAGCCCCATCTGCTTGATCATCGCCCGCGTAATCGGACGGGAGTCGTCGAGTAAATGCTCCGACATGGTGTAGTGGTTGGCGTCAGGCTCAATGAGATATTCGACCGGCATTCCATGCTGCTTGCAATAATTAGAATAATCTTCCGACATCTGTTGCCAGCCTTTGGGTTCGGCGCCGCCTACGGCAACAACGAGGAGGCATTTGACCCGCGGCGGATTGAGCAACGGGCTGTTCTGTTTGGCGATCTCCGGCGTCATGCGTACTTGCTCTTGCACGCTGATCTCCATCACCATGTCGAGATCATAGACGCCCGAGGTAGCGACCGCGCCTTTGATCAGATCAGCCGGCATTCCTTCTTTCGCCCAGTCGTGCGCGAGCGCCATAGCCGTGAGATGGCCGCCGGCGGAATGTCCGGCGACGAAGACCTTCGAGGGGTTTGCGCCATAGCGGACAATATTTTTGTAGACCCAGGCGATTGCGGAACGAGTTTGCCTGACGATGTCCGCAACCGTAACCTCCGGACAGAGATCATATTCGACGAGCACGACCGTTGCGCCGCGCTTGGTGAACGTCGGCACGAAATTGCAGTTGTCTTCTTTGCTGCCGCTGCGCCAGTAGCCGCCGTGAATATAGACCAGCACCGGCCCGCCTTGTTTGTCGGCTGCGTAAATGTCCAGAATTTCGCGCGGCGAGTTGCCGTAAGGAACATTCAACCACGACTTGGCACTGTCGCGCACCTTGCGCGCCTGCGCCGACCTGATCCTGGCAAGCTCAGGAAACTCGGGGACGGAAACCCGCGGGTTGTATTGAAACTCCATCTCATCTTGGCGAAAACCTTTGTAAGCCGGTTCACTCATGATCAATATCCTTTCTCGTTTTCATAGAGCCGCGGGATTGCTAGCCAGCAAGGCGTGCATTGAGGTCAACGTAATTCTGTAAGCTCAACTGCCTTTTCCCGGTCTCCAGTTCATGAATCATTTCCAACACTTTACGGCAGAGCGGTGTCGGAATTTTTAGGTTCTCTCCTTCGCGAACGACGTACGCCAAGGTAAAGTCCACTTCGGTTTTGATGCCTTGCTGAATCTGCCGCAACGGACCTTTGCGGTCGTCGAGCTTCCACAATTTGGCGAATTCACTGACTGCCGCGAGCCGGTTCTCGAACGAGTTGCTGGGATGGAAATCCGGCGGATTGTATTCCGCGAGCCGAATCCAGCGCACGCCGGCCGCCTGGCCAACTGCGACGACTTCGCCAAAGAATTCTGTTAGCGTGCGACGGCTCACTTCGTCGGCACAGCTGGTCACTAGTGACGCATCCGCAAGCGAGCCGTAATATCCGAGGCAAGTATAAGTTAGTTTGCTCCACAGGACTCCGAGTATGTTGTCAGAAATCTCGGTTTCCATAACCGTATTGAGCAGCTTGTTGAGACTTTCGAGTTGCGGCGTCGTTCGTCCGTGCAGGTGACCAATGTAAAGATGTCCGCGGGTGGCCGTGTGCAAATGTCCTGCCGCAACTTTCCGGCTACCCATGCGGATCCCCATACCCACGGTGCGATCAGGCCCGACCTGGTCCTGGAGCAATGGCGGATTGATCCCGTTTTGCATGGACACAAGCAAACCATTCTCGGCGAGGTGCGGCATCACGGTGCGAAGTGCATCAGGTGTGTAGTTCGAACGCACAGCGATGAAGCCGATGTCGAATCTACCCTGAATTTCGCTGGGATAAACAATGTTGACTCTGACATTGAAAGAACCATCGGGCACGTCGACTTGCAAGCCTTGCTCGCGGATGGCGGCGACGTGTTCTTTGTCGATATCAACAAACGTGATGTCGTGGCCGTCACGGGCGAGTCTGCCACCGATGATGCCGCCGATTGGACCGGCGCCGATGACGATCATGCGGTTGTTCATGGTCCCTCCTGGATTGCTGGCTGTAACGCGGTCACGATATTCGATGGTCTAATGATGGTCAAACGATTTTGCTCAACGACGGACGGCCCTCGATACACGAACTGTCGCTGTTCAGCAGGTAGGGGCCGCGGCATACCGTGCTCGCTACTTGAAGAACCGGGAAGGGTGGAATAAGTACGTCGGAGCGACAAGTGACACTTATTTGCCCTGAAAGGACGGCGCATGAAACGAATTTTACTGGGGTTTTTTGTTTTTCTTATTTGGCCCAATCAACTTTACGCCGCTGATCGTGTTCGTATCGGTTACAGTTCCATCAGTGGTGCTTACACGCCGATTTGGGTGGCGCACGACGCCGGCTACTTTTCGAAAGAAGGTCTCCAGGATGACATCATTCTGATTCCCAGTGGCACGCAGCTCGCCCAGGTGACTGTTGCAGGTGAGATCGAAATCGGCTCGCTCAACGGCAGCTCGGCGATTGCCGCGGCGTTACAAGGCGCCGATCTCAAGATAATCGGCAACTCCGGCAACAAGATGGTCTTTTCGCTCTACGTGCGGCCGGAGATCAAAAGCGTCGAGGGATTAAAGGACAAAAAAATCGGCATTACGCGCTTCGGTTCGGCGCCGGACATTTCAATTCGTTACGCGCTCAGAAAGTACAACATCAATCCCGACAAGGATCTCACGCTGATTCAACTCGGGTTCATGGCGACGGTAGCCGCCGGATTGCAAGGCGGATCAATCGAAGGCGGCGTGGTATCGCCGCCGACGCAGTTCGCCATCGATAAGGCCGGCTTCAAAGAATTGATCAGTATCACCGACATGGATTTCGCGTTTCCCAATCCCGCTCTGGTGGCAGTGGGATCCATCATTCGCGGCAAGCCAGACGTGATTAACCGGTTCATCCGCGCCTACACCCGAGGCATTCATCGAGCGCGCAACGATCGCGAGTTTACTTATAAGTCGATGGCCAAGTACACGAAGATCCAAGATGTCGAAGTCCTGCGCAAAGCCTACGATTTCTA
>WNGE01007257.1_pt1 | contig 12413 bp, 10 predicted proteins | sample 5400651 | NCBI WGS metagenome assembly WNGE01 (sample SAMN13153370, study PRJNA577476) | soil metagenome | isolation source: 60 cm soil or saprolite under grassland replicate 2 | place: USA:California | collected 2016-06-15 | reverse complement strand
ACCCACATCCCCAGCTTGTTGCTGTAGACTCCCGCCCCGGTCTCGGCCGGGAACGGCGGCCGCATCGCGTCGGTCATCGTCGGTGTCTGCACGCTAGTGTCCTCCAGCCGGGAGAGGTGCCGGTACCGGATCTCGGTCGGTGGGCAGCTTCAGGTACTGCGGCAGATAATCCTTGTCACCGGCTTCCGGCGCGCTGAACTCGTATGGCCCGCGATACACGTTCGGCGTGCGTTCCCAATTGCCGTGCGGCGCCGGGTTCGGCAGCGACCACTCCATCCCGTTGTCCTCCCACGGATTCTGCGGCGCCTTTTTGCCGAACTTCAGACTCCAGAGGAAGTTGAACGCGAACAGGAACTGTACGGCGAACAGCGCGAAGGCGGAGTACGAAATGAACACGTTGAGCGGCTGCTGCGGCTTCAGGAAGTCGTAGACCGTCGGATCGTAGATGCGCCGCATCTGCCCGCCCATCCCGATGATGTGCATGGGGAAGAACGTCATGTTGTAGAAGATGAACGTAAGGAAGAAGTGCACCTTCCCGATCCGCTCGCTCATCATCCGGCCGAACATCTTCGGATACCAGTAGGGGATCGCGGCGAACAGCGCGAACAGGGATCCGCCGAACAGCACGTAGTGGATGTGCGCCACGATGAACTGCGTGTCGTGCAGCGGAATGTCCACCGGCGTCGCGGCCATGAAGATGCCAGACAAGCCGCCGATCGTGAACATCGACACGAAGCCGATGGCGTTGAGCATCGGCACGTGGAAGCGCAGGTTGCCGCGCCACATCGTGCCGAGCCAGTTGAACACCTTGATGGCCGACGGCACGGCGATGAGCAGCGTGGAGACCATGAACGTCGACCCGAGGGTCGGGTTCATGCCGCTCATGAACATGTGGTGGCCCCACACGATCCAGCCCAGGAATGCGATCCCGATGATGGCGAACACCATCGAGTGATAGCCGAAGATCGGCTTGCGGCTGCCGTTGGCGACGATGTCGGACGCCATGCCCATCGCCGGCAGGATCAGAATGTAGACCTCCGGATGACCGAAGAACCAGAACAGGTGCTGCCACAACAAGGCCTGGCCGCCCGCCACCGGATCGAAGAAGTGCGTGCCGATCGTCTGGTCGAACAGCAGCAGGATCGCGGCGCCCTGCAGCACCGGCAGCGCCAGCACCGCGAGGATCGCCGTAATGAACAGCGCCCACACCGAGAGTGGCATGCGGAACCACGTCATCCCCGGGGCGCGCAGATTGATAATCGTTGTGATGTAATTCACCGAGCCCATGACCGACGACAATCCCAGCACGACGATCGAGATGCTCCACAGCTTCTGGCTGTAGGTCGCCCCGGAGAGATCGGGCCGCGCCGAGAGCGGCGCGTACATCGTCCATCCGGCTCGGGGGGCGCCGTCTGGAACGAAGAAGCCGGCCAGCATGATCGTGCCGGCGAGCAGCGCCAGCCAGAACGACCACATGTTGATGCGCGGGAACGCCATGTCGTGCGTTCCGATCTTCAGCGGAATCAGGAAGTTGGCATACACCCCGACGAGCAGCGGCATGATGGCGAAGAACACCATGAACGTGCCGTGCATCGTGACGAGCTGGATGTAGTACTCGGGGAGGATGACGCCGTTCTGCACCATGCTCTCGGGCAGGATCCCGCCGCCCGGCATCGGTTTGCCCGGGAACCCGAGCTGCCAGCGGATCTGCATCGCCAGCAGTCCTCCGAGCAGCAGGAAGAACAGGCTGACGAACAGGAACTGGATGCCGATGATCTTGTGGTCGGTGGAGAAGATGTACTTGCGCCAGAAGCTCATCGGCGCGTGGTGGGCGTCGTGAGCGCCTCCGGCCGGCTTGGCGTGCGCAACGCTCGTCATTCGGTGCCTCCGGCGATTTGTTGGGCGACCCAGGCCTTGTACTCATCGGGCGTGTGCACGAACACGCGCGCCCGCATGCGGTAGTGCCCCATCCCGCACAGCTCGGCGCAGCCGAGCTCGTACTCGCCCGTCTTCGTCGCCTCGAACCAGGCGGTGATGTTCATCCCGGGCACGGCGTCCTGCTTCAAACGCCACTCGGGCACGAAGAACGAGTGAATCACGTCCTCGGAGCTGAGCTCGACCGCGAACGGCTGGTTGACGATCACATGGAGCTGGTTGCGAACCGTGAAGTCGTCGGCGGTGCCGAGCTTATCGTCGGCTCCCGGGTAGGTTACCTGCCACTCGAACTGCTTGGCATGTACGCCCAGGTGATACGCGTTCGGGGGAATGCTCTTCTTGTCCTTGATCAGCACCCAGTAGTGATTGCTGATCAATCCGAGCGCGACCATCGTCACGGCCGGGATTGCCGTCCAGATCACTTCCGCGCGCGTCGAGCCGTGCGTATAGAAGGCCTTCCGCCCGGGACGCGCGCGGTAGCGGATCACGAACGTGACCAGTCCCACCTCGACGACCACGAGCGCGATTCCCGTGAGGATGAGAATCACCAGAAACAGCGTGTCGATGGGACCGGCGAACGTCGAGCCTGCGTCGGGAAGCCACCAACGCATTCGGGTCTCCTCGCGCTAGTGCGCGGCGAAGGTGAAGTTGGCCGGCTTGGTTTCGGTGCCCGCGATCGTCACGGTCGCCGTCTGTGTGCCGAACTTCTCGTGCCATGCTTCGATCGTATACGTGCCCGGCGGCAGGCCGCTGATCGTAAAGCTGCCGTCCTGCTTCGACACCGCGAAGAACGGATCGGGGCGCACACCGAGGAACGCTTTCATCCAGCCGTGCACGTTGCATTCGAGATTGACCATCACCTCCGGCGCCGAGAATGTGCGCGTCGTCTTCATGCCGGCGGACGGCTGGCTCACGTTGAACGGGCGGTTCGCCTTGGCGATGGCTTTGATATTGTGGAGCAGCGGATCGGAATTCTGAATCTCGAGGCCCTGTCCCACCATGATGCCGAAAACGTGCGGGTGGTAGCGACAACCGTTCTGGTCCAGGACGACCGGCGTCGCGGGTGCCGGGAACGTCTGACCTGCGGGCACGCCTGATTTCACGTAGACGAATACGTTGGCGAGCGCGTTGGCGGCCCCGGCCACGACGTTCTCCTCGGTGGGCGTCGTCGGGTACTTCGCCTTGCACGCCGCCTCTTCGCTCATGTCGATTGCCGGATTCCTGGGCGCGACGCCGGTGAACTTGACCTTCCCCGTGATCGTCCCACCAGCCGCCGACACATCTGCGGCCGGCGTGGGCGGTTGCGCTGCCGGTGGTGCCGCATGGATGGAGCCGTCTCCCTTGCTGCACACGGTGAGCAGGAACATCCCACCCACCACGCTGAAGATTCTGCCGTTCATTGCTGCCTCCGGTATGAAGTCTTCTGCTGCGCGCGCCACACGACCAGCATGCCCAACCCCAGGGTGAGCACCATGGCGAGCACCGGCGAGATGAACACCCGGGCCGGCACCGGTTCGTCGAGGGCGAGGAAATACCAGGTACTAATACCCATCCGCGTGCCGTGCTCTCCGTTGGACCCATCCCACGCGAAGAACGCCACTGGGATGGCCCGGCCGGTGCGGAACGGAAGCTGGCTGGCTGTATCCGCTGAAGCAAGTGCGCGTGTGAAGACGACCCGCCACTGGCCATGGTCATACACGGTCTGCGCCGCGACACCAGCACTCGAGAGCGGATCGAACCGGTCGATCCCGCGAGCGAGGCCGGCGACCGCCGTCGACCTGGAGCTGCTCGACCAGCGCCACTGATAGACCGGCGCACTCGGGCTGCCCATCAGGAAATAGGGCCGCTCCATCCCCGTCGGAATGGAGACAGGGAATTGCACCGCCAGCTGGTCCGGCCACAGCGCCGGCTGCTCAGGCGTGGAGTCGTCGCTCTCCAGCGTCTTGAGCACTCGGCCCAGGTGGCCGAGCCAGGCGGAATCGGGACTCTGGGACCTGTCGTCCCACACCACCCGCAACGCGATCGAGTCGGCAGTGTGCACCGCCTTCACCCAGACACCAGAGACGGCCGGCGCAAACCACCGTTCTTTGCGGATGATCTGTCCCACCAGGGGGAACCAGGACGCGTCCACCGCCGTCCAGGCGGAATCGTCCGGTGAATGCGGCAGCGCCTTGACGAGGAGCGGCGCGTGGATCACGTCCCGCACGACCGGCGCTTCCGGAGGCGACAGACTGCGCACGTATTGCGCGACACGCCACAACTGTTCGTCGCTGAGGAACTTCTGCTCCAGAAGATCGCTGAACGACGGCATTGGCGTGCCGTCCAGACCGGTGCGCAGGCGGTGATAGATGTCTTCGACCGTGCCGCCGCCGTTGAAGTGCCAATTCTCGTGCAGATTCGCCGCGAAGATGGGATGGCCGGCGTCGTCTTTGAGTGTCGGCGCCGACGGCCCGTCGCCGCGGCCCAGATCGCCGTGGCACTTCCGGCAGCCAATCGAGTCGTAGAACTGCCGGCCGACCTTCAGGGCCTCGGCGCCGTTACCGCCGCCCGGCGCACTGCCGAATTTGATGGGCTGAGGCCGCTGCGTCGAATCGGCGAAGAACGTCGAGAATGTCTTGATGTAGGCCAGCACGTCGCGCCGCTGGCGATCTGAGAGCCGAGACTTCCAGCCCGGCATCGCGGTGCCGAAGAGTCCTTCATCTATAGAGCGCAGCAGATCGGCGTCGGTGGGGAGCTGGCCGCTCGGCGTCGAACGAATCTGATAGATCGCACCGGTGAAGTCGCGCGGTGGGGGGATCATGTGCCGTGCGCCCTGGCCGTCGCCGGCGCCGTTGTCACCGTGGCAGCCGGCGCACCATTTCACATAGACGGTCTTGCCGGCGCTCGTGTCCTGCGTTGCCACCAAAGCCACCAGCAGCAGTGCGTGGATCACTTTTTCCCCTCCGCACTGACTTCCCAGGTCCTCGGCTTCCATCCCGTCTGATCATAAAGGAAGAGCACGACCGACCAGATCTCGTCCTCGGTCAGGAACTCCTCCCACGCCGGCATCGCCGAATTCCACGGCGTCCCTTCGCGCGGCAGTCCCGGTCCGCCCTTGGCGACGCGCCAGAAAACGAAGCTCTCCGTCAGCTGCGCGATCGTGCCGTTGTCCTGGAAGTTGGCCGGCAGCGGATTCAGGCCCGACGCGAAGTGGCCCAGACCATCGAGATGGTCACCGTGACACGGCACGCAGTTCTGATAGTAGATCCGATGTCCTTCGGCGATGTGCGCCGCGAGGTCGCCCTGCTTGCGGAGCGGGTTCTCGAGTCCTGCGAGGGTCATCGTCTTGCCACGGAACGTGATCTGCGTCGGTGGGGCCGGGTGGATCGAACGCAGATTGGGCGGCGCCGCGACGCTGGCTTTGACCTGACTGTAGGTGAGGCAGCCGACCACGAGCGTGACGGCGCCCAGCAGTCCGTTCCGCACTGTTTTCAGACGCGGCTGAACGAGGACTTCGTGCAGCGGCTGTTTGAATTGAGTCCAGCGGGCTTCCTCATCACTTACCCAGATCAGGACACCGACCAGCACGGTTGCCATGTACTGCAGCACCACGCTGCTCGGCACCATCGCGCTACCGGGCAGCACGGGAATGACGAAGACGATGACGAGATAGGCCAGCACCAGCAGGCCCACGGCCTGCCAGAACGGGTGCTTGAGGTAGGCTCTCACTTGTGCGCCGCCAGGAACTGGACGAGCGCTTCCAGCTGCTCCCCCGTGAACTGGTGACCGAATGTCTTGGGCATCACGCCCTTGAACTTCTCGTACCCCTTCGCCGTCTTCGCATCGGGCTGGAGGATCGACTCACGAATCAGGTTCGCCGAGAGCCGCGAGCCGACATGCGTGAGCTCAGGCCCGATGGCGCCGCCTTCGCCGCTGATCTTGTGACAGCCGGTGCAGCCCGCGCCGCGGATCATCGTCATCGGATCGGTGGAACCGCCGGCTATGCCGGCGGAGGGTGTCGAGGATGTCGAAGGTGCGGAGGTCGTCGAGGCCGGGATGTCCGAGGCCGCCACGTCGACCGTTCCGCCGTTCGATTCGAGAAATGCGACCAGCGCCCAGATCTGTTGCGGCGACAGAATCCTGCCCATCTCGGGCATGATCGGCTCATAGCCCTGCACCACATACGCCTTGGGGCTCGTGAGCGATTCGTAGATGTACGCCTTGCAGTCCTTGCCGGCTTCCCGTTTGCCACAGCGCGCGCCGATCGGCCCCTGGCCCTTTTCGTCGGTCAACAGGTTCGGAGCGCGCGTGCCGAGGCCGTGACAGGCCGTGCAGCCACCCGCGCCATGGTAGAGCTGGTCGCCGGCGTTCGTGAGCTGTTCGGGTGTGACATTCGCCCCGAGGGTCAGCGCATGCGGCACTTCCGACTGCACCTGCGGGATCTTGTTCGCGATGAGCGTATACAGCGCGAGCGTGCCGAGCACGACGCCGATGATGCGGAGGTTAATGGCCCACATGTGGCGCCTCCACGGTCGACGGCACGAACGTCGATTTCTCGGCGAGCCCGCCGAGCCAGAAGATGAAGCCGACCAGCGACAGGAAGATCAGGACGCAGATGCTGATCATGATCGCGGCGTAGCCCAGTGCGGGCGTCGCAGCGTAGGGTGTCGTGTCCTGCATGACCTGCCACACGTGCCAGTGCTGGCGGATCCCGCTGCGCGCGAATCCCATCAGGCCCATGAGCCAGGTGAAGGTGACGGCAAGGATGAAGAGCGCGTACTGCGAGCGCGGCGGCATCTTGCCCCACTGAATCGCGCCGAGCGACTGCGCGCCGCGCGCCATGAGCACATCGATGAGGGTCACAAAGATGATGCAGGCGAGCACCGCCCCGACCTGATACACCGAATACCCGATGCGCACGATCGCCTCGACGAAATAGCCGCGGATGCCGAAGAACAGCACGATCGCGGCTGCGATGATGAACATCCCGGCCTGGATGCGTGTGCCGGTCTTGGCCCAGGGCACCACCGGCCGGATGTTGGCACGGCGATACAGCAGGAAGGACAGGAACGTCGCCAGAATCATCAGGTTCACAGCCGTGTTTTTGGCGCTCATCACCCCGAGCGCGCCGAGCAGCGGATGGTGCGATCCGCCCATCGCCGCGAGCTCGCGCGAATCGGCGATCATCGTGTGCGGCGTGCCCCAGACGAGCGCGCCGAGCACGAGGACGACCAGCAGCCACTTCGTGTACGGTTGATACCGCTCGGCACCGGGAATCCGGCCCATGCCGATCCAGAGATAGTAGTTGCCCGTGAGAAAAAGCACCGCGATGAGGAAGGCCTGGATCACCCACAGCCAGCTCATGAAGCCGCCCATCATCGTGATGCCCATCGACTGGTCGTACTGATAGATCTCCCGGCCCAGCCAGTAGCCGGCGAACGGCAGCACGATCAGCGCCGACATCGCGATGAAGTTGCCGACGTACCCCATCCAGTCGTAGTGCGCGCGCTCCTCGTCGGTCCGCGACGCGAGGAAGCGGTAGCTCGCGTACGCGCCCACGATCGCGCCGCCGAAGACGACGTTGCCAATCAGGCGGTGAATGTTGATCGGCATCCATGTGTGGTTCAAGATCGCGTGCCAGATCTTGATGCTCGTGGGTGACGTCTCAGGTGTGATGTCGCGCGGCGGCGTCATCATGTAGGTAAGCCACGAGTCGGCGATGAACATCACGGTCGTGCCCCACACGTTCAGCAGAATGCCGAGACACCAGTGCACGATCTTGGCGCGGCCGTATTTCCAGCGGTCCCAGCCGTAATAGTAGAGGTACAGCGTGAACGACTCGAAGAAAAAGATCGAGACGTACAACCACATCGACGGGCCGAAGATCGCCGTCATATAGGCCCAGAACTTTGGATACAGCGTGGACAGCAGGAAGACAAAGACGGCGCCCCAGATCGCCGTCGCGCTGTAGGCGATCAGCAGCAGCCGGGTGAACTCCTTCGACAGCCGGTCGTAGCGCTGGTCCTTGCCGAAGATCCCGATCGCTTCGGCCACGACCGCGAAGATCGGCACGCCCAGCACGAACGCCGCGAACATCAGATGGATCTCGGCCGCGATCCATATGGCGGCGCGGCTGCCGATCCACGGGAAGTCGCGGTAGGCAGCTGCGGTGTCGGCTGCCGCCTGGAGCAGCATCATGCCGTCAGCCATCAGCCGTCAGCCTCCGTGACGAAGAAGGGCCGTTTCTTGGAGAAATCCACCGGCATGGCGCTGCGTATCTCGGTCAGCAACTCCGGCGTGATTTCGTGCAGGCCCCGCTCGCGCGCCCAGTCCTCGACGCGCTTCGCCACCACGCCCCGCACGAACGACGGAATCCGGTCGAGCCGCGACCGAGCCGCGGCCGACCACGTGAGGGCGGGAGTGAACTCCTGCCCGTACGAGACCTCGTGCTGCGCTTCGATGACGGCAGCGCCGGTGGGTTCGTAGACACAGGAGGGGTCGGCGGCGAGCACATCGCCCTCGAGCGCGAACGCACGCGCGCGGCAGCCGCCGCAGAGCTTCTGGTACTCGCACCGTCCGCATTTGCCGCCGAGCGTGCCCTCCCGCAGCTCCCGGAACAGCGGCGAGCTGCGCCAGATCTCACCGAAGCTCTGGGTGCGGAGGTCGCCGGCCACCTCGGGGAGATAGGGACACGGCGTGAGTTTGCCGTCGGGCGTGATGCGGCAGTACTGCGTGCCGCAGGGGCAACGCGTCTCGTAATTCAGGATCGGCGACGCCGGATCGGACGCATGCACATGCCGCATGAAATGCGGCGCGCACTTGGCGCGAACCATCATCTGCCCGCGGTACTGGCGCTGCCAGCGCGCGAGATCCGCAAGCACCGCTTCGTACTCGGCGGGCGCCAGATCGGAGAGTCCGGCGCCGCGGCCCGTCGCGACCAGGAAGTAACAGTTGAACGCGACGGCGCCCTGCTCCGCCGACCACTGCGCCACACGCTCGAGCTCGGCGCGGTTCCCCTTGGTCGCCGTCGTCTGGATGATGAAGTCGAGCCGCTGCGCGCGCAGGCGCCCGAGCGCCGCGATCGTGTCGTCGAGCGAACCCTTGCCGTGCCGGAAGTTGTCGTGGTAGGTCGGCCGCAGTGAGTCGATCGAGACCGCCACCCCGCGGACTCCCGCCGCCTTGAGCGCCGCAACGCGCTCATCGGTCAGTAGCGTGCCGTTGGTCCCGACGACCACCGTCGCGCCATGCTGCGACGCATAGCCCGCGATGTGCGTGAGATCCGCGCGGAGCAGCGGCTCGCCCCCGGACAAAATGAGCAGCGGCGCCGGATTCACGGCGAGCAGCTCGTCCACGATCCGCAACGCTTCGGTCGTGTCGAGCTCCGAGGTCGCGCTCTCGTGCGGACCGGCCGAGATGTAGCAGTGGGCGCACTCGAGGTTGCAGCGCCGCGTGAGATTCCAGGCGACGACGTGTGGAACGTAAGAGGAGCTCACTGCAGCAGTTTCTCGACCGCCCGTTTCGCCTCTTCAGGCGTCACCGTCTTCATGTCGACGGGGCACTTCTCCATTTTCGCTTCGATGTCCCGGATGGGGCAGCGCGTGATCCCCTGCGCCTTCGCCTCCTCGATAAAGGCGCGCATCTCGGGCGAGAGCGCGTCTTTTCCCTCGGCCTCCGCGCGGATCTGTTTCGCACGCAGCTCGGTGAACATCACCATCATCGTGTCGATGTCGAACTCGTCCGCTTCGATCATCGCCTGTTTGTTGTCGTCCATCACCGGCGTTGTCACACGCCAGATGGCGTGATTGCGAGCGAAGCGCTCGACCGTGTTGCGGGCGAGCGGGCGAGCGATCAACGGAACCAGCTGCAGCCGTTGCCATGCTTCCTGAGTCCACACGATAGGATCCGTCGCCACCCGCTCCCGGATGCTCACATTTCCGGTCACGGGGCACTTTGTTTCGATCGTGGGAACGGTTGGAACAGGATCCGCATCGGAACCCTGCACCTTCGTCGCCTTCATCTGCTCGGTCGCCTTCACTTCGGCCAGCGCGATCTCTTCGGCGCTGCCGATGCCCATGATCAGCTGCATGTGCGTGGGCAGGAGCTTCTGGATCGCTTCGTCGAGCCATTTATTCGTGACGGTAGGTGGGGGACCAGCGTTGCCGACCTTCTCGAGCACGTACTCCTCGACGGCGCGGCGCGCGATCCCCTGCGCAAATGGCGGCACACGGAGGATCCGCACCTCGGCTTCCGGCGCCCAGGGAAGCCCGGCCTGCCCGTCTTCTTCGATCCAGGGAATGTCTTCCGGCCGCACTCCCACCACACCCGTCAGCAGCACCGAGCACGGCGCCAGCCGCAGGAGGTTTTCCGCCTGCGATCCCAGCTCCGTGTTCTCGACGCGATGTGCCCCGTGACGGCCGATTACCAGCAGTGACGGCTTGATCTCCTCGACCCACTGCATGATGACCTGGAACGGCTTGCCGATGAGGATCTGCGTCTTGAGCGGCACGTCGGGGTACTGCTGCGCCATCACTTCGGCGCGCTTCAAGTTCGCCTGGCAGAGCTTGAGCAGACCCTTGTCGATGATGTTGTTGTGGAGCTCTTCCTGCTCCTCGAACTTGAACACCTTCGACGCCTGATAGGACAGCACGTCCTTGATGTTGTGGAACACGACATGGTGATACTCGACGTCGAACGCGCTGCAGACGAAGAGTGAGCCACCGAACTCCTGCGCCAGCTCGAGCGCCGCCTTCATCGCCTTGTAGCTGTACGACGAGCCGTCGACGCAGACCATGAAGCGGCCGCCCGCGAGCGCTTGCTGGTCGCGCACGACCAGCACGTCTTTCTCGATGTCGCGCAGCACCCGCGCGACGACACCACCGAGCTGCGAGAACGGCTGGCGGCCAAGTCCGTGGGCGCCGATGGCCATCAGGTCGTACTGACGCCCGGACGAGCCGACCAGGCGCGCGGCCGCGTCTTCGTCCTCGGCGACGAGCCGGCCGTTTTCGCCGAGCTTGACGTCGCTGCGGCCCTTGTCGCCGCCGTCGTAACCCGCGGCGCGATTCGGATCGAACCCGATCAGGCCCGGCAGGCGGCCCGCGCCGCGGTTCACTTCGTTGACGATCTCTTCGTAGTTGATGCCTTCGAGCAGCTGGCGCGTGAGCGGCACACCGGCTGCCTCGCAGCGCTTGCCGAGCTGATCGAGAAAGCTGTCGGCAATGAGCTGCAGACCCTTTTCGATCAGCTTATCGTGGATTTTGCGCTGTTTCTTGATCTCTGCGGGCGTCTGGAACTGGGCGGGGAGGCCGGTCTCGAGCTGGCGGAAGCGGACATCGTGGAGGCGGGCGGCGTATACGTGATTCCCAGTGATTCTCCCGCCGGTCTTGCGACACATCTCGATGGCGCGGTCGACGGCCCAATCGGAGTGCTGCGAGTTGTCGACCGGAACGAAAATCTCGCGGTACACCACTACCTCCCCGAGTGAAGCCGCTCGAGCGGGCCCTAAACTCTAGATGTCGGTGTGGATGCCGTCAGAGTTAAGGGATATGTACACGAGTGCCGAGGCTGTCAAGGAACTTGTTCACAAGCCGCCGGGACGATTTGGGCGCCTTGCTCGTTCCAAACCGTAATCGCGTCCACGGGACAGGCGTCGCACGCGCGCAATAGCCTGTCTCTCGCCGTGGTATCAAGAGCGAGAAACGTGGCTATCCCATCTTCATCGAGCGCGAAAGCCGCGGGAGCCTCCGTGATGCAGTCGCCGAAGCCGACGCACAGAGTGCGATCGATCCGCACGCGCAGCTCTCCGACGGTGCGCTCTTCGAAATCGCTCACATCCCCTCGAGCCCGAGCTCAGCGCGCGCGGTGTCCATGACAGCCGGTGTGATTTCGGTAATGCCGCGCTCTTTGGCGTAGTCCCCGTAGATCTTCTTCACCATCCCACGCACAAAACTGGGCACGCGGGACAGGCGTTCCTGCGCATCGACAGACCAGGTCAGGGCTTCCACCCCCAACGAGGAGACGAGCTGCGTCTCCATGGGATTGGTGAGCATCGCCACGACTCTGCCGCATTTCGGACACTTGAAGGTCGCGGCCAGGGTCCCGTCACCGGGAAGCTGGCGCTCCGCGAACGCCATCTGCTGATCGCATTCGACGCAGAGGAACTTCATGGGGCCTGGGGCCTCGGGCCGAGGGCCTGGGGCAGGCGCGATGCCAGCTCCGACCAGTCATCCGGCGAGGGATGCCACGGGATTCGTGCTAACACCGGCGTAAGAAACTCCAGCGCCAAATCAGCAGCGGCCGATCCTTTTAATTCGCCGCCGACCATGTTTTCGACGATGCCGAGCAAGTCCGAACCGTGCTCGACCGCGGCGCGCATGGCGCGGCGGACGGCGTCGCGGGATTCGGGGGTTGGGATAGTCACGGTCAGCACGGCCGGCGGGTTGCCGAGGATGTCACACAGCTCGAGGTAGCGCTGCATGCCGGGTGGCAGGTCGAGCAGCAGC
>WNGE01016815.1_pt1 | contig 12414 bp, 9 predicted proteins | sample 5400651 | NCBI WGS metagenome assembly WNGE01 (sample SAMN13153370, study PRJNA577476) | soil metagenome | isolation source: 60 cm soil or saprolite under grassland replicate 2 | place: USA:California | collected 2016-06-15 | reverse complement strand
CCCGTCGTGAGGATTCCAGTCCGCATGGGCCAGCCCGCTCCTGAGCGAGGGGATAAGGGATCGAGAAGCAACTCGTCCGACACCTCCTCGTTAACCCAGCAATCATGAGGACTGGATGAAGGCGGCGTGAGGGACCATTGTGTCGCACTCTGCAACCGGCCCGGACTGCCGTACCCGTGCCCACGCCGGCGCACTTACATTCCGGCGAGCCATGGATCGCAGTGCCCCCCTCGACGACCGGCTGGGCGACTACACCGCCGACACGCGGATCATCACCCTCACGGAGAAGCTCGCGCGTCGGGGACGCCACCTGACCCGCGAGTACGGGATCAACCCGCTGCAGGTGCTGCGCGTGGAGGACGTGATGGAGCCACCGATTCCGTCACGCCCGGCGGCCGCGTGGTGGGCTACGTGGAGCGCGCCGCGATCCTCACCGCGTGGGTGCAGGTCACGCGCGACGAGCATACGAGAGAGCAGGGCTGGCTCGGGCGGCTGCGCAAAGCGCCGCGCTAGCGGTTGCCCGCGCCGGTGGCCGCTTCCGGGACGGTGCGCTTGTACTTCTGGAACCAGCTCATCATGTAGAGCTGCGTCCGCATGAAGTTCGACGGCTTCGATCCCGTGCCGTGGTACTCGTCGTTGAAGCGCAGCATGACGGTCGGTACGCCGCGCACCTTCAAGGCCGAGTAAAACTCCTCCGTCTGCGGGATCGGCGTGCGCCGGTCCAGCTCGCCCGTCATCAGGAGCGTCGGGGTCGTGATGTGCCCGACCTGCATCAGCGACGAATGGGCGAGCCACTCGTCCGGCTTGTCCCAGAACGGCTGATGGAAGAAGCTGTAGGTGAAGAGCGGAATGTCGGTCTGCCCCGCCATGCTGATCCAGTCGATCACCGGGCAGCGCACCGCGGCGGCGGCGAAGCGGCTGGTGTGCCCGATCACCCAGCTGGAGAGCACTCCCCCCCCCGAGCACCCCGACACGTACATGCGCGTCGTATCGACGTAGCCCTTGCCGATCACGGCGTCCACGCCGGCCATGAGATCGTCGTAGTCCGGGCCGGGGTAGTTGTGGTCGATCGCGTTCGAGAACGCGTCGCCGTAGCCGGTCGAGCCGCGCGGGTTGACATAGAGCACCACGTAGCCGTTCGCCGCGAAGTTCTGGAACATGTAGGCGAACCCGACATTGTACATCGCGAACGGGCCGCCGTGGATCTCGAGGATCAGGGGATACTTCTTCGCGGGCTCGAATGACGGCGGCTTGACGATCCAGCCCTGGATGCGCGCGCCGCCGGTCGAGCCATACCAGATCTCGTCGACCTTGGCGAGCCGCTTGTTCGCGAGCACGTCGTCGTTCACCATCGTCAGGCGCGTCACGGCACCCGGGCGCCGCAGGTCCATCCGCACGATGTCCCCGCCGTGCGCCGCATCGCCGCCGATGCCGACCCCGACGAGCGTGCGCGCCAGCGACACGATCGCTACCACCTGCGCGCCCTGCGTCACGTCACGCACACCGCCTGCCAGGTCGGCGTAGTGCACGTTGATCGAGCCCTTGTCGCCGGCCTGGAAGAAGACGCCTTTGCCGTCGGGCGCCCAGCGCGGCTGCCCGGGATCGCGGTCGAAGGTCTTGGACACGTCGCGCGCGCCCGAGCCGTCGATCCCCATCACCCACAGGTCGGAGGTGCGGTGCGTGTGCTCCGTCGAATCGTTGCCCGTGAACACGACGCTCCGCCCGTCGGGTGACACGGCGGGGTTCGACCAAAAACCCGGGCGCGACACCAGCGACCGGATCGCCCCGCTCGCGACGTCAACCGCGTACACGCGCGACACCTGGTACTGGCGATCCCAGGTCGAGTCGCGCAGACCGTCGAACACGATGGTGCGCCCGTCCGGCGTCCAATCGTAGCCCGCTCCGGCGCTCAGTGCGTCGAACCGGGCGCCCACGTTCCAGTGGCCGCTTGTGAGCGCCCGCGCCGTCCCGCCGTCGGCGGGCACGAGGAAGAGATGCGTGAACCCTTGCTCCATGTACCCGACGCGGTCCTGGCGGTAATGCAGATCGTCCACCACCCGCGGCGCCGGCGTCCACTTCGCCCCTTCGGGCGGCTTCGGCATGGAGACGGTCCAGAGGGTGGAGTCGGGCGCCAGCATCACGAACGCGATCGCCTTGCCGTCGGGCGACCACTTGGGGTCACCCGGCTTCTCGAGCACGCGCGTCACCTGCGACGACGCGCCCTCGGACGACGCGCCCTCGGCGTCCATCCAGCGGACGAAGACCTGGGTGCCCTTGGGCTCGCCGTCCGCCAGGTACAGGATGCGCGTCCCGTCGGGCGACCAGCGGGCGTCGGACCCTTTCACCAGGAAGCGCTGGTGTGAGCCGTCGGCGTTCATGATCCACAGCGCCGCCTCCCACTTGTCCTCGATCTTGTTCACCCAGCGGCGCGTGTACACGATCTGCGAGCCGTCGGGGGAGATCTGGGGATCGGCCACCTGCTCCCAGTCGAGATAGTGATCGACGGTGAGCAGCGTGTCGGAGGCGGTTTCCTGAGCGGACGCCGCCAGCGCGGCGCCGGCCAAGAGCAGCAGCGCAAGACGCAGGGTGCGAAGCATCGAAGGCTCCTTGTGAACGGTAATCAAGAGAGTCAGCGGGCGGTTTTCGCGCCTCCCGTCAGGCTGTCCTTCACCACCTGTCCGCCCTTCATCACGAACGCCACGTGCTCGAGCACCGTGACGTCCTGGAGCGGATCGCCCGTCACGGCGATCACATCGGCGTACTTGCCCGGCTCGAGCGTGCCCACCTTGTCCGACCAGCCGAGCAAGTCGGCCGCGTTGACGGTGGCCGCCTGGATCGCCTGCATCGGCGTCGTCCCCCAGCGGACCATGTGGGCGAACTGCTTGGCGTTCCAGCCGTGGGGATACACCCCGGCATCGGTGCCGAACGCGATCTTCACACCGGCCTGCACCGCCTTCTTGAAGTTCTCGCGCTGCAGCCGCCCGACCAGCCGCTCCTTGTCGATGATCTTCTGCGGGTAGCCGAGCCGGGTGTACTCGGCGATGATGTAGTCGTCGTTGTAGATGTCGGCGACCAGGTACGTGCCGTGCTCCTTCATGAGGCGAATCCCCTCGTCGTCGATCAGGCTGCCGTGCTCGATCGAGGCGACGCCGGCACGAACGGCGCGCTTGATCGCCTCCGCTCCGTGCGCGTGCGCGGCCACCTTGCGCCCCCACATGGCGGCTTCCTCGACCAAGGCGTTGAGCTCCTCCTGCGAGTACTGTGGCGCCCCCACCGACTCCTCTTCCGACAACACGCCCGCGCTCGCCAGCACCTTGATCAGGTCCGCCCCGTACTTCACCTCGAACCGGATCTTCTCCCGGATCTGATCCACGCCGTTGGCGATCCCTGAGAACCCGTCGAAATGCAGATAGGGCGACATCCCGTTCACGTCGCCGTGGCCGCCGGTGGCGGAGAGCGGCATGGTGGACACCAGCATGCGCGGCCCCGGGATCGCGCCCTCGTTGATCGCGTTGCGAAGCGCCACGTCGATGAACTCGCCCGCGCCGACGTTCCGCACCGTGGTGAACCCGGCGTCCAGCGTCCGCTTGGCGTAGATATGCGCCCGCACCGCCTCGTCGATCGGGCTGGTGCGGAACAGCTGCTTGTAGTAGTCGCCCGGGTCGGACGTGATGTGCGTGTGGCAATCGATCAGCCCCGGTAGCACGGTCGCGTTGCGCAGATCGATGACGCGCGCGTCGCGCGGGGCGTGCCCCGCCACCGCGTCCGCCGGCCCGACCTCCTTGATGCGGTCCCCTTCGATGAGGATCGCCTGGTTGGTGAGCACCGTCCCCGTCCGCACCGCGATCATCCGGCCCGCGCGCACCAGCACCGTGGCGCGCCCGCCGCTCCCTGAGTCCGCCTGCGCCCGGGCGTCCCGGGCCCCGCCGCCGATTGCGAGGACCAACGCCGCGCCGCGCGACCATCCGCTCCAGCTCATCGTCGTTGCTCCGATTCGTGTGGGGTCAAGGAGTGGTGGCCTGCGCTGCGGTGACAATAGCCTTTTCCACCCGCTGGGCGAAGGCGTGCGCACCCGCGGGGGCCATGCGTGCGGGGTCGCCCTTGATCTCGTAGCTGTCGGCGAGGACGGGCTTTCCCGTGGTCGCGTCGAACAGCTCCGCCGTGAGAATCCAGACCAGATTCGAGAGGTTGGTGATCTTGCCCGTGGTCACCCAGCGGGCGCCGAGGCCGCGGGCGACGGTCATGGCGCAGGCATGGTCGCAGGGGTTGCCGTCCGATTCCGCGGCGCGGACGCGGGCCGCCACGGTGCCGGAATCGACGAGAGTCACTCGCTCGGACGCCGCCAGCGTGGCCAGCAGCCTGCTCGTCGCGCTCGCCACCACGGCGGTGTCGGTCGGCTGTCGCACGTTGGCGTGCTCGTCGTCGAATCGCAGGTTCAGCACGACGACCGCCGGACGGGTTGCACCGCCTTGCGCCGCGAGCTGCGGCGCCGTGAGCGCGAGCAGGAGGATGAGCGCGACGGGACTGGGGCGCACGGGACAGCTCCGGGTCGTGGGATGCAGTGAACGGGTGTAATCTAGAGGCCTCTCGACGGGGGCACCAATGACCTCGACGCCACCCACAGCGAGCGATCAGCGCGCCGCCGTCACGGCCGGGTTCCTCGGCTGGACGCTCGACGCGTTCGATTTCTTCCTGGTCGTCATGACGCTGACGGCGATCGGAAGGGAGTTCGGGAAGCCGGACGCCGCCATCGCCCTGTCGCTCACGCTCACGCTCGCGTTCCGGCCCGTGGGCGCGTTCATCTTCGGCCTGCTCGCCGACCGGTACGGCCGCCGGATCCCGCTAATGCTGGATCTGGTCTTCTACTCGGTCGTCGAGGTGCTCACGGGGCTCGCGCCGAGCTACGTCACGTTCCTCGTGCTGCGTGCGCTGTTCGGGATCGGCATGGGCGCGGAGTGGGGCGTGGGCGCTTCGCTGGTGATGGAAAAGGTCGCGCCCCGCTACCGCGGCGTGGTGTCGGGGCTGTTGCAGCAGGGCTATGCGCTGGGATACCTGCTCGCCGCCGTCTGCTACCTGTTCGTATTCCCGCGCTGGGGGTGGCGCCCGCTCTTCTTCATCGGCGGCCTGCCCGCGCTGCTGGCGCTGTTCGTCCGGGCACGCGTGCGGGAATCGGACGTGTGGCGCGAGACGCGACAAGACAGCTGGGGGGGCCTGGGCCGGGCGATCGCGTCCAACTGGAAGCTCTTCATTTACCTGACCGTCCTGATGGCGATGATGAACATGGTCTCCCACGGCACGCAGGACATGTACCCCGCCTTCCTCGAGCGGGATTGGGGCTTCGGGCCAACCACCCGCGCAGCCCTGACCGCGTTCTCGCAGGTGGGGGCGCTCACGGGCGGAGTGCTATGCGGCCTCTACTCCGACCGCTGGGGCCGGCGGCGGACCATCGGGCTGGCGCTGGCGGGCGCGGTGCTGAGCATCCCCATGTGGGCGTTCGCGCCGGCGCTACCGGTCCTCTGGGCGGGCGCCTTCACCATGCAGTTCTTCGTGCAGGGCGCGTGGGGCGTGATCCCGGCGCACCTGAACGAGCTCTCTCCCAACTCGGTGCGCGGCTTTCTTCCGGGCTTCGCGTACCAATGCGGTGTGGCGATCGCCAGCCAAATCCCGCACGTGCAGGCGCTGTTCGCCGCGCACGCGAGTTACGCGCAGGCGATGGCGCTGTCCGCGGCCACGGTGTTCGTGGTCGGCGCACTGGTCGCGGCGCTCGGCCCCGAGCGCCGGGGAGTGGCGTTCGGGCGCGGTGCTCCGTAGCGTTAGGGTCATGACGACGTTCGTCAAAGCCACCCAAGCCTATCAGCAGGGACAGCGCACGCTGCCCGGGCGCTACTACACGGCGCCCGAGCTCTACGCCGAGGAGCAGGAGCGCATCTTCGCGCGCCGCTGGGTGTGCGTGGGCCGCGCCGCCCAAGTCGCCAACGCGGGCGATTACGTGGTGCGCGTCGTGGCGGGTGAGAGCCTCATGGTGGTGCGCGGCCAGGACGGCAGCGTGCGGGCCTTCTATAATGTGTGCCGCCACCGCGGCACCCGGCTGTGCGACGCGGGATCGGGCCACCTCTCGGAGACGATCCAGTGTCCCTACCACGCGTGGACCTACACCCTCGACGGCATGCTGATCGGCGCGCCGCACATGAACGAGGTGGCGGGGTTCGACAAGCGGGACTACCCGCTCCACGCCGTGCCGGTGGAGACCTGGGAAGGGTTCCTCTTCATCAATCTGGCGCCCGAGCCGCAGCCGTTCGCCCGCGCGTTCGCGAGCCTGGCGGGGCGGTTCAGCCGTTTCAACCTGCCCGAGCTGCGCTCCGGCGGGCGCGCCGAATACGACGTGCAGGCCAACTGGAAGCTCATCTTCCAGAATTATTCCGAGTGCCTGCACTGCCCCATCATCCACCCCGGGCTCGCCAAGCTCACGCCATATACGAGCGGGGAGAACGATCTGTTCGATGGCCCGTTCCTGGGCGGCTACATGGTGATCACGCAGCCGGGAGGAAGCCTGACGATGAGCGGCCGGGCCTGCGGGCCGGCGGTGGGCGACCTGCCCGCGGAAGACCACCAGCGAGTGTACTTCTACACGATCTTTCCGAACCTGCTGCTGTCGCTGCACCCCGACTACGTGATGTTCCACCTGCTCTGGCCGCTGGGCCCCGCGCGCACGGCTATCAGCTGCGAGTGGCTGTTCCATCCCCGCGCGTTCGGGCAGGCCGGGTTCGACCCCGATGATGCCGTGCGCTTCTGGGACGAGACCAACAAGCAGGACTGGAACATCAGCGAGCGCTCGCAGGCGGGGATCGCGTCGCGCGCGTACGAACCCGGCCCCTACTCACCGCGCGAAGGCATCGCGGCCGCCTGGGACCGGGAGTTCCTCAGGGCGATCGGACACGCGCGGTAGTCCTCACCCCTTTGATCCCCTCTCCCTTCGGGAGAGGGGAGACTCACGCCGACGGTCGTCCCCCCTCTCCCGATAGGGAGAGGGGGACAGGGGGTGAGGACTAGCGCCGCAAGTACGCGTCCGTCTTGTTGAGCCAGTCCTCGCGCGGTGGCGAGAACACGTCCACGTCGAGCGTGTCCTCCAACGCCCGCGCCTCGTGCGGCACGTTCCCCGGCAGGTGCAGCACCTCCCCCGCGCGCACCACGATCTCGCGGGCGCCGTCCTCACCCACCAGAAACTCGAGCGCCCCTTCGAGGATATAGGTGAACTGCTCGTTCTCGTGCGCATGCCGCGGCACGACGCACCCCTTCTTCAGGTACACGTGGGCGAGCATCACGCGGTCGCCGGTGATGAGACGGCGGGCCAAGCGCTCGTGCAGCACCTCCCGCGGGAGCTCGTCCCACCGATACCACGTCGCCTCCCGTTCGTCACTCACAAGTCGCTCCGGATGCCGGACCGGCGACAACGCTACAGGCGGCCGGTTGCGGCGTCAAAGCCCCCAAATCGGCGGCGTTCTTGCAGATGCGCGCCGGCGTGACTACCTTCGCCCGTCTCCCACGATGGAGCCGCTGGATGAAGCCCCCCGCATTTGAGGTCGGCGGACGTTGACGTCCTGGGAGCGAAGCGTCTCGCGCCTGCTGCGCGTGCTGCGGCTCGACAGCATCCGCGCGAAGATGTTGGTGTTCGGGATCCTCGCCACGCTCATCCCCTCCTTCACCACCGCCTGGATCTCGTACCTCCAGAACAAGCGCTCGCTCACGGAGAAGATCGCCGGCGAGCTGCAGAGCGCGAGCGCGCAGACCGCGCGCGAGATGGATCTGTGGGTCAAGGAGCGGCTGTACGAGCTGCGCGTGTTCGCGAGCTCCTACGAGGTGTCGGAGAACCTCGACCGCATGGCGCGCCCCGGGGACCCGCGCGCGCACGCCCGGCTCACCGACTATTTGAACTCGGTACACGAGCGCTTCGCGGACTATCAGGAGCTGCTCGTCGTGAACCCGCAGAGCGAGGAGGTGGCGAGCACCGCCGCCGGGCCGACGGAGCCCCGCCTCCCCCAGAACTGGGCGAGCACCATCCGGACGGAGAACGCCGTGGTGGGCCAGGTGTACTGGGACGACGCGCTGGGCAGGGGCGTGGTGATTTTCGCCGTCCCGATCTACCAGACGCGGGGACGCCTGCTCGGGGCCCTGACGGCGAAGCTCGACCTCGCCGCGGTGCACCGCCTGCTGCGCCGCTTCGCCGCGTGGGAGACAGGTCAGGTGTACGTCATCGCCGTGGACGGGCGCCCCCTGGTCGGCTCCCGCGCCACCCCCGCCGAGCTGAGACGCAGCACGGTGGATGCCGCGATCCTCCGCCGGCTGCTCCAGCAGGAAGGCGCGCCGCTCGAGTACGCTGGCCTCGACGGGCAGGACGTGGTGGGAACGCTGAAGCGCGTGCCCCGGCTCGACTGGGCGGTGCTCGCCGAGACTCCGGCCGCCGCGGCGTACCGCCAGGTGACGCGACTCCGCAATGTCACCATGCTGGTGGTGGCCGCCCTGCTGGTGGGCGTCGGGCTGCTCGCTTATTTCCTCGGGCTCCTGATCACGCGGCCGCTCGACCGGCTGACTCGCGGCGCCGCCAAGGTCGCGGAAGGCGACCTCGCCGTGGACCTGCCAGTGGTGAGCGGCGGCGAGCTCGGCTATGTGACCGAGGTGTTCAACGACATGGTGGCCCGCCTGCGCGAAGGGCGGCGCGAGCTGGAGCGGCTCTCGATCACCGACCACCTGACCGGCGTCTTCAACCGCCGCTACCTCATGGATGCCCTCGCCAACGAGCTACGGCGCTCGCATCGGCTGAAGCATCCGTGCGCGCTGCTGATGGCCGACGTAGATCATTTCAAGCAATACAACGACGAGTACGGTCATCTCCGGGGCGATGAGGCGCTGGCGCGGGTCGCGACCATCCTGCGGGAGGCCTCGCGCGACGTGGATTGCGCGGCCCGCTACGGCGGCGAGGAATTCGTCGTACTCATGCCGGAGACGGAGGCGGCCGGCGCGGTGCTCACGGCCCAGCGCATCCGCACCCGGCTCGCGGAGGACTCGCTCCTGAACGGCAAGCTCACGCTGAGCATCGGGCTGGCCCAGTTCCCCGACGACGCCGAGACGCCGGAGGAGCTGCTCGCCGTCGCCGACGCGGCGATGTACCGGGCCAAACGCGACGGGCGGGACCGGGTGCAGCGCGCGTCGCGCTAGCGGTCGCCCGCGTCGCGCCGGCCCACGAGCGTGACGAACATCCAGCCGGTGCGCCCGCCCTCGTCCCCCACCCGCACCCACTGGTCCACGGTCGAGTACCCGCACGCGGTAGCCGCTGCCCGGCCCTTCACGGACGTTGCCCCGCGCGACCGCCTTGAGGCGCACCGGCACGGCGAACGGCGTTTCGCCCGGGCGGAACGCCGGCTGGTCCACACCGCCGAGGCGCGTCCGCCCCACGCCGGCGACGCTCTTCGCCTGGTTCGCGAGGTACAGCGCGCCCCCATAGTTCTGCTTCGCGAACTCGGCGCTGCCCTGCTGCAGCAGCGCGTTTGCCTGCGTCACGTCCGACGCCCCGTTCGGCGCCCCTCCCCCCGAGGCCGCGCGCAGCGCCTGCACGGCGATCTCCGCCTCCGCCATCGCCGACGCCGCTTCGGCCCGGCTCGCGAGCGTCTGGAGCTTCGCCATGGCGCGCACCACCTCCTGCCGCGCCTCGTTGAGCCGGGCGGTCACGTCCTCGATCAGCGCGTCGCGCTCGGCGACCCGCAGCTCGAGCCGCGCGAGGCGCTGGTCCAGCTCGTTGTCGCGCCCCGCGCCGGAGCGGGACCCGGCGCTGTCCGGTGCCGCCTTCGGTGTGACCGGCGGCGCCGCCCCCGAACACCCGAGCAGCACCGCGACGAGCAGCACCGCCGGGTGCGTGAGCGACGCGACAAGGGCCCGCGCGAGCGAGCCCGGCCCCGTGGCGGCCAGGCCGGGTCGCCTCAACCCGCCGCCTCCTGCCCGTCCGCCTGCTGCTGCTGCATCGGCTCGTGGGCCTGCGCGCTCACCCACACGCCGGGGTGCGGAATCGTGACCACGAAGCCGTCGCTCACGCGCAGGGGCCGCGCCTCGTATGCCGCCAAGGCCTCGTGCCACTCGGGCGGCAGCCCCGCACCCGGCCGCAAAGGCAGCGCGATGGCGTTCCCCACGCGTCCCACCACCGTGTTTTCCGCCACGTCCGTGAGGGGCCGGCCCGCCGGGTCGCGCAGCTTCGCCAGCGCGACGTACCGCGCGGCGGGGTCGCCCACGGCGATGATCACCGTCGAGTAGTACAGCAGGTTCGACTCGATGTGCTCGAGGAGCCGGGTGCGCGCCGCGCCGGCATCGGTGGGCCGGTCCTCGCCGAGCAGGCGGTCCAGCGCGGGGAGCAGGCCGCGGTCGAGCAGGGTCCGCCGGAACAGGTAGCCGAACTGCCGCACCACGTCGGGCGTCGCGAGGTTGGGCAGCCGGAAGGGCACGAAGATCACCGGACGGGCGCGGGGGCTTCGTACCAGCACCTTGAAGCGCTCGAGCGGCTCGAAGAAATGGAAGGTGACGAGTCGGTCGCGCGTGGTGTTGCGCACGTGACGCACCGCACCCGCGGTCGGGGCATCGGCGGCGGCGTCCACCACGCCGAGCGGCCGGCGCCGCAGCGCGTGGCTCATGCGCTCGGTCCGGTCGCGGATCATCTGGACCGTGTCCGCCGCCGCGGCCTCGATGCCGGGCTCGGTGAGCATCAGGGGATCGAGCTCCAGCTCGGGGCGGAGCGTGGTGGCCAGGTCACCGAGCATCGAGGTACCCACCATGCGGGCGAGGATCTGGAGCGGCCGCTCGCGGCCATCCGCCTCGCGGCGCCAGCGTCCGTCGAGCACGGAGAGCTTGGCCTCGTCGCCGGGGGTGAGCGTCACGCTGTACAGGAGCTCGCCCCACTGGACGCCCAGCGACTGCCAGAATTGCTCGACGTCGATCAGCGCTCCATAGCGGAGCACGGTGGGCCCGTCGCGCACGGGAGCGAAGAAGTCGGCGGCAGCCGAGCCGGCGCCGGCGGCGGTACCCTCCGCGAAGAGAACGAGCCGCTGGAAGTAGAGGACGTGCCCCGCCGCCTCCACCTGCGGCTGCTCGGGCGGGCGGGCCGGTTGCGGCGCGGGGCCCGCCTCCGGCGCGAGCGGCTCGCGTGCCGGCCGATCACTCACCAGGCTGAGCGACGGCGGCAACTGCGCGGGCGCCGCGAGCGGCGTGGGCTCGTCGCCCAGGGTCGCCGTCGCGATCTCGATCGGATCCTCACTGCGCAGGCCCACGCGGATGCGCAGCCGCGCGGTGTCGCGGCGCGGGATCGCCACCGTCCCGTCGGGCTCGCTCACCCAGTGCCCCGCGGCATTGCCGGCCTTGTCGAGCACGGTGACGGGCACGCCCTGCGCGGGCTTGCCCGTGTCCTGATGCACGATCCGGAACAGCCAAACGTCGTTCATTGGGGGGCACCAATATGCGAAACGGCGGGGGCGACGTACAACTACGGCGTGCAGCGACCCCCGTAAGGCGTTGCTGGATGAGGCGTTACCGGAGGTCGAACATAAAGTGATGCATGTAGTCGATCGTCTGCTGTTGCTCGCTCACCTGGAAGGCGAGCACGTCGCCGATCGTGATGACGCCGACCAGTCCCTTGTCGTCCACCACCGGCAAATGGCGGATGCGCTTCCCGGTCATCATGGCGGCGCAGTCGTCCAGGGGCGTGTCGGGACCGCAGGCGGTGACGGGCGCGGTCATGACGTCGGCCACCTTGGTGGCCGCGGGATCGCGCCGCTGCGCCACCACCCGGCGCAGGATGTCGCGCTCCGTGAAGATCCCGGCCAGCCGCTTCCCCTCGGTCACCACCAGACCGCCGATCCCGCGCTCATTCATGAGCTCCGCGGCGTGCAGCACGGTCTCCCCCGGAGCCACCGAGATGATGTCGCTGCCCTTCTTGGCGAGGATGTTCTGGACGGTCGCCATACTGCCACCTCCGGCGCTAGAGTGGTCGAGTTCGATACTATCGCTCCGCGGGCGCGCGCGCCACCTTACTGCCGGCCCTCCAAGAGACATGCCCATGCCGCCGCTCGTGCTCCTGGCGTTGACCCTGGCCGCCGTGCAGCAGAAGCAGGACTCCCAGCCGCCGCCCCCTCCCAGTACCATCCCCGAGCTCGAATCGCGTATCCGCTCGGTGCTGGCGCGGACCCATACCCCCGCGGCCGGCATCGCGCTGGTCACGCGCGACAGCGTTCTCTGGGTGGCGGGCATCGGCAAGGCGGACGTGGCGAGCGGTCGGGACGCGACGGCGGAGACCCTGTTCCGGATCGGATCGACCTCGAAAGCGTTCGTCTCGCTGCTCGTGCTTCTCGCGGTGCAGGAAGGCAAGCTGCACCTCGAGGA
>WNGE01006985.1_pt1 | contig 12415 bp, 13 predicted proteins | sample 5400651 | NCBI WGS metagenome assembly WNGE01 (sample SAMN13153370, study PRJNA577476) | soil metagenome | isolation source: 60 cm soil or saprolite under grassland replicate 2 | place: USA:California | collected 2016-06-15 | reverse complement strand
GGCGACGAGATCGGGGAGATCTCCGGCATCGGGCCCAAGATCGCCCAATCGGTGGCGCGCTTCTTCCAGGACGAGCGCAACCGGCAGACGATACGGCACCTTCGCGAGGCGGGCCTCGACCTCACCGAGAAGGGGGCATCCGACTCGCCGGGCCCGCTCACGGGCAAGACCCTCGTCCTCACCGGCGGCCTGCGCGGGCTCACGAGGGACGAGGCCAAGGACGCCATCCTCCGCCTGGGCGGGCGCGTCACGGGCACGGTCTCGAAGAAGACCGACTACGTCGTCGTGGGCGAGGATGCCGGCTCCAAGGCCGAGGACGCCAAGCGGCTCAAGGTCACCATGCTGGACGAGGCCCAGTTCCTCTCGCTGATCGGACGCTCGCAGTGAAAGCCATGGCGCTCCTGGGGTTGACGCTCGTCGTGCTGCTTTTGGCGCAGCCGCCGGCGCATGCCCAACCCAAGCCGCGTCCCACGCGGCAGCAGGCTCTCCAGGATCTCGGGAGCGCCGACGTGGAAACGCGCCGGCTGGCCGCGGCGTGGATGGGCGATCTCGGCACGCCGGCTGACCTCCCGGCGCTCTTCAAGACGCTCCGGGATCAGGACGACCTCGTGCGGGCGCTCTCCCAGAACTCGATCTGGCAGGTCTGGAGCCGCTCCGGCGATCCGAAGGTGGACGGCCTCTTCGCCGTCGGCGTGGAGCAGATGAACCACGGCCAGGCCCAGGCCGCCATCGGCACCTTTACCGAGATCATCAAGCTCAAGCCCGACTTCGCCGAGGGGTGGAACAAGCGCGCGACCGTGTACTTCCTCATGGGCGAGTACGACAAGTCCCTGCGCGACTGCGACGAGGTGATCAAACGGAACCCGCAGCACTGGGGGGCCTTGTCGGGCTACGGACAGATCTACCTTCACCTGGACAAGCCGGAGCAGGCGCTCGCCTACTTCGAGCGCGCGGTGGCGGTCAACCCGAATCTTCAGCAGATCGAGTATCTGATCGAGGAGTTGAAGCAGGCGCTCATCGAGAAGCGCAAAGGCACCATCTAACCGGCCCCGAGGCCGGCCAACCGTCGCACAAGGAGGATCGCCCGTGCCGCTCACGACCCAGCAGGTGGAAGCTCTCAAGAAGATCACGAGCCCCAGCGTGGCCAACGCCATCGAGACCTTCAAGGTCCGGCCCCGCGAAGCCGGCAACGTCTCGTCGGAGATCCGCGGGCTCTTCCCCGAGCTCGGGCCCCTCGTGGGACACGCCGCCACGTGCGTGATCAGGGCCGAGCAGGGCCCCATCGACGGCCACCGCGCGAGCCTCTACGGCTGGTGGGATTTCGTCATGAGCATCCCGGCGCCGCGCGTCATCGTGGTGCACGACATCGACGAGCCGCGCGGCCAGGGCGCCCAGTGGGGGGAGGTGCAGGCGAATATCCACCGCGCGCTGGGCTGTGTCGGCGTCGTGACCGACGGGTCCGTTCGCGATCTCGACGAGGTGCGCGCGCTCAAGTTCCAGTTCGCCGCGGCGCACATCTCCGTCTCGCACGCCAACGTCCACATGATGGACTTCGGCATTCCGGTCAAGGTCGGCGGCGTGTGGATCAAGCCCGGCGACATCGTCCACTTCGACCAGCACGGCGTCGTGACCATCCCGCCCGAGATCGCGGGCGGCATCCCCGAAGCCATCGCCAAGGTCGAGGCCGACGAGAAGAAGATCATCTCGACCTGCCAGGCGCCCGGCTTCACGCCGGACAAGCTCAAGGAGCTATACAAGCAGATCCGACCCGGAACATATTAGGCAGGCCGCCGATAAGGGCCCATCTGCTTCGTTGGCGCCCTCGGCTGCGGGCTCAACGTAGCCGGGCTACGCCTCGCCCGCAGCCTTCGGGCGCCGCCTCGCATCTGGACCCTTCTCGACGCCCTGCCGGCGGAGGAGACGATGGATAGAGCTTACGATCTGGTGGTTGTCGGAACGGGGACGGCGTCGGGGGCCGCGAGCCGCTGCCGCGACGCGGGCTGGAAGGTCGCCGTCATCGACTCGCGTCCCGTGGGCGGCACCTGCGCCCTCCGCGGGTGCCGACCGAAGAAGCTGCTCGTGAGCGCAGGCGAGGCCGTCCACGTGCCGCGCGACATGGCGGGGCGCGGCATCCTGGACGCCGGCCTCAAGATCGACTGGCCCGCGCTGATGCGCTTCAAACGCTCCGAGACCGACCCGCTTCCCGCCGCGTTCACAGAAGGCTATGCCAAAGCCGGCATCGACGTCATCAAGGGCCGCGCGCGCTTCGTGGGCCCGTCCGCGCTCGCCGTGAACGGCGACCGCGTCACCGGCCGCCACGTGCTCATCGCGGCGGGGGCGCGTCCCGCCCCGCTGGGCGTACCCGGCGAGGAGCTCGTCGCGTCGAGCGACCGCTTCCTCGACCTCGACAACCTGCCCCCCCGCATCATCTTCGTGGGCGGCGGCTTCATCTCGTTCGAGTTCGCGCATTTGGCCGCGCGCGCGGGCGCGGAGGTCACAATCCTGCATCGCGGCGCCCGTCCCCTCGAGGGGTTCGATCCGGATCTCGTGGGCCTCCTCGTCAAACGTACCCGCGAGCTGGGCGCCAAGGTCGAGCTCTCGACCGCCGTCGCCGGTGTGGAGCGGACGCCGTCGGGCCTGGTCGTGGTCGGCGGGAGCGGCGGGAGCGAGCGGCGCTTCGAGGCCGACCTCGTGATCCACGGCGCCGGCCGGATGCCTGACCTCGACGACCTCGATCTCGCCGCGGGCGGCGTCACGCAGGAGCGGAGGGGGGTCAGCGTCAACCAGTATCTCCAGAGCGCGTCCAACCCGGCGGTCTATGCCGCGGGCGATGCCGCCGCCAGCGGGCCCCCGCTGACGCCGAAGGCCGGCCACGACACGGAGATCGTCGCCAGCAACCTGCTCGAGGGCAACCACCGGATGCCGAACTACGAGGGCATGGCCAGCGCCGTCTTCACGGTGCCCGCGCTGGCCGCCGTCGGCTTGACCGAGGAGGCTGCGCACGCCAAGGGACTCCGCTTCCGGACCCAGTGGCAGGAAACATCGTCGTGGTTCTCGTCGAAGCGGGTCGGCGAAACGGCGTCCGGCTTCAAGACGCTGGTCGAGGAGGGCACCGACCGCATTCTCGGAGCCCACCTGCTCGGCCTCCACGCCGAAGAGGTGATCAACCTCTTCGCCATGGCGATGCGCTTCGGCCTCAAGGCCGGGGACGTCAAGCAGATGCTCTTCGCGTACCCGACGAGCGCCTCGGACGTGCCGTTCATGCTTTGATCGGTCCTACGTCGTCGGGCGCGCCGCCGGCGCGCCGGGCGAGATTCCCGTGCAGGCGGGCGGCGTGCCGGTGTATTTTCGAGCACGATCCCATGATCGAGATCCGCCTGCCCCGCACCACCGACGCCGCCGGCTGCGCCGAGCTGGCCGCCCTCGTGGTCGGCGAGGACCGCGCCGGTCCCCTCATCAAGTCGCACCTCGAGCGCCACCACCTGATCGTGGCCGAGGCCGACAAGGAGATCGTCGGCTTCCTGGCGTACCGCACGGACTGGTTCCAGTGCACGTTCGTGAGCCTGGTCGTCGTGCGGGAAGATTTCCGGCGAAAGGGCATCGCCCGGGAGTTCTTCAAATCGGTCGAAGCCGTGTCTCCCTCGCCGCGGGTGTTCTCCTCCACGGAGGAGACGAACGCGGCGTCGATCCGCATGCACACGGCGCTCGGCTTTCAGCCCAGCGGCCACATCGACAACCTGCCGCAGGGCATGCGCGAGCTGCTCTTCTACAAGCGCATTCCGCCGCGCTCGATTCGCTGAGGGAGATCTCACGGACCCGCTCCAGCGGACGCTGCGCGCGCGATGGGGCATCGTGGCGGCGCCGGCGCTCCTCTATATCTTTTCGTATTTCCACCGGGTGGCGCCCGTCGTCGTGGCGGCCGACCTCATGCAGGCCTTTGCGATTCCCGCGGCGACGCTCGGGACGCTGATCGCCGTCTACCCGTACTGCTTCGTCTTCATGGCGCTGCCCAACGGCACGCTGGCGGACACGCTCGGTCCGCGCCGGATGCTGGCGTTGGGAGGTGTGACCATGGCCGCGGGCAGCATTCTCTTCGGGGCGGCCCTCGTCTTCTGGGTCGCCTTCGCCGGCCGCCTGCTCGTGGGACTGGGCGCCTCGACGATGCTCATCGCCTCGCTTCGCCTCGCGTCGGAGTGGTTCCGGCCTCACGAGTTCGCGACGGTCGCGGGATCGAGCCAGAGCATCGGGGCCTTGGGAGCGATCGTGGGCACTGGGCCGCTGGCCCTCCTCGTCGACGCGATCGGCTGGCGCTGGTCCTACATCGGCATCGGCGCCGTCACGGCCGTCCTGGCCGCGGCCTGCTTCGTGTTCATCCGCGACAGGCCCGAAGACCTGGGCCTGCCGCGCATCGCCGACGGGCCCCGGCCGGCGGCGCCCAGCCTTCGCGCCACGATCGCGGCCGTGCCGGCCATTGCCGCCAACCCGCGGTCGTGGCCCATTCTCGTCATGGGGGCCGCGATGTACGGATCCTTCGTGGCCTTCTTCGGGCTCTGGGGCGTGCCGTACCTGACGCAGACCTACGGCCTCCAGCGGGCCGCGGCGTCGAACGTCCTCATGATGACCGCCGTCGGGCTTCTCCTCGGCGCGCCGCTTTCCGGCTGGGTCTCCGATCGCTGGCTGCAGCTCCGAAGACCGCCCCTCCTCGTGACAGCGGCGCTCTTTGCTGGAATGTGGGCGCTCCTCGCTCTCCCGGCGACGCCGCTGCCGCTCGGCTGGCTCGGCCTGGTCTGCTTTCTGCTGGGTTTCGGTTCGGGTGGCGTCTCGCTCGTCTTCCCCTGCATCCGCGAGGTGAACGACCCGCACCACGTGGGCGTGGCCCTCGGCTCCCAGAACCTGCCCATTTTTCTCGGCGTCGCGCTGATGCAGTGGCTGACGGGGGTGGTCCTCGATGCCAACTGGACGGGCGCGCTCGCCGGGGGGGCCCGCGTCTATCCCTTCGAGGCGTACCGCGCGGCCTTCACCCTGTGCTTCGGCGTCGCCCTGGTCTCGTTTCTCATGGCGTGCCTGACGACGGAGACGCGCTGCCGCAATGTCTGGGCGCACGCTCACCCTCACGCCTGAAGGGGTCGAGCTCGCCTACCGCCACGGAATCTTCCCGATGGCGGACGAGCGAACGGCCGAAATCCTGTGGTTCAGGCCCGACCCGCGGGCCGTGATCCCGCTGGACGGCTTCCACGTCTCGCGCTCGCTCGCGCGCACGCTGAGGCGCGCGGTGTTCGACGTCCGCGTCGACACGGACTTCGAGGGCGTGATGCGCGGCTGCGCCGACAGGCCCGAGGGCACGTGGATCTCGGAGGGCTTCGTGGAGGTCTACGGCGCGCTCCACCGGGCGGGCAAGGCGCATAGCGTGGAAGCGTGGCGCGAGGGACGCCTGGCCGGGGGCGTCTATGGACTCGCCCTGGGCGGCGCGTTCATGGCGGAGAGCATGTTCCACCGCGAGACCGATGCCTCGAAGGTGGCGCTGGCGGCGCTCACCTCGCGGCTTCGCGAGCGGGGCTTCATCCTGCTCGACGTCCAGTACGTCACGCCACACCTGGAGAGCCTCGGCGCGATCGAGATCACCCGGCGCGAGTACGAGCGGCGGCTCGAGCGCGCGCTCGCCCTCCCCTGCACCTTCGCCTAGACGACTTCGTCCTTGCGCGAGAGGACCTCGCCGAAGCGGGAGAGCGCTGGAGGGGGCAGCGTCTTGTAGACCTCGTCGAGCCGGAGATTGATCTCGCGGTTGGCCAGCGCGAAGAGGCTCCGACCTTCCGCGTCGCCCTCGACGAGAAACGGGCCGATCCGGTCCACCTCCAGCACCCAGAGCGCCTGCGCGATGCCCAGCTCCTTCAGCCAGTGGACGTCGAGGACGCGCGTGATGCTGCGGCCGTACATCGCGCCGAGGCCGTAGCCGACCGTCGTCAGGTACACGGCGCCGTGAGGCACGAACCACTCGCGATACGCCAGCTCCGTCAAGCCGGCCTTGCCCACGATGACCTTGGCGCCGGAGCGCTCGAACCAGGCCGTCATGGACTTGCCGAAGCGAAAAGACGCCGTGGCCGTCACCGCCTCGACCGCGTATGAGCCGTCCGGCTTCACGGAGGCCGCCGGCGAGCAGTGGAAGTTGACATTGGTCAGCTCGCGGACGCCGGCGGGCAGCGGCACGCCCTTGTCGACGACCTGGCGGTACACGCCCTCACGCCCGGTATAGAGCGCGCCCGAGAGATACACGACGTCGCCGAGCTTGAGCCCGCGGATGGCCTCGGCCTGGACGGGAGTCGTGAGATGGACCTCGTCCATGATCACGTCGTCGAGGCTCCGGATCTCACTCATTCGATGCCCTGCCGCCGGTAGTAGTCGGTGAACCACCCCGGGTCGGTCCTGATCTCGACCGTGCCGGTCGGGAACAGACGCGCCGTTGAGCGCCGCGACGAGAGACAAAACTGGTGCATCGCGACGGGCATGCCGCCCGTGTGCGTGTGCGCCAGCTCGACGTGGGTCGCCACCACCATGGAGGTGCCGGCGAACCCCATCGCGCCGATGCCGATGTGGTTGCCGAGCGCCGTCAGCTCGTCCTCGAGCGCCGCCGCCGTGGGATCCGGATTGCGGCTGCCGACGGCGCGGAGGCACGCCGCCTCCTTGCCGAGCCGCATGCAGGTGTCTTTCGAGCCGCCGATGCCCAGGCCCACGATGGCGGGCTGGCACGCGAGCCCGCGCTTGCCCGACTCGATCAGCGTGTCCACGAAGAAGCGCTTGATGCCCGGGATGCCGTCGCCGGGGAACAGCATGCGCCAGTCGGTGCCGAAGAGCCCGCCCTTGTGAACCGTGGTCAGCTCGATCCAGTCGCCGCCGGGCTCGACCGAGTAGGTCACTTCGGGGGCGTGGTAGCCGACATTGTTGTTGTGGTCCTCGCGCGTCAGCGGATGCACGCGGTTCGGGCGGAGCGGGATCGAGGCCGTAGCCTCGGCCGTCGCGCGCCGCAGCGCGCGCTCGAGCGCGACGAGGCCGCCTTCGACGGCCGCCTCGTTGCCCAGCTTGACGTAGTAGCGGGGCAACCCCGTATCGGCGCACATCGGGCGGCGCTCGGCCGTGGCAATGTCCCAGTTCTCGAGCATTTCGTCGAGCACGAAGCGGGCGAGACGGTTCTTTTCCCGGTCGCGAGCCAGGCGGACGCCGTCGCGGTAGTCGGCCGGAATATCGATGGCCGCGCGGGCCATCAGCTTACGCGCGGTGTCTTCGATCAGCTTGGCGGGGATGGAAGGCATGTGCGTTGGGGCGACACCCCTGATTCTCTCAGCTCTCGCCTCGCCTCGCGGCTTCAGCTCGAAACGCGACCCCCTCCCCTGAGGGGAGAGGGAGAGTTATGGATCAGCGCTTCCCCTTGCGTTCATCTCTCCGGAGCTTGTACTCGATCGAGTCCACCAACGCCTGCCAGGAGGCTTCGATGATGTTGTCGGCCACCCCGACCGTGCCCCACGTCTCATCTCCGTCGCCGGACGTGATGAGCACGCGGGTCTTGGCCGCCGTGCCCTTCGATTCGTCGAGGATGCGGACCTTGTAGTCGAGGAGGCGCATCTCGCGGAGGTTCGGGTAGAACTCTTCGAGCGCCTTGCGGAGCGCGTCGTCGAGCGCGTTGACCGGCCCGTGTCCGGACGCGGCCGTGTGCTCGGCGATCCCCTTGACCTTGAGGCGCACCGTCGCTTCGGCCACGGGCTCGCCCCCGTCGCGCTCCTCCTCGACGATGACCCGGAAGCCGTCGAGGTCGAAGTAGGGCTTGTGGTTGCCGAGGGCGCGCTCCATGAGGAGCTCGAACGACGCCTCGGCGCCCTCGAACTGGAAGCCCTCGTCTTCCATGCGCTTGAGCATCTCGAGGATGCGGCGTGCCTCGGGCGTGTTCTTGTCGAGGTCGATGCCGTACTCCTTCGCCTTCCAGAGAATGTTCGACTGCCCGGCCAGCTCGGAGACGAGCACCCGCCGGTGGTTGCCTACGGCTTCCGGATCGACGTGCTCGTAAGTCTCCGCGTGCTTGAGGACGGCAGAGACGTGGATGCCGCCCTTGTGGGCGAAGGCCGAGTCGCCGACGTAGGGCTGCGAGCCCCACGGCTTGCGGTTGGCCAGCTCCGACACGAAGCGCGAGACGTCGCGGAGCTCGCGGAGGTTCTCCCTGGGGATGCAGTCGAGGCCCATCTTGAGCATCAGGTTGGGAATGATCGAGACGAGGTTGGCGTTGCCGCAGCGCTCGCCATAGCCGTTGACCGTGCCCTGGACGTGGTTGACGCCCTCGGAGACCGCCGCGAGCGTGTTCGCCACGGCGCACTCGGTGTCGTTGTGGACGTGGATGCCGAGCGGCGTCTCGGCCCTCACGTGCTTCTTGACCTCCCGGATGATCTCCGCGATCTCGTGAGACAGGCCGCCGCCGTTGGTGTCGCAGAGGACCAGGCAGTGGGCGCCCGAGGCTTCCGCTGCGCGGAGGGTCTTGAGCGCGTACTCGCGGTTCTTCTTGAAGCCGTCGAAGAAGTGCTCGGCGTCGTAGATGACCTCCTCGAAGTGCTTGAGGAGGTAGGCGACCGAGTCGGCGATCATGTTGACGTTCTCGTCGAGCGTGGTACCTAGGGCGTGGGTCACGTGGAGATCCCACGACTTGCCGAAGATGGTGACGACGGGCGGGCCCGCCTCGACGAGTGCCTGGATGTTGCTGTCCTCCTGCGGCCGGCCACCCGGACGGCGCGTCGAGCCGAAGGCGGTGATCTTGGCGGTCTTGAAGACGGCGTCCTGGACGCGCTTGAAGAAGCGGAGGTCCTTGGGGTTCGACCCCGGCCAGCCGCCCTCGATGTAGTGGATGCCGAGGGCGTCCAGGCGCTGGGCTATGCGGACCTTGTCCTCCATGGAGAAGGACACGCCCTCGCCCTGCGTCCCGTCGCGTAGTGTGGTGTCGTAAACCTTGATTTCCCTGGACATGGGACGCTCATCATCCCGCCACCCCGCCCCGGGTGTCAAGTTTGCCTCCCCATCTCTCCCTCTTCCCCGCCGGGGGAGAGGACAGGGTGAGGGGGCACGGTTGGCCTTTGCAGTCGGGTGCGACGCGAAGAAACTCGAAGCCGCGGCGTACCGCCGGTCGCTACCGGTCTACCTGATCTGCCTGCCTCCGACGTTGTACCCGTGATGCAGACTACCCACTCGTTCGCAGTCTCCGCCAGCGATACGGACGACCGACGTCCCAGACCGAGTTTCCAGACGCCTACACCACGCCCGCGGCGCGGAGCTTGTCTGCCTTGGCCTTGGGGATGCGGAGGAGGCCCGAGAGGATCTCGTCGGTGTGCTGGCCGAGAAGCGGCGCGGCGGCTTGTGCTCCGCCTGGAGTCTCCCAGAGGCGGATCGGCACGCCCATGGCGGTGACGGCGCCGGCCTTGGCGTGATTCAACTTCACGAACATGCCGCGGGCGCGCAGGTGCTCGCTCTCGCACACTTCGGCGACCGACTTGATGCGCCCCGCGGGAACGCCCGCCTTGTCGAGACGCGCGAGCCATTCCGCCGCGGGGCGCTTGCCGAATTCCGCATTCAGCGCCGGGATCAGCGCGTCGCGATTGGTGACGCGCTTGGCCTCGCTGTCGAAGCGTGCGTCCTTGGCGAGGTCGTCCCTGCCGATCGCCCCGCACATGCGCTCCCAGAGGGAGTTGTTGGCCACGCCAAGCGTCATGTAGGCATCCTGGGCCTGGAAGACCTCGTAGGGAACGATCGAGGGATGCTGGTTACCGCGGCGCGCAGGCTTGCCGCCGGCATTCCAGTAGAGTCCGGCCTGGTAGGTCAGGAGCGAGGCCATGACGTCGAGCATCCCGATCTCGACCCTCTGGCCCTTGCCGGTCTTGCCGCGTGACAGCAGCGCGAGCGTCACGCCCTGCGCCGCTGACATTCCTGCAACGAGATCGCCGATGGAGTTGCCGACCTTGACCGGCGGGCCGTCGGGGAAGCCGGTCAGGTCCATGACGCCCGACTCGCCCTGCACGATCAAGTCGTAGCCGGGGCGCGACGACTCGGGACCGCTCTCGCCGAAGCCGGAGATAGAGCAGTAGATCAGCCGCGGGTTCAGCTTTCTCAGCGCCTCGTAGCCAAAGCCAAGCCGCTCCATGGTGCCCGGCCGGAAGTTCTCGATCACCACGTCGGCTTTCGCGATGAGCTGGCGCAGGATCGACTGTCCCTCGGGCGCCTTCATGTTGAGCGTCAGGCTCTTCTTGTTGCGGTTGACCGACATGAAGTAGGTCGACTCCCCGCCGGCGAAGGGCGGCCAGCCGCGCGTGTCGTCGCCCTTGCCCGGCTCCTCGACCTTGATGATTTCCGCCCCCATGTCGCCGAGTGACATCGAACAGAACGGCCCAGCCAGGACGCGGGTGAGATCGATGACCCGGATGCCCGCCAGAGGCGGCTTCGGCCGACGCCCGCCCACAGCTGTCCTCCTGGGAGTCGTCTTCTTCCTAGCTGTCGCCACCGGACCGTCCTCCCCAGATGCCTTTCGCCACGCTCTTGGCGATCGACGCGACCTTTTCGCCTCGAGCGCCCGCCCGCCGCCAGAAGAGCCGCGCCCGGCCGGCGAAGCTCATGTGGGAGAAGTAGAATACGCCGTCCAGCGATTCGACGCCGACGCTCGAGCCGATCTTGATCCCGCGCGTCTCCTGGCCGTGACAGAACAGTCGCGCGCCGCCTTCGAGCTCGATCAGCGCGATGTGCAGCGGCGCCTTGAACCCTTCGGGCGGCGAGTGGAGCGTGGTGAAGGACACGATCTCGCCGAAGCCGGGCACGCTGGCCGGCTCCATCGCCACCGGGTGGTCGGGGCAGTAGCGCGCGGCGGGCACGACCATGCGGCCACAGCGCGGGCACCGCGAGGCGTCGATGGCCTGGACGATCACTGGCGCGACTCGAGGACCGTGACCCAGTTGTTGGTGGCGAGGCCGCCGATGGACTGGGCGAGGGCCACGCGCGCGTCGACCTGGCGGCCTTCGGCCAGCCCGCGGAGCTGCCAGCAGAGCTCGACGATCTGCGCGATGCCCGTGGCGGCCAGCGGGTGCCCCCGCGCCTTGAGTCCGCCCGAGGGGTTCACCGGCAGGCGGCCGTCGAGGGCCGTCTCGCCGTCGAGCGTCGCGCGCCCGGCCTTGCCCGCCGGCATGAGACCCGTGTCCTCGAGCGAGATCAGCTCGAAGGGAGAGAACGCGTCGTGCAGCTCCGCCAGGTCGATGCGCTCGGGCCCGAAGCCCGCCATGGCGTACGCCACGCGCGCGGCGGCCTGGGTGGCGCGGAACGAGGTCAGCTCCGTCCGGTAACGGACCGCCATCGTGTCCATGCCCTGCCCGATGCCGGCGATCCGGACGGGCGCCGGGTCGGCGGTGAGCACGAGAGCGGCCGCACCGTCGGAGATGGGGCAGCAGTGGAAGAGCCTGAGCGGGTCGGCCACGAGCCGGCTCTCCATCACGGCCTCGAGCGTCACCCGCTCGCGGAAGTGGGCGAGAGGGTTCCGCGCGGCGTTGTCGTGGTTCTTCACCGATACCTGCGCCATCTCTCTGAGCGTGAGGCCCCGCTCGTGCATGGCCGCGCGCGTGATGAGGCCGGCGAGCGCGGGCATGGTCGTGCCGTACGTGCGCTCGTGGGGATCGATCGAGCGGCCGATGATCTCGGACACCCGCGGGGTGGGGACGTGGCTCATCTTCTCGCCGCCCACCACGAGCACGGAACGGTAGAGCCCGGCCGCGATGCCTGCGAAGCCCGCGTGGACGGCGGCCACGCCGGACGAGGTTGCGGTCTCGACGCGCACGGCGGGCACTTGCGCCAAACCCAGGTGGGTGTTGATGAGCGAGCCGTAGTTGCCGGCCCCGGTGAACTCCTCCGGGTTCATCGCCGCAACGACGAGCGCATCGGGGCGCTCGAGCACCGCGTCGCGGAGCGCCGCCGCGCCGGCCTCGGCGATCAGGTCGGGCAGGCTCTCGTCGCGCCGGCCGAAGCGGGTCATCCCCACCCCGGCTATCCACACGGTGTTCACCCGTTCATTTCAAACCGTGGGCTCCCCGCGTGTCAAATTCTTTGGGTCGGCGGGAGCGAACCGCCGTTGCCGGCATGGGCCCCGTTGGCGCCATTTCCGTTGTCAGAGCGGCGCCACGGCCCCGGTGGCGGCGGGATGCGGACCTCGAACTCGCGCATGAGCCGAAGGAGATAGGTCCTCTGAAGGCCCAGGGCGCGGGCCGCGCGCGTGCGGTTGCCGCCCGACTGGGTCAGCGTCGCCTCGATCAGCCGCCGCTTGAAGTCGCTGACGGCGCCGTGGAAGCCCACCGGCCTGGGGCCGGGCGATGGAGACGGAGTCGGTGAAGGCGAAGCCGGTGACGTCGCGGCCATG
>WNGE01020903.1_pt1 | contig 12419 bp, 10 predicted proteins | sample 5400651 | NCBI WGS metagenome assembly WNGE01 (sample SAMN13153370, study PRJNA577476) | soil metagenome | isolation source: 60 cm soil or saprolite under grassland replicate 2 | place: USA:California | collected 2016-06-15 | reverse complement strand
AATTCCGTGTCTGCGAGCAAACCGTGTTCCAAGTCATCGATGCCCAAGGCTGCGGCTTCCCGGAAGCCGATGGAACAAAGATGGCCGGTAACTTTAATTCCACGCGCATGAGCGGCCTTCACCGCGGCAGCCAGCTCCTCAGGAGTGATATTCATGTAGGCCTTGAAGGAAGTCACGCCCTGTGCGATCCAGAATTCCACCGTGCGGCGCGCATCCTCCGCGTCCTTCAGTTGATGCATCTGCAGTGTGAAGGCGCCTTGTCCTTCGAGATACGGCCCAGTCACGTGAATTTTTGGACCTGGCATCTTGCCCTCATCAATCGCGCGCTTGAGCTCGAGGTCCGAGTATGGCTCGACACTTCCCGTGGTACGAATCGAGGTCACACCGCCCGCCAAATACAATCGCGGAAAACTTGCGGCGTGCTCGGGATACAACGCCGGCGGACCGCCCGGGGCAGGGTAATACATGTGGTCGTGCATGCCGACGAGTCCCGGGATCACCGTGTAGCCCTTCAGGTCGAGCACCTTTGCGCCCTCCGGAATTTTCGTGCTTGCGGCGTCTCCCATCGCGGTGATTTTTCCATTCGCGATAACCAATGTCTGATCTGCACGAGGAACCGCCCCGGTTCCATCGATCACGCGAACGTGTGTCAGCGCAACAACGGGTGCGTCTTCCTTGACGAAGGCGCGCACTTCAGGCGAAAGCTTTGGCGGTGCTTGCGGCCAGCAAAGCGAAGGCAATAGAAGGCAACACGAGACCGCGAGCGCAATTTTTCGCATCGAATCACCCCGAGAGCTGGAGATCAGCTAGCGCGGGGCAGTTTATTCAGTGCGGAGCAACAAGGCAAGGGGGTGTCATACGGAGAGGCGGTAGCGTTTGCAGGAGATCTGCGCGGCATTCGATGCTGTTCTTATTTGTTTGTGATAGATTTCCCGCCTTAGAGGTGGGCAATGGTTCAATCTTTCCTGCGCCTTTTCACTTCGGTGCTCGTGGTTGTTCTTCTCCAGGTATCGCCTTCCGCCGCGCGGCAAAATGCCAATCCCGCCACCACGGAGGACGATTTCGTCTTGAAAAACTTCAAATTCCGGTCGGGCGAAAAGTCGCCGGAGTTACGCCTTCACTACACGACGCTCGGCAAGCCCGTGCGCGACGCCCAAGGCCGCGTCATCAACGGCGTCTTGATTCTTCACGGGACGGGTGGCTCTGGCCATCAGTTTCTGCAACCCATCTTTGCCGGTGAACTATTTGGCCCCGGCCAGCTTCTCGACGCCACGCGCTACTACATCATTCTTCCGGACGGCATCGGTCATGGGAAATCCTCGAAGCCCAGCGACGGCCTTCACGCGCATTTCCCGCAATACGACTACGACGACATGGTCCTGGGTCACTACCGCTTGTTGACCGAAGGGCTTGGGGTGAACCATTTGCGGCTCATCCTGGGAACGTCGATGGGCTGCATGCATTCCTTCGTGTGGGGCGAGACGTATCCCGATTTTATGGATGCGCTTATGCCACTGGCCTGCCAGCCCGTGCAGATCGCCGGACGCAACCGCATCTGGCGAAAAATGGTGATGGACGCGATTCACAACGATCCCGAATGGAAGGGCGGAGAATATTCCGCGGAGCCGCAACAGGCGCTGCGCACGGCCCTCGATCTGTTGCTGATTGCCGGTAGCGCCCCTCTCTACATGCAGAAAACGTACGCGACGCGCGATGCCGCTGACAAAGATCTTGATGATTATTTCAAGGCGCGTTTTGCCGGGCTGGACGCTAACGATCTCTTGTATCAGGTGAATGCGTCGCGGAATTACGATCCATCGCCGCAGCTCGAGAAAATTACGGCGCACGTCATGTACATCAATTCCGCGGACGACTTCATCAACCCGCCGGAGCTGGGCATCGCCGGCCGCGAGATCAAGAGATTGAAGAACGGCCGCTTTGTGCTTCTGCCGATCAGCGACGAAACGCGCGGCCACGGCACCCACACGCGCGCCGCCGTCTGGAAGCAGTACCTGACAGAACTATTGGAAAAATCCGCGCACTGACTGGACCAGGCACAAAGCACGATGGCAAGATTTGCTACTTACTCTAATTTTTGGTTACGGCCGGCTATGGAACTTAGGATTCCAAAGCTTCTTCATCAGACTAGCCTTAAGTTTTGGGACCTCTAACACCTGAAGAGGCTTGGAGCGTTCCTTGGCGACAATGAGAAGCATTAATTCCGGATCGTCACCTGCTTTTTCTTCCAAATAAGGCAAGCGAGTTGCCTCAATCAAGAGGATCTCATCCTGCATGGAAGAGCGGCGAAGGGCAATCAATCGCGGGTCAATTCCTGCATTCCATTTCACTTCCGTATCGGAGACCAACTGAACTAGACCCTGAGAATATGTCCACGCACCCTTGTCAGAAATCGTCTCTGGCGAGATATCACTCCATTCACAGTAAATGTAAGTTCCATCAGGGAACAGGTACAAAATGTCTCCGCTGAGGGCAGGACCAATTCGTTTTATCAATGATTTGCCCGGGTTCTTGAAAACCCCGGCGATGTGCACGGCATCAAGCGAGGAAACGTCTTCGACTGGCGTCTTGGCACGTGTTCTTGCGATAGGATTGGAGGCGGAAGGGGCCGTCCCCACCTGGAGTAGCGCGAAGAGAATCGCAAGGAAATTCATCCCGCGGTTTCCTGGCTGGCGCGGATTTCCTGCCAGCGGCGGGGACGCTTGTTGGCCTGCAAAACCTTTTTGCGCAGGCGGATGGTTTTCGGGGTGATCTCGACGTATTCATCGTCGGCAATGAACTCGATCGCTTGTTCCAGACTCAGTTCGCGGTGCGGAATCAGACGGATGGCTTCGTCCGCGCTGGAGGAACGCATGTTGGTCTGCTTCTTTTCCTTGGTAACGTTGACGTCCATATCCTGCTCGCGCGAATTTTCGCCGACAATCATGCCTTCGTAGACATCCACGCCAGGACCGACAAACAGCTCGCCGCGCTCCTGCAAATTCCACAGCGCAAACGCCGTCGAGACTCCACCGCGATCCGCGACCAGCGCGCCCGTCGGCCGGAGCGCCATATCGCCGCCATATTCAATCCAGCCATCAAAAATCGAATGGATCAGCGCCGTGCCGCGCGTGTCGGTCAGCAATTGGCTGCGAAGTCCAATCAAGCCGCGCGAGGGAATCTTGAAGTCCATACGCACGCGGCCGGAACCGTGATTGCTCATCTTGATCATCTCGCCGCGGCGGCTCCCCAGTGTTTCCATGACGATGCCGATGAAATTTTCCGGCACGTCAATGACCAGGCGCTCCAGAGGCTCCAGCTTCTTCCCGCCATCCGTGCGCACCACGATTTCCGGCTTTCCGACCATCAATTCGAAACCTTCGCGGCGCATCGTCTCGATCAGGATAGCTAGCTGCAACTCTCCACGCCCCAGCACGCGGAACGATTCCGGCGTGTCGGTGTCTTCCACGCGAATCGAGACGTTGGTGAGGAGTTCTTTCTGCAGCCGGTCGCGCAGGTCGCGCGAAGTCAGATAATTTCCTTCGCGCCCGCAGAGGGGGCCAGTATTGACCGTGAAAACCATTGCCAGCGTCGGTTCGTCGATGTTCAATGGCTCCAAAGGCGCAGGGTTTTCGAGTGAGGTCACGCTCTCACCGATTTGGATGCCTTCCACTCCGGCAATCGCCACGATGTCGCCGGCCACCGCGGTTTCCGCTTCATCGCGTTGCAGCCCGCGGAACGTGAAGAGTTTGGTGATTCTGGTCGGTTCGATTTTTCCACTCAGCTTCCCGATGCCCACATCCGCGCCGCGTTTCAAGGTGCCGCTGAAGACGCGACCGATTGCGATTCTTCCCAGAAAGTCGCTGTAATCGAGATTGAGTACCTGAATTTGCAAGACTCCATGAGGATCGCCCGCCGGGGCCGGGATGTGCTTCACGATGGCTTCAAAGAGCGGCAACAAGTCTTTCGAATGATCGCTCTGTTTGCGGTGCGCGACGCCGTCGCGCGCATTGGTGTAGATCACGGGGAAATCGAGCTGGTCTTCGGTCGCATCCAAATCGATAAAGAGGTCATAGATTTCGTCGAGAACCTCGTTGGGGCGTGCGTCGGCGCGATCAATTTTGTTCAGCACGACGACCGGAGGGAGCTTCGCCGCCAGCGCCTTCTGCAGCACGTAGCGCGTTTGCGGCAGCGGTCCTTCGCTGGCATCGACGAGCAGAACAACACCATCCACCATGCGCAGAGCGCGCTCGACTTCGCCGCCGAAGTCGCTGTGCCCCGGCGTATCCACGATGTTGATCTTGGTATCGTGGAAAAAAAGCGCCGTGTTTTTGGCGAGAATGGTGATGCCGCGCTCCCGCTCCAGATCGTTCGAATCCATCACGCGTTCGACAACAGCCTCGTTGGCACGGAAAATCCCGCTTTGCCTTAGCATGCCGTCCACCAGCGTGGTCTTGCCGTGGTCCACGTGCGCGATGATGGCGATGTTTCGAATCTTTTGACTCATAAGCTATGCGAATTGCCGCCCCGACCGCGCCGGGCCAGTTCCCCTAAAGACAAAAATAGCTGCTGAAGCAACCAGCAGCCCGGACGAATCTCCTCAAAATGCGTATCCCCGCCCAGTGGCGGGTGCCGTTATTCTCAGGTGCGGTCGAGCAACATACAGTTTAGCAGACCTGGGGTGGTTGAACCACCTAAGCCGCACCTAGGGGGTAGCGGGAACGCTTGAGGCTGTTTACCCTAGATTCGTTTGGGGTGTTTACCTGATTGCTGGCTGGCCGTAAGTCGGCAAGATTGCTCGCATGCGAGACCAGCCCGCATGCAAGACCATTGGGAGATTGCTTATATGCAAGACCATTGGCTTGGAGAACTTGCGTTTGTGAATTATTGGCGCGTGCTCGAAGCGTATTGTCCTGGAGTGGTCAAAGCTCCCGAGTTCTCGCACATGAGTCTCGCGGAGCGCGAGGCATGGGTTGAGGCCGCGAAAGCTGTTGGGGAACAAATCCGCGATAGCTTTTGTGTTGCTTCCACGAAGTAACGGCGGCACGGGGGCCGGGAATCGGCGTCTCCGCACTATTCTGCGGGCAGGGCGATGAGCAGATAGACACGCGCACTCCGATTTTGTGCCTGCGCTGGCCGTCCGCTGCCATGGTGTCCTCCCGCGGCGCCACCACAGCACCACTCCTCGGGCCACTCGTCGTTTCCGAAGGCAGCTCGCCCGGCTCCAGTAAATCCCGTTAAGCCGTGCGCGCTTTCTTCAGCAAGTTTCGCGACCGCGCAATCGACAGCACTTCGTCCATGCGCTCCGCTTCCCCTGCCGCCACTTGGCGGCCTTGCGGCGTCAATCGATAATAGCGGCGGCGTTCGTCGTCTGAATCCGCGGGGCGTGAACGCAACTCCACGATCAGTCCATCGTTCAGCAAGCGCTTGATGATTCCATACACCGTTCCCGTGCTCAGCCGGACTTTGCCGCTGGTGCGCAACTCCACTTCTTTGAGAATCGCGTAACCGTGGAGATCGTCTCCGGCCAGCGCCAGCAGCACGTGGAACATCGCCGGCGTCAGCGGGCCATACGGTTCGGCGTAGTTTTGGACAGCGCTCAAGGGCTCCCCGGCTCCGGCAAAAGAACTGCTCTATCGTTATACGATATATCGTATAACGCCATAGTGTCAGGCACAAAATAACGGCTTTCCCTGTGGTAAGCTCCCGCCGCTTTCCATCACCTTCATTTCGTAGGCTGGCGTGGCGCCAGCCAGGAGTCCTTCATGGCCTCGATGCGTCGATTGCGGTTTCTGCTTGGCGCGACCTTTCTGCTTTTCTTTCAGCCGCCGGGGACCGCGCAGCAGCAGTCCTTCGACTTTTCTAAGCTTTTTGACAAGACCGAGGTCATGATTCCCGCCCGCGACGGCACCAAGCTCCACACGGAAATCTATACCCCGAAAAACGCCGGCGAGCCGCTTCCTTTCATTTTCGAGCGCACTCCTTACGGGCTCAATGACGATGAGAAAGGCTACAGCCGGAAGCTAGGCCGCTACGCGGAGATGGTTCCCGACGGCTACAGATTGCCGAAGGCTACATCTTCGTGTTCCAGGACATTCGCGGGCGCTACGGTTCCGAGGGGAAGTTCGTCATGCAGCGGCCCGTGCGCGATCCCAAAGATCGGAAGGCTATCGACGAAGGCACCGATACGTACGACACCATCGACTGGCTTGTCAAAAATGTCCCGCATAACAACGGCCGTGTGGGACTTCTTGGCATTTCGTACGGTGGCTGGCTCACCGTCATGGGCATGCTCGATCCGCATCCTGCGCTCAAGGCCGTTTCCGAGCAAGCTTCTCCTGCAGACATGTTTTTAGGCGACGATTTTCATCACCACGGCGCCTTCCGCCTCAGCTACGGATTCGAATACTCCACGATGATGGAGACCGACAAGACCAACTTCTCTTTCCAGTTCGACCGGTTCGACACCTATGACTGGTACCTACGCCTCGGCGCGCTTTCGAACTCCAACAAGAATTACATTCACGGCATGCGTCCCACCTGGAACGATTTCGTCGCTCATCCGAACTACGATTCCTTCTGGCAGCGGCAAGCCATGCCCTTCATCCTGACCCGGCCCAGAGTACCGAATCTGAATGTTGCTGGCTGGTGGGACCAGGAAGATTTCTATGGCCCCATGAAGATTTACGAACTCCTCGAAAAGAATGACCCCGATCATCTGAATTATCTCGTCGCCGGCCCCTGGAACCACGGCGGATGGAGCCATGGAACAGGTCAGTCTCTCGGCCCCATTCCCTTCGGCAGCGATACCGCACTCTATTTACGGCAGAAGATCGAGGCGCCCTGGTTTGCCTACTGGCTGAAAAATAGGGACAGCTTGCCCCTCAAGGAAGCGCTGCTCTTCCAAACCGGCAGCGACACCTGGGTGCAGTTTGATTCCTGGCCACCCCGCAACGCGCAAATGCGCAGCCTTTATTTCCGTGAAGATGGCAATCTATCTTTCGACGCTCCAACATCAGATTCTGCGCAGGCCTTTGACAGCTATATCAGTGACCCAGCCCATCCCGTGCCCTACCGCGATCGCCCCATCGACATGACCTACCCCGCGGATCATCCCGGCGGTTGGTACACTTGGCTCGTCCAGGACCAGCGCTTCGTGGATAATCGTCCTGATGTCCTCTCGTGGCAAACCGCCGAACTCAAGGAAGACGTCACGCTCGCCGGCCAGGTCACCGCGAAGCTCTTTGCCTCCACGACCGGCAGCGACTCCGATTGGATCGTCAAGCTGATCGACGTTTATCCGGAGAAATTTCCCGAGGACTGGAAGCTGTCCGGCTACGAATTGATGATCGCCGGCGAAGTCTTTCGTGGGCGTTTCCGCAATTCCTTTGAAAAGCCGGAACCCCTCACCCCCGGCGTAATTACGCCGTTCACGATCGACCTGCACACCGCGAGCCACGTCTTCAAAAAGGGTCATCGCATCATGGTGCAAGTCCAAAGCACGTGGTTCCCGGTCATTGACCGCAACCCGCAGAAATTTGTCCCCAATATTTTTGAGGCGAAGGAATCGGACTACCAGAAGGCCACACAGCGCATTTATCGCTCAAAGCGCTTTCCTTCAAGTGTCGAAATCTCCGTGCTTCCGTCTGCTGTAGCGGCCGCAAACTGAATGAAATCTCCGCTAAACCATATAATTCGCGCCTAAATCTACGTGACTTTTCCATGTAACATGGCCCTTCTTACACCGTTCTCCAGCAAACTGCAAAATCGCGGTCCATGCCTCCATTTCCCATGGAACTTAACCACGAGATTTTTCGTAGAACTACAAAACAGTCGACTGGTTTTTGCGTCTATATCGCGTAGGGGTGGGGCGGCAATGTCGCCGGAACTGATCTCAATGCAGGGGCCGGATGAGCCGGCAACCTCGGAGCACGTAATGCTGTCCTCCGGCCGGTATATCCACTTCGGGCCATTCCGGATTGATCAGCAGCGGCAGGAAGTGACCAGAAATGGCGCCCGGCTCAAGCTTCAGGGGAAGGTTTATCAGATTCTCTTGGCGCTCCTCGAAAAGCCAGGTGAGGTGGTCACCCGCGAAGAGTTGCGCGTGCGGCTCTGGCCTGCCGATACGCACGTCAACTACGATGCCAACGTAAATACCACTGTCAATAAACTCCGTCAGGCCCTGGGCGATTCCACCGATAAACCCCTCTATATCGAAACCATTCCACGGAAGGGGTACTGCCTCGTCGTTCAGCCGGAAGTGTCCGACAAGTCCGGAAACCCGCACCACGCGCTCAGCGAGTCTTCCTCTGATTCTGCGAAGGAATCTCCCCGAAACTCACTCAGCTTCAAATTTTCAAAGTCAGACTTCTGGCTCGTCCTCGGCGTGATCGGTCTAATTCTCCTGGGCATGCTCCTCGGCGCGGGTATCACGCGGCTCTGGATTTCTCCCGTCGTCCCGATGAGCCCTTCCCCTTTGACGATTACCTTCTCCATCCCAGCAATGAGAACGTTTTTTTAGGTTCCTCCTACTGCTTCGGACCCTGCCCTGACCGGAACTCCGTCCACGGGCCTGCCTTCATGTCCCGCAAATACGGCTCCTGCCACGCATACTCGGGATGAGCGCCGAGAAAGGGCTTGGCGAGAAAATCTCCGCCGCAGGGATGTCCCATGCGGGCCGCGATGCGCATCTCTTTGGTCATCGTTCCGTCCGTCGCTTTTCCCTGCACCGCTCCGCCCGGAAAATACGGCGTCCACCCCCACTCTTTCACGCCACGCGGCGAGAGGTCCGTGTGTCCGCACAGCGTCCGCTCGTTCACGGCTTCCTTTTTCTCAAAACCATCCGTGTGGTCGCCCAGCATTTTTTCCGCGAGCTCCACGTCGATCTTTCCCTTGTTTTCGTTCAGCAACTCATCCCATCGCGCCCGCCGCGCATTCGGCGAACTCTCTCCATCGTTTGGATCGAACTGGGTCGCGTCCAGCTTCAGGACCTTTGGGTCGCGTGCCCAGTTGGAGCCCGCCAGCACTCCGTCCTTCGTCCGCCACAGCTTGTACGCTTTCAGCCCAAGTTCGAGCTGAGCAATCTCGCCGGTCTTCCGGTCGCCCAGCAGCCAGTCATTCGCGTATCCGCCGTTGTTTCCAGCCAGCATGATCTTTGTGTATTCGTCGATCGAACCCGCGTACTGCAGCGCCTTGCGCGCGCGCACAAATTCTGCCTTCCCGTTCGGGTCCCATCCTTCAAACTGCGTAATCGTCGTTTCCGTCACCATCAGCCCGTCGCTGTTGATTCCGAAATCGTCGTCGCTTGCTATTACTCCCGGAAAACCATCCATCAGAATTCTGTATCCATTTTTCGGTGCGATGTCGAAGATGATTCGCCATCGCTCGCCGTTCATATAACTTGTCCAGTTGTTGTGTGCCATGACGATCTGTCCGTCTTTCGTCCAGCTGCCCGTGGCCACAAACGCGCTGCAATTCCCGGGACTCTTCAGGTCCGGGGCCTTCGCCGTCTTTTGCTGCTTGTTCAGCCACGGCACGTAATAATCCGGCAGCTCTTCGAACGCATTGAAGGCCACGATGTCGTCCACATCCAGCTTCGAGCCGGTTCGCGCATGCAATCCAGCGGCGATTCCCTGCAGCTCCTGCTGGTATTCCGCGTCAATCTTGGGCCATAGCATTTCGCGCGCTGCTTTACGAAAGAAGGCCCAGTCGCGCTCCGTTGAATGCGTCATTCCCGCGCTCACCGTCGCGAACGCATCTTCAATCTCCGGAGCCAGCAAATACCCGTGCTGATATCCAATCGCCTCCGGGTCGCCTTCGAGGTGCACGTAAATCCAGCCGCCTTCTTCGAAGCGCGACCCTCCCCTCAAGCGCGGATCCCCAGCCGCTGCGCGCTCTCGCGCCACCGCGATCGTCGCCGCCATGGCCTCGTTCGCCGTGGCGGAACTCTTTGTTCCATCTCCTGCCCACCACAGCGCCGCCCCTCCCAGCATCACCAGCAGAATTGCTGCCGCTCGCCTCATCGAATCCTTCATTTCGGCCGCCTCCCGAATCTTCGATCATGACCCTAGAGTTTATTCTCGCTCCTCCATTCCATCAACGGTTCCTCATTTCGCACAACTCTCGTGTAAGCTTTCATGCTCCAAATGCTCACTGCCATCACACGCGCCGTCAGTCCAGCCATTGTCAATTGTGAACTGTCTTTCATCGATCGTAGGCCGATCGATCTCATGAGGGCGCAGGAGCAGCATCACGCCTACGAGAAGCTTCTCGAAAGTCTCGGCGCCCGCGTTATTTCTCTTCCTGCCGAGCCCGATCTTCCTGATTCTATGTTTGTCGAAGATCCCGCTATCGTTCTTGATGAATTGGCGGTGATCCTGCCGCTGGGCACGGAGACGCGCCGGCGCGAAGCTGCTTCTCTGGGGCAAGCGCTCGCGAAATATCGAAAGCTCGAACACATCATTCTTCCCGGCACTCTTGAGGGTGGCGATATCCTTCGCATCGGCCGAAAACTTTTTGTCGGCCTCACAAAGCGCAGCAACGCCGAAGGCATCCGCCAACTCGCGGCCATGCCTGGTTCGACACCGCTCCTCTCGCTGAATATGAATCTATCGACGTCGATCCCGCCGAGCCTCACGCCGCCAACGCGCTGGCCCTTGGCGGCACGATCATCTTCCCCGCATCTTTCCCACGCACGCACGCTCGCATCGAAGCGCATGGCTTCCGCGTAACTTCCCTCGACATCTCCGAACTCCAAAAAGCCGAATCCGGCCTCACTTGCTCCAGTCTTCTTTTCGAAACTCCAATTTCAGCCGGCTCTTGAGGCAGCACAGAGTGTATTGGGGAAAATCTGTAGGAAGGTCAGGTAGCCCACTCTAGACACTTCCGCCACCCTTTTACAAACTTTCCCTTCACTTTCGATCCAGCGCGTGCTATCCTTTCTCTCGTAATGTTGTCAACCACCGCCAAGCGAATTACGTCCAAGTCGTCCATGTCGATGACCTCGACTACGACTAAGAAGACTATTTCCGCTTCAGGTGCGTGGAGAAACAGCTAGCAAGCTAAGAAAAGTTTCTAACCCACCGCCGGAAGCGAACCTGGCGGTGGGTTTCCTCTTTTAAGCCCCTTCCAGAGACGCTCCAGCGGATAAAACGGAACCAGGAGCGCAGATCATGAGTCCCGAAAACGTACACGAAGAATCAGCACCGGAACGAAGCTCCGCCGCGTTTCGCGTCCGCTCTGCCCGGACCGTAGCAGCACGCCCATTTGACCGCTTTCCCGCTGCAGTCGACAAACACGCGGCATCCGCTCCACCTGCTAACCGTGTCGTCGCCTTCAAGTTTGGCGGCAGCTCTCTTCTCGGCGCGGAGCGCATGCTCCACGCCGCCGGTCTTGCACGCCGCGCAGCACGCTCATCGAGTGTTGCCGTGGTCGTTTCCGCCATGAAGGGCGTCACCGATCATCTGCTCTCCATCGCCCACGCCCTTTCCGATGGCAAGCTCACTCGTGCGCGCCAGGAAGCCGGAGTCGTTCTGAATCTCCATCTTGACGTCCTGCACGATCTGCACTTGGGAGAGGACCATGACCTTCGCGTTCGCCGCGAGCTGCAACTCCTCGGCTGCGATCTTCTTCATGAAGTTCCCGTTCAAGGCTTTATTGCCGCCAGCGCCGAACTTTTCGACCGGCTCGCTTCGTTTGGCGAACGCTTCAGCGCCCGCTTGTTCGCCGCTGCGCTCGAAAAACTGGGAATCGCCGCCGTCCCCGTCGCCTCTTCGGAGTTCGTCCTCACCTGCGACACGTTCCGCGACGCTCAGCCTCACCTCGAACAAACCAACCAGCGCGGCCGTGAAATTCTTCTCCCGCTTCTCCACGAAGGCATCGTGCCCGTGGTCACCGGATTCATCGGCGCCACGCCTGACGGCCGCATCACCACGCTCGGCCGCAACAGCTCGGACTTTTCCGGCGCCATCATTGCCCACGTCATTGACGCCGATGAACTCGTCATTTGGACCGACGTCGACGGCATTTACACCGCGAATCCCAGCGAATCCGGCGAAGCGCGCCTACTCCACGAGCTAAGCTACGACGAAGCCCACGCTCTCGCCGCCAGCGGCGCGAAAGTCCTGCATGCCAAAGTGCTTCCTCTCGCCGCAGAAACTGAAATGGTTATTTGGGTCCGCAACACGTTTAATCCGCAAGCCCGTGGCACACGCATCGGGCCCGATCATGGCACTCCAAGCCCTTCCCAAGTGCGTGGCGCGCTATGACTTCACAATCTTTCGAGCGAGGTGACAGCAACATGCAGTCGAATCAGCCAGCGAAGGCGTCTGCGGCACGAGTGGAAAGCGCCCCGGTAAAGGGTCCTCAGAAGAAGTGGCGCGCCGGCGTCTTGGGCGCCACCGGCATTGTCGGCCAGCGCCTCG
>WNGE01006983.1_pt1 | contig 12420 bp, 8 predicted proteins | sample 5400651 | NCBI WGS metagenome assembly WNGE01 (sample SAMN13153370, study PRJNA577476) | soil metagenome | isolation source: 60 cm soil or saprolite under grassland replicate 2 | place: USA:California | collected 2016-06-15 | reverse complement strand
GGAAAAGACCGAGGAGCAAGAAGCCAAAGGCTGGAAGGCGGATGCTCCAGTAAGTCATCACGGTGGCAGCCTGCGATCCAATTCTCCCTCCGCGAATCGAACGACTTCCCCTCCGGAGGCAACCCTTCGGATGGCTCTACTTCAGCAGCGAGTAAGCAAGACCGACCACGCCGCCGGCGAGAACGACCCATATGGCGTCGAGCTTGAGAAGATAGAGAGCGGCGAACGCAGCCGCAGTCAGGACGAGAGCGAACCAGTTGGGCGCATGGCCCCATCCGCCGGGAAGGAGGACGGCAAGGCCGAAGATGACGGCGAGATTCAGGATGACGCCGACCACGGCGGCCGTGATCCCGGAAAGGGCCGACGTCAGGCTCCGGTTTCCGCGGAGGCTCTCGATGTAGGGCGCTCCAAGGAAGATGTAGAAGAAGCAGGGCAGGAACGTCACGTAGGTTGTCACGATCGCCCCTAGAGAAGCGCTCGCGAGGCGGCTCATCCCTTCCGGCCGGTTCCAGCCTGTCATGAAGCCCACGAACTGAAGCACCATGATCAATGGGCCCGGCGTGGTCTCGGCAAGGCCGAGACCGTCGATCGCCTGGGCCTGCGTGATCCAGTGGTACGACCCAACGGCCGCCTGCGTGACGTAGGCGAGGACCGCGTACGCGCCTCCAAAGGTCACGAAGGCCGCCTGGGTGAAGAAGCGGTACTGGAGAACATGGAGGCTCGACCAGCCGCGCCACAGGGCGAGCGCGATCAACGGAGCGCCCCAAAGGAGAAGACCGGCCAGAACGATCCTGACGGCCCGTGACCACGACCGGCGCGCCCTTTCCGTTCGAACCCTGCTCTGCGCCGACGCCGGGTCAGGCTCTTCCAGTTCCGCCGGCGGGTGAGCGCCGGAGAATTCGCGCGGCCAGATCCAGCCCGCGAGAAATCCGATCAGCCCGGCGCTGACTACGATCCACGGGAATGGCACGTGCAGAATGAAGATCCCCACGAAGGCCGCAACCGCGATCGCGATGAGACCGCGCGGGCGCAGGGCCCGAGCCCCGATTCTGATCAGTGCGACGACGACGATGGCAACGACGGCGGGTTTCAAGCCCGCGAAGATTCCCGCGACTCCGGGAATGTGGCCATAAGCTGCATAAATGGCTGAAAGCCCCCACAGCACGAAGACGGACGGGATGACAAAGAGCGCGCCGGCCACGATTCCGCCCCAGGTCCCATGCAGGAGCCAGCCGATGTAGATCGCGAGCTGCTGCGCCTCGGGCCCGGGGAGAAGCATGCAGTAGCTCAAAGCGTGAAGAAAGCGCCCCTGGGAGATCCAGCGCCGCCGGTCCACTAGGTCCCGCTGCATGATTGCGATCTGGCCGGCGGGTCCGCCGAAGCTGATGAAGCCAAGCCGCAGCCAGTACCGGAAGGCCTCCCAGAACCCGACATTTCGCGGACTCTCCAACTGAGGGCGCTCTTCTTCCGTTTCCCGTTCCGTCATTGGACCCAGCGGGCCGGAACGCGAGAGTCAGCGCCCTTCGATCGTGAAGTCGTCGAACTGGATGACCGAGTCGGCCTTCGTCCAGAGCCCGACGCGACCGGCGTCCTTGAACGTGTCGTCGGTCGCGTCGAGGACCTTCGTCCCGTCGAACCAGACGACAAAGTGGTTCCCAGAACCCTCGAGCTTGAGCGTGTGCCAGATGTTCTTGGCCACCTTGACCGGCTTGTTCTGGAAGGCCCGCCTACGGCCTTTGACGGTGTGGTAGATCGTACAGTTGTCCTCGTCGGCGTTGCAGCGGGTGATGTAGTAGTTGTCGGCGTCCTTGTAGCGCCAGACCATGCCGAAGCCCTGGTCCACCTCTCCAGAGACGGGCCGGGCACGCACGGACAGCTTGACGTCCTTGTACGAGCCCTCTTTGACCACGGCCAGGGGGAAGCGGTAGTCCGTCGTGTCCGCGCTCTCCTGGACGAGCACGTGGTTGCTGGGCGAGTCCTTCTCCGCGCGCACGACCCACTTCCCTTCGGCTCCCTGGCCCGTCCTGGCGAACTCGAAGCCAGCCGGCGGCGAGCCCACGGAATCTTTGTCGAAGTCAAACTTTTTCGCCGGCGACCCTTGCGCGGACAGGAATGACGCCGCGAGAAAGAGAATCACTGAGATCGTCCTACTTCGAGAGATGTTCATGGATTACCTCCTCCTCTTCTCGATTGGGAGTTCCATCGAAGGCGAGCCTTCAAGTGCGCGTAGAGCGAGTCGTAAAGGAAGGACGCGCGCTCCAAGATGTCGGCGTCGTCCTTCCCGACCTCGGTAAACCCCTGGCTGATGGCCCAAAGACCGGCCGACTCCGGTGTGATGTCCATCTCGGCGGGAAAGTCGGCTCCATGGACGATCTTCCCGAGTCTGGCGAGCGCCTCGTCGCCGGGCAGCTTCTCTTCGGCCAGGGCCTCGAAGGAGCACCGGCCGCGGTCGTCGCGGTGCGAGTAAGCCGCACCCGGAGCGTCGAAGCCGGTCGCCCCTTCACGCTGCTGGATGTTCGCGACCTGCTCCGGCTCGACGAACAGGATCTCGGCCTGGGGATCGAGAAACCGACGGACGAGCCAGCCGGTGGCCGTGCGGTTGACATGGATGCGTTTGCGGGTGACCCATTTCACGGGCCTGCCTCCGGTCTCGGTTTATATCAACTGCTAGATCTCTATGTCAACTGATAGTGACAAGGTGGCTGCGGCGGCGCGCCAGCGGCGTCAAACGCTAGAAGCCAGGTACCGGCGGTGGAGCTCCGGCACGGTCATCGGCCCCTCGCGGATGCTCGACGAGCTGTCCGGTCGATCCCATTTGCGTCCACGCGAAAATCACAGGTTGCGCTTTCGACGGTTCCCTCAGAGAATTAGCTCGTGACTCCTTCCCAGCGCCGGCTGTGCGCAGGCTTCGCAGTCTTGGGTGTGATCGCGCCTTGGTGGGCGGCCGCCGGAATCACTCTGCATGTGTTGGTCGAACACAATGACTTAAACGCCGTCTCGCTCGACGCCTTCTTGCACGGACATCGCCACTCGGCTGGAACGCCCGACCACGAGCACACGCTCTTTGCGCCTTCGTCTCAAGGGATGGCACCCGTCGGCGCTGCTTCCTACGTGCTTCTGCAGCGAGGCGGGATAGCGGCCGAGGTCGTCGCTGCGACGTTGAAGGTTTCCAATCGCGCAATCGCTGGGCCGGCGTTCGCTTCGGGCGCTGATCCTCCTTGGGGAATCTCTCCTCTTCGCATCTGATCTCCGTCCCGGGCCGTGCGCGCATCCAGCGCGCGAATGCCGAATTCCCGCTTTGACCGCTTCTGGAGGGAATCGATGCGTGTTCGTCTGTGCTACCTATTCTTGGCCGCTGCGCCGGCGATGGCGCAGGAAACATCGCCTCTCGCGTTCCGGGACGTGATCGCCGGAGCGCTGGCGAAAAACTCGCTGATCGAGGCGGCGCGCGAACGAGTCCGCGCGGCGGAGGCGGCGCGCACCACAGCCGGCACGATTGCGAATCCCGTATTGACCTATTTCGTCGAGAACATGCGCTTTCCGGGCCGGTCCACGCCTACCGGGCTACAGCCCGAGCGATCGATGTACGCGACCTTTCCGCTCGAGTCCCTGTATCAGCGCGGGCCGCGCGTTCGGCGGGCCAAGGAAGACATCCGCGCGGCGGAGGCTGAGCTGGCGGCAGCCCGCTGGCAGGTCGCGCTCGAGGCCGCTCGCGCCTTCGGCCGGGTGGCGCTCGCCCAGGCCTCGCTCGATGCTTCGATCGAGCTTCGCCGCGGCCTCGATGAACTGACGGAGTACAACGCGAAGCGGGTCGCGGAGGGGGTGTCCCCGGAGGGAGAGCTCATCCGCATTCAGGTCGAACGAAACCGTGCCGCGATCCAGGAAGTGCTCGCCCAAGCGGAGCTCGATTCGGCGCGAGCGGAGCTGCGGCCGTTTCTTCATCGTGAGCCGGAGGCACCCCGGGTATTGTTGGTGACGGCCCCCTTCGGGCTTCCCCCGTCGGCACTTGACGAGCAGCTAGCTGCGGCGAGCGGCAAGCAGGCCGAGATCGTGGCCGCTCGTTCCCGCGTGGAAGCGTTGCGCGCCGAGGAGTCGTATCAGGGAAGGCTCGGCCTGCGTCAGTTGGGCGCTTCGTTCGGCGCCAAGGACATTGGCGGCCAATACTCGATGATTGCCGGCGTCAGTCTCCCTTTGCCTCTCCTCGACCGAAACCAGGGAGAGAGGAGGCGTGCCGAGGCCGAGCGCGCGGCCGCGGAACGGCAGCTTGAGTGGGTCGAGCGAACCGTGAGGGCACGCCTCGACGCCGCCCGGCGGCGCGCCACGGTTCTTCACGACCATCTCGCCAAGACGCCTCCGAATCTGCTGCACCGCGCCGAGGAAGCCCGGCAGATCGCGCTGGCCGCCTATCGCGAGGGCGCCGGCAGTCTCCTCCAGGTCCTCGATGCGACCCGTGCACTCGCCGAGACCCGGCAGACCCTGACCCGCCTGCTGCTCTCGCAGCGCGAGAGCATGATCGAATTCTTCGCGGCGGCCGGTCTCGATCCCTCGGACCTCCTCTCGTCCGGAGATGCCCGATGAAGGCAAGATTTCTCTTCTCGCTTTCTCTGGCGCTGACCGTCCTGTCCTGCAGGCGTTCCGATCCCGCCCCGAAGAAGGAAGCAGAAACGGCAGCCTCCGCCTCGCAGCTGGTGTTCAACCGCGCCCAGATCGAGCACGGGGGAGTCAGGTGGGAGGCCGCGGCGTCGAGCACGGCGGCTCCCGCCATCGAGCTGCCGGGCCAGCTCGTTCCCAACGAAGACCAGACCGCGCGAATGGGCGCCCCGGCCGAAGGGCGCGTCTTACGCGTGATACCCCACGTCGGCGACCGTGTCTCGATTGGCGAATTGGTCGTGATTCTGCAAGGAGCCGATGCGAGCGCCGCGCGCGCCGATGTCACGAAGGCGCGAGCCGAGATCACCTCGCGGCAGGCTGCGCTCGCGTATGCGCGTTCCGCTCGGGAACGAGCGGAACGGCTGCTGGAGGCCAAAGCGGGATCGCGCCAGGAGCTCGAACGGGCTCGCGCCGACGAGGAACTGGCCCAGTCGGCGCTCGCGCAGGCGGAGGCGGAGCTGGCCCGCGCCGCCGCGGCGGCCGCACACCTTGGCGTCAATTCCACCACGGGCGAAATGGTCTTGCGATCTCCGATCGCCGGGATTGTCCTGGGCCGCGACGCGGTCCCGGGTTCGGTCGTCCAGCCGGGGGCTGCGCTTGTCGCGATCAGCGACGTCCGGACGCTATGGCTGGAAGTCGCGGCGCCCGAGCGGTCCGCGAGCGCGCTGCGCCCGGGTCAGCCGATCCGATTCACAGTTCCAGCCTTTCCCGAGGAGACGTTCGAAGCTCGCATAGCCAACGTCGGCGGGAGCCTCGATCCACAGACACGCACTCTTCCTGTCCGCGCGGTAGTCGAGAACACCGCGGGAAAGCTTCGACCGGCGATGTTCGCCACCGTACTGCTCGAGGCCGGAGCGCAAACGCCCGGGATATCCGTTCCGGACGCGGCGGTCGTTCTCGTGGACGAGCGCCCGGTCGTCTTCGTCGCGAAGCCGAAGAGCGACGGCGGGGCGGACTTCGAAAGACGTGACGTGGAGATCGGAAGCAAGGCGGACGGGCACGTGTTTCTCCTGCGCGGCGTTCGTCCGGGTGAGCCGGTCGTCGTCACCGGCGCGTTCGCTGTGAAGTCTCAACTCGAGCGCTCCAAATTGCCCTCTGAGTAAACCGATGATCGAAAGACTGATCGCCGCCGCCATTCGCTACCGCATCGCCGTCATCGCCGGGACCCTCCTGCTGATCGTGGCCGGAGGATGGGCGCTCTCGACGATCAACGTCGACGCGTTTCCCGACCTGACCCCGAATCAGGTCCAAGTCATTACGGTCGCTTCGGGCCTCTCCCCACCGGAGGTCGAGAATCTTGTCAGCTACCCCCTGGAGACCGCGATGATGGGGCTGCCGCGCACTCAGGGCGTGCGTTCGATCTCGAAGGCTGGCATCTCGGTCGTCACAGTGTCTTACGACGACGACGTGGACATGTACTTCGCCCGGGCACAGGTGCAGCAGCGAATGCAGGATGCGGTCGGGAGTCTTCCGGCCGGATATCAGCCCTCGCTGGGGCCGCCCGCAACACCGATGGGAGAGGTCTTTCAATACCTGGTCGAGGCGACGAACCTCTCGCTGCTGGAGCTGAAGAACATCCAGGAGTACACGATCAAGCCCCTGCTTCGAACGATTCCCGGCGTGGCCGACGTGAACTCCTGGGGTGGCATGGTGCAACAGTTTCAGGTCCTGACGGATCCGACCAAGCTCGCCGGGTACAACCTCACCCTGCGCGATCTGGAATCGGCGTTGGCAAACAACAACGGGAACTTCGGCGCTGGATACATCGAGGATCGCGGCGAGCGGTTCACCGTGAGGGGGCTTGGTCGTCTGGCCAATGCCGCCGATATCGGCAATGTCGTCGTGGCGACGCGCAACGGAGGCACTCCGGTCTACCTCAAGGACGTGGCCGAGGTCACGGTCGGCCCCATGCCGCGCGAAGGTGCCGTCTCGCGCGACGCAATGGGCGAAACGCTCTCGGGCATGATCGTCATGCTGAAAGGCTCGAACGGCAAGGAGGTCGTCACCCGCGTTAAGGAGAAGCTTCGTGAACTCGAGCCTCTCCTGCCGCCCGGCGTGTCGGTGCGGCCGTTTTACAACCAGGGAGAGGTCGTGGACCGTACGACCCGCACGGTTTTCCGGAACCTGACCGAGGGCGGTCTCCTGATCGTCCTCGTTCTCTTCCTGTTCCTCCGGAACGTCCGCGCCTCGCTCATCACCACTTCGGTCATTCCCCTTTCGCTCTTCTTCACGTTTCTGCTCATGAAGCGGTTCGGGGTCTCGGCGAATCTGATGAGCCTCGGCGCGCTCGACTTCGGCTTGATCGTGGACGCGTCGGTCATGATGGTCGAAAACTTCGTACGACGCCTGGGTCACTCGGCGCCGGGCGGGGCGGACGACCGGAGGGAACTTATCCGCCAGGCGGCCTTCGAGGTGGGGCGGCCGATCGTCTTCGGCGTCTTCATCATCGTCGCCGTCTACGTCCCGATCTTCACGCTGCAGGGGCTTGAGGGACGAATGTTTCTGCCGATGGCATTCACCGTCTGTGTCGCGGTGTTTGGATCGCTTGTCCTGGCGCTGACCTACGTACCAGCGGTTTCATCGCTCGTGCTTCGCAACGTCGAGGAAAAGCCCTCCCGCTGGCTCGAGGCGGTGCGTCGCCACTATCTTCGCCTGCTCGATTGGGCGCTGGCGCGCCGCACGAAGGTCCTCGGAGCCGTGACGCTGCTCCTCGTTCTCGCCGTGGCCTCGGTGCCGTTTCTCGGCACGGAGTTCATGCCGAAGCTGGACGAGGGATCAATGCTGATCGAGACGCGGCGGCTTCCCAGCACTTCACTCCCGCAGGGAATGGCGATCGCGAAGGAAATCGAGCGGACGCTCATGCGATTCCCCGAGGTAAAGAGCATCGTGACGAAGATGGGGAGACCGGAGCTGGCGACGGAGACGATGGGACTCTACGCTGGGGACGTCTACGTGCTGTTCCATGCGAAGAGTCGCTGGAAAGCGAAGAGCTCGACCGAGCTAATCGCCAAGATGGATTCGGCGCTCCGCGACATCCCGGGTATCGACTACAACTTCACCGCTCCGATGGCCATGCGGCTGGACGAAGCCATCTCCGGCGTGCGAACCGAGCTGGGGGTGAAGGTCTTCGGCGACGACCTCGCTGTCCTGGAGAGAAAGGCGCGCGAGATCCGCGACATCATCCGCACGATCCGTGGCGCCGTGGACGTCTCGGTGGACGTTAGCGCGGGCGCGATGCAGGTGGAGCTGGACCTCAATCGCGCGGCTCTGGCGCGGTACGGTCTGAATATCGCGGACGTGCGCGACGCCGTTCAGGCGGGAGTCGGCGGAGCCCAGGCGAGCGAGGTGATCGACGGCCGCAAGCGCTTTCCGATCGTCGTCCGGCTCGCGGAGGGCTACCGCGGCACCCCGGACGCGGTCGGACGTCTTCTCCTTTCGACGCCGGCCGGCGGCAAGGTGACGCTCTCGCAGGTCGCGCGGGTCCGGGTCGTGGAGGGACCGGAGGTGATCAACCATCAGAACGGCGAGCGAATGGTCATCGTGCAGAGCAACGTGCGCGGGCGCGATCTCGGAGGGTTCGCGAAAGACGTCCGGCGGGAGATCGCCAGGCGAGTCTCGCTGCCGGAAGGGTACTTCGTCACGTACGGCGGCCAATTCGAGAACCAGGAGCGTGCGATGGCGCGGCTGCGCGTCATCGTGCCGCTCGTATTGCTCTTGATCGTCGGGTTCCTCTACGCGAGTTTCGGCAACGCACGGCAGGCGCTGCTCGTGATGCTGAACGTCCCCTTCGCGCTCGTGGGGGGGATCGCCGCGCTGTGGCTGCGGGGGCTGAACCTGAATCTCAGCGCGTCGGTGGGTTTCATCGCGCTTTTCGGAGTCGCAGTCTTAAACGGCGTCCTCCTCGTCTCCTACATGAACCAACTCAGGACGGACGGCCGTTCCCTTCTCGACGCGGTGCGCGAGGGGGCGCGGGTTCGTCTCCGCCCCGTGCTGATGACGACGCTGGTGGCGAGCTTCGGATTCATCCCGATGGCAGTCTCGACCAGCCCTGGCTCGGAAGTGCAGCGCCCGCTCGCGAGCGTCGTCATCGGCGGTCTGATCACCTCGACTTTCCTGACGCTCATCGTTCTGCCCCTCGTCTACGAATCGCTTGAGCGCGCGTGGCCGGCACTGATGACTCGGATCGCCGCCAGACGCGGGCGCGAAAACCCGGCTCCCCTCGCGACACCGTAGAACACGTACCCGGGAGAGGCTTTAAGTCATGTGGCAGGCCTTCGTCATCCTCCTCCGCGAGGGGTTTGAAGCATTCCTCAGTGTTGCGGTTATCACGGCATACCTCCGTAAGTCAGGGCGCGAGTGGGCGCGCCCTGCTGTTTGGTGCGGACTCGGCGCCGCGGTCGCCCTCAGCATCTATTTGGGTTACCTGCTGAGCCAGAACCTCTCACCGCGCCTGGAGGGAATCCTGGGCGTCGTTGCCATGGCTCTGGTCGTGAGCTTCGTCATTCACGTCTGGCGCACGGCGCACAGACTGCGGCACGACATTGAGACGCGGGTTGAGGTCGCGGCGTCCAGCGCCTCCCGCAGGCGAGCGTTCATCGCCGTTTTTCTTTTTACGGCGCTGACGGTTACTCGCGAAGGAATGGAAGCAGCCATGTTGTTAATCCTCGTACGCAACAACAGACTGCTGCTCCTCGGCGCGCTACTCGGTATCCTCGCGGCGGTCGGTCTCGTCTGGCTAGCGGCGCGCCTCGGACGCCGCATTAGTGTCCGGCGCTTCCTGCAGGCCACCGGCCTGCTCCTTCTCCTCTTTGCTCTACAGATCGGCGCGTACGCTTTTCATGAGTTGACGGAGGCCGGTGTTCTCCCGAGCAGCGAATCACTCTCGGCCGCGACGGAGCCACTTTCGCCCGAGGGGATGTACGGTAAATGGATGTCGCTGGCGATGGTCGCAATCTGCATGGGATGGGTCGTCACGATGACCTGGCTCGACCGGCGGCGGGCGACGGCACGAGCCTGACGCGGAGGAGCTTGACGGAGTTGATGAAGACGAGAATGTCCGGCCCGAGGTGGAGCATGGCCGCTTGAATCGGGCCGATCCAGCCCAGCAGCGCCGCCGTGATCCCAAGAACATGTACCACTCCGACGCCGACGAAGATGTTCTCCTGGATGGTCCGATAAGCGCGTCGGGCCAGGGAACGGGCCAGCACGATTTTGGAGAGGTCGTCGGTCATCAGCGCTATGTCCGCGGCCTCGATGGCCGCCTGCGTCCCGCGCGCACCCATGGCGATCCCGACCTCGGCCCGAGCGAGCGCGGGGGCGTCGTTGACTCCGTCGCCGACCATTGCAACGAGATGCCCATCGCCTTGGAGGCTCGCGATGGCATCGACCTTGGCCTCGGGCAGAAGCTCCGATCGAACGTCATCAATGCCCAGTTCCTCGGCGACTTTTTGGGCGACGCGGCTGTTGTCGCCGGTCAGCATGATCACTCTCTTCACGCCGGCCGTCTTCAGTTGCGCGATGGTTTCTCGGGCGCCCGGGCGGATCTGATCGGCCAGGATGAGCATGCCGACCGCCCGACCGTCTACGGCCACATAGATCGTCGTTCCCGCTGTATCGCCGTCCGAAGGGGGAATTTCGACCCCATTCTCCTCGAGTAACGCGACATTCCCGACGAGAACGGTCTTGCCTTGGATCCTCGCCTTGACTCCGCGCCCTCGCAACATCTCGAAATGGGCGGGCTCGGGCACCTCGATCTGTCGCTGCCGGGCGCGTTCGACTACAGCCTTGGCGAGGGGATGGCCTGAACGCCGGTCCGCGGAGGCGGCGACCGTCAACAGCGCCTTCTCCGTCCACTCCGGATCGAGTGGACGAATGGCGACGACCTCCGGCTGTCCGACTGTCAGCGTGCCGGTCTTGTCGAAGACCATCACGTCCGCCCTCGCGAGCGATTCGAGATAGAGACCGCCCTTGACCAGAATGCCGTTCTTGGCGGCGCGCGCGATGGCCGCGATCATGACGAGCGGGGTGGCGAGACCCAGCTCGGCGGGTGAGGTGAAAATGAGAAGGGTCACGATCTTACGGAGGTCGCGCGTGAGGAGATAGACGACCAGCAGAAAAAGGAAGACGATGGGAATGAGCCAGGCGGCGACCCCGTCGGCCAGCTTCTGCACCGGCGCCCGCTCCTCCTCGGCATGCTCGACGAGGGCGATGATGCGGGCGAACATCGTGTCTTTTCCGAGCTTCTCGGCTCGGATGTCCAGGGCTCCCGATTCAACGAGTGTTCCGGCGAGCACGGAGGAGCCGGGGCCTTTCTCGATCGGGAGACTCTCGCCGGAGATCGACGCTTCGTTGACGCTGCCCTGGCCGCCAACCACGGTGCCGTCGACGGGAATCTTCTCGCCGCCGCGCACCAGCACGACGTCACCCGCCTTCAGCTCCGCCATCGGCACGACTCGCTCCGTCCCGTCGCTGCGGACCAGCGCCTCCTGAGGCACCGAACCGATCAGCGCCTTGATCGACGCGCGGGCACGATCGGTGTTGAGATCCGCAATGAGCTCGGCAACGAGAATGATTGCCAGAAGGATCGCCGCCGCGACGTACTCCCGGCCGATGAGAGCGATCACGGTCGCGAGCGTGATGAAAATCTCGGTGCCGATCTTTCGCTCGCGGACGAGATCGCGAACTCCCTTCTTCACGAGCGGATAGAGGCCCACGGCGACAGCCCCGAGCAGGACCGGGAGGGCGACGAGGTGGCGCCAGTAGATTGCCGCCACACCACTGACCGCCAAGATCCGGGCAACTTCGAGCCAGTGAGCGCGGGTAGAGATCCGTGGTTCAGGTTTCATGGGCGGTATCCTCGCACCCGAGCCGCGTCGGTTCCCTCCTCATTCTCGCGGTGGAGCGGCGAACCGGATGCCGGCAAAACTTCATCAGAGGTCGAAGGTCTTTCGAAACTTGAGCGTGACCCGCGTGCCAGGGCGCTCGAAGCCGCGTCCGATCTGGCGGTTGTAGACGGCAAAGAGGTCCGTCGCCGGGTTGATCAGCCACCGCACGATCACCTGGACGTTGGTCAAGTGATCCACGTTGTCGCTTTGCACGATGAGCGAGGAGAGGAGGCGCACGCTCGGGTTCCAGTCCACCTGGCCCGAGAAGAGCGAGAGGTTGAAGTCCCCCTGGGGCAAACGGACGACGTTGTACGTCTCGATGACGGAAACCCCGACGTGCTCGTCCGGCTTGACGAAGAGCCGCCCGGTATACGCGTCCCGCTTCCCGCCGTAGTACTGCCCGAAGTTGACGCGGGTCTGGAAGGCGAAGACGCGGGAGGGATCGGTGCCGAAGGAGACCTGGTGGCGCACGAAGTGGTAGGAGCCGGGCGGGATCGTGACTGCGGGGGTCAGTTCGAGCGGCTCCGTGAGATTCTCGTCGAAGACGTCCACGATGTCCTCGTCGGTGTAGGCGCCGCTTAACCAGTTCGCACGGAAGGTGTACTGATACTCGCGCTCGTTCAACGTCCCGTTCTCGTTGTACTTCACGAGGTAGAAGGTCTCGAAGGAGAGATTCTTCAACCCCAACGCGTGTGGCCGCGGAGTCAGCTCCAGGTCCACGAAGTTCTGGTGGATGCCGTTCTGAGAGACGAAGCCCATCTGGGGATCGTAGGCGCTCCCGATGTTGGAGCGGTGGAGCTGCGCGTTGGCGTACTCGCCGTGGTAGTTCAGCTCCGCCTTCCAGGCCTTCGTCTGGCCGGAGACGTCCGGATTGTCCGTGCCGACG
>WNGE01006981.1_pt1 | contig 12422 bp, 5 predicted proteins | sample 5400651 | NCBI WGS metagenome assembly WNGE01 (sample SAMN13153370, study PRJNA577476) | soil metagenome | isolation source: 60 cm soil or saprolite under grassland replicate 2 | place: USA:California | collected 2016-06-15 | reverse complement strand
GGGGGCATTTGGAGCTATTGTGGTAGAAAAAAGAAAAAAAAAAGATGGGGGGGATGCACCTGCCAAGCACGGGGGGACAGTTGGGGGTATTGTCGAGGGCAGGAGAGGGGCGGGGGCACGTTCGAGGGTGGGGGCACGTTCGAGGGCGGTGGGGAGGAGTTTGATGCAGAAGTGACTGTAGGGAGCGAGTTCGAGGGCAGGACGGTTGGGTGGTGGTGCTTCGTCAGTGGTCGTGCAGCTGGTCCACGTGCCTGTGTCCATGAGTTCACAACTGTAATAAACGTTTAGTTAGATAATCGCATTAAAAAAGAAGAAAAAACCTTGTAACTCACCCCTTCCCGGTTCCGCAGGCCTGTTTCCGCCAGTTCCCGCTTGTGCGCCGCTGCGGTGACCCTGCTGGTCCAACATCGGCTGTCGCTTGTCCTGGCGGATCCTAGGGGCTTCGTATCAGCTTCTTTGTGGGAGGCGGGCGTTTGCAGGGGTCCATAGTGGGTTTTGACAAGTTGTGGATGGGGGCAAAGAGATGGGAGTGGGAGGGGAGGCTGCAGTTGAGGGGAGGAGAGGAAGATGCGTGGGAACAAGGTTGGGGTCGTCAGCCACAGTTGGGTAACGCAGCCGCAAGACACGATAGGACCCTCAAAAAATAAAAGAAAATTTAGAAAATATTCATGCATACGTTTATGTACAATATGACCAATGTGAAGAATTGTAGGTTGTTTTGTTGATTTCCTACGAAGAGAATCGAAATTTACCTGTTCCGGAGCTTCTGCCAGACTTAATCGCGCATATAAAATCATAAAGAAAATATAAACATGTAGCTATGGATGGAGCAGATGCTTTAAAAAATATTAAAAGTAGAAATATGCAGTAGTTCTTCAGATATTGGCAACAAATTGTGGAACTGACTCGAGGTTACCATATAAAGTCAGGCTGCCCAGCATTCACGTGGTGCCAAATAATGAATTCATGCAATGAAACCTACCGTAGGCACAGCAATTTTGGATGAAAAATTATGAAAATATATCAGCATATAGCTCTGAATTACTTCTACAAGATGAAAAAAGAAGCAAGAAAATGTGGCCAGTATTGATAGAGTTACCTGAAAAGGGAGGAGCCAAACTTTCGCACAACAGAGCTCTGAACCACAAATCTTTTCATTGTTCGAATTTTCCTGAGCTAGAAAAATTTAGGAAATTCGCCAAAAAATTACCACATGTGTCGCACAATGCGTAGAATGTTTACGATTTCTTTCATGGCCATTGAGTAAAAATTACAAAAGTTTTCTCTATAGGCAACGTGAATTATGAATGAATGAATGAATGAATCAATTGGCGGCCTGCAAAGTGGGTTTGATAAGAACGAGTCTTATAACTTCGTTATAAGGACTCGTAACTTGGGGGTAAGGCCATCGCAAGCGTGGCATGAACGAGTCCTGCATATCATGGTGTAAGGTTAATTCTGTTCTGGGGTTGCATTGGGTCACAAAGTGCACAATAAAATTCCTGATAAACTGTCACACACACTGCCACAGTGTCATGTGACTCACAAATGGTGATCCCTTTTAGTGGGTCTGGACAATCTCTGTTTTAGGTGTGTGACCTGACTGTTTTGTGGCACACACACATTGAGCCTTAGCATTAGGGAGAAGAAGTGGTCCAAGGAGTTATCAGAATAAATGTTCTTGATAGATTTTTTAATTTAAGCCCCATTACTGAGATATGCAACATGCTTCTGTCCTATTTGCACAATAAGACCAAATATAAAAATTCCTTCAAGAACAATTGTTTTCCTGGTGCAGCTAAGCAATTTCTGTTACCAAAAGCAAGTACTAAAATTAATATAAAGGCCCACCCACCCACCCATCCATATGTTGGAGATTATCAAAATAGGTTGGAGATTATCAAAATGTGTTGGATATTATCAAAATCATGCCTTGTTGAACCCAAAAACACTTTCATAGTAATAATGGCCACCCACCCACCCAGATGATATGCATAAACAATATAGGAACCAATTTTCAGTCTAATCCTGGGCATAGATGGCAAGCACCAGCTTTCTTCCTCTACATGTTCTCATGGCCTGATCTGTCATCAAATTAAGACTCCCATCTGCATGGCAAATATGCCCAGTACTTATCCCATCATGATACCATACAGATCCATCATTGCATACAATGTGAGATGTGAAGTGATAACCACCCTCATAAATCACACCTCTGAGATGGAGATACACAAGTCCTGTATCAGTCTCAAACTTGATCTTGTGGCTAGTCTTCATTGAGCTCCCTGGATATTCTATCACCAGTAGCTTGGGAGGATCATTATAGAACACATCTTTGGTTGTATTGCCCATGCATTCTGGACATGGATTTCTTCCTTCATGACTCAAGTTTTCTACCAACTTGGATGTTGATCTGGAATTTGACTGGGATTCAGCTGGACACAGGACATAGCCAAGTCTGTGATCTCTCTCAGCCCCTTCATAATCACAAGTGGTGCATACAAGCTGAGATGAAGCAATGAAATGACTTGTCCTCAGCATTTCACTGGCCAACCTGCCAACACTTGCACCAATATCACCTAAGGGAAAGGCATCTGGATCCTCAATATGTAGTTGATGTCTGACACTATCTCTAACATCTTCCAAGGATAATTCACCTTTAAGATACTGCTTAAATCCTTTACTCAAAGCTGTAAGATGCTTGTTGCCAACATCTCTAAACCACTTTGACCAGATTCTGGGGTTATCGAGCCAAATATCATGCAAAATCACAAAGAGTGCATCATATGCACAGCTGTGGTTGTCTGCATCCCAAACAAGTCCGATGGGAGCATTATTATGACTACCACTAGAAGATGCACTTGTTTTCTGCTTCTTAGAAGGTGAAGACACCTTGTCATCCTCAATGGCACGTTTTTGTCTTGCTGTCAAAGCTTGGCTTCCTCTGGCAGGTACAAATGCTGAGGCTGCTTTCTTTGCTTTGAGTGTTGTTGCCACTGCAGAATTGTTTGACTTGTCCAAAATTTGCCAAGTACTATCAGTCACCATTGGAATTAGATCAAGAGGATCATCAGATGACCATCTAAGACATTTATCTGTCTTGGGTGGAACATAGTCCAATCCTTTCCATTGCTGAAAGAGATGAAGGAGAGTATTGCGCAAATTGCCATTAATATGGGCAGGAAGTTGACCCTCATATCTGAGTCTTGTAATGTCATCAAGCAGCTCTTGTTCCCTAAATTCCTGTCTCAGGTAGCCAGAACAGCCTTTTGTAATCACCTTGCTGTCAAATCCCTGGATGATGATGGTGCCTGCTGCAGTTGCACTACGGGACAATGCAGTATAGTAGGCCATGTGATCTCTACAGCTGTTCAAATAGACAGGGTTATATGGGCGGGTCTTCCCTTGAGCAGCATGGGCTGTCATTGCAAAGTTTGGTAAGACCAATCCCTGCTGTCGCTGTATTGACTCCTTCAAGTCACTTGGAAATACACAATTAATTGTCCTTTTGCTCTTGATAATTGGTACAACATTATCAGGCAGTCCAGGGATTTGAACTAGCTGTGGAGGGTTGTCTAGCTCTACAAATAGTGTATCCAGAACACGTTTATCATGTGGTCCCTTTGTTGATTGCCATCCAACAACAAATCCTTCTTGGCCATTGGTGATGCAAAGTTCTGTGGCATCATTATTTTTAATTATGACAGGCATACCAATGCAGAGGGAAAGTTTGCCTGGGAAATGGTCTGTGGCACCATGACGAAGTTTCCAGATTTCAAGTTGGTCATCAAAATCAATCTCACTTGATTCATGTTTGGGCTTACAAGCAGCCTTTGACTTGCCCTTTTTCTTTTTGCCATCAGCTGGATCTTCTCCTTTGCCCCACTTGTCAACTGAGTAGAAATTTGTTAGCTTCTGACCTGTCTCATCAGCAAATCTCTGGCATCCAAGCTGATTAATCATGTCCTTCTGGGTATGGACACCACAAATAATTGCTACATTCCTAAAATCCCTTGCAGACACCTTTGGCTGTTCTGGACGTCTCCCTGCTATTCTGGACCTCAGGAACTGCATATCTGCTGGTGTGCAAGCACCATATCGCATATTTACAAGGGCAGTTCGAAGTGCTGCATCCTCTGGAGTCTGGGACTTCTGACGCATGTTCTCTCTCAAGATGACAACTGTTGTCACCTGATGCCACAATGCTTTCCCTATTGCAGCCTTTTGATCATCTGGTGTCATACACTGTGTTCCAACATAGCCACTGTATAATGAAGTACCTCCAACAGGTGGGAGCTGAGCAAAGTCACCAGCAAATATCATATTAAGGCCACCAAATGGTATGTCATGGATGTTCAAGGCCTTTGCAAGCTGAGAACTGATCTTGTACATGGCATGACATGCCAACATTGAAACTTCATCCAGGAAGATGTAATCTACACCTTCAAGTCTGCCTCTGATTTGAGCCATTGTCACACTTTGATTTTGGACTGAATCACCTGACCGTATTCCCAAGAATGAATGGTAAGTTGAACCACCCAACAATGCAGCTGATGTTCCTGTTGGACCAAGAACTACAAATCGATGGGTTTCATTTCTCTGTCTGAACAGATCTATAAGAGCTTTAATCACTTGAGACTTTCCAGTCCCACCCATTCCACCCAAGTACATTTTTAGATGTTCAACTTGGGGAGTAACAGCATGATTTGCAATGATTCTGAAAGCTCTCTCTTGCTCAGTATTCAAGTTAAAGTTCTCTACAGTCTGATCAATTGACTTCTGGGCTTCTATGGACTTAAATTTGAAGCCATGTGTGAGATAGGACTGATCCACAATTTTAACATCATTGGCATTGGGGTCCATGTACTGGGTGTTCATCCTATTACATCCATTTGAACTTGGGATATGCTTGGTTCGCTCTGCAAGAAGCTCCTGCCTCCTTTCCTGCACTGCAGCTTTCCATTTACCACATAACTGTGTAACTGCTGGTTCAAGTGGCTCTAGATTGACCTGTTTTATACCATCTGGACTCTCATCAAGCCAACCTGCATTTCTGACACTATTCTCAGTTGCATCCATCTGTGCCTTCACAGCCAACCCACGTGCACTAATATTTGAGTATTTGTTGTCACCATAGTCCTCATCATCAATGCCTTCTCCATCTCCAAAGTCATCACCAAATCCATTCTGGTCAATTTCATCCAGCTCATCTGTGACATCTGTGGACATCCATTGTGGGAACATGCCACCTGCACCATTTCCTTTTTTAAGCTGGGCTGAGAAGTCATCTCTGGCATCATTGCACTCATACCTGATGTTGAAGTTGTCCATGAGCTGGGTTTGGCGTGATGTGAATTCATGGTTAATAAATGTCTCATCCCATGAGTACTCTTCAATTTTAAGGTCCCTGCCACTTCTCCAAGGCTTGAATAAGGTCAGCATTGTTGCACAGTAGTATTCTCTATCTCCATGGTCACGTCTTGGAAGTGATCCACCTATGAAATTGGGCACAATATTTTGCTTCCTTGGATCAAATTGGGCAACATATGTATCATACAATGGATGGTTCTTCAGGAATGCCTTGACTGGGGTTTCTTCATCATCCTCAGTTTCAGAGGGTGCATCATCAAAGAAGTCATCATCATTGTCATCTTTGTCATCATCTGTAATGAAAACCTTGTCCTGCTCTGCTTCTGACCCAGCTTCAGCAGCTAAAACTGAAATTTCAGATTCAGAGATCTTCAAGTTCTGTGGAATGGATGATTCAACAAGATCCAGTTCATCTTCTGCATCAGAATCAATAGTCTTTGTGGCCTTGGTTGGCTTCTTAATTCTCTTGGACATTTGCACCCATTCATAGAGTGTTTTGTCACTGTAAACCTCTGGCCTATAGATGTAGTCATGCACTGATGAATACCCAACATATTGCCTATTGCTCTTCTGAAGCACAAGTTTCTCAGGAGCTCCATCAACATCCATATCATCAGGTGACTTCCAGGCATTCATAGCCTCTCTAACATAGTTCTTCCAGTACACTGGGATGAACTTGTGACTTGTGTAGTGGTCTGGATTTCCAAGCAGATAAAGGGAAGCCATCGGTGCACCAATCTCCATTTTTGCAGTCAAGGCATTGATGATCTTGATTATTAGCTTTCTAGCCTTCTCTTTGCGATCCAGAGATCCACCCAACATTTCAGAATTGCACCTGAATACACTCCTGATGGTATCAAAGATGCTGTATGTCTTCAGTCCAGGCTTGGTCACATAATCTGATATGTATGCCACAATGGCCTTGATTGCAGTTCCAGACAGCAGACTTGTCACATCTGTATTGCATCGAAGCAGATAAGTCAAGGCAGGTGTTATAGTATTGATCCAGGCTTCACCCTTCTTCATGTTAAGAGCCCCAGTCTTTGAATCAACTTCAGTCTCATTGAAAATCTGTCTTGGAAATCTGGCCTTGCACTGTCCATCCTTGTTGATGCAACTGGGTCTGTCTTTCTTGTTAGCCTTTTCCCCAGTTGATTGATTTCTTCTACAGTTATGCACATTAGAGCGGAACAACAGGTCATCAACTGTATGCTTGAACTTGTCCCACCAATTCTCAAGGCATCCACATTCAGCACAATCATCATTAGAATTATCACAGAGTGGTGGAGGTGCCTCAGGAAGTGTTTGAGTGGGATCCTTGTAATCCTTGTCATTTTTCTGGTTAGTCCCAACCTCAGTCTCAACTTGATCCAAGGTTCCTGTCATAAATTCACCAATGTGGACACTTTCAAGATATTCTACCATCTTCTGTTGAAAATCTGATTTAGGATCCATCACTCTGTCTCTGATTTCCTGTGGTGACAATGCACCCAATATCCATAAGAGTAAATGCAAATGCAATGTGAGACGACCTTGCTGCTCAACTGTTCCATAGAACGCACCAGTTTCTCCATAAATACCAGGATGGTCAGTCCCAACTCCAAGAACATGCTTTATAAACATCTCACATATAAAATGAAAGAATCTGGCACCAGCCACTGGGTTTTGGGCAATTAGCCTGTATCGCTCCTCATAGCCCCTCAGCTCTGGTTGAAATGTCTCCTGGGTATCTGCATAATACAATGATATAGGGTGCCTATTATCAGCAGGAGCAAATGTGATGAACCATGATGGAGCTCCCATGAAAGAGATCAGGGACCAGATCTCATTGCGCATGTACTTTTTACTGGTGAGAGATCCTTTGACATGACCTCCAGCATGATCCAGATCTTTGATCAACTGGAAACAGAGTTTCTCTTCATCTGTATCAGGGATTACCCTTTCACCATCTTCCATTTTCCTAACTAAATAATCAAGAACTCCTATGTCAACATCCATAAGTCGCTTGGAAATGTCCTCAAACTTGGATTTCTGTGCCAATAAATAGCCACCTGTAGAAGCTTGGTTCATTTGCTCATGATTGAAGGCAATCAAAGGGAAATATGGGTCCTTCTGGAATCGTTTATCATGGTACATGAGCAAATGCCTTTTGTGTGCAATGTCAGACAGAGGTCCCCATTGCAGATCATTCCCAATCCCACCAAGTCCATAAGGGAAAAGCCAAGGCATCATTTGAGGAAACAGATGTGGGTTGTCATAGCTATTCTCTGCCTTCTCATTACATCCAATGGCAAGGATCTTCCTGTTACTTGTCAGATGTTTGAGTGCAATTGCTTTCAGGGCTTTGGCAGTTTTGGTGGAGTACTCCTCACCAGTAAGTCCATGAACAACAAATGGGCATTTTCCAGTTTCTGTACCATCTTCCTCTTCATTGTCATGCACAGCTGTTGACTCTGGATCCTTGTTTACAAATGACTGGTGGTAATCAACCACAACAGGAGGGACATCCTCAGGATACTGATCAAGATTTCTCTGGGATATTTCCAAGTCATAATAATCTGAGTGATTCAGTTTGAGCCATTCCAATGCAGCTCTAACCTTGTTCTTCCTCACTAAGAGAGGTGTTCGCTCAAAGTCAGACTTTGTTGGCTTACAAGGACCAGTGTAGATGAATGCTAGGACTTCATCCAACTCCTCAATTGGTGGTGGTAGGATGTCATAGACCTTTGGAATTGGATTAGCAAAGGAAATTGCATTGGCTCTCATCTTATGCATTCCTGATGAGACTCGGACAATGCACCTGTTATGACGGACACGAGCTACCAAGAGCTGTTCTGCAAATGAAAGATCAGTCAGTTCTTTGGGAACTTTACCTATCCAATTGCCATTAGCTAGTGCATGCAGTGGAACCTTCCCTTTGGACAACGGACCATGGCAAGATCTGCATATTTTGCTCAAATCACTATCCACTGCAGGACCATCCAATTGACTTATGGGCTCATTTAAATTCTGGCGTTCCTTCCGTGTCACATCTTGTCTGACCAAGATGTTGAAGTCTAAATTAAGCCCTACTAGATCTATCAGATCTACAAGTGGAGTTAATCGCCCACATATCATGCATCCAGCCTCTTGAAATACATCAGGAGACATTTCCATGCAAGCACCAGATATAATCTTATGCTGCAACCTGGGTGTAGGAGCATTGGGAGGAAATACTGGTGCTTTCTTTGATTCCTGATATTTCAAGGCAGCAGCTAAATTAGCTTGTTTATAATGCTCCCTTTTTTTGTGTTGGTTTCTCCTTACAGAAAGCAAATGAGCCACTTTGTAAGCATCCCCTTGCTTCTTTTGGTTTTTCTTCACAGAAAGGTGATGGGCAATTTTGAATGCTTCTCCCTGTTTTTGTTGATTGTTCAGGACAGCTGTAAGATGGGCTGCTTTGTATGTGTCTCCCTGTTTTTCCTGATAATTCTGTACAGATTGTAAATTGGATGTTTTATATTTCTCACCCTGCTTTGCCTGATATCTTCTCACTGCTTCCAAGTTGTTGGCCTTCTTATGTGCAATCTGATTCTGAAGATCAATAACCTCAAACAGTGATACATGATGTGCACAATTTTCACACATGTGGTTATTAATCACATCCAGGATCTGTGAGCGTCGCATTTTTGAATGAGTCAAGATCCTGTGGCAGGCTGCTACTTTTTGCAGCTCCTTAACTGTTAACTTAGGAGATATTACATGAATTGGGACATCACAAACTATTTCTTCCCTCTTTAAAGTATCAGTGCAATGCATTTGGGACTGTAGGACGTAGTCTTTGTACTTGAAGCACATGTCAGCATTTTGAGAACTACCTTGGGTCAAGTAGAGCTCAAGTTCTTGCAGAGTAAAACTTGCCAAGCCACCACCAATGCATGGAGACACATATGTTGCTTGTGAATCCAAGCATGAAACAACTTTATATTTTTTCATGACTGCATGTGAAGATGTATGACCTATGTGCCACTTCCTCAATTGCATAACAGTGCAAAGCTGGAGAATAATGTACAAGACTATGGAATATTTTGTTCTGAACAAAGTAAGTGAAGTGGCAAGCTTTTGGATAGCCATTGCAAAATCATGCCTTCTGAATAGATTTCTTCTCAAGAGCAAATTGAGTTTCTGGCATACCCTCTGCACATTCATGTTCCAAGAGATTATGCACCTCTCCAACTGGCATAACAGGAATGTTAATCTCATGAAGAACTCAATAATAAGAGGCAATGGATGAAATGACCCAGATGAAATGGCATGATGGTGAGATAGCCAAGCTGGAATAGCTTTGATGGCCTGAGCAGATGAAACTGCATGCTGTTGAGATAGCAGAGCTGGAACAGCTGGAACTATGTGATGGTAAGATAGCCAAGCTGGAACAGCTATAATGGCCTGAGCAGATGAAACTGCATGCTGGTGATGTATAGATAGTGAAGCTGGATCAGCTAGAGCTATGTGCTGGTGAGATGGCCAAGCTGAAACAGCTTTGATGGCCTGAGCAGATGAAACTGCATGCTGGTAGGATAGCCATATGGCCTGAGCAGATGAAACTGCATGCTGGTGATGTAGAGCTAGCAAAGCTAGAGCTACTTGCTGATGAGATAGCCAAGCTGAAACAGCTTTGATGGCCTGAGCAGATAGCCATGTGGCCTGAGCAGATGAAACTGCATGCTGATGGGATAGCCAGATGGCTGGACAAGATACCCAAGATGGGCTGATGGGGGAAGAGTGATTGCCATGACAGGATACAACATATATGTAAGTATCATAATCCCAATCCATACCTGCCAATGAAGAGAGGAAGGATATGTCAAAAAAATGTCAAAACACAGCTGACTGAGGGACTTGCCTCCCACAAGGTGAGAACTACTGTAGTCAGTCTCTGTGCCAAGGTTGAGGGTAGGGCCATCTGGCATTTCTACCATAAGGGCAAAATTTGCCCAACACCAATCAGAAATATGGTCAAAATCATGGATCATAATAAAATACTCACCTTTGCTATGGTTGGTAGTGTTTTGGACACTTGCTTGGGGACTAAGAGCAGGATATCCTGGATTAAATTACCATAAATCATCGAAAAAAGATGAATCAAAACACAAAATATTGAGGACAGACCTTGGAAGAGGAGCTGGGACTCCAAAACAAAGGCTACCCTGTTATGGGCCACCATGGGGGTTGTGTTCCCCAATAATCCTATGATAATGATCAAAAAAGTGGCCAAAATGGCCAAACACCCAATCTCAAGGGAAATGAAACTGGACACACCTTGGAAGGACTTGAAATGAGGTTTAAAGCCATCAGAGGCCAGTTTGGACTCCCCCTCCCATGAATCTATCATGAACAAGTGGAGGAATGCACCAACAAGGTGAAGGGAGCACACCATATGAAAAGGCAACCAAAACACACCTAGGAGGGCAGTAGAGTGCTTTTGGCAAGGATCTCCAACACCAGAGAGCCATATGATGGTAGATAGAAGCAGTAGAGGCAGCAGGTGCTTGAGCAACATGGTGGTTGTTGAGCAAGAAGAGTATTGCCACAGCCACAACTGCCACATCATCACATTGAGGGGGGTAAATCTTTACATTGGTAACACAAACAATTCTAGTAAAATTCACATTGAGGTAACGAGATGTAGTGATCACTTCACTCCCTAGTGCCTGTGACTTTGTGCAGTATTTCAAAAGTTGAAAATAATGGGTATTGTCATGCCTTCAAGTTGGTGGTGTTAAAGCTCCAGATGGGCTGGTGAGAAAATTATGATAAAATTCCTATCAAAGCAACGAATTATGACGATCATTTTGTTCCCATGAAGCTAAGAGATTGGAGCAGTATTTCAAAAGTCGAAAATAATGGTTATTTGCCATGCCCCCGTATTGGTTGTGCTATAGCCACAGATTGGCTGATCAAACAATTCTGATAAGATTTATATCAAAGCAACGAGTTATGGCGATCATTTTGTTCCCATGAAGCTAAGAGATTGGAGCAGTATTTCAAAAGTTGAAAATAATTGTTATTTGCCAAGTCTCTGTATTGGCAGTGATATAGCTCCAGATTGGCTGGTCAAACAATTCTGACAAAATTTATATCAATGTAACGAGTTCTGGTGATCATTTCATTCCCTAACACCTAAGGGTTTGTGAGCAGTATTTCAAAATAGTGATCAGAGAGGACATAGTTGTTATTGCAGCCAATTTATCATTTCAGCAATAAACATTGTATTTAATTGAATGTGGGAGGCTTGTCCATATTTGGAAAGTGTCACATGGTTGAAAAATTGGTATGTATCATAAGTAATAACAAATGGCTGAGAGCACATGACTAGGCTCTTGGTGAATATTTATAATGCATTTAGGCAGGAAAAACACGGAAATACAGGTAAATTACATATTGCGTAATAAGTACCATATTCGGAATCTCTATAATTTTCCCGATTTTATGGTGATTTTTTCGGAGCTTGAATTTCACTTCAGTTATTATCACGTGACATAAAATGTCATGTGATCAACTCGGAAGCACATATAATGACGAAGAAATTCATGCAACATTTCGAACATTTGGAAAGTGTTGTTAAATATTTTCAGGATTTTAGAATTTTAAGAGTTTTTTCGGTCTAGGTGGTTCATCACTGTATAATGTTAGATGGTTTGATAAAAGAAGAGGGGGTTTTCGTCGTCGCTGGGGATCAAGCCGCAAACGCAACGTCCGCAAGCCTGCAGCGACGACCTTCCACTCCAGACGTCCGCAACGGACGCACCCAGAATGGGAAGGTTGAAGATAAAAAGGGAAGAGGCAACGAAGGCAAAAACTGACCTGTGTGAGGGGGATGCAGAGAGGGTTTGGAAAGGCGGATTGTGAAGCCATGCATGTCCCAGCTGAAACATGTTGCAGGTGGCAGGCAAGAACCACGAGATGGCTTGCACAGGTCCCCTAGCTCGGGCCAGGTAAGGGATCTGATTGAGCTGTTGACGAGAACGCTGTGACATTGTGCGAGAGGGACATCTGAGCTTGCGGAAGGC
>WNGE01022098.1_pt1 | contig 12424 bp, 18 predicted proteins | sample 5400651 | NCBI WGS metagenome assembly WNGE01 (sample SAMN13153370, study PRJNA577476) | soil metagenome | isolation source: 60 cm soil or saprolite under grassland replicate 2 | place: USA:California | collected 2016-06-15 | reverse complement strand
GCGAAAATAAAGGCCGACCGGGAAGGGGATTCCTGGCCGGCCTTTATTTGTATATAATCCCCTCAATTCGCAGTGGTATATCTAATGGCTGAGGACGCTGCGGAACCGGGGAGCCGAAAGGGTCCCCCAAAAGGCTTCTAGGAAGCCGGCCAGCGTTGCCTTCGCCGACCGGCTTTTTTCTATTCGAATAGATCAGAAGATGCCTCGAATTCTTTATTTCGGCGAGACACTTTTCGCCTCCCCGGATAAAGCATTCCATACCTGCACAGCCTCGTCACCTTCCAGTAGCATTCTCCCAAGGGAATTCGTCGGCTCGACATTGTTTACGAAGACAATCGTGAGAGCCCCCCTCAGATTTTCGGTAGCGGGGGTAAAGTGCGCTGAGACGATATTCGCAGTATTGATTATTGTATTGTCGATCTTGATTAGCATCGTTTTTCCTCCGTGGTGTAGATGGTTTCCAATGCGCCATCTCTTTCAGAGCCTCTGCATCTGCCCATCAAACCACTTCCTGCAGATCGGACACCAATAGGCCATCGGGTCGCGTTGCTGCGGATCAAGCGGCGTCGAACAGGTGGGGCAGGGCGGCCCTGCGTGTGGTTGTTGGGATTGTGAATCAGTGTTCTCGTTCATTGTAGGCATAGCCTCCTTTTCGGCTTCCTCGGTCACATTCTGTTTGGCTACCATCCAATCTTCAAAGTATCGATACATCGGCGAGCTGCCCAGTTCGTTGCGCCAGAATTCACCGAGGCCATTCTCTCTTGTGCAAATGTGATCGGTTCCCCAGCAATCCCACACTTTTCTATCGCACTGTAAACCTAGCTTGGGATGGACCGCGGGACATCGTTCGTCTGGCATAAGAACTCCTTCGCCCGCGATGATCTGTTGAGTTGAAATAGTAATGGCGGGCGCTTTCGCTCCCGCCGATTCCACAGCGTCCTCAGCCATAAGAATAACCGCTGCGAGTTGAAAAGATTATACGCATGAGCGGGAGGATCGAAAAGCCGGTCGGCGAGGCAACACTGACCGGCTTTTTCCATGTTTGGCTTAACTGTATGCCGGGGGAGCTGGTGAAGGCGGCGATGGAGGCGAGGGAATAGAGGGAATTTCGAAATTTGCAAATTTTGCAAAAGAGAAAGGCCAGCTGGGGATTAAAGTTCCCGGTCGGCCTTTTTTTTGCTGTATAAGAAAGATTTAAAAGATTAACCTCTGACTATTGTTTATACTGGAGAGGAAGTTTATATTTTAAACCTAGTTTAGGGGTCTAATTTTGATCAACAAGGCCAATTTTGCCAGTATGCTTCCGAAATTCGACAATCCCCCGGTGACTGAAATGGTTGTGGGGGTGGAGTTCGCCGATTTAGTCAGATTGGGTATTCCATACTACGGTCTTTTTTGGGGCCTGATACAAGACGAATATCCACTCTACATAGTGAAAGAACCGGCGGCGTCGCGGATCGAGACATTCGAGGAGCAAGGCAAGCAGGAAATTACATTCAACATTCCGGTCCTCGGGCCGCCTCCGATACGTTGCTGGTATATAAACAGCCGGCAGACCTGGCTGCTCCAGCTTCAGCAAGATCGCTTCATTCAAAACTGGAGAAAAACGGCCTCCGAGCCGACATATTCACACTATACCAATGCGCGCAGCCGATTCGAGAAAGAGTTTCAGCGATTTCAGGGGTTTATCAATAAGCAGCAGCTTGGCCCTTTGCAGATAAGACAGTGCGAAGTGTCTTATGTCAATCAGATAGAGTTGGAGAAAGGGCCGGGCGCTCCGTTCGAACTTGCAGAGATTTCTCCTTACCTGTCAGCCCGGAAGCAGGGAGATTTTCTTCCGGCGCCGGACGGTATCACGCTAAACACTAGCTATGTAATCCCTGAAAATCGCGGCCGGCTGTATATAAGCGCGCAAACGGTGTTTCGCCACTCTGACGCTAAAGAAATTTTGCAGATGACAGTGGCGGCCAAGGTAATCCCGATCTCGCAAGACTATTCTGAGATATTGAATGTCCTTGATTTGGGTCACGAGTGGGCGGTGCAAGGTTTTACTGATTTCACTTCAAGGAAGATGCACAAATTCTGGGAAAGGAGACAGTAATGGAGACAGTAATGGAGACAGTAACTACGAAAGGCACATCAGTTTATGAGAATACCGCATGGAGTCGTGCCACCCCACTGGCTAGGGCGACCCCATGGCTTCGCGCGGCCCAGCATAAGATTTCCGAACTCGCGCGATTAGCTGAAAATTGGGACAGCTACGGCAGTCGCCCAATTCAGTCGATGGCTATTGAGCAAGCGTCCATAGCCATCGAGCACCTTTCGGATATAAGTTTACCCCCTCCGCAGATTTTCCCCGTCCCCGGCGGTGGCCTCCAACTGGAGTTTGAGCAGGACGGGCGCGAATTGGAGATTGAGTTTTTGCCCGATGGCTCGACTGAGTATCTGATGGTCGCCAGTAACGGCGCGATGCGCGAAGACTCAATTCCTTCGGGGTCGAAGGGTGGCCTTAACCGTCTGGCTTATTGGCTTCAGGGAAAACCGGATTCAGGTTTTGTGTTTTGACTTTGAATGACTCAGGATGTTGACCACCCGACAATCAAGGACGACGATCAGTTGTGGCGTCGGATCCCTGACCTCCCGCAGATGATCAAAAAGCTTCCTGACGGAACTTGCCGCCCATCGTCCGCCGCTTTTAAGGATGGGTTGGATGGAGAGGTTTCCGTTCACTTGGCGAAGCTAGCCACAAAGAAAAAAGCGTTAGCCAAGTATCCTGAATATGGGTTAGTTGAGATAGACGCGGGCTTACCTCGCTCCCTGGGGCACTCGGTTATTTATAAGCCCTTACCCGAGGATCCTTCCCATGCCGTGATTGTCCCGCCTCAGAGCCATTCAAGAAGTAGGCGACAGCGTGACGCCGAGGAGATGGCGCTGGCGGCCCACTGGTTGGTGTATCCGCGTTCTGAACGAAGCCGGCGATGCTCGGTTTGGATTCACCAGCTATTGAGCGCATTGAAATTGAAGAGCGTGAAGAGGCCGTAGAAGGTTTTGCAAAATTTGCAAAAACGAAATGGCCGGCCGGGAAGGGAATTCCTGGCCGGCCTTTCTTTTGTATATAATCTCCCCAACTCGCGGCGAGCAATTACGGCTGAGGACAGACGCTGCGGAACCGGGGAGCCGAAAGGATACCCAAAAGATCGAAAAGCCGGTCAGCGTTGTTCTCCGCTGACCGGCTTTTGCTATTCCGGCGGCTGGGCTATATAGGCCGCCCAGGAGATCACTTTTTATCCTTATTATCCTTAAGCGCCTCAAGCGCCTCACTTATCTTACGCAGAGACGGCAGCGGCCTATTAGTACTAGGAAGCGTGGGAGGAGTCGGTTTTGCAGGCCTAGACAGGGGATTTACGGCGCGCGCGGGCGGCTCCGGAGGAGTTTTAGGTATTGAAGAAACGAGCTGAGATATCCAGTTGGGCGTTGCGTTTTTCGCCTGTGGAGAGTTGATGAAATTCCATACTGCGGGAGGCTGCAATCCATTATTGGCGCCCATCGCAATTTCAGTGATGAAGAACCAACGGCTCGGATCATACTTGCGGATTGCCTCAGCAAGAAAGTGCACACTCTCGTCGGAAACCAGAAATATGATTGGATTTAAAAAAATCCAGTTCTGAATGAACGAGGCGAGCTCGAGTTGATCTAAAAAATCCTGTTCAACGTCCAGCCCATCGTTAAAAGCCAGCACAAAGGCCTTCATTAGCTTCCTCCCTCCTCAGCAGCAGCAGCAGCCAACTCCCTAGCAGTACCCGCCAGTTCCTCGGCAGGGTTTGGAATTATAGGCGTCGCTCTAATGTCGATAAAACGATTTACGCCGGGCGCTTGAATGCCCTGTAAGTATTGTATGTAGAGTCGCTGTTGTTCCAACTGGAAGGTTTCAGTTTGAAGTTTAGCGGGATCAGTATGAAGCAGAAATATATTAGTGTAGACCGCCGCGAGCACCACAAGGATTGCAACAAAAGCAAGCGGGTATGATATTCCAGGGTGCTCTCGCAACCAATATGCTGCAAATAAGAATGGTGGCGCGACTGCGACACAGAGCCAAAGGCTCGGATTGGCCGCGCTTCGAACGAAGATTCTATTTGCTCTGCTGGCAAACGCTTGGACGATTTGGGCAAACCAGTTGCCCTCATTCTTGGGCTCGGACATCTAGGAAGCTCTCCATCTTTATCTCGGGTGGCCTTGGGTGACCTTCTGTGCTCATTCTCTGAGGCGCAATGGTAAGCACAAGGCAAATACGGTCGCAGTATATCGGCAGAGGGGAACTGTTGCAATTTTAACGATCCCGACATCGCTCATGGATCAGTGCGCATTTTCGATGAAGAAAATTGATGAATTCGCCTATAGTCATTGCGTCTGATAATGAACCTTATGTAACCGATAAAAGGGAAGTAGCTGGTTACGGTTCGTTCACTCCAATTCTTCATCGCTGTCGAATCGCTCAAGTGCGTGTTCTGGTCGGCCAGTCGTTATTCTATAGGCTTCGGATCAGGCTCCGCATTGTGTTTGAACGCTTCGAAATGCGCGATCTTATGCGCATCCAGGTTATTAACCCGCATGATCCAACAGCCCCTTCCAGCGTCAAACCAACAGGCGAACCGATGGCCATCTCTTATCCGCTCGTGTAGAGCCTTTATGAGATCCGTTGTATTCATGAATTCGATGTCAAGTTCGTTCTGTGCCATTTGCTCATCACCTCTCATATAAAATTTGGGGGACCATTATAGACGCGAACGAGTTGAAGTCGCAGCCCTCGCAGGGCGACTTACAATCGCTCATCGCTTCCATTCTCCCGTCCCGCCGATCGCCGGCAAAAGCGGCGGCATTCGGCCCGTCGCATAAGCTCTCTCCACGTTCGGCAAGACGTGCTCGCCGACGGTCTGCCCGTCGGGCATGACGACGTATGCCAAAAACTCCTCCTCGAACGTAGCGATTCCGCTCTCGACGGCTTCGAGCTTCGCCTTGATCGCAAGCGCGAGCGCGCGCCATCGCTGCCGGCAGGCCTGCTCCCACTCCTTGAAAGCGGCGTCGGGCGAGCGCTGCAGCTTCCGGCCTGGCGTCTCCCAGAACCGGGAGTCATTTCGATTCGGCAACGGGAGTACGAACCGGATGCGGCGGTTCGAGACTTCGAACACGATCACCGCGCGCTCCTCTTCCTCGACGTAGCCGAACTTTGTGGCGCCGTACCTGGTGAGCGTCCTTCGGATCTCGGCCTGCGACTGCTCACTATTAACCGACGTGTCTTTTGCGTATTGCATTAAGCGAATTGCCTTTCGTATCTGGTGAGCAGTTCGCTCACCAGTGAGCGGATCTCGGCCGCGCACTGGTGAGCGACTTCGATCCTGTCCGTGGCGCCGATCTGCTCCGCGAGCTCGTCAATGGTCGCGAGGCTCAAGCCGGACCCTTGCGGCAACTTGTCTGGCCTTGTCTCTGCGCTCTCTGTCGCGGTCGTGTTGGAGGTCGCCGAGCTGTCCTCTAACCCAATCGCATAAGTACCACTCCGCTTTGACATAAGTCTTGCCTCCTATTTGGACTGTTTGACCCCGCATCTTTACCAACCTCTGATACGCGGCCCTGCTCACCCTTGCGAATGTCAGCGTGTGCTGGCCGCGCGCGCGCCAGCGGAATTTGATCCCGAACCCCTTGCCTCGGGCCTCGACTTCCCACCACCCGGTCGCCCCTTCGGCGAGTTTCGGGAGCAGGCTTTTGATCCAATCAGTCTGCTCACTGGTGAGCAGGTTATTTGCCTGCGCTAGTTCGGGTTGTCGCGTCGCGTCCGAGTCGCCCGCCCGGGCCGGCGCCGCCCACGTCCCCGGCGGCGCCTCTTGATACAAGGCGAAAGCCAGAATGACCGCGCCGGCCAGCGCCAAGTCGAAGACTATCTGCTTGCTCACCAATCTGCTCACCAGCCTGCTCACCAGTGAGCGATGCGCTTTTTGTTTTTTGCTCACCTAGAACCTCCATCCCGATCTGATTCGCCGCCGAAATCTGCGAGGGAGGGGCGCTCGCGCTCGCAGCCTGTTCCCTGCCCTGACGCGGCTGACGTTTGACGGCGGCGGCTGGCCGAACTGGGCGCCCGATGGCAGACGTATTGCATTCAAAAGTCAACGCCGGACGGGTAACACGGAGATTTATGTGATGGACGTCTCGTCCACCGCCGGGTTGCAATGAATGGCGGGAGCGCAACTTTGACATGTCCGTCGAATTGCCGGTATTTATACATACGCATCGGTTTTTAAAGGGGTGATCAAAGCTTGATCGCCTTTTTCGTTTCTCATAGCAATAGATCGGTTAGCAAATGCGCGTACGGGGCTCCGGGCGCGAGTTGTTTACTCGCGCCTCTTTCCTGATCGGACTCCTGATCAGACAAAGCCACAAACAGGGCGATTAAACAAATCGCCACACCGTACACGCATTTGCTGACCGCCATAGTCTCAACAGAAAATGAATTCAACGGCAAAAGCCACGAAGAAGGCCGCGTCCGCGAACGAAAGCGAGAAGCATGACGCATACGCCGCGCTGCGCGTCCGTGATTTTCGATTGTTCCTCTCGGGCCATCTGCTTTCCGTGCTCGGCGTGCAGATGCAGACCACGGCCGTCGGCTGGCAGCTTTACGAAAGGACCAATTCGAAGCTGGCGCTGGGAATGGTCGGGCTGGTTCAGATCGTCCCGATCCTGGGGCTGGCGCTCCCCGCCGGGCAGGCCGCCGACCGCTTCGACCGCAGAAAGACGCTGATGAGCGCGACGACTCTGGCCGTGATCGCCGCGTTCGGACTGGTCGCCGTCGGGATGTGGGCGAGCGCCAATGTTCCGCTGATCTACGTGTGCCTGTTTCTGAGCGGATTGGCGCGCGCCTTTCAAGGCCCTGCGAGATCAGCGTTGATGCCCCAACTGATCCCGTATCAAATCTTCAGCAACGCCGTTTCGTGGAACGTCAGCGGATTCGAGTTGAGTTCGATGCTCGGCCCCGCGCTCGCCGGGTGGCTCATTTACCTGTTCGGCGGCGTGACGCCGGTTTACTTGTTCGCGGGATTGGGAAGCGCCATCTATTTCGTGATGCTGGCGACACTGGCCAAACGATCTTACGCCGCGGAATCGAGAGCCAGTCAGACCAATCTGAGAACGCTGGTCGCCGGATTCAAATACGTCTGGAATAAAAAGCTGCTGTTCGGGGCGATGTCGCTCGACATGTTCGCGGTGCTCTTCGGCGGCGCGGTGGCGCTGTTGCCCGTTTACGCGAAGGACATTCTGAGCGTGGGGCCGGCGGGCTTCGGGGCATTGCAGGCCGCCCCTTCGCTCGGCGCGATCACGATGGCGCTGCTGACGACGCATCTGCCGCCGCTCACGAAAGCCGGGCGGACATTGTTATGGGCCGTGGCCGGTTTCGGCCTGGCGACGATCGTCTTCGGCCTTTCGAGAAATTTCTGGCTCTCGCTGGCGATGTTGTTCCTGACCGGCGCGTTCGATAACATCAGCGTCGTCGTGCGCCACACGCTGGCGACGATCCTCACTCCAGACGGGATGCGCGGCAGGGTTTCGGCGGTCAACGGAATGTTCATCAGCGCGTCGAACGAGCTTGGGCGGTTCGAGTCGGGAGGCGTCGCGGCGCTGTTCGGCCCAATCTTTTCGGTGGTCAGCGGCGGCGTGGGCGCGCTCGTCGTGGTCGCCACGGTCGCGCTCTCATCGCCACAGTTGCGGCGATTCGGCAGGCTCGATAGTCACACGCAAAATTCTGAAACAGAATGAACGATACTGAAAACATCAAACTCCCTCCGCGGCTGCCGCAGATCATGTCAGAGACCGCGCGCCTGAATTTCACGATGGCTTCCGACCTGCTCACGGGCTGTTTGCTCCGCGCGCTTTCGGCGACGAAAACCGCTGGCAAGCTTCTCGAACTCGGCACGGGCACTGGTGTGGCGACAGCCTGGATACTCGATGGAATGGACACGGAGGCGCGGCTGGTTTCCGTCGAAATAGACGAAGCGAATCTCGAAGTCGCGAAAAAGAGTCTTGGCGATGATCTTCGAGTCTCCTTTATTCACGCGGACGGCGGCGAATGGTTGCAACGCGCCGAGCCCGATCAGTTCGACTTGATTTTCGCCGATTCCTGGCCGGGCAAATACACTCATCTCGACGAAGCCCTGCGCTCGTTGAATCGCGGCGGGCTGTACGTGATTGACGATATGCTGCCGCAGCCGAACTGGCCAGACGGCCACGCGCGGCGAGCCTTTTGGAGAAACAACATTCTTCGCCGCGTGAGCGGCGGCTGACTTTAGCCCAGCGCTTTAGCGCTGGGTAAGCTAGCCAAAGCGTTTCGCGTCACGTAGTGACGCTTGAACAGGCCCGCTGATGGCCGGAATTTCAAGCGTCGCTACGCGACGGGAACAATTCGGGCTGCTTCCCGGCGTTGAAACGGCCGGGCTAAAGTCAGCCGCCGCTCACGCGGCGAAAACCAAAGTCTTTATTCAAAAGTGTCCTGACATCAGGACAAAAACAGGAAAATGCAGGACAGGTATATAATGAGAAATCCGGGGCGGGAGGATGATGACGCAGACGCTTTATCAACGAAACTTCTACTCAGGCATCGAATTGCGCTCGGTTGCTGATTCGCCTGATTACGCGCCGCATTTCCACGACGCCTATACGATCGGGCTGCTGACGCGTGGATGCCAGGCCATTCGCACCGGACGCAAGGCGGAGACGGCATTTGCAGGCTCTGTGCAGCTTCACGAGCCGTTTCAGGTCCACGAAAATCATCGCCTCTCCCCCAACGAATTTTCGTTCCGGCATATCGAGATTTCCAAGCCCCGACTACTTCAATTGCTCGATGAGCGAATGCCGCCGACCCGCTCGAACCACATCCCGGATGGCGACCTGTTTCAGTCCTTCATGCAGGCATTCGATAATCAGCCGGACTTTCAAACATCGCGTCGGGCTCGCGCCGCACGAATACCTGGTGCAACTGCGCGTCGCCTGCGCCAAAGCCAGACTTGCCGAAGGATTGCCAATCGCCGAAGCCGCCGCGCTCAGCGGCTTTACAGACCAAAGCCATCTCACACGACATTTCAAACGCATCACCCACCTGACGCCCGGGGCCTACGCTAAATCATGTTACAAACGTACAAGACGCTGATGATTGCGCCATCTATCATTACAGACTGACGGCATTGCGGGCTGATGGAATTGTGGAAAGCGCGCAAGCCGTAGTAGATCGGTTAGCAAATGCGTATACGGTGTGGGGCGATTTGTTTAATCGCCCTGTTTGTGGCCTCGTCCGATCAGGAGTCCAATCAGGAAAGAGGCGCGAGTAAACAACTCGCGCCCGGAGTCCCGTACACGCATTTGCTAACCGCCATAAGAGGCTTGGAAAGAGAGGTCTGCCTTGATGCGTAAAGAACAGTTGGAAGAGGATATTTTTGTGTTTGTCGGCGAAGCTTACCAGGCGAACGCGACGGCCTTGGTTCGGGGCGATGAAGTTTTGTTGGTTGACGGTCTGGCAAGCCGGGAAGACGCTGAGGAGTTGTGTTATTTCATTGAAGACGATTTGAGAAAGCAGGTTCGTCTCATCCTCTGCACGCACTATATGAGCGACCATACCGCGGCGTTGAGGCTGTTTCCCCGAGCGCACATTGTGGCGCACAAAGCTTATCCGCTGATCATTGAGCGGGAGTTGTTTATCCCCCACGCTTAACATACAAAAGAAGATTTATGCGTGAACCAACAATTGCGCCCGGATCATTAGTCCGGGCATTGCCGAATCAGCTTGAACTTCCTTCAATGATATTGTTTATTGATCATTGAGATCACCAGGAAAGGTTCAGCTTGATGTTTATTCACCTTCAGTACGGCAAAGAGGGACTCGAAGTCGCCATCCCGTCGTCCAAAGTCACGACGCTCGCGCCGCGCTTCATTCCGGGGTTGCCCGACGAAGCCGCCGCGTTCCGCGAAGCGGTTCGCGCCCCGGTCAATTCAAGGCCGCTGCGTGAATTGATCGGCGCGAATGATCGCGTGGCCGTCGTCATTCCAGACATTACGCGCCCGCTGCCGTCCGACCGCCTGCTCGCGTGGCTCTTCGCCGAACTCGGCGCCGTCCCGGCGGAAAATTTCGTGATCGTCAACGGCACTGGGTCGCACCGCGTGAACACGCCCGCCGAACTCGCCTCGATGGTCGGCGATGAAATCGCGTCGCGCTACCGGATCGTCAATCACAATTCGCACGACCCTGCGACGCTGGCCTTCGTGCGCAAGACCGGAGACGGTCGCGACCTTTTCTTCAACCGCGAATATGTCGAGACCGACAAACGGATCGTGCGCTCGCCGACATCGACTCGATCATGCATTATCACCGCGCCGGCGTGATCGGCCACCCGCTGAGCACGTGGGGCGTGACCGAGGGCAATCCCACGCAGGAGCAGATTCGCGCGCAGGGGCGCGCGCTGCCCGTAGACTTCCTCGTCAACGTCACGCTCAATCGCCGGCGGCAAATCACCGGCTTCTTCTGCGGCGAAACGCTCGCCGCGCACGAACGCGGCTGCGCGTTCTCGAAATCGACCGTGATGATTCCCTGCCCAACGCCCTTCCCGATTGTCGTCACGACCAACAGCGGCTATCCGCTCGATCAAAATCTCTACCAGGCAGTGAAGGGGATGTCAGCCGCCGCGCAGATAGTCGCGCAGGACGGCCTGATCGTCGCGGCGTCGAAATGCAACGACGGGTTTCCGAACCACGGAAATTTCAAAAAACTCTTGTTCGACCACGACTCTCCGCAATCCGTTCTCGACACGATCCTCGCGCCGGGATTTTCAATGTACGACCAATGGGAGGCGCAATTGCTGGCGATGATTCGCTTGAAAGCCCGCGTCGGCCTCTACAGCGACATCGCGCCCGATGAGGTCCGCCGCGCGCACCTGGAGCCGGTCGCCGACATCAGCGAATTCGTCGCCGGCGAATTAAGGCGCATCGGCGCCGGCGCGCCCGTCGCCGTTTTGCCCGAAGGGCCGATGACCATCCCTTATCTCTCTCAAACCGCAGCCGTATAAAATCGAATAATGACAACATCGAACAAACTGGTCGCTTCGACTTCTGAGATTCGCTCACACTTTCCCGCTCTCGAACGCATACACAACGGCTTCCCCGTGGCATATTTCGACGGCCCCGGCGGGACGCAGGTCCCGCGCATGGTCGCCGAGGCGATGAACGATTATCTCTTCGGTCACAACGCCAACACGCATTGGGCCTATCCGACCAGCGCCGAGACCGATCAATTGATCGAAGAGGCGCGACGGGCTGTGGCCGATTTCTTTAATTGCGAGCCGAATGAAATCTCGTTCGGCGCCAATATGACCACGATTACTTTCCACGTCGCGCGGGCGCTGGGGCGCGGCTACAACCCCGGCGACGAGATCGTCATCACTGAACTCGACCACCACGCGAATAACGCGCCGTGGCGGGCGCTGGCGAAAGAGCGCGGCGTGACGATTCGCACAGTGAGAATGCTTCCCGAAACGGGACAACTCGATTGGGACGATCTCGCGGGCTCGATCAACCGCAACACGAAACTGCTGGCCATCGGCGCAGCCTCGAACGCCCTGGGCACGATCAACGACGTTCAATATGCGGCGCGGATGGCGCACGAAGTCGGCGCGCTCGTTTACGTCGACGCGGTGCATTACGCGCCACACGCGCTCGTGGACGTGCGCGACCTCGAATGCGACTTTCTGGCCTGTTCCGCCTATAAATTTTACGGGCCGCACATCGGCGCGCTTTATGGCCGCTATGATCTGCTCGAGAGTCTGGACGTTCCGAAACTCGAACCCGCGCCGGACGAGGCGCCCGAACGCCTGGAGACCGGCACTCAAAACCACGAGGGAATGGTCGGGACGGCGTCGGCAATCGACTTCCTCGCATCCCTGACCGAGGGGGCGGAAGGAACGACGCGCAGAGAGCGGTTGCGGAATTCTTTTGCGGCGCTGCACGCGCGCGGGGCTGATCTGCTCAAGCGAATGTGGGACGGGCTGAGTTCGATCGAGGGCGTCGCGCTCTACGGTCCCGAGCCGGACGTCCCGCGCACGCCGACGCTCTCATTCACGCTCAAAGACATTCCGTCAATTGAACTCACACAGAAATTGGTCGAACGCGGCGTCTTCGCTTCGCACGGGGATTTCTACGCGCAGACGGTGGTCGAACGTCTAGGCAAAGTAGAACAGGGATTGCTGCGCGCCGGATGCGCCTGTTACACGACGGAAGAAGAGGTTGAACGTTTAGTTGAAGGGGTGCGGGAGATCGCGGCGTCAAGCGGCACAGTACCGCGCGCGTAGAGTAGGACAGACTTTAGTCTGTCCGCTCTCACCTCACACCACGGACAGGCTTATGG
>WNGE01006980.1_pt1 | contig 12424 bp, 10 predicted proteins | sample 5400651 | NCBI WGS metagenome assembly WNGE01 (sample SAMN13153370, study PRJNA577476) | soil metagenome | isolation source: 60 cm soil or saprolite under grassland replicate 2 | place: USA:California | collected 2016-06-15 | reverse complement strand
TAAGTTCGCTGACAAAGTCCAACCTGTCATCCTGAGCGAAGCGAAGGATCTGCCTTCGCGACTTTCGATATTCTCGGAGCAGATCCCTCGTCGCTGCGCTCCTCGGGATGACAGCGTTGGGAGTGTTCGCCGATGATTCCGCCGACCCCGCTGGAAGAGGCTCCCGGCTGGCTCGCCGGGGTCGGACGCGTCTTCTTGAAGCGCGAGGACTCACACGAGCTTGGCTCCTTCAAGTGGCGCGGGGCGCTGCCGGTGCTCGAGGGCTACCTCGCTCGCGGCGCGAAGGGTGCCATCACGGCCTTGACGGGAAATCACGGAGCCGCGACGGCCTGGGCGGCGCGGCGACTCGGGCTCGACTCGACTGTCTATGCCCCGCTCTCCGCCTCGCGGGCGAAGCTCGCGATCGTCGAGAGTCTCGGCGCGCGGATCCGGCTCGCTGGCAAGGATCTCGACGAAGCCAAGGACGAGGCGAGAGACTTCGCGCGGAAGAGCGGCCTTCCTTTTTTCGAGGACGGAGCCGAGCCGGCGCAATACGAAGGCTACGGCGCGATCGCCGCAGAGATCCTGTCGCAGTGCCCCCGGCCTCCTGCGGCCATCGTGATTCCGGTTGGAAACGGCGCGTTGATCGGCGGCATCGGTTCCGCCGTCACGCGACAGTCGCCGCAGACTCTCGTCGTCGGCGTCACGGCCAAAGAGGCTCCCGTCATGGCGCTCTCCTTCGAAGCGGGGCGTCCTGTCCCTTGTGATCGCATGGCGACCTTCGCCGACGGCCTCGCGGTGCGCGTCGCCATCCCCTACGCCGTCGAAGTCCTGCGCCGCGTCGCGGACCGGGTGCTTCTCGTGTCCGAGCGGGAGATCGCGCGTGGGCTCGGCGCCGCGGCGCGTTGCGCTCTGCGCGTCGAGGGAGCCGCTGCCGCCACCTTCGCCGCGTTGCCACGGCTCGAAGAACTTCCGGGCCCGATCGTTCTCGTCGTCACCGGCAAGAACATCGACGAGGAGACGTACCGGGGAGCTTTGCAGAAACCAGAGTCATTCCCGGAGTAAGGAAGCCGGGACTACTCTGGACCTTGGACTACTTGACCAGCACGTGCCGCTTCAACGCCGTCTTGTCGCCGTCTTTGCCCGTGATCGTCACGACCAGCAGATGCGGCCCGGCGGCGACCGGCGGTATCAGGAAACTGAAACCGGCCTTGTCCGAACTCGGAAACGTGGGATAGGCCTCTTTGACCCCAGGATAACTCTGGCCGAGCTCCGCCGGCTTCGCCGGGCCGTTGTCGAGCGAAGCGGTGACACTCGCGACACCGGAATCATCGAGCGCCCAGCCGTAGCCAGGGGAGCCGGACGCCACGGCTTCGTTCTCCTTCGGGGTGTCGATGTAACCGAAGGGAGGATGTCGGGCTGCTTCCGGCGCGGCAGTCGTACGGCGGGCGGACCCGCTCTCCGACTTCCGGCAGCCGGCGAGAAGGATCGCCGCCGTCCCCGCCACGTAGAAGAGCTCCTTCCATCGCCGGATCATTCGCATCTTCCTCCTCGAGAGTCCCGGATTCTATTGCGCACCACCTCACCCGGCGGATGTCCCGGAACACGGGCATAATCCGCGCGTGCGCGAGCGGGTCAAGAAGCCCCCTCGGGATTTGGGTCTGACACCGCGGGAGAGAAGGCTCCTCCTCGGCTTGACTCCCCCCTGGCGCATCCAGAAGTTCCTGGACGGCCTCGACTACGACGTTGCCGGCGCGGGTTGCCGCTCGCCCAGAAGGGTCCTGCGCGAACGCACGGTGCAGTGCATGGACGGCGCTCTCTTTGCCGCCGCGGCCCTGCGCGTGCAGGGGCATCCCCCGCTTCTCCTGGATCTCGAGGCGGTTTATGACGACGATCACGTTCTCGCGATCTTCCGGCAGAACGGTTGCTTGGGCGCGATCGCGCGTTCGAATTACTCGGGCCTTCGCTTTCGCGAGCCGATCCACCCGACAATCCGCTCGCTCGTCCTCTCCTACTTCGAGTCGTACTTCAACCTGCGCCGGCAGAAGACGCTGCGCCGCTACTCGAGGCCCGTCAATCTCTCGCGCTTCGACGCCATCGACTGGATGACTTGCGAGGAAGACCTCTGGGAGATTCCCGACTACCTGGCCGGCATCCCTCATGTCCGCCTTCTGCCGGCGCGCATCGAGAAACGCCTCTCGCCCGTGGACCGCAGGATGTTCGAGGCCGGCCTCGTCGGGAGACGCGTCTCCGATATCAAGCCAGGCCGCGCCCGTCGGCGAGGCGTGCTGGTATGACGCCGACGGCTCCGGGCGACCCGATAAGCCAAGGGACTTGCGGGACGCCACTGTAGATCCATGCGGCTGCTGAATAATGCGCTCCTACGGTGCGCTTCTGACACCAGGTAGAGAAAAGCCAGTGCAAGTCTCCGGCGAGCGGACGGCCGGACGCGCCATGGCAGCCATCGCGATTCTCTTCTTCGTGAAGGCCGTCGTGCTCGCGTTCTGGATCACGCCGCTCTGGGATGTCCCGGATGAGACAGGTCACTGGGCAATCGTGGACGACCTCGCGCGGGGCCGGGGGTTTCCGCTGCCGGGAAGAAGCGTCGTGCCCTCCGATGTCGTCTCGGACTGGATGCGCGGCAAGCCGGCGGAGTCCCCGATGGGCAACTGGGTCGCCCAGCATCCTCCGCTCTATCACCTGCTTGCGGCGCCGTTGCTCTCGGCGGCCCGCGGCCTGACGAGCGACCATCAGTGGCTCTATCGCACGCCCCGGCTCCTCTCGGTGATCTGCGGCGCGGCAGCGCTCCTGCTTTTCTTCCGCGCGTTCCTCGAAGCGAGCGGCGATCCGCTTCTCTCCTTCGCCGCCGCCGCGGGCGTGGGCTCTACTCCGATGTATAGCCACATGTCCTCGGGGACCAACCACGACATCTTTCTCGCATTCTGCGGCGGCCTGGTGGCTCTCTGCTGGGTGCGATTCGAGCGGTCCGGCCTCTTTTCCGACGGTTTGAAGACGGCCGCCGCACTGTCCCTGGCCGGCACCGTCAAGCTCTCGGCGGTGGTCCTCGCGGCGGCGCTCTGGCTGCTTTCTCTCTCGCGGCTCGCGACCCGGGGATCGCGGCGGCTGGCGCAGTGGATCGTGATCGGCGCGACGTCCGTCTCCCTTCCGGCGCTCTGGACGCTGCGCCACTGGTGGCTCACCGGCAACACGCGGGTCCATCCCATATCTCGCGAGCCATTTCACTTCACAAGCTTTCTCGCCTACCTGCGCGAGGAGCCCGTCGTGGACCACACGTTCAAGAATTTCTTCGGCCTGATGGGATGGACGGGAACGGGGGGCGGAAGCGTGCGATGGTTTCAGATTTCCGGTCTCTTTCTCGCTCCCTATCTCCTGCTCGCTCTGGCCGGCTCGCTTGGCGCTGCGGTCTGGCTGTGGGACCGGCAAAGCGGCCACAGGCGGTCCCGTCTCCTGGCGGGCGCCGCGGCGGCGGCCGTTTTCGGATTCTGCTTTCTCTGGCTCTACGCGCGAGCGGAAGGGAGTGAGCCCGTCAAGCGCCTTCTCTACAGCGCTCTGACCGCGGTGCCCTTTCTCGCTCTGCCGCTCTTATTCGGAAAACGGAAGGCGAGCGAAGCGATCCTTTCCGGCTCCCACTTCGTCTTTCTCGTCTTTTCGTTAGCCTATCTCGCCAACAGCTTCGAGGCGTACGAGATCTACGGCCAGATGCGTGCGACCAACGGGCGGTATTTCTTCGCCGTATTGCCCTTCCTGATCTTCGCCTTCGTCTTTCCGGCCGCGAGCGTCGTCCGGAAAGGCCGGTGGCGAGACATCAGCCTGCTCCTCATGCTCGCGGTGCTCTTCGTCAACGAGGCGGCGTTCTTTCTCGTCAAGGTGATTCCGTTTTACCGCGGAGGCACACCATGACGCCGGCTTGTTCGGGCCTTGCCGGGGAAGTAATCTGCTCGCGATGACCGGAATGCAGAAGTTTTCGGTGGGGCTCGTCCAGATGGCCTGCTCGGCTAATCCGAGAGAGAACCTGGAGAAAGCGGAGGCGAAGGTCGAGGAGGCGGCTCAAGCGGGCGCGCGAGTCGTGTGCCTGCCCGAGCTCTTCAAGTCGCGTTACTTCTGCCAGCGGGAGGATACGGCGGTGTTCGATCTCTCCGAACCGGTGCCGGGGCCAACGACGGAAGCTCTCGCGCGAGCGGCACGGCGGCACGGCGTGGCGGTCGTCGCGCCCGTCTTCGAGCGGCGCGCGCCCGGCCTGTATCACAACAGCGCGGCGGTGATTGACGCCGACGGAAGGGTCGCGGGGCTCTATCGCAAGATGCACATCCCCGACGACCCCGCCTATTACGAGAAGTTCTACTTCACGCCGGGCGACCTGGGCTTCCCTGCCTTCGATACCGTCGCGGGACGCATTGCGACACTCATCTGCTGGGACCAGTGGTACCCGGAGGGCGCGCGCCTGGCGGCGCTCGCGGGAGCGAGTGTGCTCTTCTACCCGACGGCGATCGGCTGGCATCCGCACGAGAAGGCCGAGCACGGAGCCGCGCAGCGCGACGCCTGGCAGACGGTCCAGCGCGGCCACGCGATTGCCAACGGCCTCTACGTCGCCGCGGTCAACCGCGTGGGCTACGAACAGCCCGAAGGCGGCGGCGCGGGCATCGAGTTCTGGGGAACCTCCTTCCTTGCAGACCCGCAGGGCATCATCGTCGCCGAGGCCTCGCCCGATCGCGAGGAAGTCCTCGTCGCCGCGATCGATCCGGAACGCATCGAGGACGTGCGCCGCAACTGGCCCTTCCTGCGCGACCGGCGAATTGACGCCTACTCCGGCATCACCCGCCGGTTTCTCGACGAGGACCCCTCGGGGAAACGGCGAAACGGCAACTAAATGACTCTCACCCTCCTTCGCCAAGGCTTCGGAGGGCAAGCCCCCACTCTCTCCCGCACTCGTCCTCCGAAGCTCGGAGAGCGAAGGAGGAGGGACAGGGAGAAGAGGCCGGCCGCGCTGGGCTTTCGCCTGCCGGCCGAGTGGGAGCCCCACGAGGCCACGTGGATCGGATGGCCTCACAACAGGAGCGACTGGCCCGGCAAGTTCGCTCCGATTCCATGGGTCTACGGAGAGATCGTGCGCAGGCTCGCGCCGGGAGAAATCGTGCGCGTGCTCGTCGAGTCGAAGACCCACGAACAGGCGGCGCGCCGGATTCTCGAACGAATCGGCTGCGACACGGCACACGTCGAATTCTTTCGCCTGCCGACTGACCGCGGATGGACTCGCGATTCGGGCCCGACTTTTCTGTATCGGGAGGAAAAGCGTTCCCAAGTTGCGGTCTGCCGGTTCCGGTTCAACGGCTGGGCGCGCTACGACGACTGGAAGAAAGACGACGCCGTGCCGCCGAAGATCGGCCGGAGGCTCGGCTTGCGTCTCTTCGAGAGTCGGCTGGACGGGCGCGAAATCGTGCTCGAGGGCGGCGCGATCGACGCCAACGGTTCCGGCACGATCCTCACGACCGAGGAGTGCCTTCTCGATCCGAAGGTTCAGGTGCGAAATCCTGGAATGACGCGCCGGCAATACGAGCAGGTCTTTCGGGACTTCCTCGGCGCCGGCAACGTCCTGTGGTTGAACCGCGGCATCGCCGGCGACGACACGCACGGCCACGTGGACGACATCGCGCGATTCGTCAATCACCGCACGGTCGTACTCTGCCGCGAGGAGAATTCGGCCGACGAGAACTACGGGGTGCTCGAAGAGAACCGCGAGCGGCTGGAAGGAATGCGCGTCGAGGACGGCTCCAAGATCGAGGTCGTGTTTCTACCGATGCCCTCCCCGCTCTTCTTCGACGGACGGAGGCTCCCGGCTTCCTACGCAAATCTCTATATCGGCAACGCCGCCGTGCTCGTCCCGACCTTCAACGACCCGAGGGACCGCGCGGCGCTGGGAGTGCTGTCGGAACTTTTCACCGACCGGCCGGTCGTGGGAATCCACGCGGTGGATCTGGTCTGGGGGCTCGGAACCATCCACTGCTTGACGCGGCAGCAGCCGGCGATCACATCTTCATGAACCGTCCGATCGAAGACCTGCCGACGCCGGCGGTGCTCGTGGACCTGGACGTCCTCGAACGCAACATCGCCCGCCAGGCCGAGCGGGCTCGGACCGCGGGAGTTCGCCTGCGCCCGCACGCCAAGACGCACAAGTGCCCCGAGATCGCGCGCCTGCAGCTCGCGGCGGGCGCGGCCGGCATCTCTCTCGCCAAGACCTCGGAGGCCGAGGTCTTCGCCGCGGCGGGCTTCGACGACATCTTCATCGCGTATCCCATCGTCGGAGCCGGCAAGGCGGACCGACTCCTCGCGATGTCGGACGACCTGCGCCTCGCCGTCGGCGCAGACAGCATCGAAGGGGCGGGCGCACTGGGCCAGGTCTTCTTCGCCGCGGGGAGAAAGCTCGACGTGCTGCTCAAGATCGACGTCGGCTATCACCGCGTCGGCGTTCTGCCGGAATCCGCCCCGGACATCGCCCGAAGGATCGCGGAGCTTCCCGGAATCTCGCTCAAGGGAATCTTCACGCACGCGGGTCAGGTCTATCACGCGGAGACGCCGCAAGCCGTCGCACAGATCGGGAGACACGAAGGAGAGACGCTCGTCGAGACGGCGACCGCACTGAAGCAATCCGGCGTCGCGCTCGAGGAAGTCTCCGTCGGATCAACTCCCTCCGCGCGTCACGCGATGCAGATCGCCGGCGTCACCGAGTGCCGCCCCGGTAATTACATCTTCCACGACGGCTCTCAGGTCGCCCTGGGAACCTGTGCCCTCGAAGACTGCGCAATGACCGTTCTCGCGACCGTTGTCAGCGTTCCCGCGTCGGATCGGGCGGTGATGGACGCCGGCTCTAAGACCCTTTCCCAGGACTCTCTGCGTCCGCGTCCCAACGGGCATGGCCTGATCCTCGGCACCCAAACCCGCCTCCAGAGCCTCTCCGAAGAACATGGTGTCGCCCGCATCGAAGGCGGAGACTCCTTCCACGTCGGCCAGCGCGTCCGCATCCTTCCCAACCACGCCTGCGTCGTCTCCAACCTCCACGACCGTCTCTACGCCATCCGTGCCGGCCGAGTTGAAACGGAGTTCCGCGTCGCCGCCCGCGGCAGAGTCGAGTAGTCCGACGGCGACTATCGGCGTCTCTATGGTGAGGGACACGCCCGGCCTCAGCAGCTCGTCAACTTCCGTGTAGCCCGGCAGGACGAGCACGTTCCCGGCGCGGAAGGCAGGAGCGAGAGCCGCTCCAACCTGCGCGTCGTCACGACGATGTTGGCGCCGGTGAAGATCAGGAAGAGGTCGAAGGGAGACTGCGAGCGCTCTACCGCGCAGACGGGCCCGACCTCGACCGCTTGCACGAGAAAGCCTCCGATTCTCCAGATGAAAAAAGCTAGTATTCATCAACTTCTTTTCTTCGGACCGAAGTCGGCCGCGGTAACGGCTCGTTCTTTTCTTACGGAGGTGGGGCGATGACGAAGTCAGTCGTTCTGATCGTGCTCGGAGTGTCTTTGCTGGGGCTCCCGGCCGCGCCGCTTCCGGCCGCGGAGGGAGACGCGGTCGTGAGCGGGCGCATCACCTCCGCGGAGGATGGCTCGGGCATTGCCGGCGCCACCGTTTCGATTCCGCAATTGAACATCAGCGCGACGACCGACAAGACCGGCCACTACACGCTGACCGTGCCGGCCCCTTCCGTACAGGGCCAGATGGTGGAGCTTCGGGTCGTTTCGCCGGGCCTGCAATCGAAAACCGCGAAGGTCACGCTTGCGGCCGGTGCGATCACCCGGGATTTCGCGCTCGCCCTCTCTTTCCAGCAGGAGGTCACCGTCGGTTCCCGGGCAATCGGCACCGCCGCCGAGAAGGCCGTGCCGGTGGACATCATCACGGAAAAAGAGATCGAGAGCGCCGCTGGAAGCGCCGAAACGGCCCAGATCATCGAGTCGCTGGCCCCTTCCTTCAATTTTCCGCGCCCCACGATTTCCGACGGGACCGACTCGGTCCGCCCCGCCACTCTGAGGAGCCTGGGCCCGGACCAGATGCTCGTTCTCATCAACGGCAAGCGGCGGCACACGAGCGCGCTCGTCAATGTCAACGGAACGATCGGCCGGGGGTCGACGGGTGTCGATCTGAACGCCATTCCGGCTTCGGCGATCGAGAAGATCGAGGTCCTGCGGGACGGGGCGGCGGCTCAGTACGGCTCCGACGCCATCGCCGGGGTGCTCAACATCGTCCTGAAGTCCGGCGTCTCTCCCCTGCAGGTCGAGCTCCTGGGCGGGACAACGACGCACTCCGACGGCGAGCTCTTCGACGCGGACGCCAACTACGGGGTCGCTGTGGGACGCGGCGCGTTCCACTTCAGCGGCGAGTACCGCAAACGCAACCCGACCAACCGGGCGGGCAACGACCCGCGTGACCAGATCAAAGCGGGAGACGCCGGGAACAACCCCGTCGAGCAGCCGAGCTACCACTGGGGCGATGCCGAAGAGCGCGACATCCTGGGATTCGTGAACGGGTCCGTCCCGTTGAACGACGAGGGCTCGACGAACTTCTATCTCTTCGGGGGCGCCAGCCGCCGCGACGGCGTCCACGGGGGCAACTACCGCCGCGCGCTCCAGGTCCAGAACTGGCCGAGTATCTATCCGCTCGGTTTCCTCCCGCTCATCGAGCCGAAGATCGTTGACTATTCGGGCACTGCCGGCGTTCGGGGAGTCCTGGGAGAGAAGTGGTTCTGGGACCTGAGCGCACAGTACGGGCACGACCGATTCGATTTCAACATCACTCACAGCCTGAACACGTCGCTCGGGCCGACGATCCCGCCTAACCAGACGGAGTTCTACGCGGGTTCTCTCGTTTTCAACCAGTTCATCGCCAACCTCGACCTGACGCGGGAGATCGACGCCGGCCTGGCCGGCCCGCTGAACGTGGCCTTCGGAGCGGAGTTCCGGCGCGAGAACTACCAGGAGCTCGCCGGAGAGACCAATTCTTACATCGCCGGCCCCTCCAAGGACCAGTTCGGCGGGACGGCCTCGGCCGGGGCCCAGGTCTTCCCCGGATTTCGCCCATCCAACGCCGTGGATGCCTCGCGCAACAACGTGGCCGCCTACGTCGATGTGGAAGGAAACGTCACGTCCTTCCTCAGGCTGGGCGTGGCCGGCCGCTATGAGCACTACACGGATTTCGGCAACACGACGGACATCAAGGGGACCGTGCGCGTCGAGGCGACCAAGCAGCTCGTCTTCCGCGCCGCGGCCTCGACGGGCTTTCGCGCGCCGTCGCTCGGCCAGACGTACTTTTCGGCAATCAGCACGAATTTCCTGCCCGTTAGCGGCGGCGGCGTGGCGCCCTTCGACGTCGGACACTTCCGCGTCAACAGCGATCTGGCGCGCGCGCTCGGCGCGACGGACCTGAAGCCGGAAGACTCCGTCAACTACAGCGGCGGCTTCGTACTCTCCCCTTCCAGAGCGTTTGACTTCACCGCCGACTACTTTCACATCAAGATCAAGAACCGGATCATCCTGTCGGGCAACTTTACGGGCGCCCCCCTGACGCCCCTCCTCGCCCCCTTCAACGCGACCGGCGCCCGTTTCTTCACCAACGCGATCGACACGCGCACGGAAGGGGTGGAGCTGACGGCCAACTTCAAGACAGACCTGCGGTCCGCCGGGATCCTCCGTTTCCAGGCCGCCTACGCGCACTCGCAGAACACGATCACGAGGATCGCGGCGACCCCGCCGCAGCTGGCCGGTTTTCAGGAGACGCTCTTCGACCGGCTGGAAAGGCGGCGGCTGGAATGCGCGCAGCCCAGAGACAACGCCCGGCTGACCGGCGACTGGAGACTCGGCGATTTCGGCGCGGTCGCGCGGGCCAGCCGGTACGGCACCTATTGCGGGATCGACAACACGCTCGAATTAGCCGACCAGACCTTCTCCGCCAAATGGCTCTTCGATGTGGACCTCTCCTACCAGCTGGGGCATGTCGGCTTCGGGGCCGGAGTGGCCAACATCTTCGACACGTTTCCCGACAGGATTACTGCGGTCAACAACACCAACAACTTCGGGATTTTCACCTACCCGAGGAACTCGCCCTTCGGTTTCAACGGCCGGTACGCCTACTTCCGGACCTCCTACGTGTTCTAGCAGGGGTGCCGCGGGCGGACGTCTGACTGCATGACGGTCACGCTGCCGATATGGCTGGCTCTTCTCCTGGGACTTCTGCTGTTCTGGGCGCTGCTCGATCGGCTGCTTCTCCCCGGCGCGCGGTGGTTTCTCCGGCGTCGGGTCAACCGGGTCCTGGAAGAGATCAATACGAGACTCAAGATCCGTATCCCTCCCTTCAAGCTGACCAAGCGGGAGGTCTTGATCGACCGGCTGCTCTACGATCCACAGGTCCAGGAGGCCGCGGAGGCGGAGGCCCGCGATTCCGGAATGCCCCGGGAAGCCGTGCAAGGGCGCCTGCGGGGATACGCGCAGGAGATCGTCCCGGCCTTCAATGCGTACATCTACTTCCGCTTCGGTTACTGGCTCGCCAGGAACCTTGCGAGGTCGCTCTATCGCGTTCGGCTGGGTTACTCCGACGAAGAAGGTCTGGCGAGGATCGCAGGGAACGCGACGGTGGTCTTCCTCATCAATCACAGAAGCAACATGGACTACATCCTTGTTTCCTACCTCGCCGCGGAGAAGAGCGCCCTCTCCTATGCCGTCGGCGAGTGGGCGAGGATCTGGCCGCTCCAGACTCTCATCCGGGCCATGGGGGCTTACTTCGTCCGGCGAAACTCCAAAGACCCGCTCTATCGCCGGGTCCTCGAGCGCTACGTCGCGATGGCGACCGCGGCGGGGGTCACGCAGGCGGTCTTTCCGGAAGGGGGACTCTCGCGCGACGGGAGGCTGCGCCCGCCCAAGCTCGGCCTGCTCGACTACATGGTCCGCTCCTTCGATCCGGCCGCAGAGCGGGACATCGCTTTCGTGCCGGTCGGAATTAACTACGACCGGACCTTCGAGGACCGGAGCTTCCTCGTCGAGCTCGACCCGATGGCGAAGAAGGCGTTAACCGGCGCGGCCGTTACCAACACTCTGCGGTTTCTCCTGCACAACTTCTGGCTCATGGCCCGCAACCGCTGGCACCGCTTCGGCTACGTCTGCGTGAACTTCGGATCGCCGGTCTCGCTCAGGGACTACATGCGGGTGCATGGCGCGGACTTCCGAGCGCTCTCACGCGAAGATCGGTTCGCGCGCGTCGAGGAGCTGGCGAGGGACCTGATGAACGAGATCGCCCGGGTGATCCCGGCGGTGCCGGTCTCGCTCGTGGCGACGGCGTTTCTGCGCCACCCGGCCCGTGCCTGGAGCGAGCTGGAGCTCAAGGGCGCGGCGCTCGATCTCATGCGGGAACTGGAGGCCGTCGGCGCCCACGTCTATGTGCCGCGCGGCGATCAGGACTATGCGATCACCGTGGGACTGCGGATGCTGACGCTACGCCATCTCGTCACCGAATCCAACGGACTCTACAACGCCGATCCGGCGGAGCTGCCGCTGCTCGCCTACTACGCCAACTCGATCGCACACCTTTTCCCGGGGCCGAGTGGGGTTTTGGCATCCTGAGCGTAGCGAAGGATCCGCTCATCCGACGAGGGCAGATCCTTCGTCGCGCCGCTCGCGCTGTCGACATAGCGGTTTTCCGCCTTCGCTGGAGCGCCGTAGCCGCTTCGGCGGAGGCGCTGGCGCGTCGGCGACCTCAGGAGCGATTACAGGGACACGCTCCTACCGGTGCTCTTGCGATACGTCGCGGACGAAGATGGAGAGCAGGATGCTCACGATCGAGACCACGAGCGCTCCCAGGAAGGCCGCCCAGAAACCGTCCACGTGGAACCCGATGCCGAGCGACGCCGACAAGGCGCTCGTCAGCCAGAGAATGAAGGCGTTGATCACGAGCGTGAAGAGCCCAAGCGTCAGAATCAAGAGAGGGCAGGAAAGGAGCGTCAGGAGCGGACGCAGGAGCGCGTTCAGGAGTCCGAAGACGAGAGCCACGGCGAAGAGACTCGCCTCGCTTCCCGAATGCGTGACGCCCGGCACGATTCGCGTCGCCACCCAGAGCGCCGCGGCGTTGATCAGCAGACGAAGAAGGAACCTCATCACGGCCTCCCTACGACAATTGACAGATCCTGGCTCGCCGGATCATCTCCGAGATCCGCGAGAACAACAACACGCTCTCCCGCTCGATCACGATCCAGTCGCTATGCTCGCCGGACGGCGAGCAGAGTGATGTCGTCGGCCTGCTCCTCGCCGGCGACGTGGATGCTGACGCTCGCCTCGATGGAGTCGAGAAGCGACGAGGCGCTGGTGTAGGGCTCGCGCAGCAGAGTGAGAAGCCGCTCTTCACCGTAGCGGCCCGAAGCGCCTCGCGCGTCGGTCACGCCGTCGGTGAAGGC
>WNGE01014010.1_pt1 | contig 12430 bp, 12 predicted proteins | sample 5400651 | NCBI WGS metagenome assembly WNGE01 (sample SAMN13153370, study PRJNA577476) | soil metagenome | isolation source: 60 cm soil or saprolite under grassland replicate 2 | place: USA:California | collected 2016-06-15 | reverse complement strand
ACGGGCCCGGTGTGCCGGTCGACGAGCGCGAGCGGATCTTCCGGCCGTTCTGGTCTCGCGACGATTCGGGCACCGGCCTGGGCCTCGCGATTGCGCACGAGCTCGCCGTCGCACTCGGCGGGAGCATCGAGCTCGACTCGCAGGCCGGCCAGGGCAGCCGCTTCGAGCTCGTTCTGCCTGCCGAGCGCAGCAACTAGTGGTCTGACCGGCAACGTTCGCCGGGTCCCTGGCCCGCGATCACGTGGCGCCAGCGTCCACGCTCGCCCTTGTCAAGGCTACAAGCCTTGCCGCGGACGATCGCGGCCGCTGGCTTGGTGCTCGCGACCCAGGGACCGGGCAACGTCACCGGCCACACCACTAGGCTCCTGCGCATGAGCCGGCCGGAGAGGGCGCACGTTCTCGATCTGCCGCGCCGCCGCTCGGTCGCCGCCGCCGCGCTCGTCTCGCTGCGCCCACGGCAGTGGACGAAGAATCTGCTCCTCTTCGCGGGGATCATCTTCGCGGCAAAGCTCGGCGACCTGTCGCGCTGGACCGAGGCGCTCGCCGCGTTCGCCGCCTACTGCGCGGCCTCGAGTGCGAGCTACCTGGTGAACGACGTACGCGATGCTCCCCACGACCGCGTGCATCCGGTGAAACGCACGCGTCCGATCGCGCGCGGCGAGGTCGCACCGCGACTCGCGGAGGCGCTCGCCGCGGTACTCATCTTCTCGGCGTTTGTCCTCGTTTCACCGCTCGGCATCGCCTCGATCGTCTTTCTGGCGACCTTCTTCGCCCTTCAGGCCGCGTACACGCTCGCCCTGAAGCACCTGGTGCTGCTCGACGTGATGACGATCGGCGGGCTCTTCGTCGTTCGCGCTGCCGCGGGCGCGGCGGCGGTCGAGGTCCGCATCTCACCCTGGCTGCTCCTCTGCACCGCACTCCTGGCGCTCTTCCTCGCGCTGGCGAAACGGCGTGGTGAGCTCGTGCTCGTCGGTGCGGAAGCGACGCCCGGCCGTCCGGTGCTCGAGGGCTACTCGCTGGCGCTCGTCGACCAGCTCGTCACGGTCGTGGCCGCGTCGACGGTGATCTCCTATTGCCTCTACACGTTCACGGCGCGCGACTCGAAGGCGATGATGATCACGATCCCGTTCGTCGTCTTCGGCGTCTTCCGCTACCTGCTGCTGATGCATCGGCGTGATCTCGGCGAGGAACCGGAGGAAGTGCTGCTGCGCGACGCACCGATCCTGCTCTGCATCGCCGGCTGGGCGGTCTCTGCCGCCGTGATCCTCGCTGTGACCTGAGCCGCCGGCTAGGACGTGGCCGCGTCGGGGCGGCGGTCTTCCATCCGGTAGACGATCGCGCCGCGGTTCTCCTGGAGCCCCTGCTCGAGCCGCCCGACCACGGCCTCGACCCGTCCCAGCCGGGCGTCGACGCCCTTCCACCCGGACGAGACGAGATCCACCAGGAGGGCGAGATCGTCGACGCGCGCGTTTCGCTCCGTCAGCAGGTCGCCCTCGAGCGCCGAGAGGCGGCGGATGACCTGGTTCATCAGGCCCCGGATCTCCGCGAGATTGCGGCCGACCGGCTGTGCCTGGGAGCGAACCACGTCCTCGACGCGGCCGGGCAGGGATTCCTCCAGCGTGGAGGTCGCCGCTGCGAGCGCCTCGACCTGCTCGCGTGCCCTGACGAGGAGCGCATCGAGCGCCGCCCCGTCGGCGCGTTCCGCAACCCGCTCCTGTGCGCGCTCCATGGCGCCGTCGTCCATCGACCGCAAGGGTACCTTTGGCGCCGGATGAAAACGAGGGAGCTGGAGTACGACCTCCCGCCGGAGCTCATTGCGCAGCATCCCGTGGCGCGCCGCGACGAGTCGCGCCTGCTGGTCTACGATCGCATGTCCGAGCGGGTGCATCATCGGAGGTTCGCAGACCTCCCGGACGTGCTCGGCAGCGCGCTCACGGTTGTGAACGACACCCGTGTCGTCCCGGCGCGAATCCCGATCGAGCAGCCGCGAGGCGAGGTGCTCCTCCTCGAGCGCCTCGACGAGGACGGATTGTGGGAAGGGCTCGCCCGGCCCACGCGCAGGCTGCGCGCGGGCTCCCGCTACGGGCCGGTCGAGCTGCTCGAGCACGTCGGCGAGGGGCGCTGGCGTCTGCGGCTGCACGGCGAGCCGGCCGGCGAGACCCCGTTGCCCCCCTACATCACCGAGCCGCTCGACGACGCCCAGCGCTACCAGACCGTATACGCGGACCAGGCAGGCTCCGCGGCGGCTCCGACGGCGGGGCTGCACTTCACGGAGGAGCTGCTGCGAAAGCTCGACGTCGAACGGGTCACGCTGCACGTCGGTCTGGACACGTTTCGCCCGGTTGGCCGTTGGCACGACGACGGTTCGCGTCCTCGAGACGCTTGCGCGCGGAGCGCCGTTGAGCGGCCGAACGAGTCTCTTCGTCAGTCCGGGATTCCCGTTCAAGCGGACTGACGCCTTGCTGACGAACTTCCACCTGCCGCGCTCGACGTTGCTGGCGCTGGTGATGGCCTTCGCCGGTGTGGAGGAGACGAGACAGCTCTACCGGCTCGCAATCGAGGAGCGTTACCGCTTCTACTCCTTCGGCGACGCGATGCTCATCCTGTGAACGTCCGACGCGCAGAGCCGCAGGACGCGGCCACCGTCGCCGGCCTGCTCGACGAGGCCACGGCCTGGGTCGGCGAGCGCGGTTACGAGCAGTGGCCGCTTCCGTTTCCCGTGGACGAGCTGGCCGAGGCGATCGAGCGCGGCGAGGTCTACCTGGCCGAGCTCGACGGCACGCCCGTCGCCACCGTCACCCTCCTCTGGGAAGACCGGGCGTACTGGGGCGAGCGCCCAGCCGACGCGGCATACGTTCACAAGCTGGCCGTGCGGCGCGCCTGCGCGGGACAGAGGATCGGCAGCGCGATCGTGGAGTGGGCCGATGCGACGGCGGACGCCGCGGGCAGAGAATTCCTGCGGCTCGACTGCCTCCGCGACAATCCGGGCATCCGCGCGTACTACGAACGGCTCGGCTTCGAGCATCGCGGCGACCTCGTGGTGAACAACCGCAACATGAGCATCTATGAACGACGCATTCACGGTCACCGCAACTGACGGCGCCGCGCGCGCGGGCATCCTGCGCACCGCGCACGGCGAGGTGCCGACACCGGCGTTCATGCCTGTCGGGACAAAGGCGACGGTCAAGACCGTCGACCCCGTCGAGCTGAGCGCGCTCGGAACGACGATCCTGCTCGGCAACACGTACCACCTGCACTTCCGCCCCGGCGAGGACCTCATCGCCGAGCTCGGCGGGCTGCATCGCTTCATGGGTTGGGACGGGCCGATCCTCACGGATTCCGGCGGCTTCCAGGTTTTCTCGCTGCGCGACACGATCGCCGCGGTCGACGACGAGGGGGTCACGTTCCGTTCCGTCTACGACGGCTCGCCCGCGCGCTTCACGCCGGAATCCGTGGCGGAGATCCAGGCCAAGCTCGGTTCCGATGTCGCGATGTGCCTCGACATCTGCCCGCCGGTCGACATCTCGCGCGCTGAACTGGCCGCGGCCGTTCGCAAGACGACGCTCTGGGCGACGCGCCAGCGTGCCGCGCCGCGTGGCGATGGACAGCTCCTGTTCGGTATCGCGCAGGGAGCATCCGATCCCGAGCTTCGACGGCGGTCGATCGCCGAGATCGCCGAGCTCGACTTCGACGGGCACGCGCTCGGCGGGTTAGCGATCGGAGAAGAACGAGGGGAGATGTTCGAGACGACCGCGTGGGGCGCGGAGCTGCTCCCCGCGGAGAAGCCGCGCTACTTCATGGGCATCGGCGACCCGGAGGGCGTGCTCGAGGTGATCGAACGCGGCGTGGACATGTTCGATTGCGTCCTGCCGACTCGGACGGCGCGCACAGGGAGCGCGCTCACCTGGGAGGGACGGCTGAACCTCCGCAACGCCGGCTTCGCCCGGGATCCACGCCCGCTCGACGAGAGCTGCTCCTGCCCGGCCTGCGTGCGCTTCTCGCGCGCGTACCTGAGACACCTGATCAACCAGCAGGAGCTGCTCGGCCTCCGCCTCCTCAGCCTCCACAATCTACGATTCCTCCTCGACCTGACCGCAAACGCACGCGCGGCGATCGAGCTGGGCCGGCTGGCGGCGTTCAAGGCCGAGGCGCTCGGTCGGCTCGCCGCCGCAACAGTGTGAGGAGGCCATTTGGGCGGCTATATCCTGATCATCTTCCTGCTCGTCCTGATGTGGATTCTGCTGATCCGCCCGCAGCGACGGCGGCAGCTCGAGGCCCGGCGCCTGATCGGCTCGCTGGAGGTCGGGAAGGAGATCGTCACCGCAGGCGGCCTCTACGGGACTATCACCGCGCTCGAGGACGACGAGGCCCGGCTGAAGATCGCCGACGGGGTGGAGGTCCGGGTCGCGAAACGGGCGATCGCAGGCGTCCTCTCCCTCACGCGGTCGATCGACATCATGCGGAACCGGATCGACAAGCTCGGCGTCTCGGAGCCCGAGATCCGCAAGCAGGGCACGAACCAGATCGTCATCCAGCTCGCCGGCGTCCACGACCCGGCCTCCGCCGCCAAGCTGATCGGGAAGACGGCAGTGCTCGAGTTCTACGACTTCGAGGCCGACCTCACCGGGCCGTCCGCGAGCAGCGGCCTCGTCAAGGCGCCGGTCGCGATCGGTTCCCTCTTCGGCCTGCTCTCGGCGCCGCAGACGCAAGAGCTCTCCGGCAAGGGCACACCGTCGCAGTGGTACCTCTTCAACCCGAAGAAGGTCGTGAAGGCGGGGCCGGCGCCGACCAGGAAGGAGCTGCTCAACAGCGAGATCGTCCAGAAGGCGACGTCGAAGGGCGGGCTCGGGAAGCACATCCCGAAGAGCTGGACGATCCTCAGCGTCCCGCAGAACACTGTCGTCGTGAGCTGCGACGTCGCGGCGGATGCGGCGAACTGCCTCAGCACCCAGCAGCCCACCACGAGCAAGGTCTTCTACCTCCTCAGGCATCACGACGCGAAAGACTTTCCCGACAACCCGATCCCGGAGATGACCGGCGGCGAGCTGAAGCTCTCCGGCACGCGCGCGGATATCGATACGCAGACGAATGCCCCGGTGGTGCTGATGCAGTTCACCGGCAAGGGCAAGAAGGTCTTCCACGAGATCACGAAGCGGGAGGCGGTTCGCGGCGCCCTAGCCTGTGCCGGGAACAACGACCCGGCCTCGGTCACGCGCTGTGCGCAGCACTTCGCGATCGTGCTCGACCGGCAGATCGAGTCGGTGCCCTACATCGACTTCCGCCGCAACCCTGACGGCATCCCGGGCGACAACGGCGCGCAGATCGACCTCGGCGGCGGCTCGCTCAGCGACGCCAAGAAGCTCGCACTCGTCCTGCAGACCGGCGCCCTGCCCGTGACGTTCACCACCGCGGAGCGCACGGACGTCTCGGCCACGCTCGGCAAGGACTCGCTCAACCAGGCGAAGAAGGCGGCGCTCGTAGGCCTGCTCATCGTCGCGCTCTTCCTGCTGCTGCTCTACAGGTTCCTCGGCCTCGTGGCGGTGATCGGACTCGGCATCTACGCGGCGTTCCTGTACGCGGCGATCCTGCTCTTCAACGTCACGCTCACGCTGCCGGGCTTCGCCGGGCTGATCCTGACGATCGGAGTCGCGGCGGACGCGAACGTGGTGGTGTTCGAACGCATCAAGGAAGAGGTGCGCGCGGGGAAGTCTGTCCGCGCTGCGATCTCGGCCGGCTACTCGAAGGGCTTCCACACGATTCTCGACGCGAACGTCGTGACCGCGATCACCGCGCTCGTCCTCTTCGCCGTCGCCACGGCGCAGGTGAAGGGCTTCGCGCTGATGCTCCTGATCGGGACGGTGATCTCGCTGATCACGGCCGTCGCCGCCACGCGCGCGATGCTCGGTTTGCTCGCCGGCTTCTCGTGGTTCAACAAGCCGCGCTTCATGGGCGCGCACGGACAGCAGACGGCGAAGTGGCTGCAGATCGACTTCATGCGCCGGCGCTACTGGTGGTTTGCGCTCTCCGGGGTGGTGCTCGCCCTGGGCGCAGGCGCGCTCGGGCTGCGGGGGCTCAACCTTGGCATCGACTTCAAGGGCGGCACGCAGCTGACATTCAAGACACCGGCGCCTCACGACACCGGCGCCGTTCGCCAGGTGATGAAGGCCCAAGGCTATGCCGACGCGGTCATCCAGGGGCGAGGGGCGACGGCGAACGGTGGCTACAAGAGCTTCCAGATCCGGACGAAGGCGCTCAGCGGCGACAAGCTGACCACAGTTACGCGCGCGCTCGAGGACAAGTTGCAGACGACTGCGCCGGGCGCGACCACCGTGTCGTCGAGCTTCGGCCGCCAGATCGCGAAGTCGGCGATCGTCGCGATCATCTTCTCGCTCTTCCTCGTCGTCCTCTACATCGCGATCCGGTTCGATCTGAAGTTCGCGGGCCCGGTGATCGCGGCGATGCTGCACGACGTCCTCATCTGTATCGGCATCTACGCGCTGTTAGGACGTGAGGTGACGAGCTCGACGGTCGCCGCCATCCTGACCGTCCTCGGCTACTCCATCTACGACACGATCATCATCTTCGATCGCATCAGGGAGAACATCCCGATCATGCGGCGGTCGTCGTTCGCGACGATCACGAACGTGTCGCTGTGGGAGACGATCCGCCGTTCGCTGGCGACGTCGTTCATCACGCTGCTGCCGGTCGGTGCGCTGTTCCTGTTCGGCGGCGCGACGCTGAAGGACTTCGCGTTCGCCCTCATGGTCGGCATCGCCTCCGGTGCGTACTCGTCGATTTTCATCGCGGCGCCGCTGCTGACGATCTGGAAGGAACGCGAGCCCGACTTCGCCCGGCGTAAGGACGTCGACGTGGGCAAGCCCGGTCTGGAGGCTGCGCTCGGGCGTTCGGAGGAGAAGCTCGCGGAGGAACCGGCACCGGAGCTCGCGCCGGTGGCAACGGTCGACGGGGGGGACGGTGCAGCCGCCGCGTCCGCGCAGGCCAAGCGTGAGCGACGCCGCCAACGCCGGCGCGCACGTCCGCATGGACGAGCCCGTTAAGCGGTTTGCGCTCGCGCTCGTCGGTGCGGTCGCACTGACGGCGGAGCGGGCCGACGAGCTCGCGGACTCGCTTGCCGAGCGCGGCGGGATGAGTAAGGAAGAAGTGCGCTCCTTCATCGACGAGGCGACAACGCGCTGGCGCGGCGATGCCGTACGCGTCGGCGAGCGTGCAGGCGCAACTCTCCACGGCGCCTTGCGGGAGCTCGGCCTCGTCACGCGTGACGAGTGGGACGAGCTCGAGCTCAGAGTCGCGCAGCTCGAGCATCGCCTCCGCCTCGTCGAGACACAGCCGCGACCCGTCCCCCTCCCGCGCGACTAGTCCGTTCCGGACCGGTCACGTGCCAGGCACGGGACGCGTCCCGGAGGGACGTCCGGACGGTCCGTTGAAGCGCTGTCCGGTGCCAGGCACGTGACCGGTCCCGAAGGGACCCCCGTAGGGGCCCGAGGTACCCTGGCGCACGTGCGCTCGAGGCGACTACGAGGCGAGTTGGTGCTCGGCTCGGCCGCCGCCGTTGTCGGGGTGGTCGGAATCGTGTCCGCCCTGACGCCCGAGTTCGCCAATCGAAGCGACTTCGTCCGTGGCGTCCTGCCACCGGGCGTTCCCGGCGCCGCGCGGATCGCCGCGCTCGCTTTCGGGCTGGCCCTCGTTTGGCTCTCGCGGCTCCTTGCACGCAGGCGACGCCGGGCCTGGCAGCTCGCAGTCGCACTCGTCCTCGGGATCTCCGTCGCCCACCTGGCGAAGGGGATGGACGTCGAGGAGGCGACGCTCGGGTTCCTCCTGCTCGCGGCGCTCGTGCGCTACCGCGCCCGATTCGACGTACCGGGTGATCCGGGCTCGGTACGGCCCCTCTTCGCGACTGCGTCGGCGCTGCTCGCTTCCGCCGCGCTCGCGCTCCTCCTGGAGCTGAGGGGTTTCGAAGGCGACCGCGTGGAGACCACGCTCGTCGCCGTCACGCTGCTGCTCAGCGCGCGAGCCCTCTACCTGTGGTTCCGTCCGATCTCGGAACGGGTCCGCCAATCGGCGGAACAGCGCAGAGTGGTGCGGGAGCTCGTCCGCATCCACGGAGAGGACAGCCTCGCCTTCTTCAGCCTGCGCCGCGACAAGAGCTACTTCTTCTCGCCGACAGGGCGGAGCTTCCTCGCGTACAGAGTCGTCGGCGGCGCTGCTCTCGTCAGCGGCGACCCGGTCGGTGACGAGAGGGAGATCCGCGACCTGCTCGCCGAGTTCCGCCGCGTCTGCCATGTACGCGGATGGCGGCTCGCCCTGCTCAGCGTGCGCCGCGAGCTGCTGCCGGTGGCGCGCGAGCTCGGGCTACGGGCGATCAAGATCGGCGAGGAGGCGGTCGTGCGGCCGGCGGAATTCACGCTCGAGGGACGACCGATCCGCAAGGTCCGGCAGTCCGTCGCCCGGCTCGAGCGAGCGGGGTATCGCTGCCGCGTGCTCGGTGCGGGCGACGTCGAGCCCGCGTTGCGAGCCGAGCTCCAGCGTGTCTCCGACGTCTGGCGCGGATCGAACGTCGAACGCGGCTTTTCGATGGCGATGGACGACCTCTACGCCGAGCACGAGACCGTCTTCGTGCTCGCAGAGCGCGGCGCGCGAGTCGGCGGCTTCCTGCATCTCGTGCCGAGCGCGCACGGTTACTCGCTGGGTGCGATGCGGCGTGACCCAGCGACCCCGAACGGCCTGATGGAGTACCTCGTCGTCCAACTCCTAGCCTGGGCGCGCGAGACGGGCGCGGACGAGATCTCGTTGAACTTCTGCGTGTTCGCCGATCTCCTGAGCGGGACCCCGCGGAACAGACTCGAGACCGCCGGCCGCGCGGCCTTGCGGGCGGGCGATCGGGTCTTCCAGCTCGAGCGGCTGCTCGTCTTCAGCAGGAAGTTCAGCCCCGAATGGCGGCCGCGCTACCTCTGCGTCGAGCACCTCAGCGACCTACTGCTCGTCGGAGTCGCATATCTCCGAGTCGAGTCCCTCCTGACGCCGCCCGGGCCGTGGGCGCGCCGTACTGCGCCGAGGAGAAGCTCCGCCCAGGTGCAACACTGAAGCCATGGCGCAGCCGGCTACCCGGAACCTCGGGCGTCTGTCCGAAATCGCACAGGTCGCCGTCCGGCACGGGTTCGGTTACTGGTTCGACACCCACCGCCTGACCGACCTCTTCCCGCGCCGCCCGCCGCGCATGGAGGTCGACGGGCAGCCGTCACAGCGCGGCCAGCACCTGCGCGAGATGCTGGACGAGCTCGGCCCGACCTTCGTCAAGTTCGGACAGCTGCTCTCGACGCGGCCGGACGTCCTGCCACCGGACATCATCGCGGAGCTGCGCGGTCTGCAGGACGACGTGCGACCGTTCCCGCTCGCGGACGTCGAGCAGGTGGTCGAGGAGGAGCTCGGCCTCACCGTCGGCCAGCTCTTCACGGAGTTCGAGGAGAAACCGATTGCGGCCGCGTCGATCGGGCAGGTTCACCGCGCAACGCTTCCGAACGGCAAGAGCGTCGCCGTGAAGGTGCAACGCCCGGGAGCACCGCGTCAGATCGAGGCGGACTTGGCGCTTCTGTACCACGCTGCCCGCATCGCAAAGGAGCGCGTCCGCGCACTCGACTTCATCGACGCCCGCCAGCTCGTGGACGAGTTCGCACGCTCGATCCGCCAGGAGCTCGACTACCGCCTCGAAGCGAGGAACGCCGACGGGTTCCACCGCAACTTCGCCGGCCACCCGCACGTTCGGGTGCCGCGCGTCTTCTGGAGCTACACCCGCAGCCGTGTCCTCACGCTCGAGTGGCTCGACGGGATCCAGGTCGCCGACGTCGACCCTGAGGAGTGGTCGCTGGAGGAGCGGCGCGACCTCGCGTACCTGATGACCGAGACCTGGATGACGATGATCTTCAGGCACGGCTTCTTCCACGGCGACCCCCATCCGGCGAACATCCTGGTTCTCGGCCGGGCCGACCAGATCGGCCTCGTCGACTTCGGCGCGGTCGGGAAGCTCACCGACGACGACCTCTCGAAGCTGACGCGGATGTTCATCGACGCAGCGTCCGAAAACGTCGATGCCCTGCCGCGGCGGCTTGCCGAGCTCGGCGTGCGCTACCCGAAGGAGCGCGAGGAGGAGTTCCTCGCCGAGTTACGCGACATCTACTACCGCTACTACGGCGCGAGCCTGGCGGAGATCGACCCGATGCAGGTGATCCGCGAGGCGTTCCAGCTCATCTACTCGATGAACCTGCGGCTGCCGACACGGTTCCTCCTTCTGGACAAAGCGATCGCGACACTCGGGTCGGTGGGCGTCGACCTCTACCCGGATTTCAACGTCTTCGAGGTGGCGCGACCGTACGCGCGCGGCCTGCTCATGGAGCGTTTCGGTCCGCGGCGGGTGGCCGCGCGTGCCCGCAAGGAGTCGCTCAGGCTCGGGCAGATGGCGCTCGAGCTTCCGTATCAGCTGCACGACACGCTCGAGCAGGTGCGCGACGGCCAGATCGAGGTCGGCTTCGTGCACAAGGGACTGGACGACCTCCTCAACAGGATGGACGTCGTCTTCAACCGGCTCGTGGTCGCAATGATCGTCGCAGGCGGTCTGATCGGGTCGAGCCTGATCGGGATCTTTGCGAAGGGCGGTCCGAACGTTCTCGGCATCAACGTCATCTCGGTGCTCGGCTTCGCCTTCTCGGGGCTGCTCGGAATGTGGCTGCTGTGGGGCGTCGTCCGCAGCGGTCGCCTGTAACCGCCGGCGCGACTCGCATGCCCGACCTCGACGATCGCATCGAGCGTGCATCGATGGGGGCTGGCGCAGCACCTCGACGACGTTCCGGACGAGGAGGTCGCGCGCCGAGCCGCAGCAGCCTTCGGCGGTGCCACGTGAGGGTCGTCCGAACAAGTCGGCTGTAGATCGTTCGTCACGCTTTCGCGAGAAAGGACATCTAGTGGGGCGCGCAGCGCGGCGCTACCTTCGAACGATGTCGACCGCGTTGCTGCTCGCCGAGCCGGAGCCCGACACGCGCTGGTTCCTCGAACGCCACCTGAAGAGCGACGGCTTCCACGTCGTCGACGATGGGGCCCGTCCGGATCTCGTGTTGTTGGGTGACAGCGACGCGCTCGACGAGTATCGCGCGAGACACGGGAACGTACCTCTGATCGTTCTCGGCGAACCCGAATCGGACGCCGTCGACCGTGTTCGTGCGCTGGAGCGCGGCTGCGACGACTTCCTCGTCAGGCCGTTCGCCTACGAGGAGCTGCTCGCACGCATCCGTGCGGTGCTGCGACGCACGACTCCCGCGCCGCACGAGGTTCTCCGTGCGGGGTCGATCACGGCCGATCTCGCGACTCGTTGCGTGTCAGTCGCCGATGTTCCGGTCGCGCTCGCAGGCAAGGAGTACGAGCTGCTGTTGAAGCTGATGACCGACCCGACACGCGTGTTCACGAAGGAACAGCTGCTGCGTGAGGTTTGGGGGTTCCGCTCGCTCGGGCGCACGCGGACCCTCGACTCGCACGCGTCACGGCTGAGGCGCAAGCTCGGCGCGGCAGCGCCTGGATCTTTCGTGGTGAACGTCTGGGGAGTGGGCTACCGGCTGCTGTAGGGTCGCGCGCATGAGTGCGTTCGGCAACGTGTCTTCGCTCGACCTGCAGCGCATCTGGGAGGGCGTTCACGTCCGCGTCGTCCACGGCGAGCGCATCACGCTCGGCGTGATCGAGCTCGACGCCGGCAGCGTCGTGCCGGAGCACAGCCACGAGCACGAGCAACTGGGGATCTGCCTGAGCGGCTCGCTCGTCTTCCGTGTCGGGGACGAGTCGCGTGAGCTTCGCCCTGGTGAGACGTGGTCGATCCCCGGCAACGTCTCACACGAGGTGCATGTCGGTCCGGACGGGGCCGTTGTGCTCGACGTCTTCGCGCCGACGCGCGACGACTGGCGCGACGCGCCGCAGACAGAGCGCCGCGAGCCGCGCTGGCCCTGAACTGCGGGCGACTCAGCCCAGGCCGATCTGTTACAGCATCGCGCCTTCGAGTCTGAGCAGCGCCTCCTTGCGCTCGAGCCCGCCCCCGTAGCCGACGAGCTTGCCGTTCGCGCCGATCACCCGGTGGCAGGGGAGCACGATCGGGAGCGGGTTGCGGTTCATCACCGTTCCGACGGCGCGGGCGGCGCGCGGCCGCGCGGCGCGTGCCGCGAGCTGCCCGTATGTCACCACCTCGCCGTACGGCACGCGCGCGAGCTCGCGCAGCACACGGCGGTTGAAGTCCGCGACCAGCGTGACGTCGAGCGCGAGGTCGAAGCGACGGCGCTGGCCCTCGAAGTACTCGTCCAGCTGACGCCGTGCCGGATCGATCGGAAGCGCCGACCGCAGGACGCGCAGGCCGAATGCTCGGGCGAGCCCGTCGAGATGC
>WNGE01006976.1_pt1 | contig 12431 bp, 11 predicted proteins | sample 5400651 | NCBI WGS metagenome assembly WNGE01 (sample SAMN13153370, study PRJNA577476) | soil metagenome | isolation source: 60 cm soil or saprolite under grassland replicate 2 | place: USA:California | collected 2016-06-15 | reverse complement strand
TGAGCCTCGATCTCCAGGTGAAGCCCGGCGAGCTGGTGGCGCTCCTCGGGCCGTCGGGTTGCGGCAAGACCACGACGCTCAGGCTCGTGGCCGGCTTCCTCAAGCCCGAGGCGGGGGAGCTCTGGGTCGGCGATCGCTGCCTGTCGTCGGCGGCGAGCGTGATTGCACCGGAGCGGCGGCGGATGGCGATGATCTTCCAGAGCTATGCCCTGTGGCCGCACATGACGGTCGCCCGGAACGTCGCCTACGGGCTCCGCTTCAACGGGGTCGCGAGGGCGGAGCGCGACCGGCGGGTGAGGGACATGCTGCGAGTGGTCCAGCTCGAGGGCTACGGCTCCCGCTACCCCGGCGAGCTGTCCGGGGGACAGCAGCAGCGCGTGGCGGTGGCGCGGGCCCTGGTGGTGGAGCCGGAGATCCTCCTGCTCGACGAGCCGCTCAGCAATCTCGACGCGAACCTCCGCGAGGAGATGCGGTTCGAGATCCGGCGGCTCCACGAGACGTTCGGGATCACCACCCTCTACGTGACCCACGACCAGGCGGAGGCGATGGTGATCTCGGACCGCGTGGCGGTGCTCCAGTCCGGCCGCGTCGTCCAGATCGGCAGCGCCGAGGAGCTCTTCGAGCACCCGCGGACGCGCTTCGTCGCCGAGTTCATCGGGAAGACCAACCTGATCGACGGGACCGCGGAGGGCCCGAGCACCGTCGTCCGCGGCAGCCTGCGCCTGCAGGTCGCCGCGGGCGATCTCGAGCCCGGCGCCCGGGTCACCGTCTCCATCCGGCCGCACCAGATCGAGATGGCGCCCGCCGAGCCGGCCGCGCCCCCCGCCCTCCACGCGAACGCGCTCACGGGGACGGTCCGGCGCGCGAGCTATCTCGGCGATGGAGTGGACTACCAGGTCGAGCTCGACGGGAGCGGGGCCGTCCTGCGCGTGGCCGGCCCGACCCCGGCCCGCGCCCACGCGGGCGAGCGGGTCAGCCTCGGAATCGCCGCCGCCGCCTGCGTCCCCCTGGCAGACAGCGGGTAGAGCCGACGCCCGGTCGTCAGCGCGCGGGCGTCATGTGCCGCGGCAGCCAGAGCGCCAGATCGGGGACGAGGAAGAGCAGCACGACGAGGACGATCATCAGGATCACGTAGGGCGTGGTCCCCCGCGTCACGTCGCGCGCGGTCGCCCCCCGCATCAGGTTCTGGATCACGAACAGGTTGAGGCCGACGGGCGGCGTGATCAGTCCGATCTCCAGCCAGATGACCATGATGATGCCGAACCAGATGGGATCGAAGCCGAGCCCGGTCACGAGGGGAAAGAGGATGGGCAGGATGATGATCATCACCGACAGCTCTTCGAGCGCGTAGGCGATGAGGAGGAGGAAGACGAAGACCGCCGTGAAGAACGCCCAGCGCGGCAGCCCGAGGCCGACCACCACGCCGAACAGAGCCCTGGGAGCGCCGATGAGCGCGATCACGTGGGAGAACATCGACGCGAAGATGATGATGAGCATCACCATCGAGGTGGTGCGGATGGTCGCGTGGAAGGCGTCCCGGAGCGCGCGCCACGTGAGCGTGCGGAAGGCGGCCGCGAGGAGCAGGCTCACCAGCGAGCCGAGGGCGGCGGCCTCGGTGGGCGTCACGATGCCGGCGTACATCGAGCCGAGCACCACCACGATGAGGAGCGCCACCGGCGCCACCTCGTAGAGCGAGCGCAACGCGTCGAGGAAGGAGCCCCGGTCCTCCGCCACGCGCGGCGCCGCCTCCGGCCACATCACGGCGTAGCCGATGACGAAGGCCGCGAAGAGCAGGGCGAGGATGACGCCGGGGACCATCCCCGCCAGGTAGAGGTGGCCGATCGACGTCTCCGTCATGACGCCGTAGATGATCATGGGGATCGAGGGCGGGATCAGGATGCCGAGCGTGCCGCCGGCGGCGAGGGAGCCGAAGATGAGCGGCCGGTAGTACCGCCGCCGCTCCATCTCGGGGATCGCGATCATCCCGATGGTGGCGGCGGTGGCCACGCTGGAGCCGGAGATGGCGGCGAAGATCGCGCACGAGACGATGCTGGCCACCGCGAGGCCGCCGGGCAGGAACGACACCCACCGCGCCACCGCCGTGTAGAGCCCCTTGCCGATGCCCGAGTGCAGCAGGATGCCGCTCATGAACACGAACAGCGGCACCGCGATGAACGAGAAGCTGGACGCGTTGGACCACGCGATCGAGCCGACCACGCCCAGCCCCACCGTGAAGCCCTTGAGCCAGAGCAGGCCGAGCACGCCGACGATCCCGAGGGCGAGCGAGATCTCGACGCCGAGGGCGAAGAGCACGAACATCAGCCCGATGAGGAGGCCGCCGAGGACGGGCTCGCTCACTCGTCGCCTTCCGGCCTCACCTCGTCGCGTGCGGATGGAGGGCCGAGCGCCGCCCTCACCTGCCGCGCCAGCGTGGCCAGCATCGCGAGGGCCATGAGGGCGAGGCCGGCGGGGATGAAGAGCATCGGCAGCCAGAGTGGGTAGAGCATCACGGTGGAGACGCGGCCGTAGCGGAACGCGGTGATCCCGGACTGGACGGTCACCCAGATGACGACGGCGAGGAAGACGACGCCGAGACCGAGGGTCACCACGCGCAACCACGCCCGCGCCGCCCGGGCGATCCGCCCCGTGACGAGGTCGACGCGGACGTGGCCGCCCGCCCGGAAGGTGTAGGCGGCGCCGCCGAAGACGACGAGCACCTCGAGGAAGCTCGCCACCTCGTCGACGAAGAGCTGCGGCTGCTCGAAGAAGTACCGCATGGCCACGTCGTACGAGATGAGGAGCACGATGGCGAGCGTGGCGAGGCCCGCGAGCAGCGCCGCCACGCCCGCCGCGCGGCCGATCACCGCCCGAGGGCCTTGAGGGCCAGTTCCATCCCGCGCTTGCCGTCGGGCCCCGTGCGCTGGAGCCAGGTGTCCCAGGCGCCCCTGGCGATCTTGCGCGCCTTGTCCATCTCCTCCTTGGGCGGATCGACGATCGTCATGCCCAGCTCGGGCAGGCGCTTGCGCGTCCGCTCGTCGGCGGCGATGGCGTCCTGCCACTCCTTCTCCTCGAGGTTCGTCTCCTTCATCGCGTCCAGCACGACCTGCTGCAGGTCCCTGGGGAGTCCGTCCCACGACTTCTGGTTGGCGACCAGCCACTCCTGGGCGGCGCCGGCCAGGTACCAGTAGTCCAGGTACTTCGCCACCTCGAAGAACTTCATGGGCTCGGCGTTGGTGGCCGAGGTCATGGCGCCGTCCACCGTCTTCTTCTCGAGGGCCGAGTACACCTCGCTGAAGGCGATGTTGACGGGCGCCGCCCCGAGGAGGCGCGCGATGTTGGCGGAGTCGGCGCCGTACACGCGGATCTTCTTGCCCTTCCAGTCGGCGACGGTACGGATGGGCACGGTGGAGAAGATCTGCTGCGACGGCCAGGCGTGGATGGACAGGAGCTTGAGGCCCTTCCTCGCCAGCATCTCCGTGTAGAACGGCCGGAGCTGCAGCGCCGCCTTCCTGTGCTCCTCCACGCTCCCCGTCATGAAGGGCAGCTCCAGCGGGCCCATCTCGAGGAGGACATCGGTCAGATACGACGCGAGGACGGGACCGATCTCGGCGCGTCCGTCGAGCAGGGCGGGGATCAGCTCGGGGCCCGGGTAGAGGGAGGACGCGGGGTGGACGCGGATCTCCATCCTCCCCTGCGACCTCTCCTTCACCTTGGCGCCGAAGGCGTTGTAGTTCACGGTGTGGAAGTAGGTCGGCGCCGCCACCGACGGCAGGTTCCACACGATGGGCTTCGCCTGCGCCCCCGCCGGCGCGGGCGCGAGCGCGGCGCCACCCGAGCCGAGGGCGAGCAGGACCAGGGCGAGGGCGATGTGGATCGTCGTCTTTTTCATGGCGCTCCTCCCGGTCGAGCGTCAGATGGGCTGCACGAGCCTCTCACTCTACCAGAAGCGGCCCGCCGGGCCGAGACACCCGGGCCGCCGGCGCGATACCGCTCTGGCGACCGTGCCGCCGTCAAGGACTCCCATCGCACCTGCATTTCGGACCTCGTTCGCGAAGCAGGTCGCCACACCGTGTGGCAGAGTGCAACGCCGTCGGGTCGGCACTGCGGCCAACCCCTCGTGTAAGTCGCCGAACCTGTGACGGTCGCCCACGCGCGTCGGCTGGCACGTGGCTTGCCTTACCTTTCACGACAAGCTCGTCGAAACGGGGAGCGATTTCCCCGACCGTCGGGCGCGAAGGCGCCCCGACGGCTAAACCAAAGGAGGGTCGGTCATGCGCACGGTTCTTGGAATCACGCTCGCGTTGCTGCTGGGCCTGGGCGTCACCGGTGCCTGGGCGGAAAACATCTCCGGGAAGATCCAGAGCGTCGACCCGGGTGAGCGGGCCTTCGTCCTCGACGACGGCTCCAAGCTCTGGGTGGCCGAGGGCATCTCGATGGACGCGTTGAAGGAAGGGGCGTCCGTGAAGGCGTCGTACGAGGAGCGCGACGGCAAGAAGGTCGCGACCAGCGTGGAGGTATCCGACTAGCTCCGCGGCTCGCGCGGCGAGCGGGCGGGCGTGGGCCAGTCCGAGCCCGGGTCCGGGGTCAAGTTGCGAGCCAGCCGAGGCGCGAGGGAGCCGGCCGTGCCCAGCGTACGTGGCTGTACGTTGAGCGTCGCTGGCGATCGAGCGCGAAGCCTGGTGGAGCACATTGGCCCCGCACACCTGCCCGCTCGCCGCCATCGCGGCACCAGGTTGCCCTGCCGTGAGGAACTCCACGATCGCGCGGGCCGGGATCACGATGGTCTCGACGGCGTCCGCCCGCCGGAGCACTCGGGCGCGGGGGACGGGTCGCCGCCGAGATGACCGGCTACTCCGGGGCGCCGGCTCCGGCCCGGTTCCAGGCGCGGACGAGATCCACCGTGAGGATCGCAAGCGCGGCCAGGATGATCAGGGCCCCCAGCCCGTAGGTGAGGGTGGCGAGGAATCTCGCCGCCCCCAGCAGGCCCAAGGTCCCCAGCAGGTAGTTCCAGTCGTGATGGCCCCCGCCCAGGAGCGGGAGCGCCATGGCGGGCGCGTCGGCCATGTAGATCGCGACGTCGGTGATGCTCTCCCCCGTCCAGAAGAGCGCGACCGCGAAGGAGGCCGGCTGGCGCTGCCAGAAGAAGTGGACGGCGCAGAGAGCCGGGACGGCTACCTGGAGCAGGGAGCCGCCCAGGACGTGCAGGAACTGGCCGAAGACCAGGAAGAAGACATGCCCGGCCTCGTGGATGATCAGATCGATTCCGTGGATGAAGCGGAGGAAGATTCCCGCGCCGAAGAAGTTGAGGCCGCGCGTCGCGACCTGCCAGCCCAGGCCGGAGAGCGCGAGGAGCCCGAGGGCGCGGCCGGCCACGGGAGCCAATCCGATGACGCCCAGCCCAACCGGCCCTCTGCCCGCACCCAGCCCGCTCGCCGTCACCGCGGCACCAGGTGCCCCAGCCCCGACGCGATGAGAAAGTCCAGGATCGCCCGGGCCGGGATCACGATGGTCTCGCCGGCGACCGGCAGCTGGAGGACTCGGTCCGACCTGTCCGGCGCCGACATCTGAGCCGTGCGGTAGCCTTCCACGATGCCGACCAGGGCGCCCGTGTCGGCGTCGAAGACGCCGCCTCCGCTGGCGCCGTAGCTCACGGAGGCGTCCACCATGCGGATGGTCCCCTCGACCGCGAGCTCTCCCTCGTCGTACTTGAGCTGACTCACCACGCCGCTCACCACCGTGAGCTGCCGGCCCCAGGGGAAGGCGGCCACCCAGACCTCGTCACCCAGCCGCACGACCTCCTTGAGCGTCACGGGCGGGAGGCTGATCCCCTCGATCTCGATGACCGCGAGGTCCATCTCCTGGCTCACCGCCGTCACCACCGCCTTCACGCGGCCCTTCCGGGTCGGCGTGCTGACGAAAATTTCCTGCGGGACGGACGGGTCGAGAAAATGGCGCGTAGTGAGGATCCAGCACCGCTTCGACCGCGAGTCGGCCGCGAGCACGACGCCGGAAGCGGCGCGCCGGGCGCCGCCCTCGCGCTCGGTGCGGAGCTGGACCGCGGAGGGGAGGATGCGGCGGATCACGTCGCTGCGCTCGGAGCCTCCGCCGTGCGAGGCGCAGCCCGACGCTGCCAGAGCCAGCAACAGGCAGACGCCGCGGCCGATCATTCCTCCGGCTCGCCCTCGACGGCCCAGCGCTTCAGGATCCGGTACAGCGTGCCCCGGTCGATGCCCAGGATCTCAGCGGCCCGCACCTTGCTCCCTCCCGCGTCCTCGAGGATCTTGCCCACGTACCATCGCTTCACCTCCTCCAGCGTCATCCGCGGTCCGGGGACGATGAGCGGCGCCGCGGAGCCCTCGCGCGGCTGCGCCGGGAGATCCTCGGGCATGATCAGCTCGGATGAGGAGAGCGCCACCGCGCGCTCGATGGCGTTCTCCAGCTCCCGGACATTGCCGGGCCAGTGGTACGTGGACAGCAGGGCCAGGGTCTCTTGCGCGAACCCCGTGAGCGGCTTGCCGGACGCGCGCGCATACTTGTCCAGGAGGTGCTGCGCCAGCAGCGGGATGTCCGCGAGGCGCTCCCGGAGCGGCGGGAGCGTGATGGTCACCACGTTCAGGCGATAGTACAGGTCCTCGCGGTAGCTCCCCGCCTCCACCTGCTTCCTGAGGTCATGGTTCGTGGCCGCGACGATCCGCACGCTCACGGGAATCCACTCGTTTCCGCCAACCCGCCGGATGGCCTGCTCCTGCAGCGCCCGCAGCAGCTTCGCCTGGAGGGTGGGCGACAGGTCGCCGATCTCGTCCAGGAAGCAGGTGCCGCCGGCGGCGGTCTCGAAGAGCCCGCGGCGCGCCGAGAGGGCCCCGGTGAAGGCGCCGCGCTCGTGTCCGAACAGCTCGGACTCGAAGAGCGCCTCCGGGAGCGCCGTGCAGTCCACGACCACGAAGGGCCCATCGGCGCGGGGGCTCGCATAGTGGATGGCGCGCGCCACCAGCTCCTTCCCGGTGCCGGTCTCGCCCTGGACGAGCACGGTGGTGTCCTGGCGCGCGACGCGGGCCACGAGCTTGTAGACCTCGACCATGGCCGGCGACTGGCCGACCAGGCTCTGGACACCGTAGCGATCGCGGAGCTCGTGGCGGTACTGGACGTTCTCCCGCGCCAGCCGCCTGGCGTCGAGCGTCCGGCGGACGACGAGCTTGATCTCTTCCATCCGGAAGGGCTTCGACAGGTAGTCGTAGGCGCCTTCCCGGACGGCCTCGATGGCCGTATCGATGGTGGCGAAGGCGGTGAGGATCAAGACGGGAACCCCGGGCTGGACCGCGGCCAGCCGACGGATCACCTGCAGCCCGTCGACCCTGGGCATCCGGAGATCCACGATGGCCAGATCGAAGGGCTCCGCCTCGGCCAGCCGCAGGCACTCTTCCCCGCCGGGGGCGGTGCGGACCCGGTACCCCTCGGCCGTCAGGACCTCGGCCAGCAGCTCCAGGGCCACGGGATCGTCATCGGCGATGAGGACGGCGGCGGGCGCCATCAGGCGCTCCCCGCCGCCGGCAAGACCACGCGGAACGTGGTGCGTCGACCCGGCTCGCTCTCGACCTCGATCATGCCCTTGTGGTCCCGCACGATCTGGGAAGAGATGAACAACCCGAGGCCGGTCCCTCGCCCCGGCGCCTTGGTCGAGAAGAAGGGCTCGAAGATCTGCTTGCGGTGGGCGGTGGCGATCCCGTGCCCGCTGTCGCGGACCTCGATCACCACCTGCCCGCGCCCGGGAACGGCCCGCGTCGCCACCTCCACGCGCCCGCCGGGCGGCGTGGCGTCCATCGCATTCGTCAGGAGATTGAGGATCACCTGCTGGAGCTGGCCGGCGTGTCCGTGGACCCGGGGCAGCTCGGAGGGCGGCTCCACCCGGAAGCCGAGCCCGGCGGCGGACATGCCGGGCCGGACGAGCTCGATCGTCTCGCGCACCAGCCGACCGACGTCCACCGGCCCGGGGTCGCCGGCCGACCGGCGGGTCAGATCGAGGAGCTGGGTGATGATCTCGGTGACGCGCGCGAGCTGGGTCTCGATGATGGCGAGGCGCCGGGCCGCGTCCTCCGTGAGCAGATCGGCGGGAAGCTCCTTCCGCAGGAGCTCCAGATGGCCCGCCACCGAGTGCAGCGGCGTGCCGATCTCGTGCGCCACCTGGGCCATGATCCGTCCCGACACCGACAGCCGTTCGGCGTGGCTCAAGCGCCGCTGCATCTCGAAGAGCTGCTCGTTCAGGCGCTGCACTTCCTGGTAGCGCTGGTCCAGCTCGGCGACGGCCTCCTTGACGCGAAGCTGCAGCTCGTCGCTGAACTGGTTGACCCGCACCATCATCTCGTTGAAGTGCTGCGCCATCACGCCGAACTCATCGGCGCTCTCGATCCGGACGGTCGCCGCGGTGTCGCCCGCGCGGATGCGGGCGATGGCCTCCACGAACCGCCGGATCGGGCGATCCACCACCTGCCGGATCGCGAGACTCATCAGGAAGCCCATCACGACCACCGAGGCGGCGGTGAGCGTCAGCGCCCACGCCCGTGTCCGGAAGGCCAGCCGATCCGAGCGCTCGAGGGAGAAGCGGCACGCGACGGCGCCCGCCACCGTCCCCGCCAGCGTGATCGGCGCCATCACCTCCCAGTGGCGCTCGCGCTGGATGAGCCGGGAGACGACCTCGCCTTTCCGGGCCCGCACGAGGTCGCTCCGCGAGAACGGCAGCCGCCGCTCGGGATGGCTCGTGGCGACCACCCTGGCGCCCTCGCCCTCGAAGGCGAGGATGTCGAGCTGGCTGACGTTCTGCCGGATGCCCAGGATCTGCCGGACCTGGTCCTGGAGGAGGGTCCCCGACTCGAACTCGTGCTGATCGCCGATCGTGGCGGCGATCTCCCTGGCGAAGGCGATGGCGCGGTCCTTGAGGTCTTCCTCGACCCATCCCCGACTGAGGCTCAGGCTCACGGCGGCGAAGCCGAAGGAGATGACGATCAGGACGGCGACGCTGAGGAGGACGAGCTTCCGGCGAACGCTGAGACGCATGGCAGTCCACCTATACCAGAGCGCGGGGCGGCCGCGCACGGCCCGGGCGCCGAGTCGGGCTCCGGCCCGCGCCCGGCTCAGCCACCGCTCACATCATCGACGGCGTCTCGCAGAACCCGCCCCGCAGGTCATCCTCGTGCCACCGGTCGCCATGCCGCTCACATTCCTGCTCGAGCTCCCGCTCGGTGTACGGCGGCGGAATCCGCGCGCTGCCGCATCCGAGGAGGAACACGACCAGCGCCCCGAAGCCGAGCCGGGCCATTCAGTCGAGGAGGCCGATCTCGCGGTAGCGAGGCTCCACCCGGGAGGACATGAGCCCCAGGCGCTGGAGCCGCGGGATCAGCACCTCGGTGAAGAGGAACCGGTTGAAGACCTTGACCGTCGGCGAGTTGGCGATCGCGTCGCGCACGGTCGCCTCGCCGTCCAGCCCCATCTCCTCCCACACCGTCTTGACGGACCGGAAGCCCGTCCGCTCGTCGCGCGTGTACATCGCGTCACACGCCTTGAGGGCGAAGTCTTCGAGCAGCGCCCGCTTGTCCGGGTCCATCTCGGGGAGGGCGCGCTTGAGGGCGAAGTAGCCGAAGTTCACGTGGCGCCCCTCGTCCTGGAGCACGTAGTCGAGCACGTCCCGCAGGGTCGGGTCGCCGGTCTGCTTGTGCATGACGTTGAAGGCGGCGATGGCCAGCCCCTCGATGAGCATCTGCATGCCGAGGAGCTTGAGCTCCCACGCCTCGGACGCCAGGATCTCGTCGATGAGCCCCTTCAGGAGCGGGTCGACCGGGTAGACCTTGTGGAGCTTCTTGACGTAACGCTCGAAGACCTCGACGTGGCGGCCTTCGTCCACGACCTGGGTCGACGCGTACTTCTTGCAGTCCAGCTCCGGCATCGGGTTGACGAGCTGGCTCGCCACGAGGAGGGCGCCTTGCTCGCCGTGCAGGAACTGGGAAAGCCGCCACGACGACACCCGGATCTCCGCCTCCTTCTTCTCCTCGTCGGTGAAGCGCTCGAAGAAGCGGGTGCCGCCGAAGGCCATGGCGATGTTGAGCACGGGCCCTTCCTTGCCGATGGGCCGGCCCCAGTCGATGGCGGTCGAGCCGTTCCACTGGTTCTTCTTGGCGGTCTCGTAGAGCGACTCGAGCTCGTGGTGGGTGGGCTCGTAGTCGAAGTCCCAGAGCGTGTCGAGCCGGTACGACACCCGCCGGGCCGCGGCTGACTGCGCTGTGGTCATGGCCTCTCCCTCGATCCTCCTGATGTGATGTGTGGCCACAGCGCGTCGGCGCCGCGGAGGGCGATGTCGCGCCCGATCTCGGCGGCCCAGTGGCTCTCGGCGCCGAACTCGGCGCGCCAGGACCAGAGCCGCCGCGTGACGAAGTGGAGCGAGTGCTCGTAGGTGAAGCCGATGGCGCCGTGACACTGATGCGCGATGCCGGCGCCGAGGCCGGCGGCTTCGCCGGTCCGTACCTTGGCGACGGCGATCTCGAAGGCGGCATCGCCGCGGTCGGCCGCGCGGAAGGCGTTGGCCGCCGCGATGCCCGCCGCCGCCGTGTGCCCCGCCAGGAGCGCGAGCTGGTGCTGGATCGCCTGGAAGCTCCCGATGGGCCGGCCGAACTGCTTGCGCTCGCTCACGTACTTGACCGTCTGGACCAGCAAGGACTCGAGGCCACCCGCCATCTGGGCCGAGCGGACGAGCGCCCCGTAGAGCCGGAGACCGTCGGCGTCCAGTCGACCCGCCGGCGCCGCAGCCGTCACCGCCGCTCCCTCCCACCGGAGGGTGTCGCGAGGCTCGAGAGCGAGGTTGACGTCGGCCTCGATCGTGGCGTGGCCGGCCGGGACGAGCGCGACCTGGCCGCCGGCCGTCACCACGACGTGCTCCGCGGCGCGCCCCCAGGGGACCCGTGTCGCGGCGCCGCTGAGACGCCACCCGGATCCCTGGCGCGTGAGCGCGAGGCGGTCGGCGGGATGCACGGGGGCCACGCTCAGCGGACCGGTCGGCACGTCGAGGCCGGACTCGGTGAGGAGCCAGGCGCCCACCATGGTCTCGGCCAGCGGCAGCGGGACGGCGAAGCGGCCGGCGGCGCTGACGACGATGTGGGCGTCCTGCCAGGTGCCGCCTCCGCCCCCGCGCGCCTCCGGGATCTGCGGAAGCGTGAGCCCGTTCTCCTCCACCTGCTGCCACAGGCCGGCCGGCCACACCCCCTTCTCGGCGGATTCGCGCACCTCCTGGGTCACGCGCTCGCCGAAGAGTCGGTTCACCGTGTCGGCCAGGATGGTCTGCGTCTCGTTCACGCTAGGTCTCCCGGGAGCCTGTCGGAGAAAACCCGCTAGAGCGATGAGAAGGGTCCAGCTGCGAGGCGGCGCCCGAGGGCCGCACGCGAGGCGTACTTCCTGTACGTTGAGCGTGCGGCGGAGGGCGCCAACGAAGCAGATGGGCCCTTATCATCGCTCTAGCGGAGTCCGAGGCCGCGGGCGATGATGCCGCGAAGCACCTCGCGCGTGCCGCCCCGGAGGGAGAACGACGGCGCGTGCTCCGTCAGAAAGCCGAGGGTCCGCTCGAACGGGCTGCCGGAGCTGAGCCGCGGCTCCATGCCGAGGAGCGCGTGGATCGTCTCCGGGATCTCCTGCTCGAAGCTCGTGCCCACGTCCTTGACCACTGCGGCCTCGAGGTTCGGGTTCTGCCCGGCCTGCAGCATCCGCGCGACCGAGAGCGACATCTGGCGGAGCGTGGCGAGATGGGCGACGAGCCGGCCGATGGTGACGGCGGCGCGCTCGCCCGGCTCCTTGCCGACCTCGCGGATGGTCTCGATCAGGAGCTGGATCGAGGAGAGATACCGCTCGGGGCCGCTCCGCTCGAAGGCCAGCTCGGTCGTGACCTGCTTCCAGCCCGCGCCTTCCTCGCCCACCCGCAGGTCCTCGGGCACGAACGCGTCCTGGAAGACCACCTCGTTGAAGTGGTGCGCTCCCGAGAGGTCGATGATGGGCCGGATGCTGATCCCGGGCGACCGCGCGTCGACCAGGAACTGCGAGAGCCCCTCGTGCTTCTTGTCGGGCACCACCCGGGTCCGGAACAGCGCGATCATGTAGTCGGAGAGATGCGCATTGCTGGTCCAGACCTTGGTGCCGTTGACCTTGTAGCCCCCGCTGACCTTCTCCGCCCGCGTGCGGATGGAAGCGAGATCGGAGCCCGAGTCCGGCTCGCTCATGCCGATGGCGAAGGCCAGCTCGCCGCGCGCGATCCCCGGCAGGAAGCGCTCGCGCTGCTCCTCCGTGCCGAAGCGCAGGAGGAGCGGACCGCTCTGACGGTCGGCGACCCAGTGCGCGGAAACGGGAGCGCCGGCCGCCAGCATCTCCTCGAGCACCACGTACCGCTCCAGGGCCGAGCGCTC
>WNGE01006973.1_pt1 | contig 12432 bp, 11 predicted proteins | sample 5400651 | NCBI WGS metagenome assembly WNGE01 (sample SAMN13153370, study PRJNA577476) | soil metagenome | isolation source: 60 cm soil or saprolite under grassland replicate 2 | place: USA:California | collected 2016-06-15 | reverse complement strand
TCATCGGCTCGCGCCTTTGATCCGCGCTTCTTTCAGGCCCCGCCTCGCGACGACGCCCTTGCGCTTCTCTAGCCCTTCACCTCCACCAGGCTGGGCAGGGGACTTGCACCCCCAAGCTGTCGAACATGTTCGGCACACAGACAAAACGCCGGGCGTGGACGCCCGGCGGCTCCATTTCAATTATTGTGATGCCTGCTGGGTGAAGGATCCTCCGATGTCGGCATCTTCCTGCACCATGAATCCAGTGCCGGGGGAACTCAGGTAGAAGACCAGGTTGTTGGTTACGCCATTAACGGTCACGGCCACCCGGCCGTTCAAGCTGACCTGCGCGGTACCATTGGTTGCGGTTGTGGTCCTAGTGCCGATGCCGATGGTGGAGTCGAAAGCGTTGGCCGTCTGGTTCCACTTAAATCCGCTGCTCGTAGGCTGGAAGGCTCCTACCCGGTCTTTGAAAGTGACGTCGAACCCATCCATGACGAAGGCTGCTTGGCTGCCGAGCGCGCTGAAGGGTACGCCTTGCTGCAGCGAGAAAGTGCCGTCCTCGACGGCGGCGGTGCTGTCGGTGAGGAAGTAGGCGCGCGTTCCGTTTACCATCCTGAACTTCTGCTTGATCGTGCCGACACTCACAAACAGATCGATTTCTCCGTGGCCGCTCGTCGCGTCCAGCGTGTAGGTTCCGCCCGAGACGAGAAGGTTGGAGTTCACGGTCGTATCCTGCACGAAGTCGACCGTACCGGCGGTGATGTTGCCATTACCGTCGGTGGTGAAAACACCCGCCGAGTGAATGCCCGCTGCAAAGTTGGTATCGCCGGAACTGCCGAATACATACGAGGTGCCGGCCGCGAGTGTGGCGACAGAAAAGGGACCGCCGGTCTGAGCCTCGGCCTGGCCGATTTCGAGCGAGCCGGATGTGGAGTTCGACATGAAATGGAACTTGCCCGGACTGACGACGTAGTAATTGAACGAACTGCCATCATCCAGAGTAAACGTGCCGCGGCCGTTCGAGTCAGGGGTGCTCATCGGGATTGCGGTGACGATCGGTTTGCTCGACGACAGAAGTCCAGGGGTGAGAAGATCCTCGGTGCCGCTGATGACGCCGCCGGTGATGGTGACTCCTCCGACGCGGGAACTCGAACTGATGTTGTGGGCTTTGAAAACAAAGGGGCCGGAGGGAGCGGCGGTGAATGCGGTGGTGTCCTGCTTCTCGCCGAATCCGGACGCCGTGGCGAACGCATCCCGCTCGATCACGTAGAATTGGCTGTCATCGATCATGCTGATCGTGAAGTTCGAATTGTTGAAAAACAGCGACCCGGTGCCGTCAGAGCTGATGCTGTAGGTGCCGGTCAGATGCGATGTTAGACCAAATGGCCCGCCGACCTGATCGAAGTCATCGACGTTGACGGTGAGGTTCCGGTTTCCATCGGCGATGAGAACGATAGTCTCGGAAAATGGGGCGGCACCGGTGCCCACCAATGGCTGGACGACTCCGATGCCGGTTTGCGTGATTACATACGGGCCGTTCAGGCTCGCATTGGTAAAGCCGCCGCCGAGGGGCCTGATTATCGGACTGCTGCCGCAGCCGACCGCTACGAGGAGGGTTACCATCGTCGCCAGCGCCATGAACAGGCGCAGGGCACGCTGCTTCCGGGCAAGGGGATTCATGAGACACACTCCTACGTTCCTAGGATGCTCTAACCCCAATTGGAGAAGAAAGTTCTGCTGCGGAAATTGGTTGATGGAGAGGGGTTCGGCCTAGGCTTCGGTCGCTTCGGGCGAGGTGTGTGGGCGAGCCGGAATGGCCGCATTCTTGCGTCCTTCCGTGACCCAAATAACAGCGCGATACAGCAGTAACAGACTGAGCACAAAGCCGTATTCGAGCGGTTTGCGCCGATCCGCCTTCACCAGCCAGAGGTAATGGACAACGCCGAGGGTTCCGGTCAGATAGATCAGGCGGTGGAGGCGCTGCCAGTACTTGCCTCCGAGTCTGCGGATCCATCCCGCGGTCGATGTAAGGGCGAGTGGAATCAGCAGGACGAAGGCGGAGAATCCGACGGTGATGAAGGGGCGCTTGGCGATGTCTTTGAACATTTCGTGCAGGTCAAAGGATTTGTCGAGCCAGATGTAGGTCGTGAAGTGCAACACGCCGTAAAAGAACGCAAACAGGCCAAGCATGCGGCGGACGCCGATCAGCCAATACTGGCGGGTGATGCGGCGGAGCGGGGTGATGGTCAGGGTGACGAGAACCAGAATGAGGGTCCAATCGCCGGTCGAGTGCGTGATGACTTCGATGGGATTGGCGCCCAGGCCGTCATGAAACGCCTTCCAGCCGAGGCGTCCCAGAGGGATGAGAGCGGCGGGAAAGATCGCGAGTTTTGCGAAACCGAGTTTCATTTGTAAATTTGCGATTTGCGATTTGTGATTTGTAATTGAGAACATTCACAATTCAGCCTTTGTTCCACACCCAAGAACATTGGCCCTTTCAATTAGAAATTACGGATCACCAATTCCTAGAAGTCCTTTTTCAAATCCATACCGGAGTATAGACTGGCGACTTGGTCGTAGCCGTTGAACATGAGCGTCGGCCGCTTCAGAAACTCGCCCAAACGACGCTCCTTCGCCTGACTCCAGCGTGGATGATCCACGTTCGGATTCACGTTGGAATAAAATCCATATTCGCGGGGCGCGGCTTCCTGCCAACTGTTCATCGGCTCGCTGCCGGTAAAGCGGATGCGCACGATCGACTTCGCGCTCTTGAATCCATATTTCCAGGGAATCACGATGCGGAGCGGCGCGCCGTCCTGGTTGGGCAGCACTTCACCGTACATGCCGAAGCAAAGTAACGCCAGCGGATGCATCGCCTCGTCCAGGCGCAAACCTTCCACGTAGGGCCAGCGCAGCACGCCGACGCGCTGGCCGGGCATTTGTTTCGGATCGTAAAGCGTTGTGAACTCGACATACTTTGCCTTGCCGAGAGGCTCGGCGCGTTTGATCAGTTCGCTCAGGGAGAATCCCACCCATGGCACGACAATCGACCAGCCCTCGACGCACCGGTGGCGGTAGATGCGCTCTTCGGAGGCGGCCATTTTGATGATCGCATCGAGGTCGAGCACCTGCTTTTTCTTGACGTCACCGTCGATGGTCACCGTCCAGGGGCGCGTCTTGAAATCCTTGGCCAGGCCGGCGGGCTCGTACTTGTCGGTCGAGAACTCGTAGAAGTTGTTGTAGTTGGTGACGTCCTTGTAGGGAGTTTCCTTCTCGCTGGTGCTGAACGGGCTCTTCTGGATGCCGTCAATCTTCGCGTTGGCGTTGGCGACGAGCGACGGAGCGGCAATTCTCCGGAAGGCAACGCCGGTGGCTACCGCTGCACCAGCCAAGGCCGCACCCGCGAGAAACTTCCGCCGGTTCAAGTAGAGATCTTTCCAAGTGATTTCCGACGACAGAATCTCAGACTGCGTTTTAATCAGCATTCCTCACCCAATAGAGGTACGCGCGGCAGGCACGAGCGGATGTGCGGCTGGCGCGAACCAATCCCTGCAGTATAGGACTCCGGCGAGGCGAAAAAGTTGCATGTTGCCTGCCGGTGGCGACGGAGGCTCGTGGAGCTTTAGGAAAGCATTAGTGGATGGATCGGGAAGCCGACGACCCACTGGGCGAGTGGTTTACGGCTCGGTTCGAGTTCAGGACGTCCCGGACCTTCTTGGCGAGGCTCTGCAGAGTGAATGGCTTTTGCAGAAAAGCGGTGCCGGGGCCGAGCGCGCCCTGGTGCACAATCGCGTCCTCAGTGTAGCCGGAGAGATAGAGCACACAGATGCCGGGACGCGCCAGGACGAGTTTCTTGGCGAGTTCCCGTCCGCCGATACCGGGCATGACGACGTCGGTGACGAGGATGTCGATGTGCTGTTTGCAGGTTTCGGCAAGGCGCAGGCCGTCTTCGCCGTTCTCGGCTTCCAGAACCCGATAGCCACGCATGGAAAGCGTTTCCCGAACCAGTTCGCGGACCGATTCCTCGTCCTCGACCAGTAAAACGGTTTCGCAGCCGCCTTGTTCGTTTTCCTGCGACTTGGCCGGACTCGCTCCTTCCGCGGGATCCTCCACGCGGGGGAGGTAGATGTAAAATGTCGTCCCAGACCCGACCTCGCTCTGGGCGTAGACGTATCCGTTGCTCTGCTTCACGATGCCGTACACGGTGGAAAGGCCGAGCCCGGTGCCCTTTCCTTTTTCCTTGGTGGTGAAGAAGGGTTCAAAGACGCGCGACTGGGTTTCCTCGTCCATGCCGTGGCCGGTGTCGCTCACCGAGATCACCACGTACGGGCCAGGGAGAATGAAGCGTTGCTCGTGGAAGTTCTGCACGGTTACGCAGGAGCTCTGCAGAGTGATCCTGCCGCCCTGGGGCATGGCGTCCTTGGCATTGACGACCAGGTTCATGATGACTTGCTCGATCTGTCCGGCATCGGCGCGGGTGCGGCCCGCGTCCGGAGACAAGCGGGTGGCGAGCTCAATGTTTTCGCCGATCAGCGGGCGGAGGAGCTGCTCGATGTCCTCGATGACGGTGTTGACCTCCACCACCTTCAGTTCGAGCAACTGCTTGCGGCTGAAAGCCAGCAGCTGGCGGGTGAGGGTGGCGGCACGCTCCGCTGCCTGCTGGATGGATTCCACCTTCTGGTGCATGCTGCTGTCTGGTTCCAGTTGTTCGAGCAAAACTTCGGTGTAGCCGTTGATCACCATCAGGAGATTATTGAAGTCGTGGGCGACGCCGCCGGCCAGCCGGCCCACGGCCTCCATTTTCTGCGCCTGCCGGAACTGTTCTTCGAGCTGGCGGCGGTCGGTAATGTCTTCCGCAATCAGCTCTAACACTTCTTCGGTTTCGTCCGGACTGTTGACCGCACGACCGCTGAGCCGGACGGTGATCACGCGGCCGTCTTTGTGTTTCCACTGGACTTCCACACCATTCAGGTTTCCGGTGCGCCGGTAGTCTCCGGTCAGCCTCTGCAGTTCCTGGGCATTGACGAATACCTCATGCTGCGGGTCCAGCTTCAGAAGTTCTTCCACCGATCCGTAGCCGAGCATGGTGATCAGCGCGGGATTGACATCGAGGAAACGGCCGTCGAGGGTGCAGCGGTAGATACCATATGCTGCGCTCAAAATGAGGGAGCGGTAGCGAGCTTCCGAGCGGCGCAGCGCCTCTTCATAGCGCTTGTGCTCAATGGCCGACGCTAATTGCTGCGATACAAATTTTAGAATCTCGCGGTCGCGCTCTCCAAAACGGATGTGCGCGCGATAGCTCTGGACTACCAGGGCGCCGATGCTGGCCGTGCCGCTCTTGAGCGGCACCCCCAGCCAGTCCACCGAGGGCGCGCCGATCAGTTCGACCTCGCCGCGGCGCATCAGTTCCTCGAACACGGCCGGCGTGGCCAGCAGCGGTTCTCCCGTGCGCATGACATACTCGGTAAGACCCTTGCCGAGACGCTTCGGTTGGGGCGCCTCGTCTGCTTCATCCACGAAATAGGGGAAGCTCAGCACCTGAGTCTGACGATCGTACAGGGCAATGTAGAAATTCTTAGCGTTCATCAACTGCCCGACGATGTTGTGGATGGCTGCGTAAAATTGCTGGAGGTCCTCAGTGGCCTGGTTGCGAGCGGCAATCGCGTACAGAGCCGCATTCAGTTCCTCAGTACGCTTCTGTTCGGTGATATCGCGATAGGATGCGTAGGTGGCGATTCTCCGCCCATGGGCCAGCACGGGCGAGACCGAGAGCAGGACATCGACCAGAGAGCCGTCTTTCCGCCGCCGCCGCGTCTCCAGCGAGAGTTTGCGGCCTTGCTGAACGCTTTCGGCAATCCACGCCGTCTCGGTGTAGCGGTCGGGGGGCACGATCAGCGGCTCGATGGGACTGCCTACCGTTTCGGCGCTGCTGAAGCCGAACAGCCGGGTGAACTCCCCGTTGATACGCATAATGCGCGTTTGCGGATCCGCAATACAGATCGCTTCCGGAGCATTTTCGAGGATCTGTTCAAGATAGGCTTTTTCGACGAAAAGTTGAGGGTCGGCGGAATGGCCGTTGGCCGGTACCGGATCCATCCCGTCATTGGTGAACTGGGCCAGGACCGGAGGCGCCCCGCGATCAAGAGCATCCCGCAGCGCTTTCACCCGCAGCAGTTCCGCTGAATCTGCTGGTGAGGTGACTTTCTCCCCCATACGTTCCTTTCAATTGCACCGGCGATAGTGCGATGGTAGCCCGCGCTAGGCTGGTTTCGATAGTTACCGGGGTAATGAGGACCCGTTTGCAGAAGAACCGAGGGGCCAGAGTTTGTTACGCTTCCGCAGTTCGACTCGTAAAGCTGCGTAAAGACGCGTGACAGGCGCGCTGGCGGAATCTAAGATCTAAAGACGGTGCCCTGGAACCGCCGCGAGGTGTCCATCCAGCGGAGCACTCCGACCCTATGTCTCAACGTTCCAATGCCGCTGAAGCGTGGTATCCAAAGCCGGAACCCGTGGCGATGCCAGCCAAGACTGAGCTCGATCTGCTGCCACCCTCGAGCCTGACTCAGCCTCTTTGGCGGTCGCTGCTGGCCAACCTCCGCGATACGTTCGCGCCGCCGAAATGGCCGCCGTTGCAGTTGACGGCGCGCCCAGTCGCGGTCGGATTGCTGCTGGGCGATCGCCTCAGCTTGCCATGGTTTCGCACGGTTTTCACAAATATTGGCGACGTGATCTCCCCTGAGACCCTGCCGCCGCTGGAACTGGAATCGCGCCCGGTTGAGGTCGGCGAGCTGATTACCGATCGGCTCAGCCATTTCTGGTGGAGTTCGCTGTTGCGCAATCTTGCCGACCGCGTCGCGCCGGAAACAATACCAGCTCTCGATCTCACCGCGAAGCCAGTGCTCGATGTGATTCCTAAAGCCTGGCTGTTGCTGCCTTTGTGGTCGGACGTGGTCAGCACGCCGAAGGTGTTCTACCCGGATAAGCCGGCGGCCGAGCCCGCCGTACCTTTGCACACGCCCAGACCGGTTGCCTTGCCACCGGAAGTACTCGAAGTAGCGTCGCGTGATCCCATGGCTGCAGATCTGGAACGGGACATTCGCCGCTCGCGCATTCGCAAGCGCATCTGGATCGGCATGGCAACTGCGCAGGTGGTCTACCTGATATTAATGGTTTTCTGGCCGTCGTTGTTTGGATGAATCGGGGTTTGAGGGACCGGGAAACACCGATTCGCGGTTAAACGTGGTTCCCTATTGCCGCAATCCCATCCAGCCTTCCGCAATCACCATGGAATTGCCGGGATTGTGCGGATCGTACTTCACCGAGGTGGGCACGCCGAGACGGCAGGAATGCAGGTTGAGCCATTGCCGGAGGTAGGTGACGTCTTGCGACGCTTCATAGGAAACGCCCGCGACGTCGTACTGATAAATCAGCATAGTGGCAGCGCGGTGCTCGTTGGGGGTGATTTCCTGCACATCGATCACGGTGCCGTCGGTAATCCGTCCAATCCGATTCAGCCAAGTGCGCCGTTCCAGTTCGATTTCGTCGGACGTTTTAGGCTTGTGACGAAGCAAAGCATAACCGGCCGCAGCTAAGCCAACCGCGCCCAGGGCGAGGGTATAGATACGAAATGGAATCATCTGCAAGAAACCCGAGTCCCCAGTGATCTTTCAGCATAAGGCGGAAACCCATCCAACGCCAACACTAAGGTGCGCAAAGAGGCATCCAGCCTGTGGACAGAAACCCTTGGTCAGTGGTTGATGGATGGGGATCGGCGAAGGCGCCGCGAGCAAGACTCCTAATGGAAGGCCGAGGAAAACTCCATCGCCAGCCAGGTTTTGGGAAGGGCACGACTTCCAGTCGTGCCGCTAAGCCGTTGAAAATGTGTTTGCGCTTCCGCGCCCTGGGGTACGCTTCTTGCGTCTTCGAAGTCGACTTGGTTTTTCCGCACCCGTGAGAGTCGTTCGAGGCCAGCGGACCACTTGTGCCAGCAGGCAGGCGAATGGCAGATTCTAAAACCGCGTGCATTATCAACGCCAACGCACCTGGCGCGCTGTAAAACAAACGGCTTGGAGGAAGAGAATCTGAAAGATCTAGCTCTTGAACGGACGCTGGCAGTCGCCCTCGCCGCTCTTCTCTGTGTTGGCAAGAGCTCGGCGCAGAGTGCCCCCATCACAGCGTCCATTGACTCCTACCTCAGACCCTATGTCCGAAGCGGGAACTTTGCAGGGGTGATCCTTGTTGAAGAGAATGGAAGGGCCACCTTCGAGAAGGCCTACGGCTTTGCGGACCGCGAACGCCGGATTCGGAATAGCGCCGCAACTCGGTTTCACATCGCCTCCGTGTCGATGCAATTTACGGCAGCCGCGGTTCTGCGCCTGGTCGATGAAGGCTCGATCAGCCTCGACACACATGTGGGCGATTTGGTCCCAGGGCTTGCAGGCGCAGACAAAATCACAGTTCGCGATCTGCTTACCGAGCGCTCCGGCTTGCCCGACATCAACGACCTCGCCGATTACAGCGATGTCCTCCAGCATCATCAGACCCCGGCCAGCCTGATCGCGAAGATCAATAGCCGTCCTCTCCTGTTTGAGCCAGGATCGAAGTTCCTCCACGAAGAACATTCTGCATACAATCTCCTGGCCTTGATTGTGGAGAAGAAGACCGGTCTGCCTTTTGCCGAGGCGATCGCGAAACTGGTTTTCCAGCCAATTCGTTTGTCGGCGTCGGGCGCAGATGACGATTCACCCAAGAATGCACAAAACATGGCCAAAGGTTACCAACCCGATGGCGCGTACGGACTGAAGCCTGCGACTCAAATTCATTGGTCTGCGAAAACAGGCAACGCTTCCATTTTCACAACCGCCCGGGACCAGGCGCGATGGATGAACGCGTTGCTGGCCGATCGCCTTCTGAAAGCGCGCTCTCGCGAGCTGATACTCGACACCTCCCAGCGGGTCGGCTACGGTTGGTTTAGGGGCTTCAAGCAGCGGTTCAACCAGACAGCCTACTCGATGAACGGTCGAGCGCCGGGGTTTGCGTCGTTCGTTCTCTACCTGCCGCACGAGAAGACGACGGTCATTGTCTTCAGCAATATTTATTCGTCGGCGACCACCACGATAGGCTATGACGTCGCCGCCATATCCCTCGATTTGCCATATGAACCTTTTCACCTCAGGGAGCCAGCGCCCAGTCCACCGGAACTGAAGACCTGCAGGGGGACGTTTCAGTTTGGCCCGGACTTTTACCAACCCAACGCGGAGGTGGTCCTGATTGCGAGCGGGTCGGAGTTGTCGATGCGCTGGCCGTCGGGCGACATCTCGCCGCTGATTCCACTAAGCCGGGACCATTTTCTTGATCGTTCCTATTGGGCAGAAATCCATATTGAACGCGATGCCGCTGGCCTTCCTAAGGCTATTGTCTATGATCATTTTCGAGGAAACGCGACTGGCACCGTTCGGAAATAGGCGTCAAGTTTCAACTGCCCCTTTCGGGGGCCGCGATTGCAGGGTCGACTTTTTCGCGCAGCCTCGTCAGTCGTGCCGCTGAATCGTTGAGCGAGCCCGCGCTCCAGCCTGAGGTGTGCTTCTTACGCGCGGCGCCGATAGTAAATGTTGAATTCGAATCCCGGATTCGGCGGAAAAAATTCGGCGATCGTGCGGAGACGCTCAGCCATCGGGGTGGGCGCCAGCAGCGGATAGTCGCGCTCGCGCAGGTCGTAGTAATCGAAGTCGAGGCAGAGCGAGAGCAGGTAGATCGAGATCGCATCGGCAAAGCAGGCCGCCAGATATTCGTTCCTGTACTTCTCCGCGTCGGGGCCGCGTCCGGTGGCGAGCTTGCGGGCTTCCCAGGCGTCGAGGGAAGTTTCTCCGCGCACGCCGGCTTCGACCTGCTGCCAGGCCAGCTCCGCAAAGGCCGCGGACACGCCTGCGCGCTCGACCAGCGCGTGTCCGACGTTGATGTAGAACTCGAATGCGACCGAGAACTTGTCGTCCATCAGGCGGGTCGAGATGAAGACGCATTGCGCGTCGCCGAGATTCAGGTTGCGGTGGCAGACCGCGTTGTCGCTGAGGGCAACGTCGTAGCGGTCGGCAATCAAGGTGTCATCTCCCTGACTGACGGTGAGCGGGACGAAGTAGTAAGCTTTGCGGCTGAGCGCGGTAGCGACGGTCGCGGGTACGGCGGCGATCATGCGGTCGAGATCGTTCTCGGCAATCGTGATTTCGCCCGAGCGGGCATAGCAGATCCCGTTTGCTGCCTGCGTCACTGGGCTGGTTCGCACAATCTCTGCGGCGCTGCGGGTGATTGCCGAGGCGGCCTGCGACATTTCAGTATTGTAGCGTAGGACGAGGTCTCAGTTCCCGGTTCTCAGGTCTCAGAAAACCGTTTCGCGTTCCGTTTCTGAGCATTAACCCTTAACTCATCAGGAATCGGAATTTGTTCATCGACGGTGCCAGAGGGCGCAGCCTTCTGCGCTCGCTTTTCTGAGAACTGGGAACGGGAACTGAGAACTGGTGTACCTTAGGATCATGGCGAGTAGTAAATCAGCACGGCCGCGCTGGATCGGGATTCCGTTCCGCGTGCTCGCCGTAACCCTTCTGCTGACTCTGCTTTCGTTCGCGGTTGCGCTTCTGCTGAGCATTCTCGGGACGATGGTGTATGCGCGGGTCGGGCACGTCGCGGCGAACCTGCCCTTTGCCTACCGGCACATCGCATTTCCTTTTGCCATTACCGTAGGGGCGATTGTGCTGGTCCTTTCGCTGATAATGGAGATTCGGAACTACCGGCAGCGGCGGGCGCTCGCCGGAATCGAGCGTGCGGGTTGAAGCCGCGCATTGCCATCCCCCTGCCGCATTCAGGCGACCGCGACTATGCCGAGCGGTCCCTGCCGCAGTACGAGGCGGCGGTGCGCGCCGCGGGCGGAGAGCCGGTGCGCATCGAACTCGCGCAGACGCCCGCCGAGGTCATGACGCAGGTTGAAGGCTGCGACGCTGTGCTGCTGCCGGGCAGCCGGGCCGATGTCGATCCGCAGAAATACCATGCTGAGCGCCATGAGAAGACGGCGGCGGCGGACGCGAAGCGCGACGTGGTGGACGAACTCTTGCTCGAGGACGCCTACCGCCAGCGGAAGCCAGTATTGGCGATCTGCTACGGGCTGCAGACACTCAATGTCTATCGTTCCGGGTCGCTCGTGCAGCACATTGAATCGGCGACCAATCACAGCGCGGGACGGGCCGTAGCGAAGGCACACGTGGTCGAAATCGATCCCGGATCGCGGTTGGGCCAGATTGTCGGCGCCCATGGTGCCCACGCCATTCCGGTAAACTCTTCCCATCACCAGTCGGCGGAAGTAGCCGGAGACGGACTGAAAGTGGTGGCGCGTTCTCCGGAAGATGGGATCGTTGAGGCGCTTGAAGGGACCGCTCCGGATCACTTTGTGCTAGCAGTGCAGTGGCATCCGGAACGATCGGTGAACGATGCGTCCGAGGTAGCAGAGTCTGCACGCGCGATTTTTCGGGCGTTTATCGAGGCGGCGAACACCGCGCGCCACCAACGTCTAAAGGAAAAAGTCAACCGCTATCTTACAGAACTTAGATCACGACTTCATACCGAGTAAGATACATCATCCCCAGCGATATCTTGAGCAATCACGTCAGCGGCATTCACTGCATCGGATGACTTACTCCCCCGTCGCATGGCGACGATGCCGGTGCGCACCATTTCCAGCACACCGTAAGGACGCAGGACCTCCAGCAGACCATCGATCTTGTCTTCGGTGCCTGTGATTTCGATGGTGAGCGATTCGGTGGCTACGTCAACGACGCGCGCGCGAAACACGCTCGCCAGCTCGAGCACGTGCGAGCGGGCGCCATGCGTGGCGGCCACCCGGATCATCGCCAAATCGCGAATGATCGCCGGGTGATTGGTGATGTTCTCCACCAGCAGCACATTGACCAGTTTGTACAGGTTGGCCTCGATGCGGCGCGCCTGGTCGCGGTCGGCGTCGACCGTGATGGTCATGCGCGAGACCTCGGGCTTTTCGGTCCGCCCCACCGTCAGCGAATCAATATTGAAGGCGCGCCGACGAAACAGGGACGCCACACGGGTCAGCACGCCCGGCTTATTCTCGACATAAACCACATATGTATTCAGCATGTTTTTCTCATTCGTCGGCAGCGGTCTCAACGATCTTACTCGGGCGGCGAATCATCTCGTGCAATGCCGCCCCGGCCGCGACCATCGGATACACGGTATCTTCCTGTTCAACCTTGAAATTAATCAGCACCGGAACTTCGTGCTTGCGGGCGGATTGGACGGCGGGCACGACTTGGGAACGCTCGGAAATCGTCATGCTCCGAATGCCATACGCCTCGCCGAGTTTGGCGAAGTCTGGATTAAGCAGCGGAGTCGCCTGGTAGTTACGGTCATAGAAGAACTCTTGCCACTGGCGCA
>WNGE01013252.1_pt1 | contig 12435 bp, 15 predicted proteins | sample 5400651 | NCBI WGS metagenome assembly WNGE01 (sample SAMN13153370, study PRJNA577476) | soil metagenome | isolation source: 60 cm soil or saprolite under grassland replicate 2 | place: USA:California | collected 2016-06-15 | reverse complement strand
GCCTCCTTCTCTGATTGCTGCGGGGCAAACTAACATCCCGCCGACCGCATACCGCGATGTCGGAACGATGGACCTGCGCGACGGGCATCTGTCAGCGTATTTGCAAAGCCCACGTCTTCGATGAAACGTTCGGCGTCAATAGCTGATTCAATGCGGAGGTCTTCGTCGCGCCGCCCCATGCGGTCGCGATGTAGTTCGATCGGTTCGGGGAGAGGCGGAGTAGTCATTGGATTAAGGGGGGCGGAGTCAGCAATGGATAAGTCGGAAAGAGGCTTAGATAAGCGAGAAGAGATTTAGAGCAGTCCCCACTTACGTTCCAATTTGGCGACTTCAACCAGCATGTACGTGACAAACTCTTCGCGTTCTTCTGGACTGATAGCTCTTTCTTGATAACCTGTTACTCGCTGTATTACCGAAGCGGGAAGGTTCGGCTCAAGAGATATCCATCGTCGTTCCAGCTCAAGGTGAAGTTGTGAGGGCTTATTATGTTCGGCGTAGAAACGATAGCCCATTATCATTTCACGCCAACCATGAATTGCTTCCTTGCGGTCCTCGGTCAGCCGCCGTTTTCTTTCAATCCGCCAATTTACCCAAGGGGCAATAATCGATGAAATACTCCCCGTGACAATACCGGCGAATCCACCAACGATTGCGGCCCAAACAGTATCAGTCATTTCTTATCGCCGTAATGTTTCCAAATTTCTTCTCTAACATAACGATGAGTTCCATGAGTTCATCAGTTCTTCCTTTAAGCCCCCGTAATATGAGTTCGGCCATCGAAGCTCTTGAAGGACATCCTTCTAACAATGGTTTGTTTTCGTAGAGGACTTCTTTGACTTGGGGAAGGTCGGTATCGGCTAGAATCTTGACTGACTCTGCGGTTCCCGAAACTAACTTAAACAGGTCTTCTATCGTGTAAGCCATATTTGCTCCTGATTTATTCTCGACTCGCCCGTCTTTCTTGGACAGCCTTCAACGCGCCATCATATACGTTATGCATGATGTCTCGCATTTCGTATCTGCCCTTGAGTGCAATCTGTTTCAACCCCGGATTGTAATCGAGGCTCTTGTCGTTCATGCATCGCTCTATCTCGGCGTTGGCTGATGCAAGGGCTTCTGTCGCACGTTCTAAAGTTCGTTGAAGTTGCTCGTCGGATACCTGTTCCTCCTTAGGCTTGCGTCTGAACAGAAGAACGCCAATTCCGATGACAACGACTACGCTAATGGTGAAGATAATCGTTTCTTTCATCGTTCTCGAAGATTCAAAGTTGGGTCAGGCTTGCGATTTTGCGACTCTCTGTCACTCGACACCGTTGTATTGTTGAATCATCTCGGAGCCAGCGCCCTGGAATCGTAGAATCGCAAGGCTGATCGCGGTTTTGGGCTTCTCTCGCGAGAAATTGTGCCGGCCTTTTTTGCCCTTTGCGCTCTTTCCGCCACTTATGGCACTATTCGCCCGCTAGTTCACCGCGACGGCTCTCTCGTGTCGATTAGATTGCACGTTTCTCTGCCACTTCTGCAAGGAGTCTGAAATCATGGCCTTTTCTGAACTTGTCAAAGCCGCGTTGGAACTGGGTGTTATTCCCTCATTGGCATTATTTCTCGTGGCCGCGATGTATCTTCAAAATCGGCAACTTATCAGGGATCGCAGGGAGATGGAGAATCGCCTTCTTAATAGCCTTACGCAAGTTCTTTCGGATTATCGCGAAATAGTCGCGAGCATTTACGACAAGCCTCAAGACGATAAGCGTAAGAAATAAGGATCGAGGTCATGGCTGAACTAAAGATCGAAGAACGTACAGTGGATGGAGTCGTCGTCCTCAGCTTCAATGGGAAGCCTACCATTGGGGAGGGCTCGGTTGCTTTTAGAGATGCCGTTTCGAAGGTTCTCTCTGAAGGAGCAAAAAAAATAATACTCGACTGGTCTGGCGTTTCATATATTGATTCGTCCGGAATAGGTGAGATGGTTTCGACGTATACAAGAGCGACAAAGGAGAAGTGCATTCTGGCGTATGCTGGTGTTACCCAGAAGGTATGGGATCTCGCTTCAATGCAAAACCTCTTCTCGGTCCTCCCCTCATATCCTTCCGTTGACGAAGCGGTCCAGGACATTAAAGATCAGTCTTTCGAAGAATACGTCAGGCAAAGAATTGGAAGAGCCCTGTGAACCAAGAGAACGCATTTCCCTGAAACGCAGCCAGCATAATTGCTGCTGTCTTTGGTAAATTCCTTTGCTATTTGCGCTGTACCATAAATGTGGCATCATCCGCTGCGAAATTCCTGAACTCCTAAACATCGAGCCCGTTTTGCTCAAAGACAACGCGGCAAGAGACTCAGCCCGAAAATCCAAAATTAGCGGTTAAGGTACTGAAAGTCCGACACGTCAGACAAGCAACGAAAATTACTCGAACAAGAACTTTGTGCGGGAAACAGACTTGGTGTCAGGCTTGCGATTTTTGCTATTCTCAATAGTCGCATCGGCATCCCGCCGTCCTTGGAGAATCGCACAAATCGCAAGCCTGACCCCCGATTCGATTGAGGTACCAGGTGAGGCGCGTCTCTTCGTCCTTTTGTACGTGGCGGGGCAAACTAACATCGCGACGACCGCATACCGCGATATACAACGATGGACCTGCGCGACGGGTATCTGTCAGCGTATTTGCAAAGCCCACGTCTTCGATGAAACGTTCGGCGTCAATAGCTGATTCAATGCGGAGCTCTTCGTCGCGGCGCCACATGCGGTCGCGATGTGCTTCGATCTGTTCGGGGAGAGGCGGAGTAGTCATTGGGTTAAGGGCGGCGGGGTGAGCAAAAGGAGAAGTGGCGGGGTGATAAGCATTGCGAATTGTAAACTGAAAATTTGTTCGATCGGACATGAAGTATAAAGTGGCTCCTCTACTGATTGCGAATCGCAGAATCTCAAACAAAAGCAGTTTTGCAATTCTTGTAATTCTCAATTCGAGATTACGACCGCGAAGCGGTCGCGCCTCAAAGCCCAGGGTTGACGCGCGCAGCGCGCTACCCTGGGTATCGTGATTTCGAGTGACGCAACTCCGATGGGTTTGCGACCAGGTCTTTGACGTTAACCCAACATAGCCGCTGCACGGCAACGCCCCGGCTGAAGCTCTAAACCCTTGGCGATTACTCTTTCAAAAAGAATCGCAGAATCGAAGGCCTGCCCCCGATGCACAGGTCTCCACAGGCATCGTGTTTGCTGGTGTGATTTGATCATTCGGAAAGATATATGGATTGGCGAAATGCCTTGAACGATTAAGAGACAGGGGGTGTACGTAAAATCATGACACAAACATCACAAGCAAAAGCGCAAACAATGCAGGCCGTAGCTCTCGATAAGTTTGGGGGTCCGGAGGCATTAAAAATACAAAACTTACCCATCCCCCAAATCGAAGCGCAGGAGGTTCTGATTCGGGTGGAAGCTGCCGGCGTAGGGGCGTGGGATCCGTTTGAGCGTGAAGGCCGGTTTGTCGAAATAATGGGGGTCAAACCGACATTTCCATACGTGCTTGGCACTGATGGAGCAGGCACGATCGCGGCAGTCGGCAAAGACGCAAATCGCTTCAAAGAAGGCGACCGTGTTTACGCCGCAGAGCTCGGGAATCCCAAAGGTGGCTTCTACGCTCAGTATGCTGCGGTTAAGGCCGATAATACTTCGCTCATTCCTGGTCACTTGTCAGTTGAACAAGCAGCGGTGTTGCCCACCGATGGGTTGACCGCACTAACGGGTTTGGAAAAGGTACTTGGTTTGAGATCGGGCGAGTCGTTGATGGTTGTCGGCGCGAGCGGCGGCATTGGGCACTTGGCCATACAGCTTGCCAAACGTCTCGGTGCCAATGTGTTCGCGGTGGCGTCCGGTGACGACGGGGTACAGCTTGCGAAAAAACTGGGCGCTGACGACGCAGTCGATGGACGTGGAGATAATGTTCTGAACGCAGCGAAGGAATTCGCACCCAACGGAATCGATGCCGCACTCGTTACAGCGGGAGGCGACACAACTGTTCGAGCCTTGTCAGCGATTCGCAAAGGAGGACGGATCGCGTATCCACATGGCGTGATGCCTGAGCCGACTGCTCCTGACGGCGTCGCAATTGAAGCGTACGATGGAGAGAACAGCCCGGCCCTCATCGACAGACTCAACGCCAGACTCAACGCCCTGATCGATTCTGGTCCGTTTGAAGTCCATGTGGACAGAACGTTTCGGCTGGAAGAAGCGAGCAAGGCGCACAAGGCGCTTGCTGAGCACCATTTGGGCAAGATTGCCTTGCGAATTGAGTGAAGATCTCTTCGTTAACGGCGACCGCGGCGCATGACTTCGTCCTTGAGGTACCAGGTGAGCCGCGTCTCTTCGTCCTTCTGGACATGACGGGGCAAACTAACATCCCGCCGACCGCACACCGCGATGTCGGAGCGACGGACCTGCGCGACGGGCATCTGTCAGGGTATTTGCAAAGCCCACGTCTTCGATGAACGTTCCGCGTCAACCGCGCTTTCAATGCGGAGGTCTTCGTCGCGCCGCCACATACGGTCGCGATGTGCTTCGATCTGTTCGGGGAGAGGCAGAGTCCCGATGCATCGGGATTGGGTTAAGGGCGGCGGGGTGATTAAAGGAGAAAGTGGTGGCGTCATAAGCATTGCGGATTGTAAATTGAAAAATGGAAATTGAAAATTTGTTCCATCCGAGATGACAATACAGGCGGCTCCTCTACTGATTGAGAATCGTAGGCCTGACCCCGGTTCTCCTCGATTCAAGGCATTATTCGATTTCAAAAAAAGCCCGTGGGGTTTTGAACAAAAACCTTCCGAGCGTTCCTAAGACATCCTTAATTGTTTATGGTCTTAACACTACTACAAGACATCGTCAAGATAATGTTTGAAATGATGAATGCCAGTGAATGCCATCGCGATGCCGTTTTCGTTTGCGGTGGGGAGCGATTCGTCGTCTTGGATAGATCCGCAGAGACTGGTGTCAGGCTTGCGCATGTCTCCACTCTCCTTTTGGGAGAGGCTGGGTGATGTTGCGAAGCTTGAATCGCAAAATCGCAAGCCTGACCCCGGTTTGTTATTCGCGTGGCCTCATCTTCTCGACAGGTTCAAGCCAACGTGGTACAAAGCGCTCGAGCAGTCGAACGGGAAATGGTAAAGTAGTATCGGAGCAACCTATGGCTACAACATCGAAGACCAAGAAGAAATCGAAGCCGAAGTACAAGCGAACTGACATCGAACTGGCAAACATTACTGTTGCGGTTTACGCAAGTCCAAGAGTCGCTGATGCTCTCGAAGACGTCATGCACGATATGACCTTGTACAAGGGGGTTCGCCTCGCACAGGTTATGCAAGCGGTGTTTGAGACGGGCAAGAAGAAAGGGCGGGAGGAAGTCTTTTCTTCGATTGAGGGCGTCAAGAGAGAGTTACCCTATCGGCCGCCAGGCAAGCCGAAGAAGAAAAAAAAAGAGGTAGTTGGAATTCGGCGTTAAGAACATATTGTGAAGGGGTAAGACTTACGGGCCGCCAATGGCGGCCCGTACATCGTTTCTTGCTCAGCTTACGGTCTCGACTCCCGAAGTTTGCTGAGTTGCTGCGACCGTCGTTTCGAGTGGCACACTGTCTTCGCTCTTCAGTCTGCTCTCAATTTCTAGCTCGGACTTTGTGGCCAAGGCCAAGCTTTCAGCCGTTGCACACAGGAGGTCACGGACTTTTTTCCTCTGCTCCTCGCCAAATTCGTCCTCATCCACGAAGTCGTAATTTAGCGTGAAGATCGCGTGTAAGACCAGCTTCATTGTGTAGCGCCGTACGAACTCCTCCTCCAAACTCTTCTTTGACATCTTGCGCTTCATGTCAAGAAACGGCGGGAATTCTGCGTTGTAGTAGAGCTGAATCTTGCCAGCCAGCGAGCGGATCGAAAATCCAACTCTTTGCGGATCATGTGGCCATGCAAGAGTTAGCCATGCATTGTCGCCCGACTTTACTGGGATTGGCATCACAACCGGAATCTCAACCTCCGTGAAATCCTTCTTGCGGATCTTCACCTTGATGACCTTCTTGCTGCTTCCGTTTTCGTCGCCATCGTAGTCCTTTGGCTTAGGTGGTTTTGGCTCATCGGGCTCTTTTTGCTTTCTTGAGGGCTTCGGGACAATCTCCACCGGCAACCGATGAGTCAACGCCGCGCCGATCGTGAAATCAAGCTGCACCTGAATGTAACCCTTCGTCCCGATTGAAGAATCTTCAGGGCAGATGAAATGACAGCGCACGCGACCACCTTTCATCTCACCCGCACCGACGTACCTAACGCCGTGCGCAAGAACTCTAATCTTCGAGATTGTCTGGTCTGCCGGATTCCAGTATGAAGGCGCCGCATCTGTTTCGAATACAAAGCTATAGCGCTGGCCAGGGTACAGCTTGACGCTCGTCCCTTTAAACTTCCAACGCACAAACGTGGGAGGCTCGACGGCCTCAATGGGTGGCGGCTCTGGTTTAGTGGTCGCGATCTCGCGGTCTTCCTCTACATCCTTCCACTTCTCGACTTTCCGCGTGAGTTGATCGAAGCTAATCCCCGCAGCTTTAAGATATTTCTTGATTAGCGTTGAGATCGTATCCGCAGCGTCTTCAGTTTGTTTGATGTCGGCAGCTGCGAGTTGTACATTCAGATCCTGAAGCTTCCTATCGAAGCCTAGCCGCGCAATCAATTCATCAAGGATCATCTTTTTGACGGGTGTCTCTTTTGCGTGTTCACGTGTTGAGGTAAACAGTTCGTACTTCGCGCGCGGATCGAGATCGTTGCAGTCGATCTGGACGACCATGTATCGACCAACTGCCCACAACTTAGCGCCGTGCTGACCTGTGATAATCGCTCGACTTTCTTCGGCGTGGGTTTGGCCGTCAAGCGTCATCAAAATTGTCTTGTCGGGATCGCCCCAGCTTCTTAGAACATCGTGCGATGATCTTCCCGCGGGCTCGGCTACCCAATAGGTAATCTTGACGCGTCCGAGATCACCAACACCCGTACGTCCTCCGTAATCCCAGCGCGGCATTTCGTAGTATTCTGAAGCGCGATGCAGGATCTTTGCTCGCTCACCGCTTGATTTCGAACTATCCTCCAACAGATCGACCGCTTCATCATCTTCGGCACTCGCGACTTCTTCCATTGAGGCGTCCGAAGATTTCAAAGACGCCATCCATGCGCGCTCTAGGGCATTGACGCTTCCGCGAATCAAGCGTCCATATCGCCGGAATCCGGGAAAGGCGGAATACCTGGTTTCTGTCAACGCGAACATTTCGAACCAAACCGGAAACAATGGCTCGGCGAGCGATCGCATAAGCAAGCCATAAAGGCTGTTCTCACCTACCGTATGGAATAGATCCGCAGCGTTATACCCGATGTGACGGACCAGAGTACCTGCGGAAAATTCTTCCTCGGGTACGTTAATCTCCGGTACTTTGCCGTCCAAAGTGAGATATCGATACGTGGGAGTCTTGGCTGGGATCCCATCGTCTGAATCCCACGAAGCTTCAACAAGCGTAAACGCGACCTTCTTCGCCTCTACTTTCCGAGATGCAATGAGCGTTAGATCAGAGTATTGGTATGTACTTGAGGCACCTTGACCATGCTTTCCTGTCAGCCATTGCTTCGATTTCTTATTGCCCCGATTGAGTGACAGAATCGTGCTCGGCATTTCGTCTGCGGTTAAACCGATGCCATAGTCACGTGAATCGAAAATCGAATTCTTTGGATCCTTGCCGTCCCCGACAAATCCTGTGACGGTTACCGTTTCCTGCGCCAACGCCCGGGCGTCGTCATCCTTGAGACCGCTTGAAAGCGCATGGGAACCGAGCCCAAACCATAGCTCGGCGGCTTCTCGTGGCGAAGCGGGCATCGGACCTTCGTGTGTCAGTGCCTTCGCTTCAAGATTCGCATCACCCTCGTTGGTGACACGCTCGATGAATGCTCGCCCGGGATAAGCACTTAGAGTCATAGGCCCATCATTTGAGTTTGAGTCATTAAACGGAGCCCAAGCGATCTTGCCCTCGAACGTTTTTTCGAAATGTTCTAGCCGAAGACGCGCGTCGCGCCAGCTTTCAAACCCAGCCCATGGAAGGGCAAACTGCTGCTTTGTTAACGGCTTGTTTCCGTTTCCAACAGGCTGGTGGACGGCGGGCGTAACTGTAAGCGCTAAGGCGCGGAACAGATCGATGGGAGTCCTTGGTAGATCCTGAAGCGCCGGAAAATCAGGCTTCACTTGTTGGTTGAGTTTTCGAGTAGATTTTTTTGTTTGGACTGGGGAAGGCGCAGTATTGAACCGCTCCCCCTTGATGGTGGTCATAGAAGTTCTCCTTTTCTGCATGAGGCTGACAGCCGCCATGCAATGCATGCCCTGACAGGGCATTTACATAACCCACCATCGGTCTGATGGTGGAGCAATACGATCGCCAACGCGAAAGTAAGCCAACTTTAGTTAATGATTAGGATTTATGCAAGCGCCGAGGCTCGGTTCAGCCGTGTTAATTTCTGCGTTTCAAAACGCCAAATCGATTGCCTCGCATAGTTCTCTTGGGCTTCGATCGTGATCCACCGTCTGCCCAAGCTCTCGGCAATGAAACCAGTCACGTTTGACCCTCCAAAAGGATCAAGCACGAGATCCCTTTCGTCTGTGAGTAGCTTGATAAAGAATTCCGGAATCGCTTGTGGCATTCGCGCCGGGTGTGGTTTTTCGCCGTGCTCTTTGCAAGACTTAAGGTACCGATCGGAGGATTTGGTGTTTGAGAACTCGATCAGATTCGAAGGAATTGCCCCGCCATTGTCAGTAAAGAACGAGGTCTTCCCAATGACGTGTCCTGAGGGCCGAGGGCCGGCATTGTATTTTTGCCGTTTAAGTAGGTTTCTCATCGCCTGACTATACTGCTTTGCCACGTGCCGGTTGTTGGCTTTCGGCGTGTCATTCGTCGCCAGCCACCAAACGTGTGTATAGCTGTCCTTGACGCGAATTCTCCTTACGTTTACCCATTCGGCCGGTGACGGCAAACGAGCGCGGTTGTAGCCGACAAATTCCTGGCAGAGGCGAAGGCCGGCGTCAGGATGCTCGGCAAACATTAGCAAAGCCTTCAGCGACATCAATGACTGCACTGGCCGTTTCGGCTCCCATGCGTTGCCCATCTCGATAACTATCGACCCATCAGGCTTGAGAAGCTTGGCAAATACGGGAGCGAAGTCGCTTAACCATTTCACATATTCCTCGCCAGTTCGATTGCCATACGCTTTTTTGTGATTCAGGGGAAAGGGTGGCGAAGTGAACAATAACTGTACTCTGCCGTGAAGAGCTTTCCCTGCTTTCGAAGCAAGGAATTCTTCGACATGCGCTATGTACAGCTTTCCTCGTTTGGTTTTGAAAAAGGGCTTCATATCCTTAATTGAGGTCTAGCGACTTGAAACCAACTATCGTCGATATTAGTTACGCAACGCATCTAGAATTACTGCTTCCACTTCAAGAGTTGGTCCTGCTGCTTAACCTTCGTAATGAGGTCGGCAAGTTGGGTATCTGTCATGGCGCCCGGGTGCAGAAAAGCATTCAGTATCTGGTTGACAAACGAAGCCGAGCGGAAAATCCGAATTGCCTCGTGCATTCCGACATCGTTGATGTGCGGAAAAACGCGAAAGCCCCTCTGTTCTAAAGCCGCCTCAATCGCATCTCCTACGTTCTTGCCGATTTTCGAACGGGGCTGACCGGAGACTTGACGTAGTAGAGTTCCCATTTCCAGTCTCGTCTTAGTAGCGTATGCGAGGCGGTCTTGATCCATTTGTCGCGCGATCGCCTCTGCAAGTGTGAAGTATATATCGTTATTTGTCACTTTAGCTCCTTACGCACTTTTAGGATTATACTGACTTTTGCAAAGTACGCTCTTTTGGGAACTATGTCAAGCTGTGTTTGGGCTGCGAGACCTTATGTTGACGCCGGCTCAGCAGGTTTTCATAAGACTTCTGAGTTATGAGTTCGTATGCGCGTGACTCGCGTTGCATCGGATCACCTCAACATCGCCCGACGTTCTGTTGGTCTTCAATGCTGGTTTTTTTCTCCGGTCTCTCCGGCCTCTGTGGAAAATGACTGAGAACAGACACAACCCCAGCAGGCGGAGCTTTCGGCACACTAGCAGGTGGCGCGGCGGTTTCGCTTGCCCTGAGCACTGGTTGCAGTTGTCGTTACTGGGCATACGCATCAACTGCGGGAATACTCGCCGCGCGACCGCATGCGTCCCGCAAATCCTACGTCAGCGGACGGACTGCACTCGGTCTGGTTAGCGCGCGTTACGCGATTCTGCAAATGCCAAGATCCGAACCCAACGCAAACCTCGAGGTGATAAGCGTACCGGTTTGCCCTTTTCGTCCGATTCCGGTTTGGCCGTCGTCGGCGTCCCATTATCCAGCGCAGGCAATTGCTTCAACTTTTCTTCAATCTTATTGCGCACATCGTTAATCACAGCTGTGGTTGAATTGTGGTAGTGCTCTATCAACTGTTGCGTTTTGCGCGGGTCGTTCTTCATGGCGGCCAAATCTGTCCCCGTGAGGACCAAGACCGGCGCAAGCTCTGTCCTGATCGCAGGATCAATCTTCAGACTCGCCCCTGCTCGATCCACTTCTTTGATCTCCTCCGTCACGACCGCAATGGAGTCCGGGAGATTCTTCTGAAAGTTCTTATCTTTGGGGTTTTCGAGGGCAATTTGGAAGGTCAGTACGGCGCTCGACAGCCCGCGGTCGAAAGCGTCCATCGTGTCTTGCAGTTTTGTATAGGCGGCGGTGACTTGCAGTTGATGCAACTGCTCATCTCTATGACGGGCGTCATACCAATGCGTGACGACCCCCGACAAGAGACTGCTGCCGAGGAAGGTGACCAGAATTTTGACCCACGTGCGGTCTTTCGCCTCATTGTCGCCGTTGCCGTCTGCCGCCATAATTCAATCTCCTTCATTTACTTCTTGGGCTTTACGCAATAGATCTTCTTGTCCGGGCAGACGACGCATCTTTCATTGATGCGCTCGCACGCTTTCTGCTCTTCTTTCTCGGCCAGAAAGGCGGACAGTGTGGCATAGCCCGAGAAATCGACCTCGCTGAGGGAGAACAGCACGTAGGTAGCTTTAAGTTGGAGCTTGAGCAAGAGAGAGGGGCGCGACTCCGCTGTGGCGACCTCGCCCTGCGCTTGCTTCGCCAAGTGTTTGAAGTCGTTTTCGTCGAGCCAGCAGACCTTCAAGTCTTTAAGCTCCACGAGCGCCGCGCGGCCGTAGCCTTTATCCGCCAGGACGGCCGAGAGCGCCCCTAAATTTTCAAACCGGCCGCGCTCCAGCACGCCGTCCGTTACCTCTACCTCGTTCGTCTTACAATCGAGGCGGCCAGCCAGGATGAGTTTGGGGTTGAGCGAGCCGGCCGACGTAGAACGCCCGGTCTGCGTGGGCGCAGTCGGCGCAATCATGTTGACGTTCGCTTGCTGCGACGTGTTTGTCGCGCAGCTCGCAACCATCAGCAGCGCGACGAGAGAAGGGGCAAGGAGCACGACACTAAGGCGTTGCGCCCAAGTTGTTCTAGTCATCATTGCTTATCCTTTTGTGGTTATGAGGTCAGAGACTTAGAAGCCCTAAGATAAAACCTAGAGCGCGCAAACTCAAACCAGCCTTCATAAGACAGCCGACTTTTACGCCTGTTTTATCTGTGAGTCAATAGTTGAGATCGGCCGCCGGCAGGCTACTTCCTTCATTAATCGGCCAAAGCCAAAACCGCGTCAAATTGGCTTGAACATTTCAAGAGTATGGCTGTACCGAAGATCGGCGAATGACTGAGAACAGACACAACCTCCGCAGGCGGAGCTTTCGGTACATTCGCAGGTGGCGCGGCGGTTTCGCTGGCCCTGAGCACTGGTTGCCGTCGTCGTGACTGGGCATACGCATCAACTGCTGGGAGACTCACCGCAAAATGCTTGAGTGGGATCAGGTTTGCAATTTTGCGATTCTCAATCAGCGCCAATTACTGGTAAAGTCTCACGGCCACGTCGGCCTTGAGTTCAAGCTTCGGCCCTTCTCTGCCGGTTCAATCTTGACGTTGCCGAAGAGAATCGAGCCGTTTGCTTTCGAATCGACGTCGGCGCCCCCGCCAACATAATCGCACGCATCAGCCATCTGGCCGAGAGTAAGAGTGCTGCCCTTGAACATGCTCACGCAGCCGCCGGGACCGCGGCAGGAGAACACCCCGTTGCCGAGGAACTCCTCCGCTGTGTAATCCCGGAAGGGTAATCGTTGGAGGGGCACCAGCACCAGACGCACCTGCGTCTTCAAAGCGCGGTCGAACTTTTGAAAGTCGGGATCAACGCCCGCGTTGACCCCGCGCGGATCGGTTACTGATTTGAGTCTTTCTCCCTTCTCCACTGGGAGAAGGGGCGGGGA
>WNGE01016016.1_pt1 | contig 12438 bp, 2 predicted proteins | sample 5400651 | NCBI WGS metagenome assembly WNGE01 (sample SAMN13153370, study PRJNA577476) | soil metagenome | isolation source: 60 cm soil or saprolite under grassland replicate 2 | place: USA:California | collected 2016-06-15 | reverse complement strand
CGTCAAAGCTAGAATCGCGAACGATGCTATCTAGATCAGAAACTTGACCGAGCTGTCCAATGAACTGCATGGCCGTTCTGCTACTCTCGTCCTCTTTACCTAGCCAAATGCAGACCCGGGAAGCACATTGAAAGATGTCCCGAATGATTGAAATCTGGTGGCCCTTCTCTTCCAAATCCATCTGATTGATGCAGAGTGCATTGTACCAGCGGAAAGAACCCAACAAGTCGTCCACCCCCAGCAGATCCTCGGGCTCGCTAAGACCCTTCCACCGCTCCCCTACTAGACCTGTAATGAATTTTGACTAAGCAGCACTGAATGAACCTGGTGAACTCGTCTCACGAATTCCTTCCTCTATAATTTTGTATCCTTACTAATAGACCCACCCCTGATATCCATAATGATAGCGCACTGCTATTCCTTTGCGTTGCTAGGCTACATACTATGGCTTTGCCAAGGCTATATTAGCAGGAATTATTAGATATGGCTTAAAACATTTGCACTGTGGCCGGCAGCTCTGCCTAGGGTGTAGGAGCCGTTTTGGGTCCCCCTCTTGAAAATGTGGCCATGTCCTTCACGTTCTTCTCTATGCTCTACTCCTATGAAAAAGCTATTATATCCTTGCTTTTAGAGGCCCACGTCTATTGCCCTTTCCACTGGTCTCTTAATTAGGCCTTTTAGTGATATCTATCCTATTCTATTTAGGAGTAGCTTGATTTTACCCTACTACTACAATGGCTCTACTGAGGAAACAAAGATTCCTCTAGGAAGATGACCTTAAAGTAAAGAAGGTAAGAGAGGAGAAGGTTATTAAGGAATATAATCAGAAGCTACTAGACAATAGTCCTAATATTGTACTTTCTAATTAATTAAAGTTTAGGCTTTTGTTTTGTGTCTCTACCTAGTACAAATTGTAGCTAACAGCTATACTCTATAGTTACTAGTAGAGTGTCCTTAAAATAGACCTAGACAGTATTTAGCTTAATCTCTGCCTTAATAGTAAGCTTATGACAAGTAGGTGTTAGGCCTTCTTAAGGGGCTATGTTAAAGACTCTGTCTAAGAGGTTCCTACTCTTAGACTAGAAGAGACTACTAAGAAGTAGACTATTACCTTGGCTAATTCCTTACTCTAGGTCTAGAGGGGCCTTATTACTTTAGGCCAAAAGTGATCTTAGGTTTTAAGTTTAATCAAGTCCTACTAGTGATTATACAAGATTAAAAGGACTAGTTAAGGACAAAGATTATAGTTATGTTTTAGATTCTAATTGTCAAAACACATCAAAGTAGTAAGGGCACAAAGGCTAAGTAGTAAGTTTAATCTAAGTTACTTACTCTTTCACTACACTTGATTCTAATCTACCTTTATAGGATAATGTTATAATACGCTAAGTAGTGTAAGGGCAGTAGGAGGGATCACAATATAATAGGAGAAGTAACACGTAGTAGAGTATTACTAAGACGTTAGGCAAGTATAAGCAGATTGATTGATTAAAGCATAAGTAGACCATTAGAGGTAAGACTCAAGCTTACTTCCCTTCTTCTCTAGGCCAGTACCTTTACTTATATTCCTTACTAACTGTCTAGGTTACTGACTAAATAGTTAGCTAAGTAAGTAAGTAGCTGAGTAATAACTAAGTAATAGCTAAGTAATGGCTAAATAAGTAGTAGAGTAAGTAGCTGAGTAAGTAGCTAATAGAGTAGCTAGCTAAGTGGCTTCCTAAGCCTATCCTAGGAGATCTAATTATCACGTGATCCTTGGCAGTTTGCCACTAGCAGTTAGGCACGTGACAAAGCTCAGATGCCCAGATACTAGATAGAGCTTCTTATTACAAATGTTTACAGTATTCTTTGTTCTTGTTCTAAGTATTTGTCTTAGGAGTTTTGTTACTACTCTTACTATTATAGTAGATGTATTTAAGCTAAGTGTTGACTTAGTTTAGACATTACTTTAGTGACCTAACCTTAAAGGAATAGACTATCTACTACTAAAATAGAAGAAAGAAGTTAAAGACACTCTTATCTTTCTACTTAACTATGCCACTTTCTAAGGCATATAGCTCTAAGTATACCTTGTGTTTAGTTTATAGAATAGTCTACACCTCTATACACTTAGAGTTAGTATAGGGATAGATTTAGATAGTAAGGTAGCTAATTTCTAATCCCTAACTCCTTCTAATACTAACTATATATCCTAGGTATACTCTCTAATATACTATATAACTATATTATGTCAAACATGTCCTCTGTATTTTAAAAGAGCTATTAGGTAGAACATATCTATATAAATCTTTTAAGACTTAAATTTAAGCATTTATATCTAGACAAAGTGTAGGATAATAGACTTAAACAGACTATGTGTACAATGTCTTTAAAAAGAGATCTAGACGCTCTAATCCTCTTATCTAAAGAGGATTTACAAAGTTTTGAGCTATATAAGGATATATTTACTCTTTATAAGGAACTTGTAAAGGTAAAAGTAGTAGGTCTACTACGTTAGACATAGAATTCTATCTATATAAGACTCTAAAACCTTCTTTAGAATCTTTTAGACTAAGTTATAAAGTTAAGGAAGAAAGAATATTTTAAACAAGTTGATTAGTTATAGGCCCTTAGACACAGCACTTTAGAGGAAGCTACTATAGTCCTATAGGCTAAGTATACTAGACTCTACTATAGAGGAGAGGCTCTTAACAAAGTTACTTGATTTGTTTAGTGCTATAGGTATAGTAGTAATAAGAGAGAAAAGGTGAAACTATACTACTAGAAACAATACTTAGAAGTGCTTATTAGATACTTAACTAATTAGCTAGTAATAGCAAAGCTAGAGGATAGAGAGAGAGAAGTGATAGCTCTAGACCTTACTAGCACTACTAGCCTATCACAAGACAAAAACAGGTACATGTACCTCCTGTACAAACAAGCATTTTTTAGTTAGGGCTCTCTTACAAATCACTATAAGGAGTTATATATCAAGAAAGGGACATTTAGTCAGTTATTTCCATGTCCTAAATACTATTAGAAACACAAGCTAGATTATTTGATCATAAGCCCCTCTTCTTAGAGTAGTTATATCAAAAGGACCTATAGTAAAGAACATGCCCTAATATTATATATAGATCTATATCTGATTCTAGATATAAAGAAGGTATACTATCTGTTTTGTAAGCTATACCTTTTAATAAAGGGCTTTGGGATACATATTAAGGGTCATGTCCTTAATAGGGCAGCTAGTGTTATTTTCTTAACACCTTTTCTATGTCAAAGTTACTATAATGAATAGAGTAATAAAAAGCTAGGTATTATTATTAATAGATATTTAGCTTAGAATAAACATGTCTTACTAGTACATAGTAAGGTTACTTAGACTTAGTCTATAGGAATATCCTTAAAAGATAAGTAAGAGCACATATACTTCTTATGTAAACACTTACTATCATGTTAGGACTACTTTATAATACATTGTAAAACTATGTAAGAGCTAAGGCCATTACTCCTGGCCTACTTAAGTGAGACACGTGACGTGTTACATTTTCAAGACTACTCTTTATATATTTTGTTAATAAATCAACTAATAACTCTTAAGCTTCTAAATTCAAGATAAGTAATACTATCCTATTAAGTCCTCTCTGTCTAGATAATAAAGGTGAATAGCTGACCCCTACACGAGCTATTATTTGTGTATGTTAGTGTGATAGATTATTATAGCATGAGATTGTTCAAAAGACTAGTGTCCCTAGGAGAACAATACACTATATCCTCTACTAAGAATCGAGCTACTAAGGACATAAAGGCAGAGTTTACAAGCCTTACTTAATGTCTATTAGAGAAATCTACTGTTATATCTACTATATCTTAAGAGATTAGTTGACGTACTGACTATCATTTGTATAAGTTAAAGCCTAACTAGGTGTCAAAGCCTCTATTAGAACTATTTACTAAGAATTACGTCATGTAGGCTACTATTATTATATTACATACCCTTGACTCTATATATTATACAAGTAAGCTAAGAAACGATTGGCTTTTGCTTTAGAGTACAGGTAGTAGAGAACATTAGACTATACTACACATAGGGATAATAGCAAACAAAGAGAGGATTAGAGACGTATTGTCTAGTTAGATAAAGTTATATTTGAGGTTAGGAAATGTAGTAGGATCTAGGTTATATAACGAGTAGACGAAAAGCGTTATTAAGTCAAAATTAGTGTTTATAGAGAAGCTCTCTAGTCGTTATAGTATTTGCTTAAAGGCCTACCTCTAGCAAGTCTTATAACTAGTTATTTTCTTGTTATTTAACTACTTAGGTCTAGAGTATATTTTCATAGAAGATAAGGTGAAGGTCTATACTAGGAAGGCTTGTCTTCTACGGCTAGAACATAGTATCTGTAGGTTTAATTGGCCTCCTTCTTTACCTAATCTAAACCTAATAGAGAAGGTATAGTGATAGATGAAAGAAGAGTTAAAGAAATTGCCTTATGTACTAAAAAATAAAGAGGATATGTATAAAGAGTTATAGAAGCTTTAGGACTAGGTAGACCCACGTGACTTCTAGTATTATATAGAGCAATTAACCTATAAAATTAAGGATGTGATTAAAGTTCATAGATTAGCTACTATTTATTAATTTATATCTTTAATTTTAAGTCAAAAGACTTATATTCTAAATTATAAATAATATTTAAAGAAATAGTATCATTTTTATAGTTTTTACTTAAGTAGGCTAGGAGTAATACCCTAACTCTTATATTAAGATATTTGACTAGTCATTTCCATGCCCTAAATACTATTAGAAACACAAGTTAGATTATTTGATTATAAGCCCCTCTTCTTAGAGTAGCTATATTAAAAGGACCTATAGTAAAGAACATGCCTTAATATTATATATAGATCTAACTTTAGATAAGACAGAACCTTATTATCTCTTTTATAAGTTATTCTTCTAATAAAAAGGTTTTTACTTACATTTTAGAAGTTATATCTATACTAGAACAACTAGTACTATCTTTTTAATACCTTTTCCTTACCTCTTATATACCTATAGTAAACAAAGTAGTAATAAGAAGTAGAGTATAATAATTAATAGATATTCTACATAGAATATACATGTCTTTAATAGTTCCTTTCTACTAAGGAGTATCTATACCTATTTTATAAAGAAGCACCTTTCTATTTCTTTAGAATCTACATGCTTTAGCTATAGTAGCTAGTATTAAGGTAATTAAAAGTTAAAATCATAAGTGTATATTAGTAGAAGTATAGTATAGAACAAACATATAGGATTAAACTATAGTAAGGTCTCTTAATACTTTACAACTAGTAGGTTTAGTATCACCTAGTCTAGCTTTATAGTATTAGATTTATTACCTAGTACTCTAATAAGTATTATTAGGAGAAAGAGGAGAAGGACAGAAGTAATAGTTATAACACCTAAAAAGTCTTTAGTAAGCCTAATTAGTCTAATAAGCAAGGGTTAGGAAATTCTAGAGGAATGTAGATATAATGCTTAGACTTTACCCTTATCCTAATAATCTGTTTTTAGTCTTTCTATAGTTAATCTAATTCTACTAGAGATAGATAATAAAAGTAGATAGGTATCTCTTAATAAGCTCTATGCTCTAGTGTCTCCTTAAGAGCCTAATCTCTATAGTATTGCTCTGATTGTTCTAGATAACAAAGAGGAATATTAGGTTAAAACCCTACTTACTAAGTAGAGGCAAGATAATATAACCTAGTACCTTGTAAAATAGGAAGGTTTCCTATATAAGGAGAATACTTAGTAAAAACCAAATAACATAAGCCTAGAGCTTGTCATAGTGTTTAAGGCTACCTATAAATATAAAGGGAACTATTTAGGAGTAATGTAATTACTTAAGAAGTGATTATAGTGTAAAAGGGTTAAATATTAAGTTTAGTAGATAAGACACCCTAAGAGTAACAATTCCTAGTAGGGAGTAACTACCCTAAACTATGAACAAATCATAGAATTTAAGAATTTGTTAATGTGTAAGATAAAAAAGGAATAAAGAGAAGATTAATTATTTATATTTATATTAAACCTTATTAAACTTTATCTATGTAGCTATTTAACTTGTCTCCTCTTTTAGCCTTACACTCCTTACTTAGAATGTAGATTATATAATTTTTACCTTTCTTTTATGATTTGTAAATGTATTAGATGTCTTAATTACTAGCAAAGGATAGTACCTAGTGATTTCTTCTAGTCTAAGGGGCTACTAAGGATTATTAAGAGAAGTATAAGAAGTGTAAACCCTAAGCTTCCCTTTCTACTTTACTAGCACAAATACATTAGTATTAAAGTCCTCTATAAGTATATCTCCTTTTACTTTAAATATTAGAATCTATTAGTAAAAGTTTTTATCTCTAAGTTGTTCTATAGTCTTCTTCTTAATCTTAGAGGACTCTGTCTTTTTTTAGGTTAATTAGTAAGTCTTAATTAGTTGTTTAATAATCTTTATAATCCCTTACTTAGACAAAGACTTATCCCTTTTTCTAATAGTTAAATGATAAAGTTTTAATTGATTATAGTATTTGTATTATACTACAAGATATTAAAACTTGAGAATTAGATAGGCTATAGATTTCTAGTCTCTATTCACTTAACCCTACTAGAGCAAGGACCTAAATGAGCTCCTAGGGCTAGAATAGGCTCTTAATATTTCTTATTTTTGCTTTGGATATAGTTAGTTAGTGTTACTACTCTACTTAGACGTTACTTACCCTTACCTTACCCTCTACTTAAGTTGCTCACTCTCTACTCAGGTTACTTACTCTTTACTTAGGTTACTTAGGTACTTCTTTCCTATATATAGTTACGTTTCTACTCTTACTTCTAGTAGCTAATCATTTATTACTCTTATTTGCCTCTATCTTGTAAATATTGTCAACTTTATACAACTATGTCCTAGAGAGACTAAATCAGATCTCTAGGGTACTAACTTAGACCCTCTCCTCTAAAAATAACTTTATTTAATATATTAATACATATTCCTCTTAGTAAGGAGAATCCTAGTTCTTTACTCAAGGAGTGCCTTTACCTCTCTAAGTCTTTGCTTTTCTACTTAAAGACATAGATATAGGCTTAATTACCCTAAGTATAAGTCTAAGTTTTCAAACTCACACTATATTAGTTTTTAGAGTAATTATTTCTATTTAATAAAGTTCTTTAGATACCTTAAGTAAATGATTATATCCCTATATATAAGTACTCTTAGCTCTCTACTATGTATATAGTTAATATTTGTAGTGTTATGCTTAACTATAGTTATAAGAGAGTTAAAAGAGTCTGATTTTAAAATGTACTAGTTTTATATATTAAACAACAGTTTGTAATACTTGTTAACAAGTGCCCTTAAGTAGCTTTTACTTAGTCTTGGATTTATAGAGCTTTAATTTTAAGGCTTGCCTTTAGTAGATAGGTAAAAGATCATTTCCTAAGATATTATGTTATTAAGACTACTACTAGTAGACAATAAGAAAAAAATTTCAAATATTATTATTTAATAGAAACTATTCCTTTGATTTACTATCTATACTAACTGTTTTAACTGCCTTTATAAGCACTCTCTTTATAATAATTCCTTTACTCAAGGTAACTGTCTTAACCTCTTTATATAAGAGCCTTAAGACCAAACTTACTAATATCTTATTAATACTTCTAATACTTAGGATATGATCCTAGTTAGGCCTACTATTCTAGTCTAGTTTAATATAGTAGTTATCACAGATAGTTAATAGCCTTATTAATAGTATGTTCTGTTTTAATAGTTTGTTCTTATACTTAATCCTTATAAGAAAAGTACTAAGAGAGCTAGTAATTCCCTTACTTATAATTTATCTCTATTAGTTTCTACTTTCTTTAAAATTGTAATTAATATAAGAGACGTTAATCTTTACTTTGGTTTTAGACTTTATAAGGTCTTATTATATCAAATTGTAAAGAAGACTAAGGATATGAACTAGGATTTTGTTTAAGGCTAATTTAGAGAGTAAGAGCTATTGTAATAGTACTAGAGAAAGTATCTTAGCATATAGACAATTTTTAGGACTTTCTTAAACTTAGCTTACCTTATAGTCTATATATTTAACTAATTAGTTAGCTTTATTAATATTGATTAACATAGTCCTAAAAAGTGTACCTTTATACTATTTAAAGTTTGTATATTAATAGTCTAAAAATAAAGAGGGCTAGGAAAGGCACCTCCTTAAGGACAGATATAATTTAAGGTCTAAAAACGGCTTATACTAATCTTCTATAATATAGACACTAGCTACTATCTAAAGCTCTTACTAGATGAATATATAGATAGAAACTCTATTTAAGTAAACAAATTAATCTCATTATATTAAAGCTACAAAGAGAAAAAATATCACGTGTAAACTAAGAAAAAGGGTTTTGTTATATATTATAAAAGGGCGATTATAAAAGCTATAATTTTTTTAGCCTTAATCTATTAATAGTAATATTATCTTATAAGGTAATCTATAACTTATAGAATCCTATTATATTTATTCTTATTATAGCTCTCTCTAGAAATAGAGGAGTTCTTACTTATAATTTACCTTATATAAGTAAGTCTAAACAAGACAAAGAGTATAGAACCTAGGTATAGAGACTTATAACGTGTAAAATTCTTTGTCTCTCTTATAGGGAACATTAGCTATCATTTTCTATTCTTTCTTATAGATTATACTATTTATTATACTTAATTCCTCTTCTAAGTAAAACGTAATAACTATATATCCTACAAGTAGATAAAAGATATTATTAAAGGTAAGTATAGAAAGCTACATTTTTTAGGCTTAATCTATTATATAGTAATAGAAGAACCTGAAAAGTAACACTGACTACTTACTCTAAGCCCTCTTTATATAATGAATAATATAAAGATTATTAATAATATTATAACACTAGTACAAATAAGATCTCCTATATACTAATCGACTACATCTCCTTTCTCTATCCTTATAACTGATCTAAACCCCTATATCTCTGATTATACGTAGTAAAGAATAATAGTAAGTATAATAAAAGGAACAAAGCATAATATAGCTAATAAACAGACCCCTAATCTTAGAAAGAGAGTTCTAATAGAAATTAGTTTGAATATTAAATAGACAAATATAGTGGCTATAAAGCTAAGAATCCTAGGCCGAAAATAAAAGAGCCTTGAATAACTATTATGACTTTTACTATAATCCTTTCTAGAGACTAAAGAGACTGACTTCGTTACTAATAAAGCTTATAATAGCTTCTAGTATTATATTAGAAATATTTAATAGTAAGTCATTACACCTCTACTTTAGGAATCGATAGTAAAAGGTTATATTAACCTATAAGTCTAGAATTAGGTCATTTATAAGATAGGGGTCAATACTAACATCTATTTATACGTACTAAAAAAACCAGTATACTGAAAAAAATAATAAGTACTTTGACTTTAAGTATCTTAAAATCTATACACACCTTAATATCTCTTATAATTTTTTATAAGTTATGTTCTATAGCTACTCTTAGACACCCTAAACCTCTCTTACTAGAAAATCACGTTCATATTATTACTCTTACGCCTAATTTACAAAGAGTGTCCTTTTATAGTGTAATAGACTTCCTTTACTATAGTTTCTACTACTGAGCTTATACTATCTTTAAGACTTATAAAGGAGTTATCTAAGCTCTTAGACCTTATTATAATACAAGGAATCGTCATTAGTCTTAGTAGCTACTATAACGTATAGATTTTATACAAGATCGTCATATAGATCTATACCTTAGATCAAAGCGAGACGATTTTAGTTAGTATAAAAACAACTCTATAATATTTATATTATAATTTCAATTATAAAGCCTTAGGTACTAAGGCTAACAGTAGCTAGAGGTACTATAGTACTTAGTACGTTATATCCTACTTAGTAATGACTTTAGTACCTACAAAGATCATAAACAAAATCTTAATAGACTTTATATCTAAATTTACATTCAAGCTAGTATTGAACTTATCGTCTTACATTTACTATACTCGTATACTAGAGGTCCTTTAGTACACTACTAAGTAGTAGCTAGGCTAGCTCGTACTATACCTATTACCCTCAAGCTAGATTACTAGAAACCTATTATATATGAGTTAGTACTCAAGAAAGATTTAAATGTCGTTAACTAAGTAACGTACTTTAAGGTAGTAGAGGAGCTCTACTAGAAGCTCTAGGACTAGAGACAAACTATTAAAGCTCTTGTTAAGTACTACTTAAGGCTCTATAAGAAAAGGAACTATAGCTCTTATATATATATAACATAGAGTAGTAACTCTCAGTTACTACCTAACCTAGCCTATACTAAGGTAACAGTTATCACCTAACTTATATTAAGGTAACTATATCAAGTTAATAATATTAATCTAATCTACAAATCTATATAAGCACGTTATGAAATCTATAATCGTTCTATTCTAATATTAGAAAAACTATATAATCGTTAAGGTAACTAATTCAAATACTAATTCCTCTTAGAAACGATTCATATAAAAAATCCTAATCCTTTAAAAGGTTTTCAACTTAGTCTTCTACAAAATGAGACCATAGCCGCCCCTCTTATCCTTATAGTCTACAAGCAAGGTGAAAGTAACCTCAGTAGTGTTAGTAATACTAGGATAATCTAAGGAGATGAAGATTTCCCTATAGCTCTTATCTAAGATCTAACATTTCGATCTATGATAAGGAGTACTAATCCTATAACTCTTTGTTAATACGTCGATTTATAGTATTCTACTATTAACTTATCTAAATAGATCTAGACTAAATAAAGTTATATAGTAGTTTATGTCTCTACTTATAGTTATGCCCTATAATATCTCTAGTATTATAGGCCTACTATCTAGGATTATAAGATCTCTAGAATTATTACTAGTAAGGGTTACTCTAAGAAAATGCACTGGGCCTATATATGAAGCCTATAACCAAGAAGGTATAGATACTACTCTTTGTGAGTTTAGGCTTGTCACTGATTCTATATACTCCTAAAGCAACTCTCTAATAATATCTTCTTTCTAGATACTAGTAAGATAGATATCTTTCTCCCAAATTACTAACATAGTAGTAGTGAGCCTAGATACTACTAGAAGTCTATCGTTTGAAAATATTAAGCTCTTAGACAAATATACTTTTATAGCCCTTAACTAGTAAGTATAGATATAATACCTACCTAGTAGATCTAACTAATAGAGCTTTTTACTGTTTTTCTTAGGGTTTCTATCAAAAAGTCTTTATTTGTATACTCTTAAATTAATTGACTAGTTATAGTCCTTGCCTATAACGAAGCTATAATACAAAGGAATTAGTAAGTCCTTGTACGTAACACTCTCTTAATATTCTCAAAGAAGGCGAAACCTAGTAAAGTAGATAATTCTAGTTAATAACTAGTGTTCTTGAAATGCCTACCCTCAAGTGCTTAGATAGTTATCTAATATTGAAATCCAACTACTCAGATAATCGATCTAAGGAAGATATAAGTCAAAAGACCTTAGAATAAACAGGCCAACACTTCTATCTTTAATATCAAGTACTGATAACATATAGTACGCACGTGTATATGTCAGGCTTATCCTTGAGCATTTAATCTCCTAATTACTAGTATCTTACTAAATAATACAAAGTAAGTCGATCTAAAGATACTACACACTAAGCTACTACGTAACCTCTATAGTATCCTCAAAGGTCTTACTTAGCCCTATAATTTACACTTGATACTCTACGAGTATATCTTGAATAGTCTTTAGAACCTTGCTTAGATCTCTCTAGTAATATGATAACATAACATACTAACAATTAGTAGCCTTGTCTAGGTTTAAAGAGAGTACAAGGCGAGGACTACTAGCTTCTAGACTTAGATCAATATTAATAAGACGTGTTAGAAGATAAAAGTCAGAGGCAAAGCTAAGGACTCTTACATAGACTAGATAGTGTTCACATTATGATATCTAGGAGCAGATTAGGTCAAAGTTAGCCTTATAATCTAGTCAACTTTGAAGTAGACATATTATTACTATTTGACTTAAGGAACACTTTAAAGAGAATAAAGCTTAAGGATAAACTCACGAGATTACTAGAGTAAGGCTATGAATTTTTGCTTTTAAAAGCTACTTAGTAAGTTTACTAGTAAAAGATTCGTTACTTTTTCCTTGTCTTAGCCTTAGGTTAGGCTAAGTATAGAGTTATGACTTCTTAAATATATACACGTTAACTAATATCTTTCTACCTTAATCTACTTTATCCTAGAATATAATATTATAATATAAGGTACTAGGTTTGTATAATAATCATTAGCCTAAAGCTATAGGACTAGGCTCTACTTGATTTATCTTATGCTTTTACTATAAGTATAGTATCGAGTTATTCTCTTACTTATTCTTTCTCTCTATGTACTTT
>WNGE01018854.1_pt1 | contig 12440 bp, 17 predicted proteins | sample 5400651 | NCBI WGS metagenome assembly WNGE01 (sample SAMN13153370, study PRJNA577476) | soil metagenome | isolation source: 60 cm soil or saprolite under grassland replicate 2 | place: USA:California | collected 2016-06-15 | reverse complement strand
AACACCGACCCGATCTCGGCCAGGACCGCGATCGGCTGCTCGCAGTCCGCTTCGGCCAGTTCCCCGTCGGCGGTAACGATCCGCCGCCCACAGCCGCGGATCTCGAGGAGCTGGCCGGGCTTCATCGAGGGGGTCAGCGCCACCCCCGGCGCCGCCGCCGCACCCCCGGACCGGTCCGGATCGACGTCGCGGTTGCGCTCCTCGATCTGGTTGGCCGTGGCGATGATGTCGGCGGCGGTCACGCGGGCGTCGGCCGGGTGGCCGAGGTCCAGGAACGTCTCGCCGAGCCGGTCGCCATCGTCGCTCAGCAGCCGGACGCTGCCGTGCTCGGTGGCCACGACCCTGGGGGCTCGGTCGTGGTAGGGCCTGCCCATGCTGAGCTCCCTTCCGCTGGCATCTCTGTGGATGGGTCGCGCACTCAGCGCAGCCGAGCGAGCAGCTCGACCAGCGTGTCGCGGCGTAGGTCGGGGGTCGTGAAGACCTCGTCGCCGTGCTTGGGGCAGCAGCGCCACGAGAGCCTGTCGGCCTGGCAGACCAGCACGGGGTCGTCGACGCGCGCCTCCAGCTCCGGGTCGCGCTGGACCGCGCCCAGGATGCTGGCCAGCCGCTCGCCCTCCAGCAGCGCCCAGTCGCGGCCCCGCAGCTCGTTCTGGTCAAGCGGCGGGTCGGCGTCGACCAGCCAGGTCAGGTGGTAGCCCGTCCGATCCACCGACTGCACGTCGGGATCGTCGGCGTGCAGCTGGCCGACCTGGTCCATGCAGGCCAGGAGCTTGCGGCCCAACGGTTCGGTCAGCTCCAGCAGCGCCGCGGCGGGGTCGAGGGAGTCGACGGCGCCGCTGACGCGCAGGGCGATGGTCAAGGTGTCAGGGTCGGGCACGGAGCACCTCCAGTGGGTGTCTTCGCAAGCGGCCATGCGTGCGCTCCTTCCCGGCGCTCACGATGGTTGTGTCGTCTCCCAGCCGGTGGTCGCCGCGCGGTCGCGCCGGCCGGCCGGTCCAGACCAAGAGCAGTGCCGGGGCCCTGGCGCCGGAAAGGCCGCCCGCAGGGCGTCCCGAAGGGACGGGAGTACCGGACCGAGCACAAGCGAGGGAGGAACGGACCGGCCTTGCAGGCGCCGGGGTGGCACTAGGCTGGGAGGACCGGCGGCAGGCGGGTGGGAAGCCAGCACCGCCCGACGTGCAGCGCCGCTCCCCACCGCCGGGTGCGGGTCTGTCACCGGAGGAGCGGGCGCGTGCCGTCCATGACGGCCTGGCACTGATGAGCGGGAAGGCAGGGCTGGATGTCCGCAGCGTTCAGCGGGGAGTGGCCGCCGCCGTCGTCAGGCACGCCCGTGGGCCGGGCGATCCGAGCTCAGGTCGCGCTCCTGTCCCTATAGGGATTGGGCACTGGCTGCTCAGAGGAGGCGGACCCGCGCGAACGCACCCGACCAGAGCCGCTCAACTCTCTTCCGGTTGGCAGTCGAACCATTCCGAGTCGATGCCTTCCACCGAGGTGGTGATCTGCGTCCAAAGCAGTTCGCCTTGGCCGTCGTCGATCTGCTCTCGGACGTAGTCCTCCCGCTCGGACTCGGGCACGTCGTTGGGTACCTCGATTGCCCATTGAGCCCGCTCCCAGACGGCCTGATCCTGTTTGATGACGTAGTGCATTACCTGACCTTCCTCGCTTGGCCCGTTGCTGGTGAGGTTGAGATGCTCTCGGGGTGCGCACGCATGGGAGCCGGGCTCATTGACCAGTCGCCGACATGACCAGGTTCGTGTCGAGGTCTTGGGGAGATCAGCGACGCTGGCCGCGACTTGTCATGGCGTCCGGTGGCTGTCGCCGCGTTGACCAGGGCGGTCGTGCCGGGGGCCCGTCTCGATCTTGAGGCTTTCGTGATGTCTCCGGGCGGCAGGTGGCTGTGCAGCCCGTCGCTGGCCCGCAGCGGCCGCTGCGGGCCAGATGGATCAGCTCGATCTGGCAGTGGCCGAGCTCGCCGGTCGTGGCGGTGGCGGTCATGGAGTGTCGGCCAGTCGTTGCCCCGGTCCGTCGTCAGACCGGCGAACGTCTCGCCGTTATGGCAGGCCGGCACCGGAAGCCGCTGCTGGCCCAGTCCCTAGTCGCGCTCCTTCGTCGGGACGCGCAGCTCGCCACGTGGGAGCCCTTGAGGCGGGCCCCAACATGGCAGCTCAGCAGCGTGTGATGCTACGGGCAGGCGACCATCGATTCCTGCGAGTCGGACCGGATGAAGCTCGGCGGGTCAGCGTGCAGGTCGACGACGCCGAACTCCTGGACATTGGTGAGGAAGGCCAAGTCGGCCAGGGCATCGTTGAGGCTATCGCTCAGCTCGTCCTCGACCCCGTGGTTCAGCTCGATACGCTTGCTGTCGGCATCGCGCAGGTGGCTCAACATCCAACGGTCCTCACCGCCAGCGTCGTCGGGTAACGGATCACTAGGTGCAACGTGGCCGCCTCCGGCACCAGTTCGCGCACCGTCCGGGCCAGGCGGCGCAGCGTCAACTCCGTCACCTCGCCGCGGCGGCGTGCAACCGCGTCCAGGCAGCCTCGAGCCGCTCGCCCAGCTCTCTCGCGGCGACGTTGGCCGGGTTCAGCGAGCACACCTTGTCTCGTACTCCGTTCGGATGTTGCAGGTCAGGCCGCAGAACGCGCAGTCGGCGGACATGTGTGCTCCTCCTTGTCAGGCCGGCACCTGCTCGCCGGCGTGCATCAGCTCTGGAGCAGCCGGTCGACCAGCTCGATCTCGTCGTAGTCGCGCTCGATGACGCGCCGCAGCCCGACAGTGGCCAGGACCTGGTCGGGCACGGCGTCCAGCGCCTCCGAGAGGCTGTCCTCGATACCGCCCGGCTCGGTGGCCAGCCACGCACTGATCGCCTGCTCGAGAGCGTCGGCCGGTTCGCCGTGGCGCTGGTCGTAGGTGAAGCGCCAGCGCAGCCAGCCGACTCCGTGGTCACCGCTGTCGAGCGTGAACTCAAGCCACTGCCTCGCACGCGAGTCGGCCGTTTCAACCTCCTCCGGCCAGGCGTCGGTCACGAACCCGTCGGCGAAGCGGATGCGGTATATCGGCAGCGTTTCGGCGTTGTGCTCGGCGTCGGCCTGATCGATGAACGCCAGCACCGTGAACGGCTGGCCCTCCCGGTCGGCGTGCCGTTGATACGGGGTGGTGAAGGTGGTGCGAAACTCGGGCATGCTGACGTTTCCTTCCTGTCAGGCCGGCGCCTGCTCGCCGGTGTTGTCGGGCGCTGCGGCGGGCGGCTGGTCTCAGGCCCGGAAAGGGTGGCGTCAGGGGTCGCGGGAGCGGCGCGAGTACCGCACCGGGGACGAATGAAGCGCCTGGGGTAGGCACCACACCGGGAGGACCCGGAGGTGCCCGATCGGGGGACCGCGCCTGGCTGGCACCACGCGCTGGGTGATTCCGCCAGAATCACTGTGCTTGCGCCGGATGACGATCGGGTCGGGGCGACGGTTGTGACGGACTGTGCCTACTGCGGCCAGTCGGCGGTGGAGTAGGGGCGATGTGGGCCGCCCTCGAGCCGCACGGCGACCGTGTACGTCTGGTCACCCTCGGTCCAGGTCACCGTGCCCTCGGCTTGGTCGAAACGGAACTCGTACTGGGTGGCCAGCGCGTCGATCTCCCCCCCGTGCTGGGCATGGTGCCGGCAGGCGAAGGATTGGGAGTCAAGCACCCGGACGATCACCTCGGCCAGGTTGCCGCACGGGCTGGCACTATCCTCATCCTGCTCGTTGCAGACTGGCCAGGTGGTCTCGTCGCCGACGATGGTGCAGGCGGCGTCCCGAACCCCATCCAGGTAGGCGGCGGCTCTACGGCGTCGCCGATGGCCGTCTCGCTGGTGGCCTCGTCGTCGTCCACGACGGTGACGTGCAGGATGGTGCTGTTGAGCATGGTCGCCGCTCCTTTGCTGCGGCGAGTCCGGATGGCGGTTCCTGGTGCTCGGCCAGGTCCGCGTCGCCGTGGGCGGCGGTCTGCACGCCCTCGACGATGCGGACGACGTTGATCGCCACGGCGGCCAGCAGGTGGGCGACGGCCCACAGGCCCCTTGCGCTGCTCGGCGGCTGGCCGGACGGCGTCGGCTGGGATCTCCAGCCGGGAGGTGGCGGGGCCGTCGACCAGCCCGCCCTCGACCGGGTCGCTGACGGCGACGGGGAGTTCAGCGCCGGTCAGCTCCAACGGGTCGGTGGCGGCCCGCGCCCGGGCGCCGGCCGTCTGCTCATCGGTCCTCCTCGTCGGTCGCGTCGAGGGTGAAGTTGGCCTTGTGCCGCACGGCGACCACGTCCCAGCCGTCCGGGAAGCTGCGGTGGTGGGCCTGCCCCCAGGCGTCGGCCTCGGCCTCGGCGGTGAAGCCGGCGTGGACGACGGCGACGGCCTCGCCCTCGCCGTACTCGAGCACTCCAACGCCCACCGCGGGCCGCGAGCGGCCCTGGAGGGTGGCCTCGTCCAGCGTGTAGTGCTCCTCGCCCTGCTCGAAGAACCGCCGCACTGCCTGGTTTTCGTCGTCGGGCATCGGCTGGCCGGGCCGGTCCTGCGCCCACGCCTGCACCACGAACGCCCGCAGCGCCGCCTGACCGTCCTCCTCGCTGCGGTGGACTGACAGGTCGGTGCCGTAGCGGTCCTCGATTGACAGCACCCACACCTGCTCGGCGGCGAGGTCGGGTGCCTGGCGGACGGTGACGGTGGCGCCCTGCTCGTCGGCGGCCCGCGCCAGCGCCTCCAGGTCGCCGAGCTCGGGGTGGGCGTTGCCGGGGTCAAACGGCTGCGGGCTCTCGATCGTGATGGTGTAGACGGCGCGGTGCATCAGCCCTCCTTGCTGTGGTCGCGGTAGCCGCACACGCATGGCGCGTGGTCGTCGTCGTCCTGGCAGTAGGCGCAGCGCACCTGCCCGGGGTCGAAGGGATACCCGCATGCCGGGCAGCCCGGCTGGGCGGTCGGCGGGGTGGTGGCGTCGAGCAGCATCTCGCTGGTCACCGTGACCTCGATCGGCAGGCCGCCCACGGTCGCGCTGACCTCGGCTCGTTGACCCCGTCGCCGTGCGCGGTGATGACCAGGGTGTGGCTGCTGTGGGTGCCGACAAAGTTGACGGTGAAGGTCCGGCTCCAGGTGTCGGTGGCGCCTCCGGCCATGCCTGCTCCTTTGTCCCGACGGGCGTTGTCGGCTGCGGCGGGAATTTAGTTGGCGTAGACGGTGAACGGCTCGCCGCCCCGGTGGGGACCGCCGGCGAACACGGTCACCCCGTTGTTGAGCGCCCGGTACACCGCTGCGGGCAGGCTGGCTTGGATCGCGTCGGCGAGCACGCGGCCCAGCGGCTCCGGGCAGGCGAGCGGGTCGGCGGCCTCGGGGGCGTCGTCGTCGCGGACCTCGTCGGGCAGGCCGTCCAGCACCCCGCTGATCTCGGCGTGCTGGACCGCCCCGTCGACCAGGTGCAGGGTCACGATCGCGCCGGTGTAGTAGACGGTGCGGCTGCCGCGCAGGTCCTTCGCCATCGTCGGGTCGTGGTCGCTCAAGGTGCCTCCTTGGAGTTCGGCGGGAGTTCGGCGTCGGCGTCGGTCATGCTGTCTGCTTGGCTGCTGACCGGTGGCCCGTGGCGGGGCGGCCGGGCTGGCCGGTGAGCTGTGGGTGGTTTGCCGGCAGTCGGTGCCGCCGCCGGCGCGGCCGGCCCAACCGTCGATGCGGCGCCCTCGTGACCAAGCGTCAGCCAGGTGACAGTTGCCCAGTTCAGGGCAGGCGATCGACGTGGAAGACCGGACGGGCCAGCCAGTACTCGACGTCCATCCCGGCGCCGGAGGAGTTGTCGCCCCAGTTCCAGAAGCAGGACAGGGCGCACCGCCGTGTGGCCGCACCGAGTTGCAGGATGGTGAACGGCCCGCCGCTGATGCTGACGTAGCCACGGCCCAGGAACGCCGAACCAAGGCTGTTACACACGTGGACCTGGTCGGGTTCGCAATGGCCGGTGCCGACCTCCCAGATTCTGCCGAGAGTGCCATCGGCCCACTCGATTAGGTCGCCTGGTCGTGGCTGGGCGAGCCGGCCGGACAGCGGGGAGGATTCGACGCCGTCCCCGCCGACGTACTCGATGATGTGTGTGGGCGGGGTAGTGGGCGGAGCCTGCTGCTGCGGTCGGGGCATTGCGGGGACTCCCCTTCCGGTCGGGCAGGCACCGGGTTGGCCTGCCGGTCCCCTACCGGGAGTGCCGGGGCCCCGGCGCCGGAAAGGCCGCCCGCAGGGCGTCCCGAAGGGACGGGAGTACCGGACCGAGCACAAGCGAGGGAGGAACGGACCGGCCTTGCAGGCGCCGGGGTGGCACTAGGCTGGGGGGACCCGGCAGGCCAACCACAAATGGGGCAGCGCTGCGGCGATACGACGCGAAGACCGCCGCCGGCCACTTGAGCGTGCCGGGTGTTGCCCGCCACGGAAAGTGAGCACGAACGCGACGCTGCCGATGAGCGCGTACGAGTCGTCGAGTCGGGCCTCGGCAGTCACGTTGCCGCCGCCGCGCTCGCGTTGTCGGCTCCTCCGTACCGGCCGACTCAGTCCGGCCAGTCGGCCGCGGTGATGCCGTCGGGGTGACCGGCCGGCCACTGGACCAACTCGATCCGGTAGCCGTCCGGGTCGGTGATCCACGTTGTGAGAAAGTCGTCGGAGCCATCTGGTGATTTGGGCGCGTCGGCGTCGATGCCCTGGGCGGCGAGCTCGGTGAGGGTGGCGTCCATCGACTCCACCTTGATGACGAAGTAGCTGAACCCACTCCCGGGATCAACCTCGCCTTTAGTGGGATCGTGGATGAGCTCGACGGTGACGAAGTCGTCGCCGGGCAGTTTGAGCATGGTCAGGTGCCCGAGCTCGGTCTCGGGGACGCTGCCGACCACCTGGTAGCCGACGGCTGCGTAGAACGCCAGCGACCGCTCCAGATCGGCCACACGCAGGCCGAAGTGCAAGGTCCTCACCGGTTCTCCTTCTGTGGCCAGGTCTGGTGGCGGCACCATCGTCGTGGTGGCGTCGGTGGTCGGCAAGGTCCGGACGACCGCCGCACCGATTTCTAGCAGATCACTGCATCACCAGCGCTTGACAGTGAGGGCCGCCGGGCTCGCCGACGGCTGCCGGGAGCCAGGACGCGAGCCCGAGGCGCGGGCGCTGTGGGCGCTTGCTGCGCCTGGTGGCGTCGCACATGAAGGCGGGCGGCCTTGGGAGTTATCCACAGTCCCTGCTCGTCCGCAGTGACGAGACGCCTTCATTCGGAGTGACGCGCGACAGCCGGGCGGCGGGATGCCGTGCCGGCGGAACACGATCTGGGCGATGGGTTCCCCGGCTCGCAACTTGATGCTGACGGGTCCGAGGTTCTTGAGGTCCAGGATGACCCGTTTGGGGGGCTCTCTGCCCCAGCCCGGCCACCAGATGTACGGGGCGGTGCAGTGCACGAACAGGCCGTGGCGGGCCAGGCCGCTCTTGCCCTGGAGGTCGCAGGTCAGGTGCGATGGGACGGTGATGGCTTGGAGGGCCTCGCCCAAGAGGAGCCGCCGGGAGCGAGGAGGAGTTCGGTCCGGTTCTCCTGGCGCATGAGTCGTAGGCAGGCGAACGCCGTCGACGACCTTGGTCTCCCTCTGCGGCGGATCAGCAGCCCAGAAGGTGTCGTGCAGGTGCAGGGTGATGGAGACCTCAATTGAACAGGCGCCTGACCTCGGAGGACAGCGCCACAGTCGACGACCGGATCGGCCGTTTGCAGAAGGGGCAGCCACACCCCATCCGCATCAGCCGTTGGGAATGGGTCAAGGTAGCGGTCGCCGCTTTCGTAATCGGAGCCAGTGTCACCCTGCTCGGTTGGGGCGAGTGTGCGCGGCTCCGGCTTCTCCTCTGCGCAACGGGCGGTGTGCAACTCTGGGCCCTGGCCGAGGGCTGGTGGAAGGTTTCGCGGCGGCTCAGGAGGCCGGTCATGCTCGATGCACCCGTCGAGCCGCTGGACGGATCAGCCGCCCTCGAGATCGCCAGAGAGAACGACGAGACGATCCTCAACCAGATCGCCAAGCTCGTCGCGACTCCTATCCTCCTGTTCGCCCTCGGCGTGGGCTCGCGACCTGGGCGGCCGTCTGGTGGCTGGGGTTGGACCAGCACTGCTGACCGGGGAGAGGGCTCGGGACTATAGGTGCAGTAGGTGCAGTCCAGTTGGCCGTGGACATGGGCGCCGGCCAATCCGACCGCGCCGGTCTCGCAATCAGCCGTGATCACCGCTCGATCGAGAGGCAGCATGGTAGCAGTGGGCCGGTCGGCGTCCAGCCGCTGGTACCCGGCCTCACCGATCCTGTGGCGGCCGAGCCGGTCACGTTCGCGGCGTAGCCTCCCCACGGTTTTCCGTCTCCGGGTTCAGCCCGGCTCCGGGTCGCCGTGGTCGACTGCGTGCGCGAGCCGCTCCAGCCGGTCGCGGTAGCCTTCCACAGCGGGGAGCAGGCCTGGCACCATCAGCAGGCGAAGTGCGTCGACGACCAGCACCATGGGCAGGCCGCTCTGGTTCAGGGGCAGGCCTATGTGGTGGCGGCCCCAGCCCCACCACATCGGGTCGTCCTGCAGGTCACGCATGGTATTTGGGGTGATCTGAGGCCATGCCGGCATCCGGGTCTGGTCCAGGCCGCCCAGCCGTGCCATCCCGACCAGCAGGACGATGGTCTGGAACACCCTGGTCAGGTAGACCGCGGCGACCGCGCGTTGCAGGTCGGTGAGGCTGGCGGCCTGGAGGACCTCGCGGAGTCGGGTGATAGACGCCGCAGCGATGGGCTGGTCGCAGGTGTCGCTCCCGGCGAGCTGCGCCGCATAGTGGTCGGCCAGGACGGATGGCACCTCGGCTTCGGGTAGCCACCCCGCGGTCGCCATCGCCTGCAGCAGGTCCTCCTGGGCGACCTCCCCGCCCGCGATGGTCTGCAGCAGGGTCCGCATCGCGGCACGCTCGGCATCCGGCGGCGGCTCGGGACGGTCTGGGCCGCCGAGGAGCGCGTCGAGCAGCGCTTGGCCGTCGGCGGGCAACCGTTCACGGCGGGCGACCTGCTTGGCGGCGTCGTAACGCTGCTGCCAACCGTCGTCGGTGGCGGGTGCGTCACCGGCCAGCCGGTTGACGATCCGGTCGAGTTCGGCGGCGAACGCGGCCCGCACCTGGTCTTCGGTCACCGGCATCCCGAGTGCGAACCGCTCGATCACATGGCCGCCGACGAGCCGGCGGCCCTGGCGGGCGTACCGCGCAAGGATGCTCGCGCGCGCCATAGCGGTCTGGTCGAGTTCGGAGGCCGATCCACGACCGCGGCCGAGCCCGCGCCGGCGGTTGCGGGGCAGCAGTCCGGTGGCCCGCCACCGCTCCAGTTGATACGGGGAGGCGTGCAGGCCCTGTGCGGCGAGTGCGGCGAGCAGTGCGGCATCCGCTCGGCTGGGTTGTGAACGCGGCATACCGGCAGTCTAGAACCCCGCGAAGTTTCGGTCTTGGTGAGGTGTGCGGGATGGCGTAATCAGCGGAACGTCAGCCACACTCGGGTTGGCCACGGAGAGGAGCAACATCGATGGGGCCGGTCTTGGGCGTCCGGTTGGCGCCGGTGGCCGCGCATGATCTTGCAGCGGTGGCGCTGGTTGGGGTGCTCGGCCTGACCGTGATCGGGGTGGTCGTCTATGTGCTGGTCGCGCGGTGCCTGCGTGACACGCTACCGGCGGACAGGGCCGAGATCCTGCGGGCACTCGCCGAGCTCCTCGGCAGCCTCCGCCGTGGAGAACCGACGGCGCACCCTTGGACGGCGCGACCCGGTCAGTCAGCCCGCCGCCGACGCCGGTGATCAGGTCGACGAGCAGCCGTTGTAGTTCGTGGAGGCCGTGCTGTGAGACTACCTTCGGGCGCGCTGGTGGTGGCGTGAGGCGGCCGGGAGGTTCGTTCCCGTAGGACGCCGTCAGATCGCGGCCGTGGACATCCGGGCGGGACCACTGACCAACAGGGGAGGATTGCCGAGGCGGCAGCCGAGCCGGTCACATACGCGGGCGTAGTCGCCTCCCCACGATACTTCCCGGTCTCCTAGAAGCCTTCAACAGCCGCCCGGGCCAAGCGTCAGCGGTCGCCGTCGGTGGGGTGTGGGGTGCTCCTCCACCTTACCCCCTCCCACCGTCGTGCTCCGGCGTATCCTCATGGTGAGGTTCGGCTGCTTTGGGCAGGAGGGCAGTGGCCGTGGACGGTCTTGGTGGATTCGCGCGGTACGAACGCAAGCCCACGAAGATGCCGCCCTCCCTCCCGCATGGTGGCCGGAGTGGTGGGCTGCTCTTCGGCAGCGCCCTAGGTCGTGATGGACGCGAGGGGTTGGAGCGGTCGAGCCTGATCGAACATGAGATCCGGGTGGAACTGCGGGGCTCACGACGCATCTATGAGGGACCTGCCGCCTCACGGCTTGCCTTTGGTGCGGTGGGGGACCGGCTGTCGCCGCGAGTGGACGAGTTGCGCTCTGCATCGGGCACTTCGTTCCTGCTCGAGCGGCGCCAGGGTGTCGGGCCTGGTGTAGAGGGGAGGCAGCGGCGGCTCGCGCTCAAGGTATGTGGGTGTCCGTCTCCAGCCGGGGAGGCCGGGCGGGTCAAGCCGCTCGTCGAGTGCTTCGTCGATCTGTTCATTGAGCCGAGAGAGGAGCCGGAGCGGCAGCAGTGCCAGGTCGTCTGGCGCATTGAGAGCGGTCCATCCCAAGTGCTCGAGGGCGAGTGGACGCTCGTCGAAGCCGTCAGCGAAATGCCCAAGGCCTTGCGGGAGGCAGTTGACTCGGTCCTCAGCTCAGGGCTTGAGCAGCTTGGCGTCTCGCCAGGGATTGCTGGAAAGGCCGGGAAGGTCGGCGGCCTGCTCTTTGAGACCGCCGTCGCCAAGCCCTTGGTTGCTCCGCTGAAGGCAGCCGCCACAGGCATGGAGGTCATCTCCGCCGTGCTGCCAGCAGGTGACATCGGGATGTCCCCCAGCAACTTCCTAGTCCGCGACATGGCTAACAAGTTGCTGGTTGCGGAGGTTACCGACGGCTTGGATCAGCTGCGGTTGCTGGACACTCCGCTGCCCGGGCACCGAACCCGGCTGTGGACGGTGGGTCCAGAGGAAGACGATTGGCTCGGCCGCCGGCTGGCCACCGGGCTTATGGATCGCCGCGGGATCTGAACGAACTTCCGGGACGCTCGATCCGCAGGCCGCAAGGCCCCAGTGCGGCAACGGTTCGGTCGATGTCCCTCCTGCGCCGCAGATCGCCAACTTCAATGAGGTCGGGGTCGAGGGAGGGTCGATGATGACCCGCCCGGCGTGCAGCTCGTCGCCGAATGCGACATCGGACAGCATCTACGCGGCGGCCTTGAGCAGTTCTTTGGGGATGAGCAACCAAGGTCCGTCGTTGGCCGCTTCGCCGGGGCACGCTGATCACATGGCCGTCCTCGCGTTCCCTGATCAGTGCCACCTCGGCCAGCTCGCCGCCCTCCTCGGCGGGGCCGAGGTCGATGGGACACCTCACGTTGTCCGGGTGGACGTAGAAGATGGCCGGCACGACGACGTTTGGCAGGGGCAGCTTGACGAGATGTCGTCAGGTTTCGGGGGTCGTCGTCACGTTTGGCGACGACCCTGGTCGCCGGGCACTGCGTCCCGGCGATCTCGAAGGTGTCCTGGCTCGCGGCAGTCTCCGCGCCTGGGTGCTGAACTTGACCGCACCCCACGGGGTCGACGGCGCGAACAACGTGGTGACCTGCGCGGACCGCTGCGGTACCGCTGTGGGCATGGCAGCGTCCTGTGACGTGTCGGCGGGATCACGGCGTTGCGGCGGTCACCTGAGCTGTCAGTCAGGCGCCGGCCAGGCGTCGTCCCTGGCCGCCCGGTAGCTGTCGTAAAGCGCCAGGTACACCGACCCCTCCAGGTAGGTGAGCCGCATGTAGCGAAACAACCGGCCCGTCTGGGGCGCGTCGTCCCTGGGGTCATGAACTCGAAGGCACTCGACCACCAAGGGCCAGTCGCCGTAGTGGGGGTCGACCCGCCAGCCGAACTCGGCGACGTGCTCCATCCACTCGCAGCCGTCGTCCACGCCGCGGGCACTCCCGGTCCACAGCCTGGTCGCGGCGGTATGGGTCGCCCGCTCCCCCTGATGCGGTTGCGGGTTCGGCTGGGGCTGCTCGACCAGCTCAAAGCGGTTGATGATGGCCTGCGCGGCGGGCGGGATGAACGGCGGGACCGGTGCCTGCGGGTCGATCATTGCCATCGCCAGCTCCTTATCTTTCGGTCGAGAAGCGGTTGGGGTGGCGGCCATGCCGGATTCCCGGCGGGTCTGCTATCGGGTCTCTCCTGGCGCGACCAGCCGTGGGCGCTTACCGAACGCGAAGCTCGGGTCCTTCTCGGAGCGTTGCAGCTCGGCGGTGAGGGTGATCCGGTCCCCCTCGCCGAACGGCTCGCCACGGCGGGGCGCGGTGCACCA
>WNGE01017309.1_pt1 | contig 12440 bp, 9 predicted proteins | sample 5400651 | NCBI WGS metagenome assembly WNGE01 (sample SAMN13153370, study PRJNA577476) | soil metagenome | isolation source: 60 cm soil or saprolite under grassland replicate 2 | place: USA:California | collected 2016-06-15 | reverse complement strand
CGACCTGCTGGACCCGCTCGACCGCAACGGCTGCCAGGTGCGGTAGAAGACCATTAAGACCCTGTTCGTCACATAGCGGGCAAGATCACGAGGCCCACCGATCCGGCGACGGTTCCATCACGAGATGTGCGCCAGAGCCCCGAAATTCCCCAGGTGAGCCAGCCGGTGGCGTGTCTCATTCAACCACGCTGGGTGGGCGCCACCCCCTTCCGCAGGCTCTCGACGCGGGCGCGGTGGGCGCGCATCCGGTAGCTGTCCCCGTCGATCTGCAGCACGGTGGATCGGTGCAGCAGCCGGTCGAGCATGGCCGCGGCGACCATGGGGTCGTCGAAGATCTGGCCCCAGGAGGCGATGCCGCGGTTGGTGGTCAGCGCGATGGAGCCTTTGAGGTAGCGCTGGGCGATGACCTGGAACAGCGCGGCGGCGCCTTCTGCCTGCAGGGGCAGGTAGCCGAGCTCGTCGATGATCAGCAGTCTGGGGGTGGCAAGTGAGCGCATGGTGGTGGCCCAGCGGCCTTCGATGGCGGCGCGGTGGCAGCGGGCGACCAGGTCGGCGGCGGTGAGGTAGGAGACGCGGTAGCCGGCGTCCACGGCCAGGTGGCCAAGCGCCAGGGCCAGGTGGGTCCTGCCGACGCCGGGTGGGCCGATCAGCAGCACGTTGGCGTGCTCGTCGATGAACCGGAGGGTGGCCAGCTCGTGGACCAGGGTGCGGTCCAGGGTGGGTTGGGCGTCGAAGTCGAAGTCTTCCAGCCGCCAGGGGGCGGGGAAGGCGGCAAACCGGAGCCGGCTTTGCTGGCGGCGGGTCTGGGTGGCTTGGACTTCGATGGCCAGCAGGTGTTCCAGGAACGAGGTATGACTGAGCTTGGCCTGGCGGGCGTGGTCGAGGGCGGCGGGCAGTGCTTCGGCGGCGGCCTCCAGGCGCAGGTAGTGCAGGTGGGCGCGCAGCTGCTGGTAGGCCGAGCCTTGTTGGCTGGTCGTGGTGCTCACTGGTCACCTCTGGCGAGTTCGGCGTAGCGGTCCAGGTCGACGGTCACCTCGCCGTCGCTGGTCTGGAGCAGGCTCAGCTGATGGGCGGCCGCCTGTGCCTGGGGGCCGGGTGGCCGGTTGGCCTTGCGCTGGCAGGGCCGGGCAGTGGTGAACGCGGCAAGGACGACCCGCTCCAGCGCGGCGGCATGCGCCGGCAGTCTGAGGGTGCGGCCGGCGCCGGGTGGGGCCAGCCGCTGGGTGGCCAGCAGGACCCCGGCCGCCGACGAGATGCCGAGCTCGAGCGTGCCGAGCCGATGGCGGATGGTGACGGTCGCCCCGACCAGGCCTGGCGGGGTCGAGTAGTGGTTGCCGCGGAAGGCGATGGTGCAGTTGGCGCTGACCGTCCGCTCGACATCGACGGTGGCCGGGAAGGGGTCGACCGGCAGCGGCAGCAGCGACTCGCTGTCGCCCAGCTCCCCGACCGAGCGGCCACCTGGGCGCGCCCGGGCGTCGCCGGTGGTGGCCCAGAAGCGGTCCAGGGACGCCTGGGCGCCGGCGGCGCCCTCCAGGCGGGCGGTGCGCCACCACCGCTGCGTCATGAAGCGGGTCGATCACGGTGGCCATGCGGTCAACCCGCCAGCGCCGGGCCGTGCCGCCAAAGCGGCGCAGCACCCCATCCAGCGCCTGGACCAGGTGTGGCAGATCCTGGGACTCGCTGAGCACCGCGCGGGCCTGGCTGGAGTACGACAACGCCCCGACCAGCACGTGCGCGCTGCCACCCCACGGCGCGCCGGGCAGATCGGCCCAGTCCCACTGCTGCTCGGCACCTGGCGGATGGTCGATGTCGACCGTCTCGCGGCCCTTAACGCCGGCGCAGGCCTCACAGTGCGGCCGCAGCCCCCTACTGCGCAGCGCGCGGGTGAAGCTCGGGTAGCTGCCCGGGTAGCCGAGCGCTTGGACCTCCTCGTACAGGGCGGTCGCCCACACGTGGCGGTCCTCGGCCAACCGCGCCGCCGCGTAGTCGGCGAACGGGGCGAACGGATCGGGCCGCGACGAGCGGCGCTGGCCAGGGGCGCGGTCCCCATTGAGGTAGGCACGGATCGTCTTGGGGTCACGGCCAAGATGGCGGGCGATCGCTGCGATCGTCCAGCCCTGCGCGCGGAGCGCTGCTGCCTCCACGTCTTCCTCCCATGTGAGCATGGACCGGGGCTCCCTGATGCTGCGGCGTCACACACCGCCAGCATCAGGGAGCCCCACCCCCTGTGGTGGACCCTGCCGCCACCGCCAGGCTCAAAGTGGGGAGTTCAGTGAGCAGGTCTGGGGAGTTTCAGATGAGCACCGTCACTGCGATGGCGGCCGGATCAACGCCGCGAGGATGGCGCGAGCCCTCGCCACCGAGGCGCGGTCCTCGCAGATGCTGCGTGCCGCCAGCCGGCCCAGTGGGGGCCCCCGAGCGGCTTATGGGTACCGGTGAGGAACAGCCAGACGGCGTCGCTGCAGGCCCGCGCCGCCACCAAGGGCCTCCCGGAGCGAGCCTTGCGGGGGCACATGACACGCGTGTCGTGTCACTCAGGCAGCGTCGATCCCCTATGGCTCAGTACGCCGCGCGAACACGCTGGCGGGGTCGCTGTCGTGCGGCTGGGAGAACAGCGCCAGGAAGTCCTTGCCGGCGCTGGCCAGGCCCATGGAGTCGCCCAGGAAGAAACCCTCCGGCCCGCCCGCGCCCACAAGCTGCGGCGCCTGCCGCAGGTCGAACGAGGCGTCGGTGAGCCGCACCTCGCCACCGAACGCCGCCGAGGTCGTGCACGCCGCCTTGGCGGATGGGTGGCAACGCACCAGCCAGCGGTCGCTCAGCAGCGGCGCGGCCGGGTCGTTGTGGCGCAGGTCGAAGTAGCTGACCGCGACCGTCCCGTCGGCGGCCACCTCGACCGAGGGGGTGAACGCCTGCTGGTTGCCGGCCGGGAGGTCGGTCGGGGTGGCGTTGACCTTCACCGGCTTGGTCCATGTGCGGCCGCCGTCGCCGGATGAGGACAGCGCGATCACGTCCGCTTGGCCGGCGTTGAAGCGGGCATCCTGCCACACCAGGTAGAGCCGGCCGCTGGCCGGATCGACGACGAGGTCGGTGAGCAGGTTGCCGCCGGCCACCGGGTCGCCGGTCTCGGGGTCGGTGGTGCCGACCGATTGGAGCCGGTCGACGATCGTCGCAGCTGACCAGCTTCGCCCCTGGTTGGTGGAGCCGATGACCGCGACGCTGGACTGGACTTGCCCTTGGTCCGCTGTGTCCACGGCGATGAGGGTGAACCCGTCGACCAGCTCGGCGTTGGGCAGCACGACGATCTCGTTGCCGGTCGTCAGCCGGTTCGGGCCTGGGTCGAAGATCTGCCGCGCCCGCCGCCAGGTGGCGCCGCCGTCGCTGCTTTTGGCGAAGAACGCCGGCCCTTGCACGGCCGCCTTGCGCTTTGGCGCCGGGAAGTGGGTCCACACCCCATAGACCAGGTCCTTGTCGGTCGGATCAGCCGTGATCGAATCGCCGTGGTCTTCGACCATCGGGTGGGTCTCGGTGATGAGCGGGACCGGGTCGCTCCAGGTCAACCCCCCGTCGGTGGACTTGCTCACAAGGATCCCGCCCGCACCAGCGTCGCCGAACACCGACGCGGACAGGTATACAGCACCACCCGGCCCGAACGACACCCACGGGTCGAAGGCGTAGTCGAAGTCGGCCTGGGCGCCGGTGCACCGGGTCAGGCCGGGGATCACCACTTGCCGCCAGGTGGCGCCGCCGTCCAGGCTCACCCCGGCGACCAGGCCGCGGAAGCGGTCCTGCATCCACACGCCGACAACGTTGGCCGGATTGGTCGGGTTGACCGCCACATTGGGCTCGACCTCGCCTTTGGGCAGGACCGCGTCGAGGTCGGCCGGCGGGCAGTCGGCGAATGGGCTTGGGCCCGACACCTGCACCAGGGGGCCGGTGCCAGACGATCCAGCCACCGCGCTGGGTCCAAGCGCAATCAGCAGGCCCAAAGCGGCGACGCTGAGAAGGATCCGCCGCATGCTCTTGCTCACCTCCTTATCCAGTCCGAACGCCGCACGATCCTTGCGGCTGGGCGCCTTGGGTCCGGGCGGTCAGGTGTCATCGGGTCGCGTATCTCGCCTCCCTCAAGCCTGGTTACTCGTAGGCGATCGCGCGCAGCACGTCGGTCCGTGCCGCCCTGACCGCCGGGAGGATGGCAGCGGCCAGGCCGACGATCACCGCCAGCAGCAGGAAGACGACCATGGACCCCCAGGGCAGTGACAGGGCGGGGATGAACTCGTCTCGCAGGGCGCGAGCCACCGCCGTGCCGAGTGCGGTTCCGACCAGTACGCCGAGCAGGGCGCCGAAGACGGCGATCACCACCGACTCGACCGTGACCAGCTGGATGACCTGGGCGCGGCCCATCCCGATCGCGCGCACCAGGCCCAGCTCACGGGTGCGCTCCACGATCGACAGCACCAGGGTGTTGACGATGCCGAGCACCGCGATGACGATCGACAGGCCCAGCAGGACATACAGCAGCGCCACGGAGGTGTTGACCTGGCTGGTCAGCTGCGCCAGGAAGTCGCTTTGGCTGCGGACGCCGACCTCGGGGTTGTCGGCCAGCAGCGCGGCCACCTGCCGCTGGACCGCGGCAGGGTCGGCGCCCTCGTCGAGGGTGATGTAGCCCCAGTTGGCCTGCGGCGAGCGGAAACCTGCGGTGGCGTCGGGGACCGACAGCAGCAGCGCCCCGGGCACCAGCCGCGACCGCTCGAAGACGCCGACCACGGTGAAGGGCCGTGGGCCGCGGCGCTGGGTCGCCAGCTGCAGCGTGCTGCCGACGGCCAGGTTGTGGTCCTTGGCGAACCCGTTGTCGATGACCAGCTCGCCCGTGTGCAGCGTGCGCAGCTCGCCCGCGGTTGCCTTCAAGCGGAAGATGTCCGCCATCGCCTGTACGTCGCCGCCCGCGATCTCAGTGGTGTCGGTGCCGGTCTGGGCGACGTCAACGTGGACGGCGACCGCCTGCCGCACGCCTTCAAGCTGCTTGGCCTTGTCGATCACTGCCGGGTCGTAGCTGGGCGCGGAGCGGTTGGTGACGTTGTCGCCGGAGATGACGAGCTCGGCGGCAAGGTCCTGGCGTACCAGCTGCCCGAGGCTGGCCTTGAGCGAGCTGGCAAGTACGCTCACCCCGGTGACCAGGGCGATGCCGACCATCAGGGCGGCAGCGGTGATCGCGGTGCGCCGGGGGTTGCGCGCCGAGTTGCGCTGGCCGAGCCTGCCGGGCGTCGACCAGGCGAACGCCCGGCCGAGGACCGCCACGGCGGGTCGGCTGATCGCGGGGGTCAGCATGGCGACGCCGATGAAGGTCAGCAGCACGCCGCCGAGCAGCGCCGGCGGCGTGGCGTCGCCGAGGTCGCCGAACAGCGCCGCGCCGACGGCGCCGACGCCGGCCAGGGCGGGGAGCGCCCCGGCGATGGTCAGCGCGGTAAGCGGCTTGTCGGGGGTGGCGGCATCTCGCATGGCCGCGACCGGGGGGACCCGGGAGGCCCGCAGCGCCGGCAAAAGCGCCGCGACCATCGTGACGAGCACACCGACCAGATAGGAGGCGACGATTGCGGCGACGGGCAAGGTAAGCCCGGCGTTGGGGAGGCTCACTCCCCTTGCCGCCTGCATGACCGCCCGGAGCAGCGCGGCGACCCCGAGGCCGGCGAACAGGCCGAGCGTTGCGGCGAGCAGCCCGACCAGGACGGCCTCGACGAGCACCGACCGGAGCACCTGGCCGCGGCTGGCGCCCAGCGACCGCAGCAGCGCCAGCTCCCTGGTCCGCTGGGCCACCAGGATCGAGAAGGTGTTGAGGATGAGGAAGACGCCGACAAACAGCGTGACGCCGGCGAAGCCGAGCAGGAACCCACGGAGGAAGCCCAGGAACGCGGTCACGTCGCTGGCTTGGTCGTCGGCGACCTGCTGGCGGGTGCGGACCGAGTAGCCGCCGCCCAGCACTGCCTGGATCGCATCCCGCAGCCTGGCCGTTGAGACTCCTTGCTGGGCCAGGACGTTGACGACGCTGTAGGTGCCCGGCTTGCCGAGCATGAGCCGTTGGGCGACCGGCTCGGTGAACGCCACCCGCGTCTCGGCCCCCAGCGAGTCCCGCCCGCCGGTGTAGCCGAATATCCCCACCAGGGTGAACGTCCGCTTGGGCTGCAGGGTGAGCACACCGAGCTGGTCGCCGAGCTTGAAGTTGCCCTGCTTGGCCAGGCCCGCGCTGATCGCCACCTCGCCGGGCGCCCGCGGGCCACGGCCCGCTCGCAGCTCGACGAACCCGACCTCTCCGCGCCAGCCGACCCCAAACCGCGGTGGCCCCGAGCTGCCGATCGCCTTGCCATCCTGGCCGACCACCCGGGCGCCGTCCTCGATCACCGCACCGATCGCGTTCTGCACCCCGGGCACCGCGGCGACCTTGCCGACCACCTCGGCGGGGATCGGCTCGGTGACCCCTCGACCGCCCCGCTGCCCGGCGTCGACGTGCTGGGCGCCCCTGACCTGGACGTCGAGGTTCTGGTTGACGGTCTGGAACAGGGCGTCGAACGATCTGCCGAGGTTGTCGGTGAGCACCAGCGCCCCGGAGACCGCCATCACCCCAAACACCACCGCCAGCCGGCCGAGCTCCCGCACCGAGCGCTGCAGGAACCCGAGCACCTCGGCGCCCGAGCGGGAGTCGAGGTTGCCGGTGGGCTCGTCGGCGAAGATCACCTCCGGTCGGGTGACCAGCGCGCGGGCGCAGGCGACCCGCTGCTGTTCACCGCCGGACAGCTGCGCCGGCCGGTGCTCGAGCCGATCCCCAAGCCCCACGGTGGTGATGACCAGCTCCAGCCACGCCCGGTCCGGTTTGCGGCCACCGATCGCCAGCGGCAGGGTGATGTTCTCCTCGGCTGTCAGCGTCGGCAGCAGGTTGAACATCTGGAAGACAAAGCCCACCCGCTCCCGCCGCAGCCGGGTCAGCCCGCGGTCGCCGAGCGTGTCGACCTGGGTGTCACCGAGCCACACCTGGCCGCTGCTGACCAGGTCCAGCCCGGCCAGACAGTGCAACAGCGTGGACTTGCCCGACCCCGACGGGCCCATGATCGCGGTGAAGCCGCGACGCCGGAAGTCCACGGTCACGCCGGCGAGCGCGTCGACCCGAGTGGCATCGCTGCTGCCGTAGACCTTCCACACGTCCACCGCCCGGGCGGCCACGTCCGCGCCGGCCAGCACTGCCGCTGTCGCACTCTGCATCGCATGCCTCCAAGCTCTGTGGCGGGGGCGGACCGGGGGAGGACCCACCCCGCCTGCTCAACGAAGCTGCTCCAGACGCTCCCGGTACTCCTCAGTCGACAGCTCGCCGCGGGCGTACCGCTCGGCCAGCACATCCCTGGCCCGGTCCACGCCAGAGCGCTCCCCCGGCCGAGCGCTGCGGACCACGAACCAGCCCACGGCGGCGATGACGGCGATCCACCCCAGCAGCACGATCGGCCCCCACAGCCACCCCCACCCGCCACCGGATCCCCACCCGTGCCGCCACCCGTCGCCCCCGCAGGCGAGCAGAGCGGACAGGACAGACGACGCAGGCATCGGTCACCTCGGTGGGTGCACGGGATCATCACTTCCAGTCTCCAGGCTCAGGCGTACGCCCGTCGTCGCCTGGGAGTGACATTCGTGCTGCACGATCGACGTGCCGCGCCTACGCGGGTCAGCTTGCGTCCGAGCCGGCCAGGCCGGACTGGAAGGCGACCACCACCAGCTGGGCGCGGTCGCGCGCTCCCAGCTTCCCCATGGCGCGGCTGACATGGGTGCGCACGGTGGCCGGGCTGACCACCAGCCGCTCGGCGATCTCCTCGTTCGACAGCCCCTCGGCCACCAGCGCCATCACCTCGCGCTCTCGCTGGGTAAGCGCGTGCAGGCCCGGGTGCGGCGCCGGCCGGCGCGTCCGTCTGGCCACGAACTCGCCGATCACCCGGCGGGTCACGGTGGGCGACAGCAGCGACCCGCCAGCGGCGACCACGCGTACGGCGCGCAGCAACTCGGCCGGCTCGGTGTCCTTGATCAGGAAGCCGCTGGCGCCGTCCCGCAGCGCCTCGAAGACGTACTCGTCCAGCTCGAAGGTGGTCAGCATGATCACCCGGATCCCGGCCAGCTCAGGGGCGGCCGCGATCGCACGCAGCGCCTGCAGCCCGTCCATGCCCGGCATCCGCACGTCCAGCAGCACCACGTCCGGCCGGGTGCGCCGCACCAGCTCGACCGTGGCGCGCCCGTCGCCTGCCTCGCCGGCCAGCGCCAGGTCGTCCTCGGTCTCCAGCAGCACTCGCAGCCCCAGCCGGACCAGCGCCTCGTCGTCGGCGACCACCACGCGGATCATCGGTGACCTCCCTTGAACGGCAGGCGGGCACGGACCCGAAACCCGCCATCGCCGCTGGGGCCCGCCTCCAGCGTCCCACCCACCGCTGCCGCGCGTTCGCGCATCCCGGCGATGCCATGCCCGCCCGGCCGCGCAGCCCCCAACCTCCGGCCCCTGCCAGTGTCGGCGATCTCGAGCACCACCGCGCCGGGTTGGTAGCTGACCCGCAAGGTGGCGCTGGCAGGGCCGGCGTGACGGACCACGTTGGTCAGCGACTCCTGGACAATGCGGTAGGCGGCCAGGTCCACGACCCCAGGCAGGCTGACCCGGTCGCCGGTGACGACCACATCGACCGGCAGGCCGCCCTCGCCCATGGCGGCCACCAGCGCTTCGAGCTGGCCGAGCCCGGGCGCTGGCCGCCGCGACCCGTCCCCATTGTCGGGCTGGCGAAACACCGTCAGTGTCCCCTGCAGCTCCTCCAGCGCGTCCTTGCTGGACCGCTTGATCGCCTCCAGCGCCACCTGGGCCTGCTCGGGGCGCCTGCCCCCCACGTGCAGGGCGACTGCGGCCTGCAGGCTGATCACGGCCAGGCCGTGCCCGACCACGTCGTGGACCTCCCGGGCAATCCGCAGCCGCTCCTCGTAGCCGCGTTGCCGCGTCTCGTCCTCGCGGGCACGCCGGGCGGCCTCTCGACCAAGCCGCACCACCGTGCCGATCGCCCACGGCGGCAGCAGCAGCCCAGATAGCACCGCCAGCAGCACCGGCGCCTCGACCGGCAGCCGCTCCGGATCGGTGACCACCAGGTCTGGGATGACGACGGCCACCATGGTCACCCCGCAGGCGGCCAAGGACGGCCCCACCGGCAACCGGACCGCGACCGCATACATCGCCACGCTCATCGCCAGCAGGATCGGCCCGTGCGGGTACTGGAGCGCGAGGAAGGCGATGCTCGCCCCAGCCGTCGTCGCCAGCGCCACCAGCGGCCACCGCCGCCGCCCCACCAGCACCACCGCCGCAACCCCCATCAGCACATACGCCAGCGCATCCAGGGGACGGCGCGGCGGGACCTCATCCATCGCCGCCGGCCCCGACCCGAGCGCCATCACCGCGCCTGCGGCCACGGCCGGCAATGCGTCGGCCAGCACGGCACGGCCCACCCCCTGCCAGCGGGCGACATCCATGCCGGCCACGATACGATGCGCCAGGGTCGCTGGAATCCGCCCAGGGATGTACTGGGTCCTACCACGCTCGACGTAGCCGCAGCGACACCCGGCGGCGCGCTGCCCCTGATGGTGGCCTCCCTTTCCGTCGGCCCCTTCCCGAACAGGGCTTGCAGTTTCCCGGCACCCTGCTCGGCGCTGGTGGGTCGGGATTGTTGCGTTGGCTGTGACCATGTCCGAGCAGCGAGAATGGCGGCATGAGAGCCCGTCGTCCTCGCCCTGCTCCCATTCCACCATCGGCCGTCGCCGGCTTCCGACCCGACGTCATCGTCGTCGCGGTCTGGTGCTAGTGCCATTCTGATGGCTCATCCCGAGCCGAAACGGTGATGCGGGACCAGAGCATGCCAGCAAGGCGCCGTGCTCAGGCGTTGGAGGCGTGCAGGTCCGGGCTCCGGTCGCCAGGCCGGCTGTGCTCCCGTGGCCGGTGCTACTGGTGGATGATGTCGACCTCGCCCACCTTGATGGATCCCAATCTGGTATTCCCGGTGAGAAGCGCGCGCTCAGGGGTGAAGTTGGTGGTCCCGTCCGAGACGGTGCCGGACGCTGCGGCCTGCCGGAAGGTGCCGTCCAGGTGGAAGTTCACCTTGAACCCCGGCGTCTTGAGGTGGAAGCGGTCGTCCTGGCTGAAGGTGTCGCCGAATCCGGTCCAGCTCACGCTGACGTGCACTGGGAAGGCAGTGCCGGAGGTGAAGTCGGACACCTCGATGGTCGCGGTCAAGGTCGCTGCGGTGAACTGCTCGTCGATCTGGAACTCGTCGGGCGCCAAGACCGCAAAGCCGAAGGCGTCAACCAGCTGGGTCTGGGTGCAGACATCTTCCTGGGAGATGTAGACCTCGCCTCCCGACGCCGCTTCGGGCCCGCCCGGGTCGATTTTGGAGCGGCCGTCGGTGGCGAGGACGTAGACGACGGTTTGGACGCATCCCTTGGTTGAGGAGAACTCCGCCTGCGCGGTCTGGCCCTGAAATTTCACGTGCAGGGTCTCTGCTCCGGCGGCGCGTGCTGGTAGGGCAAGGGCCATCAGAACCAAGGCGAGGCTGACGACGGTCAGCAGCCGCGTTCGCATCCTGGGCTCCTTTCTTTGTTGGTTTCGGACCTCGCGCCCGCGACGAGTAGGGACGCCATGGCAGTTCAGGTCGTCCAACTGGCATAACAAGGGATCGTCCCAGGCGCGGAGCGGACGACACCCTGGTGCGGGCCGTTCTCTTGGGGTCACCTCCCTTCGCCGGCGATCAGCGCGGGCTGGACAGACGATGCGGTCATCGGTCACCTCGGTGGTGTGCGGGAGCATCGACCAACCTCAGTGTTGGGGCGTGGGCGTACGCTCGTCGTCGGCCCGCAGACGACTCTTGTGCTGCACGATCGACGTGGCCGCTCTACATCGCGGCGCGCAGCCAGTCAGCGGTCAGCTTCGCCCTGGGTGCCTAGTCCGGACCGGAAGGCGACCACCACGAGCTGGGCGCGATCATGAGCGTGCGGCTTGCTGATGGCCCGGTCGGGGACCGCAGGACCAGGATCGGCTCAGCGATGGGCAACGAGCGTTCAGCAGGAGTACGCATGCGAATCGAGATCCCTGTGTTCGATGGGTTCGACGAGCTCGACACCGTCGGACCCTACGAGGTACTGCGCAACGCCAATCAGATGGGCGCCGACGCCGGCTGGGACGTGGCCCTGGTCGGCGCGCACGGCCCCGGCGAGGTCGTTGCCGCCCATGGGCTGCGGCTCAGCCTCACCGACAGTCTCGGCCACCCCGACGCCGTGCTCGCGCCCGGCGGTGGCTGGACCGGCCGGACCCCATGCGGGACCTGGCATGAGGTCAAGGCCGGGGTCCTGCCGGCGCGCCTTGCCGAGCTGGCGCTATCCTGCCGCTGGGTGGCGTCGGTGTGCACTTGGGCGATACTGCTCGCGGCGGCCGGGCTTACCAGCGGCCGGCGCGTCACCACCCACCACGATGCGCTGGACGACCTGCGCGGCGCCCTGCACATCACCGACCCTCACCGGCAGCGCCGCGCCGACCTCGACCGCCAACGCCCCAGCCCAGCGGCCAGCAGCCCCCGACCGCTCGACAAACCGCCGCCAGTCCCGCACGGTCGAATGCGTACCCCAACCACGCAGCGATCGGACGCAACCCCGCCCGTCGACACCAGTCGGTCCAAATCACTGCTGCCGAACCGCCGTCCTACGTCATCAGGCAGTCATGCCCTCAACACCGCGTTGTCACGATGTTGTCAGACCCTGCTGGCGACGGTCACAACGGCCACAGGCCGCTCGACGGCGTGCCACAGAGACACCACGGCGGGAGGGTCGTCCGCTGTCGCCGCTGCTCAGAGCGCCAGGGTCGTGGTGAGTCGCTGGTATCCGAATGGTTCGTGTCGGAGGGCCGACTGGACCACTGGGCCTACCGGAATTCACCACGCCTGTGGCGGTGTAGAGCTGCGTTGGAGCGAGTTACCCTCGTTCGGAACTGCCAGGTTCGACTCTGCAAGCAGTCTTCCGACGCCTTGCTGCTGGCGAGGGCCGGGTCTTGCTGCAGGACGGCGCTGGGGTACGACTCAGCGGGATCGACGGCGTCGAGTTGCTGCAGCAGGGCGGGGACTTCCGCCTGCGTCGCGTCGGTCGCCGTCGCCAGCCATCCGGGTTCGTGTGGGCCGGCGACGCCGAACGGTGGCGGTCCAGAGCTGATCTGCTGAACCCGCTGACCCACAGCCAGAGCGGCTTGTTTCAGTACCTCGACTAGATCGTTGACCGGGGATAGGGGCAGCTCAGTGATCGTAAGCGATCAAGGACCGCTTGACCGGTGCGCCGATCTGCCAGTTGTGCCAGATGGCGGCGTTGAGGGCGAGCAGCCGCTGGACGATGCGGGCCCACAGCCCGGC
>WNGE01006967.1_pt1 | contig 12441 bp, 14 predicted proteins | sample 5400651 | NCBI WGS metagenome assembly WNGE01 (sample SAMN13153370, study PRJNA577476) | soil metagenome | isolation source: 60 cm soil or saprolite under grassland replicate 2 | place: USA:California | collected 2016-06-15 | reverse complement strand
GTGATTGTTCCTGTCACGGTGCTCATGTTCGCCATCGGCATCGCCCCGCAATTTGTTTTCAACATCTTCAACACAACCGTCGTCCAGATGGCGCGATTGTTTGCCTGACGGGCTACTGGAATGACTAAGGATATCATTCCAACTCAGCAGGTGATGCACGCGATTCGTTTCGTGCGTGAAGAAAGGGGACTTCTCGATTTCGATCTGGCGCGACTGTACGGTGTCACCACCGGCAACCTAAACAAAGCCGTCAGGCGGAACCACGACCGATTTCCGGCGGACTTCATGTTTCAACTCACCGCCGAGGAGACAAAATCTTTGATATTCCAAATTGGAATATCAAAAGGCCAAGGCGGACGGCGCCATTTCCCCTACGCTTTCACCGAACAGGGCCTCGCCATGTTGTCGAGCGTCCTGAACAGTGAGCGTGCGGTAAAAGTGAACATCGCGATCATACGGGCGTTCGTAAAGCTGCGCCAGGCGTTAGAAACAAATCGCGAGCTCGCGCACAAATTTTCCGAACTCGAAAAACGCGTTGGTAAACATGACGAGGAGATCGGCGCGATCCTTGAAGCGATCCGGCAGTTGATGGCTCCGTCGGAAAAGCCGCGGCGCGAAATTGGATTCCACGTTCGCGAAAAGGCTCCGCGATATCGAACACGCAATCATTTATGAAACACATACTCAGCGGCTTCTTGGCATTTACTCTTTGCTTTTCATCTGCTTTTGCGGAGACACCGCCTCCCATAGAGGTTCGCTTCTGTCCGGCATCGGCCGTTCACGCTTATCCATTGGAAAGCCGGCGCGACCTGCAAAGTCTGATGTTACAGAATGTAGCGGTCATCAATCATGGCGAAGCTTCGTTTAAGATCGACCACATCGAAGTCGAGTTGCTGCAATCCGGCGAGGTTCTCGATTCAAAAAAACTGAACGGGAATGTCATTCAGCGTTTTGCCGAGCGTGGAGCGAAGATGCAGGAAGCGGGCGTCCTCAAACAGATCGCCTTCCAATTTTGCGGGAACGACTTGATTGCTCCTTCAATCAAACTCGCCGGGCCAACTCTGAATCGCGATCAAGCATTGCTCGTCACCCAGCAGGTGTTCGCCTTTACCGGCACGCGCGAATCGCTGCGAGTGAAGGTTGACGGCAACAGCGGCGGTAAGACGAAGGAAGTGAGCGGGACGCTGCCGATAAAATCCGAATTCGCGAAGAACACCTACATCTTTCCGCTTCGCGGCGTTTCTTATGCGGGGTGGGGAGCATCCTTCCATACCGGCCATCGCTGGGCGATTCCCGAAGAGTTCGCGCTCGATATCGCAAGGCTTGGTGGCGATGGGCTTTCGCATAAGGGCGACGGCTCGCGCTTTGAGGACTACTACGCGTATGGCACCGATGTCCTGGCGGCGTGCGATGGCACCGTAGTCGAAGCTGCGAGTGATCAGCCGGAAGATTCGACCGCAATGCAACGGCCAGATGAGAGTCAGGAAGCTTACTTTGCACGGCTTCAGAAAGAGCAAGCAGGCCGTTTGGCGAAGGGCATGACCTCGGTCACAGGCAACTACGTGATAATCGATCACGGAAAGAGTGAATATTCGTTTTACGCACATCTGCAGCCGGGCAGCGTTCGCCTCCATAAGGGAGATCGGGTTAAGGCGGGCGACGTGATCGGCAAACTCGGTTCTTCGGGAAATTCGACCGAGCCACACCTCCATTTTCACGTTTGTGATAAAGCTGATTCGCTGATGAGTGCCGGTCTTCCGGTGAATTTTAGCAACGTTACGATTCAATGGGCTGATGTGCCGCGGCCAATCCAGAGCGGCGATATCGTGATCGCGAAGTGATCGCCTGGGCCATTTACCTCACGTTTACCGGGGCGGTCGTGCTGCTTTTCCTACCGGGCGCGCTTTCGCGCTGGATTGCGCTGCTAACTAGCGTCGCAGGATTCGCAATAAGCCTTATCGCTTTGTTTCAAACGGCGATTGTCGATCTTGCGCACTTCAAGACAATCGTGCGCATCCCGTGGGTGCCAACGCTCGGGATGGAATATCATCTCGCGGTCGACGGCATCAGCCTAACACTGGCTCTCGTCACCGGGCTCGTCGCCGTGACCGCAGTCCTCTTCTCCTGGGACGTCGAACACCGCCAGAATGAATTTTTCTTTTGGCTGCTGCTCGTGGTCGGCGGCTCTTACGGCGTCTTCCTCAGCGCGGATTTGTTTTTGCTCTTCCTCTTCTACGAGCTCGTCATCGTGCCGAAGTATTTCCTCATCGCCATCTGGGGATCGACCAACAAGGAGTACGGCGCGATGAAGCTGACGCTCTATTCCTTTTTCGGCGGCGCGCTCGTCTTCATTGGGATTCTCGCTATTTACGTGACTGCTGGAAAAGGGAATGCGGCTTCAGGGTTGGATCTGCAGCAGCTCGCGCAATTCCAATTCTCGCCGCAACTGCAATCGTGGGCGTTTCCCGTGTTGTTCATCGGATTCGGCGTGCTCGCGGGCGTCTGGCCGTTGCACACCTGGGCGCCGACCGGTCACGTCGCCGCGCCGACCGCGGGTTCGATGCTGCTGGCCGGGATCGTCATGAAACTCGGCGCCTACGGTGGGCTGCGCGTCGCGATGAATCTTTTCCCGCAAGGCTTCCACATGTGGAGCACATGGATCGCTGTCCTCGCTATCATCGGAATTGTTTACGCCGCGGCGGTAGCGTTGCGCCAGCGGGACCTGAAATTCGTCATTGGTTATTCGAGTGTCAGCCACATGGGTTTCGTGCTACTCGGGTTGGCCACGGCGAATGCGCTCGGCGTCTCGGGCGCCGTGCTGCAAATGTTCTCGCACGGCGTGATCGCAGCCCTACTCTTTGCCGTCGCCGGACGCATGGTCTATCGCCGGACGCACACGCGCGATCTCGACACTCTCTCCGAAATGAATCTGAGCCACGCATTGCCTTTTGCCGCGTTCACGTTTGTCATCGCATCGGCCGCATCGATGGGTATCCCCGGGTTTAGCGGGTTCGCCGCCGAAATCACGATCTTGATCGGCGCATGGAAAGCTTTTCCGATTGCGGTGTGGATCACGGGCGCCGGCATGGTCCTCGCCGCCGCATTCACGCTGCGTGCGTTGAAGCAAAGTTTCTTTGGTGAAAGTAGCGCGGCAACGCCAGGTGGATCGGCCGCTCCGTCGGGCGATGCCAAATCCTACTCGGCGTCGCCGACATTAATAACATCGAGCGCGGAGCGCTCGATCCACCCGCCCGATGTTGCTCCAATCACGCTGCCGGAAAAATGGGGCGCCGGTCTGCTAATGTTCGCAACGCTCGCGGTCGGACTTTATCCCAAACTGCTGCTCGATCGCATCCTGCCAGCCGTCGAAACGATGAGGTTCTTAAAATGACTCCGCCGCTTCAACGCTTCAACTCGTCAACGCTTTAAAGGTTTCGCGTGAACTATCTCGAACTCCTCAAACTCGTTTCGCCCGAAGCGATTGTTGTGATCACGGCGCTTGCGGTTCTTGCGATTGGCCTAACGATCGAACGCGCATCCGTATTTGGTTCCGCCGTCGCCGCGCTGGGACTCGTGGTCGCGGTCGGGGCCGTGCTCATGTTGCCGCACAACGCAACACTCTTCGGCGGGATGCTCGTAATCACGCCGCTGAATTCGCTGTTTAAAATCATTTGCATCACGCTCGCGTTTTTCACTGTGCTGCTGGCGCGCACTGACCGCGCGTCGCGCAATCCGGGGGAATATCTCGCGATGCTACTCCTCGCGACGATTGGACTCATGCTTCTCGTCGGCAGCGAAGAGCTCCTCATGATCTTCATCGGGCTCGAGCTGACCGGTCTCTCGCTTTATGTCATGGCTGCCTTCGACAAAACAGATGTGCGCTCGGCCGAAGCGGGTCTGAAATATTTCCTGTTCGGCAGCACGGCGAGCGCGTTCACGCTTTTTGGAATCAGTTTCATTTACGGTATGTCGGGGACAACAAGCCTCGTCGCGATCGGGCAAAGATTAACCACCGAATCGGTGCAACCGTTGCTCGCCGTCGGCATCGTCATGACCCTCATTGGTTTCGCATTCAAAATTGCCGCTGCGCCGTTCCATCTTTGGGCGCCCGATGCTTATCAGGGCGCACCCGTCCCGAGTGCGGCGTTTATCGCCTCCGGCTCGAAGGTCGCTTCGTTCGTCGTGCTTGGAAAAATCGTGCTCGTCGGTTTCGGTCCGCTGCACGGCAATGCAGACTGGCACGCAATGGTCGCCGGCTGGATGCCGGTGCTGGCAGCACTGGCGGCGTTCTCGATCGTCGTTGGCAATCTCGTCGCATTGGCGCAGTCCAACGTGCGCCGGTTACTCGCCTACTCCGCCGTCGCCCACGCCGGTTATACATTGCTCGGACTCGTCGCCGGCGGGCGAGACGGATTTTCCGCGACGTTGTTCTACACCACCGTTTACGCGGTTACACTCGTCGGCGCGTTTGGCGTCGTCGCGCTGGTGCGCCGCGAAACAGGCGGCGACGATTTCTCTAACTTTTCGGGACTGTCGTCACGTTCCCCGCTGCTCGCCGGGTGCATGGCGATCTTCATGCTATCGCTGGCTGGCATGCCGCCACTGGCTGGATTTTTCGGAAAGTTCTACCTCTTCAGCGCCGCGCTGCGCGCCGGTGCAAACCACGGCCTGCTTTGGCTCGTCGCGCTGGCGCTCTTTGGCAGTCTAATCTCGCTCTACTATTATCTGATCATTCTCAAAGTGATTTTCATGGACGAGCCCGCGACCGAAATCTCGACATTCAGAGTCGACTGGTTGCAACGAACGTCATTAGCCATCCTCGCGATCGCGGTGCTTTTTCTCGGTGTGTGGCCGGGAGCATTGGTAGCGCCGATTGTCGCTTCCGTTCCTTGAAAGGATTTCGCTTTTGCCTCTCGTTGTAGAGGTGCTTGTGTCAAGCACCTGGCTAGAAGGACATGCGGTCGGCACAACCGCCTCTACAAACTCTCTGCAACTCCGGCTCGGAACTTGACGCCGTAGGGCGCACCGGAAAGAATCGTCGTATGAAAACTCTCACGACCTTATTCGCAGTCTTTTTCGTAGGGGCATTACTCACTATCCCGTCATTCGCACAACAGACGTCGCCTTCGCCAGCGACCGCTTCGAGCCCGAGTGGCAATCAACCCGCGGCGAGCGGACAGCCGAACCAAGCCGAGATGATGAAGCAAATGATGGAATTGGCGAAGCTGAACGAGAATCACAAGCTCCTCGCGAGCTTGGCCGGCACGTGGACCTATGACGTCAAGATGTGGATGAACCCCGATCCGAACGCCCCGCCGCAGCAATCAAAAGGCACAGCCGTAAGAAAGCCGATGATGGACGGGCGCTACTTTATCGGCGAGTTCACCGGCAAAATGCAGATGCCGGGACCGGACGGCAAAATGAAGGACATGACATTCAAGGGCATGTCCTTTGAAGGGTACGACAATGCGAAACAGAAATTCGTATCCTCGTGGATCGACAATATGGGCACCGGCATCATGATGTCTGAAGGCACCTACGATCCCGCCACGAAAGCGTTCACTTACAACTCGGAAATCGAAATGATGCCGGGAATGAAGCAAAAGGTTCGCGAAGTGATCAAGATCGTCGATAACAACCATCACACCTTCGAGTGGTACGAGGATCGCGGTGGCCAGGAAGCCAAGACGATGGAGATCAACTACACGCGAAAGAAATAGTAATAATCAGGGCTGAACTGACGATGCCCGCCGCGCCGTAGCCTAGGCGAAGGCGGGGAGATCAACTACACGCGAAAGAAATAGCCGCCTTGGCCCGAGCGGCCTTGGGTAGCGCACGGCCTGCCCTGAGCGGAGTCGAACGGGCGTCCCGCGGTCGGGATGGCGACCGGGCGAAGCGCTCGTCTCGCCGGAGACATCGAAATCGGGAATCGGCTCCGAGCTGCCGAGTCGCTATTTCCCGGATCGGTGCTATAGTCCTAGATGTCTAAACCATCTGGCGCTTCTTTCACACGTCGCGCGCCCGACAACATTACCGAAGAGCTGGTGGCCGTGCTTTCGTCCAAGGCCTCGTTTGAGTTCAAGCCCTTGTTCGACGTTATCCTGCTCAATCTCCGAGAGCGAAACGCTGCCAGTGGCGGCGAAGAGATGCTGCGTTTGCGCGCTTATGAAAAGCTTCAGGGTCTTGTCAGCCAGGGCGCGGTCAACAGAACGGTCGCCGGGGTTACGAAAAAATATAAAGGCGTCGCTCCGCGCCTGCAGACGCTCAGCGCTGAGATGAAAGTTTTGCGCGCCGACTGGAATCAGCGCGCTCTCGCCAAGGCCGCCGCGGCGAGCTAATTGCTGACTTCTAATTCCGGGCAGCACAGGCCGCTGGCCTGTTGCGTGCGGCGGCCCTGCCGACCACGGAAGACCGCGTTTCGTAAGCCGCGTACGACGCAGGAAAGACAAAAGCTCGCGAACCCGCTCCTACGCGGAGAAGTTCGGTGACCGCCGTGCACCATGCCAAAAATGCAGGATGCTGACAACGGATGCCGTCTCATCACACACGTAAAAGATAAGAAAAGGTGGCAGCGACATTTTCCGAATTCCGCGCCGCTTGTCGTGGAAAGGAAAGCGTTGTGGCATCGTGGCCAGACTCAACGCGTGCGCAAGAAGCCTCTTACCTAAGCGGATTGCCGCTCGGAATTATCCTCCGCCACGAATTCGACGATCTCTTTGAGGTCAGCGATCGCGCTGTCGGCGATTAGGACTTTGAAGTCCATCGAGGAATCATGGCTTTTATTTCCTCAATCGGGCGCACCCGGCCGGCTTCGACATCTTTCAAACCGTGTTTCAGCGCCGCCTCCAGCGCCGCTTCATCTGGCTCGGCGTTCATCGCGAACAATTCGGCAGTGAGAAGCGCCTTGTCATGCGCGTTCAGATGTTCGATGGCCGATTTGATTTCTTGAAGCGTGCTCATTTGATTACGGACTGCAATTATAGCAGCCGCACTGGTGGCACTCAAGAAGCGGCACATCGTTTGACCGCGTCGGGAATTGGCGGAAGAAAGCGGCGCACGGCACTTTCAAGGAAGACTGGCCGGATCTTCTTCTTTCACCCGCCAAGGCGAAATTCTGCCAAAAAGATTGCGTGTCGCGCCTGCAATATCTTCGGCTTTTGATACGCCGCTGTCGATTAGCGCGCGTCCAGTACTTTCCCAAATCTTCCTCACAACCAGTGCGCCGTTTTCGCGAACGATTCGACCAAGGTGATGGACCGCCGCAGCCGTCGCAGATTTGCGGATAAGCTCAGGCGGACATCGTGACGTGAGTTCGCAGTAGCGCCGCGCGACTTCGCCCACGCGCAGCGTGAGGAACGCGTTTGCCGCGCCATTAGAAACACATCTGACCAGGAGAGCTGAGATGCCGCTCAAGCCTGGAATTCCGCCTTTGAGTGCCGGCACCACAGAAACGGCAAGCGGCGCGACCATTTCTCCCAGCTCGAGCGATTCGAGCCCGCTGGCAATAAAAGCTGTGCCAGCAACATTCGCATAGAGCCGTACCAGTTCGCGGGGAGATGGCCGCTGGACGTAAATGCGGGCGATACGTCCGACCATTTGAATTTGAGTGAAGAGGACGATGAGCCCATCGAGCCGGCCATTTTGCATCAGCGCCGTGCTAAGAAACACCATGCTTGCTGTGCTGCGGACGATTGAATCCGCCTCGGCTGAGAGATGTCCAACTGCATTTTCGATCTCCTCTTCTGTGGCGAGGGGTTTGCCTCGCGTCCTCGGATTTACGGCTAGTCGGACGCGGAGAGTCTCCAAATAGGCATCGTACTTCGGGCCAGATTCCTCCACTGGCGGGACAAGCGCAGCGGGAAGCCTTGCGTATGCAATGACGCAATAGAGCGCGAAGAATCCGGCAGCCAGACAAACACTCCAGAACACGATTGTACCAGCGATCGGGTGGATTCTCTCCGCCAACGAGATCAAGCTGGTAACGCCCGCGATTATCAGCGACAGCAGACACACCGTTATCAGCACAGCAAGGACGACGATTATTTTCCTCGCGCTGGAATTCTGGACTGCGGCGGCGGTTTTCACGATTCGTAGTCGTTACTGTGCACCTGGCACGGCAGGCTTCAATCGAAACGTGGAAAAGCGCCGGGATGTTCAACTCCCCGTGACTCCTGACCTCCTTGGCTTGCCGTAGCCCCTTAGCGCGCCGGAGCGCTTTCGCGTAGGCTGACCTCTGCCTTCTGTCCTCTTGCTCGCGAAACCCTTTCGGAGCTGTCCGCTGATTCTCGTGGATCCCGTTATGCACTGAGGCAAATCAGGAAGAGATTACGAATCGGTTGCCTTCGCTGTCTTTGAACATCGCGTACGTGCCCCAAGGCTGTTTCTGCGGCGGGCCCTCAAATTCCACGCCGCGCGCACTCAGCTCCTTGTAAGTCTTATCAATGTCGTCGCACTCATACGACATGTTCATGAAGGAGCCGATGCGTTTTTCATCGCCCTCGGCCGTGAACAATACCAGCCGCGTTTCGGCTTTCGGCACGCGTAACTCGATCCAGCGTTGTTTGTCGTCGAACGGCTGATCGGTGATGATGGTGAATCCGAGTTTCTCCGTGTAAAAATCGAGTGCCCGATTCTGGTCGGCCACCGGGATGCTGACGAATTTGATTTGCTTAATCATATTACTTCGAACCTACTTCGGTTCCAACGGGGCCGTCCAGCCGCGGTGCGAGTCGGTGCGGAGAAAGTGTTGTCCGTTTATCGGTATAGCTGCTAACTTCGAGCTGTGCCGCGGTTTCGAGAAGTGGTTCCGGTCGATGATTACGTCCTCGATGTCCTGATGCGCGATGTCGTCGGGCACGATCGCCAACCAGCCGCGTATCTCGCTTATCTGTATCTCTACGGGCAGGCAGCCCGCGGCAAATGGAGACCTGTGCCGGCGAGTTTGCGCATGCTCGCGGAAGCGACCGGCCTTTCAAAAAGCGCTGTGCAGAGTGCGCTGGAAAACTTGCGCCGCCGCGAATTGATCGTCACGACCAGCGATCACGCCACCGCGGTGCCGCAGCACCGCGTCCTTCGCCATTGGCACACGCGCAATTCGCACCGCGCATCGTAAGCCGCTTATGATGCATGAGCGCAACCCGTAACTTGAATAACTAGTTCGTTGTCGCAGCGGCTCCGCGTTTTGGTAAGATAGACATCGTCAGAGCAATGGAAGTCGACGACATTTGGGGATGTGACAAGCCGAGCGTAATGCAAATCTCTTGCCGCCTTGTTGCGATTTTGAGCTTAACGACTCTTGGACATCTGTCCTCTCACACCGCACGCGCCGACGAAAAGCCGATGATGAAAGCGGTCGTCGCGCACGAATATGGCGGACCCGAAGTCCTGAAATTTGAAAACGTGCCGCGGCCGGAGCCGAAAGAAAATGAAGCTCTCGTGCGCGTAATCGCGAGTGGCGTTAATCCAGCCGACCCGCTCACGCTCAGTGGTAAATACGCCCGGGAATTCGGAACGCACTTGCCACTGATTCCGGGCTACGACATTGCTGGGATCGTAGAGAAAACGGGAGTAAAGGTCACAAAACTCAAAGCGGGGGACGCGATTTATGGTTACCCGACTTTTGGCGGCGGCTGGGCGGAGTACGTCATCGTCATCGAAGGAGAGATCGCTGCGAAGCCTGCGTCGCTGAATTTTACGGAAGCCGCGGCGGTCCCGATGGGTGCCTTGACCGCATGGCAGGCGTTGGTGGACACGGCGCAGGTGCAGCCGGGACAAACCATACTCATCCACGGTGGCTCAGGGGGCGTCGGTAGCTTCGCGGTGCAGATCGCCAAAGCGCGTGGAGCGCGGGTCATCGCGACCGCCTCGACGGCAAACCAGGATCTCCTAAAGCAACTCGGCGCCGACGTGGCGATCGATTACACAAAGACCAGGTTCGAGGAGATTGCCAAAGATGTGGACGCCGTGCTCGATCCGGTGGGCAAAGAGACGCTCGCACGCTCTTACGACGTGGTGAAGAAAGGCGGCATTGTCATGTCGCTGGTGGCGCGACCCGACCCGGTCGAGCTCGAGAAACGCGGGATTCGTGGAGCGGCCATATCCGTTCACCCGGATGCCGAAGACCTCGCCGAGATCGCGCACCTGATTGACGCAGGAAAGATCAAGCCGGTCGTGACGCAAGTTCTGCCGCTGAGTGAAGCGATCGAGGCGCAACAACAGGCAGCAACGCATCACACGCGCGGGAAGCTTGTGCTAAGAATCGCGGACGAGCCGAAGAGTTGAGTGTAGTGGCGTTCGCCGCGGCTGACCTCTCTCCTATTAGGCAAATGTCAGCACGATTTTGCCGAAACTCAGGTTGGATTCCATCCGCTCATGCGCGTCGCGAATTTCATCTGCCGGATAAACACGGTCGATCACCGGCCGAATCGCGCCGCGTGATACCAGCGGGAGAACAGAAGAGGCGAAGAGTCGCGTGGCCTCGGCTTTTTCTTCGATTGAACGGCGGCGGAGCATCGTGCCGATAATAGTTACCCGTTTCCGCAAGAGCAGTCCGAGGTCGATTTCCGATTTCGCGCCAGCCATTGTGCCAACACAAATCAACCGGCCTCGTAACGCGAGCGCTTCGAGATTTGCCGAGAAGTAGTTGCCGCCGACGAGATCGAGAATGACATCGACGCCGGCGCCATTCGTCCATTTCTGCACTGCTTCCACAAACTTCGCCGGCGTATCGCCGACCGCTACGCTCGCATCGAGTCCGAGGTTCAAGTCGCGAATGCGCTCTAGCTTATCGGCGGTGCGCGAGGTGCCATAAACCGTCGCGCCGGCGGCGTGGGCCAATTGGATCGCGGCCGTGCCAACTCCGGACGCGGCTGCGTGGATAAGGACGCGCTCGCCCATGTGAAGGCCGGCCCGAGTAAAAAGCGCGTCATGCGCGGTAATAAAAACCTCCGGCATGGCGCCAGCCTGCACCCAGTCAAGCTCGGACGGAATACGGGCAAGATTACTCTCTGGCACGACGACAAGCTCAGCCTGCGCGCCACCGGCAATGATTCCGAAAACGCGATCCCCGACCTTCCAGGCGCCGACCGCGTCACCAATCGATTCGACTTCGCCGGCGAACTCCATGCCCGGGATGTTCTGCGGATAACCCGGAGGCGCGGGATAACTTCCGCGCCGTTGCAGGATATCGGCGCGGTTCAGTCCCGCCGCGTGCACACGAACGCGAACGCGATCAGCCACTGCCGTCAGTGGGGACTCAACCTCCAGCACGCCGATTCCGTCGACCCCACCATGAGACGTGATGACGACTGCACGCATTAGTCTGGATATTCGTCGCGGACTTGGACCCAGACAAACGACTGAGTTGTTCTAGCTCGACGATTGGGATTATTCGCGCAAGGACGTACGAAAAGCGCGCGTGATCAATCCGAAATCGAAGGAATTAGCCGTTACATTAAAGTTTGCGTATCGGGCAAAGCGAAATTCCAATCGCCGCCTTGCCGTCCTTCGCTTGCCATGCGTTCTCGTACAGCAGGTTCGCCGGCGCTACTCAATAAACTGCGCGATTGACCGATATTTCTCGCTGAGCTCTCGAATGCGGTGCTCGAAGTGGCGAATCCTGTGGATCGAACGGTAGATCAGCCAGGAGCCGAGCACGACCAGACCCAAGTTCAGGAGCAGCAGCGGCACCAGCAGAGGCATCACGGTCCCGACATTGTAATAGCGTGAGGTCGCGATGAGCACGCTCAGGACGGACAGAGGCAAAGCGAAGACGGCGATACCGGTGCGCATGGAAGCCAGCGCAGTTCGTTTCTCAGCGAGGAGCACTTGGATTTCGCCAAAGATGACATTGTCTAGCTTGGGTAGTCCGTTCGTCTCCATGCTTATTTCCTTTCCAATCTAATCGATTCAGCACAAAACTCGGTGGAAAATCGAGTTGAACTCGCGAAGTCTCCTGCATCTGACCTCTGATCGCTGATCTCTGGCCTCTGATGCCTGTTCTCTGATCTGACGTTGACGCAACGCATGATCCACAGATTCAGTAATTCGCGTTCGTTTCCCCGAAGTAGCGCGAGCCTCCGGCTTGCGAATAAAGGACGCAAGCGAGACGCATGCGCTACTTCAAGCTTGTTAGTTCGTCGCGCTAGTGGTGAAGGGCGGCGCGGCCATTCGCTCGACGCAGCTCGTATCGAGATCCCTGGCGCTTCCTTTGTCCATGAACTCGATGATGATGCGATCGACACAACCTTGATCGCTCAGTCCGTCCGCGCCATGGCCAGCTTGCGGAATGATAATGTGACGGCTGTTCGGCAAATACTTCGCAACCTCCCCGCCTCGTTGTGGCGGCGTGACCGGATCCATGATGCCGGAAAATATCAACACCGGAATATTCGACGAGACGGGATCGTGATAAGCGGCCGTTATTTTTCCTTGCGGCCATAA
>WNGE01006966.1_pt1 | contig 12442 bp, 9 predicted proteins | sample 5400651 | NCBI WGS metagenome assembly WNGE01 (sample SAMN13153370, study PRJNA577476) | soil metagenome | isolation source: 60 cm soil or saprolite under grassland replicate 2 | place: USA:California | collected 2016-06-15 | reverse complement strand
CGCTCTTTTTTGGCCAGGGCGCGACGCAATTTCGACAGCGCGATGTTCTGCAACTGCCGAATGCGTTCCCGCGTCACGCCAAATTTCTTCCCGACTTCTTCGAGCGTCTTCGGCTTGCCGCCGTCGAGCCCGAAGCGCGAGAAAATAATTTTGCGTTCGCGATCGTCCAGCACTTCCAGCAAACCGCCCACTTCGTTGCGTAGATTTTTGTCGCGCAACAATTCGAACGGTGTCATCGCTTCCTCATCGCCTACGATTTCACCGAACTCGGTCGAATCATCATCGCTGATCGGCGCGTCCAACGAGGCCGGCCGGATCGAGACCGTTTTCAATTGCGAAACTTTTCCCGCAGCAATTCCGATTTCTTCGCCGAGCTCGTCGTCGGTCGGTTCGCGGCCGAGCTCCTCGCTCATTTGCAAGGAGACGCGGCGCATTTTGGAAATTTTGTCCACCAGATGGACGGGCAGGCGAATTGTCTTCGATTGATTGGCGAGCGCGCGTTTGATCGATTGCTTGATCCACCACGCCGCGTAGGTCGAAAGTTTTCCACCTTTCGCCGGATCGAAGCGCTCGACCGCTTTCATCAGGCCGATGTTGCCCTCCGAAATCAAATCGAGTAGCGGCAATCCAAGATTCGCATAATCGTGCGCGATCTTCACGACCAGACGCAAATTCGAACGAATCATCAGAGCGCGAGCTTCCTTGTCGCCGCGCTTAATTTTAGCGGCGAGCTCAATCTCCTGCTGTGGAGTGAGCAGAGGAATCTGCCCGATCTCGCGCAGGTAAATCTTTATTCCAGTATCGCTATCTTCAGCAGCCATAAAACTTCTCTTCATGAACGTAAAAGGGGGGTACGCTATCCATTCTCCGACTATTTAGGTTTCGCCGGCATTCCTCAATCGCAGCATTTATCACGCGCGAAAGTCCTTAACAAGGTTAAATATTCGCATTTCTGACATTTGCCGGATGCATTTTGTTCAAATAAGGTTTTCTCGTTCGCTGTCAGGCATTTATCGGCTATGGAAATTTGAGAATTTGGCTGATTTTTGACCGCCGAGAAGGCGACCCCAACTTTCTTCGATTTTTCGAGCCAGGGCGCGCCAAAAATTCCCGCTTATCCGCCTCGATTTTTCGCGGGCGCGCCAAAAACGCCCGGGTCCGGCCTATATTATATCACTCTTGTAGAGCGCTAAATAACGCGACGTGGTCATCCCGAGACGCGAAGACGTCGAGGGACCCCACGAGCGGGCAATCGGGCGCCAAACAACCTCGTCTGATCCACCACCTGGGAGAGGTCCCTCGCGTACGCTCGGGATGACAAGCGCGAGGCACCGCGTCCTGTCAGCCCGGAAAGGGCTCTTTTTCGCCCGCCGTTTCAATGAAAATAGATTTGTCCCTTTTCGCGCGAAAATTTCTCTGCCAACCTCGCGCAGATGTTTGCGAAAATTTATTCCGCCGCGGTTTTTGGCGTTGATGCCTACGAAGTCGAGATCGAGGTGAACTCGGCCGGCGGATTGCCGGCAATCGTCGTCGTTGGATTGCCCGACGCCGCGGTCAAGGAAAGCAAAGACCGCGTCACCACCGCGATATCCAACAGCGGATATTATTGGCCGCGCGGACGCACGACGGTGAACCTGGCGCCGGCCGACATCAAAAAAGAAGGACCGAGTTTCGATCTGCCGATCGCCTTGGGAATGATCGCGTGCAGTCTGGAAACAGACACGGCGGCGTTTGCTCAATACAGTTTTGTCGGCGAGCTGGCGCTCGATGGCGCGGTGCGCGCAGTGAAAGGCGTGTTACCGGTTGCGATTGAAGCGCGCAAACGCGGAAAAAAAGCGCTCTTTGTTCCGGCAGCGAACGCGCAGGAGGCCGCAATGGTGAAGGGAATCGCCGTTTATGGCGTGCGCAATTTGCGCGAAACATTTTCGTTCCTGTGCGGTGAATGCACTCTTCAGCCGACCCGCGGCGATCTAGAGAAATTTTTCGCGACCCATCAAAGCTATGAGGTCGATTTCGCGGACGTGAAAGGTCAGGCGCACGTGAAGCGGGCGATGGAAGTGGCCGTTGCTGGCGGACACAACATTCTCATGGTCGGGCCGCCGGGCTCGGGCAAATCGATGTTGTCAAAACGCATTGCTACCGTCATCCCACCGATGTCGCTGGAGGAAGCGATCGAGACGACCAAGATTCACAGCATCGCGGGATTGCTCACGCCGGAACAATCATTCGTGCCGACGCGCCCGTTCCGTTCGCCCCATCATACTATTAGTGACATCGGTTTACTCGGCGGCGGGGCTATTCCAAACCCCGGTGAAGTCAGCCTCGCGCACAACGGCGTGCTTTTTCTCGATGAGCTCCCGGAATTTCATCGTTCCACGTTGGAAGTGATGCGTCAGCCACTGGAGGATGGACGCGTCACTGTTTCGCGAGCGGCCGGCAGCGTCACTTTCCCGAGCGAATTCATGTTGGTCGCGGCGATGAATCCGTGTCCGTGTGGTTACTTCGGCGATTTGAAACGTGAGTGCCGCTGCGGTCCGAATCAGGTACAACGTTATCGGCAGCGTATTTCCGGACCGTTGCTCGATCGGATCGATCTCCACATCGAAGTGCCCTCGATTGAGTATCGTGATATGGCGAGCGAACGGTCAGAGGAACCTTCCAGCGCAATTCGCGAACGAGTTTCCGCAGCGCGGAAGAGGCAGCAAGCGCGTTTCGCTAACGATTCCAAGACAAACTGCAATGCGCGCATGGGAACGAAGCATCTGAAACAATGGTGCAAATTGGATTCTGATTCGCAAGAATTGATCCGGGTGGCCATGACGGAATTAAACCTCAGCGCCCGGGCCTACGATCGCATTCTTAAGGTCGCCCGTACTATCGCCGATCTCGACTCCACCGAGGCCATCACTGCCGAACACGTGAGCGAAGCAATTCAGTACCGCAGTTTCGATCGCACACCGTGGGTCTGAATTTTCCGTGCGTGTTTAACGTTCGCCACGGGATGTTTTTGCCTCTCCCTTTGCCAAAGGGAGGATAAAGGTGAGGGATTTCTTCTTCGAGGATTAGCTCATTCCAAGAATGGGATCTCGTTTGTCGACTCCTCACCTTAGTCCTCTCCTCGCTCGAGGAGGAGAGGAGGCCGCTTCAGCGTGCCCTGGTGCCTAACGAGCGCCAAACGCGTACAATTTTGCTGCGCCTCGGTAGGAGGCGTTTGCAAAGGAAGGGGGTGCTGGAATTGTGAAGGATGGTAACGGCAGCGGCCAGGGCGAAATATGCGAAACCGATCTGTTATTCCCCGTTCTTAAAATATATCTTCATCCATATTCCCAAGTGTGCCGGAAGCAGTATTCACCGTGCCTTAGGTGTTTTGCACGCGCAGCGTTCGTTGCAGGTCGGGAAACCCAAATATCACAAGCATGCCAAAGCGGTGAAGGTGCGTGAGGTCCTCGGGCCTGCCTGGAATGAATGCTTTAAGTTCACTGTCATTCGCAATCCCTGGGACCTGATGGTTTCCTCCTATCATTGGTGGTTGACCTATGCAGAAATATTTCCGGCTTTGCATGAAGACATCGCTCGGGTTCGAGAAATGGGCACTTTTTCTGTCTTCATTCGCTCAGACTTCGGTCGTTTCATGCTCAACGAACACCGCGGAGGCGATCTGACGGAATGGATTTCGGATGGCGACGAGATCATCGTTGATTTTGTGGGTCGTTACGAAAATCTGAACGAGGATTGGAACAAGGTATGTCGAGCGCTCCAGGTCCCGGCTCTCCCGTTGGGGCGAGAAAACCAGGTTGTCCGTCAGGATTACCAAGTTTTTTATGATGACGAGTCGAGGGAGCTTGTCGCGAATCGCTTTGCCCGCACGATTGAGCTATTTGGCTATCGTTTCGATGGCTAGGAGTGGAGTCCGAAAAAAGGATCCGGTTTCGAATAGTAGCCTCCCAAATTACAGCCTGGTGCTCCGAAAAGGAATACTTTCCAGATAATGCTTCCTCCGCGGGTCAGTTTCATTATCACATCTTATAACCAGCAGGAGTATCTAAGGGAAGCTATCGAAAGCGCCATTGATCAAACGGTGGCTGCTTTCGAAATTATTGTCGCGGATGATCATTCGACGAAAGACAGTTCAATCGAAACCATTCGTGAATATGCGGCGCGATATCCCGAATTGGTGCGCGGTCTTTTTCAGGAAAAAAATGTCGGTATTCCGAAAAACAGAAATAGCGCGTTGCGGATGGTCAAAGGGGATTATATCGCAATTTTGGATGGCGACGACCGTCTACTGCCGAGATTCATCGAGCGGCATGGCGCTGCTCTGTTCGCGAATCCGCAAGCGCACGTCAGTTACAGCAATCGCTACGATATTAATCAACGTGGGGAGCGGCGTTCACACGATCGCGACCCGCAACCCTCAGGCGATGTCCTCGCTTACATTGCGCGTGGTCGCAAAGGTATTCTGCGCTCAATGGTAGCGAAGTACGACTTGGTGAAAGCAGCGGGCTTTCTCGATGAGAACCACTATCACTACGACGGTTTTATCCTGACTTTGCGTCTGGCGAAATTGACGCCGTTTGTTTATCTGCCCGATCCGCTGATGGAAAAACGTGACCACGCCGGAGGAACTTCCAAAGGAATTTCCTTTTCGGAAAAGGAGCGGTGTTTTCGGGACGTGCTCGCGGAGATCATGCGTGTCACCGACGAGCTGCCAAAAAAAGACAAACGCGCCATTCGGAGAAACTGGCTGGAGCAAATTTCGCAGATGTCTGTTAAAGCGAAGATGGAAGACGGCGATTGGTCGGGAGCATGGATGGAGATAGCGCGTCGGGTAGCGAGCGATCCGCGTAGTATAAAGGCGAGTTGGAGAATGGTGCGCGATATACTATTTCGGGCGGGACGTACGAGTTGAGAAAAGCCTCGCGAGTTAGACGGAAGTCTTAGGGTTCAATGTCGACCCGATCTCGACTATTGGCGGCGCTGGTCGCTCCCTACCTAATCCTCGTTCCGACCCCAGCCGCGGCGCGGTAACATACACGACCGCGCCAAGGGGAGGCGTCGCGCCGCGACTACAGGGATTCATTCCATCTTAATTGTTGTCCACTGGGACTGCCAAATACGCAATTAGCGCGCCCGTAGTTGAATCGACAGCTCTACCTGTAATCTCTCCCTTGTTATTTATGTCTTTCGCGCTTGCAAGAAAGGCAGAAGAGTCGCCCTTGAGATCGTTGAGGTCTGTGGGGTAGACACCGTGATCCCAAATAACGGCACGACAATCATTCTGGTCCGCGTCGCATGAGACACCGACGACCTGGCCGGCTTCGTTAATACCGTAGGCCTCACTGTCTACATGTTGCGGGACACGTCCCCGCAACGGTTTGAGAGCTTTGATACCGTTGTCCTTTGTCCAGATAAAAGCGTGTAATATATCGCCTTCAACAAAGGCGGGGTCGCCGGCAAACCCGACGACATCGCCGTGTTGATTGATTGCCGTCGGCGTGTTCCACCATCGGCTCCAAGGTTGCCGATGTCAGTCACTCCGCCGTTTTCCCAAAGCACGGCATGCTTGGCGGTATGTCTTCCAACGGCCTGGTCGCAGATGCCCGAAATGCCCACGATTTGACCATTGTCATTGATCGCTGTGGCGGCTCCTGAGGTGTCGCCGGGGATGAGAGGGAGTTCGTGAATTTGATCTGTCGGTCCCAGAGTCCACACGGCTGGGCGAAACTGGAGGACTTGGTGGCAGCAACACGTAGGGTCATGAACGCCATTCTCCGCCCAGCCGACCACCTGACCCAAGTTGTTGGCTCCTGTGGCAAAACCATTATTTCCTCCAGGAAAATTGGGCAGTCCCCTCATCTGGCCCTGTTCCCAAACGAACCCGAGGTTGATATAGCCGATATTGTGGGGCCCACCGTAGAAAGCGAAGCTACTCCACCACTCCCCCAACGGCTCCGGCGTGAGAGTTTGGGAAATACCCACGATGATTCCCGCGGTATTTTTCACGTTCCACGTTACACTGCTGTTTGGTCCGCCGAGTGTGTGTAGGTCGGTTATCGAACCGTTTCGCCACAGCGTAGCGTGCCGGCTCTGGTTATCCGGCAGTCTGGAATAGCCTGCCACCCAGCTCTGGTCATTAATGCTGTTTCCCCCGCTACTTGTTCCGCCGAGTGAAGCGAGGTTGGATACGTAGTATTGCGTCTTTTGCTTCGCCTTTGCCTGTGTCTGTGCCGCGGCGTTCTGGGCAAGGACCAGCGCTGCGCCGCCGAGTGCGAATAGGATGATTAGCAAGAGAATCCATCCTCTGTAACCATCGTTTACGGCATAATGAGCCGAATACGGCCCACGGTCTCTGCCCGCACGCATCGCCACGGAGGGAGAATGGGAGTTAAGGATTTGTTTTTGTGTTGTCATAAATATTTACTCAGTTAATGAATTGTTTACTGAGTATCTTTTTAGTAGCTGGTTCTGGATTCAGAAGGAGCCACTTCGCGCATTCGACCTAGACCACTTCTGCCGCCGCAGGCGGCAGGACGTTAAAAAGTTAAAAAGTTAAAAAGTTAAAAAGTTAAAAAGTTAAAAAGTTAAAAAGTTAAAAAGTTAAAAAGTTAAAAAGTTAAAACGTTGAATCGTTAAAGCGTTGAAGAGTTGAACAGTTGAAGCGATGAAGCGGCTCTCTCAATTCATCCCTACCTTTTTCGTTTCCAAACTCTGTTTGGAAACGCCTACTTCAATTTTGAATTAAGGGCGGTGGCGAACTTAATCAGGCCTTCGCGAATTTGTGCGCGAGACCAGGCTGCGAACCCGAAGGTAAGCGCGGGATCCAGTTCCGCTTTCATGAAGCATGAGGATAGCGGCGACGGCCTGATACCGATTTCTGCGCAAACCCGTGTGATAGACGGTAGATCTGTTTTCCGCCGTAACCAGGCAACGAAATGTAAGCCAGCTTCCGGAACTTCCAGGATAAAGTAATCGTTTAACAATTTATTGAATTGTTCGATGAAGAAGTCTCTTCGATCGGAATAGAGTTTCCGCATTCGCTTGATGTGGCTCAGGAAATATCCCTCGGTCAGGAATCGGGCCAGCGTCGCTTGATCTATCGCCGGCGAATGCTGATCCGTGACCGCCCGGATCTTGATCATCGGCTCTACTAACTGCTCTGGCGCCAAAATATAACCCAGGCGCAAGGATGGATAAAGGATCTTGCTCATGGTTCCGGCGTAGATCACGCGACCGGAGTTATCGAGTCCTTGCAAACATGGGAGCGGGGGACCGGTAAAACGAAACTCCGAGTTGTGGTCGTCCTCAAAAATGTAGGCGTCGCGCTCACGCGCGAAATCGATCAGCGCGGTCCGGCGTGCCAAACTCATGGTCATGCCGAGCGGAAATTGATGGGAAGGCGTCACGTAAATAATTTTGGGCGCTGCCTGTTTCGACGGCCGCGCGATGATGATGCCTTCCCGATCTACTGGTCGCGGAACTACCGTCGCGCCGGCAAAACCAAAAGCGCGCCGGGCCTGATAGAATCCCGGATCTTCGATCCACGCGACCTCTCCCCGATTTACCAGCGCCATGGCGCTGATCATCATCGCCTGCTGCGTTCCAGCAGTGATAATGATCTGGTCCGGGTGACAGCGCGCGCCTCTGTAATCACACAAATAAGCTGCGATCGCTTTCCGCAGGTCGGGGTCGCCGCGGCTCGATGCGTATTGGAGCAAATGAGCGCCCTTATTCGCGAGGACTTGTCCTCGGAGGCGCTCCCAAATTTCTATGGGAAATTCGTCGAGCGCGGCCAGGGCGGGAACGAAGGAGACTCCAGGCGGTCCGGCGATCCCAAAATCAAACTGTTTTCCAGCGCGTTTATCCGGGATGTTTCTTGCCCGGTTGGAAAGGCGGGGCGGACGTTCGATCAGCAGTTGCGTCTTGGGCTGCCGCGGGCTCAGGAAAGTTTCGGGCAGAGAATCGGCGACGAATGTGCCTGATCCGCTTTTGGTTCGAAGATAACCTTCCGCATGAAGCTTCTCGAAGGCGAGATTGACGGTGAGTCTCGAGATTCCCAGATCAGTGGCGAGCGCGCGAGAAGAGGGAAGACGCGAGGAGTTATTGCTAAAACTGCCCGAGACTAATTCATCGCGAATTTGCCGATAAAGTTGCTGATGCAACGGTTCAGCCGACTTCCGGACCAGCCGAATCATTTCGAAGGCAATGATTGAGCGTCGCCGCCGTTTTTTAGTGCGTGCTTTATTTACCACCGGTTTCAAGGTTTGTTAGTCGACGTTCGAGTGATCTCTTTTTGCCTGACAGCGGAGTGCAACTCCGCTGGGCGCACAGACTGGAAAGTCTGTGTTCCGCGCTCCATTTGTAGAAAAGAGAGTATTCGATCAACAACTTTATAAAGTGGTCTGGTCCTCCAGGCGAAAGTGGACTGTTGACACTTTAGCACACCGCGAGAGGTTTTTTGTGCAATGCAGGATCAAATTCCATGCACGGATTATCGGGAGACAAAAGGTCTAATCTATTTTGCCCGAATGCTGGATAAAATCAGACTCAATGCTGCCGGCAAATTGGCGCCCGGATATTTTTGTGGAGTGGAAGATCCGACTTTCTTCGATGCGCGCTGCACCAGACTCTTGGGGGTGAATTACGATGAGCTAGCCACGCGAACACTGGAGGGCGGGTCGGACGAGGAAGTTCTGGAGTGGTGTTTTGCCAACGGCAGAAGGCCGGGCGAGGAAGAAATTGCCATCTGGAATGCCTTCCTCGCCAAGCGCGGATGGCGGGATGAAGGCAGCGCCGACTTAATGGAGGCGAAGAAGCGGGCGGGCTGGGAGAACCGCGATGATATCCAAACCTGGGTGGACCTGCATGACGCCGACGAAGGACGGAAGCTTAGGGCGAGGGTTGATGTTTGAAGTTTGATGTTTGATGGAAAAGAAGATTGACGCCTGGCGGTCTATTTCTCCCCGATTGAAGAATGTTACGCGCGCTTCGGCGCTTACAATTTGGATACTCATAATGATGCATCCGACTACCCAGGCGCGATCCGCGGCTGATGACGAGAAGGCGGTAGAGGCGCTCGATATCGAATATCAGGCTGCGGTGAAGCAGAACGATGTCGCGACGATGGATCGCATTTTGGCAGATGACTTTGTTTTGGTAACAGGTCTGGGAAAAACCTACACGAAAGCGGATCTGCTGGAGGAAGCGCGGAGCAAGCGCGCGGTTTACGAACATCAAGAGGACAGCGCCCGGAAAGTGCGGGTCTGGGGTGATACTGCAGTTGTTACCGCGCTGTTATGGGCAAAGGGAACCGAAGGTGGCAAAGCGTTCGACTATAAGCTTTGGTTTAGCGACACCTATGTTCGGACTCCGACTGGCTGGCGCTATGCCTTTGCCCAAGCCTCGACCCGTCTGCCTGCGACGCCTTGAGTTCGGTGTTACGGTTGATGTTTGAGGTTTGATGGTCGATCGAAACCAGTAGTTCTGTTGCGCGTGGTTAGCGCATGCGCCTCGCATTTTGGTTCCAAAGCGCCAGCGGGGCTGGCGCACTCCAAAACGCTTCGCGAATTTTGAAGGCCGGTTCGAAGATGCGCCAGCTTTTGGAGTGCGGCAGTCTTCTGCCGCTTTTCTTTAGGCGCGGAGTGAGGATCGTGATGCCGAAGCGTTGAAGCGATAAAGCGGTGAAGCGGTAGCCGTGCGGGAATGGTACCGGAACACAGACTTCGCAGTCTGTGCGCCCAGCGGAGTTGCACTCCGCTGCGGAGTGAAAAAAGAAAGCGGACAACGCACAGGCCACAGGCCTGTGTTCCATTGGGCAGGTCACGCGCTAAATTGAAGGAATGAAGCGTTTGGCGGTATTGCTGCTTTTTCTAGCGGGTTCGGCTAGCGCAATTACTTCGCTCGACCCAGCCGCAGTAAGCACGGCGGCTGAATATTCGGCGCGGCATCGCGGCGTTTCCTTTCTGGCAATTCAAGGCGGGCGAACGCTATTGGAACAGAACGGGAAAACACCGCACAGAATTTACAGCGGCACGAAAGCGTTTTGGGATCTGGCGGCGCTGGCAGCGGCAGAAGATGGTTTACTCAATCTCGATGAAGGCGTCGTCGGCACACTTACGAGTTGGCGAAGTGATCCGCAAAAAGCGCAAGTGACGATCCGGCAATTACTGGATTTTGATTCCGGACTCGAGCCGCAGTTTTTCCTGCATGAAACGCAATCAGGAGACCGTGATGCTGCCGCCATGCGCGCACGGATCGTGGCGGAGCCGGGAAGGGCGTTTATTTATGGACCAGCCGCGCTTCAGGTTTTCCATCAAGTATTGAAGGAAAAATTGCACGGTGATTCGCCAACTCATTATCTGGAGCGTCGGATTTTGCATCGTCTTGGCCTTCGCTCGCAACGTTACCTTGAGGATCGCGCCGGCAACCCTCTGCTCGCTACCGGTTGGATTCTGAGTGCAAGACAATGGGCGAAACTCGGTCAGCTTGTTTTGGCGAATGGCGCGCCGGTTGTCTCACGAAATTCGCTCGCGCAATGCTGGCGCGGAACCGCGGCCAATCGTGCCTTTTCGCTCGGCTGGTGGAACAATCGCGCTGCTCCCAATGGACGCGAGTTCGATTTCGAGCAGATGCTGATTCCGAAATGGCAAAACCAGGATTGGCATGATGCCGGTATCTGCCGCGACGCGCCGGGCGATCTGGTTGCCTGCATTGGTTCGGAGGGACAACGTCTTTACGTTATTCCTTCGCTCCAACTCATCGTGGTGCGACAAGCCAACGGTGGATCATTTTCGGACGCGCACTTTTTGCGGTTGCTCCTCGGCCGGGAGCGCCGGTAGAGCTTCGCGCGTAGCCAGCATGAGGAGACCATCCTCTTTTTGCCAATGATAGCCGAAGGCAAAACCGAGCGGTGTCTCGTTCTGGCCGACGAGCGCGGCGAGATCAGGCTGATAATATTTTTGGAACTCGTCTTTGTGCGGAATGTAACGGCCGTAGCAATTCACCTTCCAACCTTTCGGGAAGGCGCGCAGCGGAATGCCGGAATCGTCCTGAATAATGACGCGACTGTTTTGCACGAGAAAATTGCGGACGCCGGAGAATCCATCACCGTGCATGAGGAAGGAAGCGGCTTTGAGCAAGCTCAGTCCGGGCCCGCGTGCGGCGCACCACCGAAGAAACGCGCTGTTGCCACCAGATAAATCGGTTTTGAAGTAGTACAAGGTTTGCGATTGCTCACCGCCGCTGAAGGTGATCTTCACACCCTCGGCCGGGCTACTCACATGCGTCACGTCGACAATGGTGTAACCGAGGCGCGCCAGAAAGACATAAAGGATCGGCAGGGTTCCGCTGACATTTCCGCGACCCAAATCCGCGCGCATTTCTTTGGTGATGAAATATTGAAATCGCAAAATCGAATTCATGGAATTGCGCAATGAAATTAAATCGGCGTGCAGCACTTCGGGTGGAACTTGCGTGACATCGGGGACGTTCCCGATCGGTTCGAGTCCAGCGAGAACGTAATTGCTCGACAGCGGGAAAAAGATGCTGCTGTACAAAAAATCGGGCCCGCTAAACATGTAGAAGACGGTGTCGTTGCTGCGGTGATACTGGGGCGCATTCGCCTGCATCCATTGGCGAATCGGCCAGATCTGTTGTTGTTCTTTTCTCGTCCACGCCTCGTTCATCGCCTGAGCGTGCTCCTGCCATGCGGGATCATGCGTGAGCGGCTCGAGTGCGCCTGTTACGGGCATCCCCGCCAGAAAATGCGCGGTCTCATCAAGAGTGGCTGCGTTCTGGGCAAATGCGGAAGCGCTCAGTATGAACAGCGCCATGAAAACGCGACATTTCATTTCTAGTTAGACGGCGCTGGTCGCAGTTTTTGGTGAGATAAAATAAATAATTAATCCAAATGCAGCAGTTACCAGACCGAGTAACGACGGCGCGCGTGTTGATTGTTCCGCGAGCAAGTGCCAAAGCATCCAGACGCTGATGGCGAGAAAGATCAGTGGAGTGAGCGGGTATCCCCAGGTGCGATACGGCCTTTCTAATTCCGGGCGACGCCAGCGCAAAACGAAAACTCCGAGCACAGTGAGCGCGGAACAAAGGGTGAGACTAAACTGCACGTAGTTCACCACCGACTGAAACGTCGCGGTCAAAAGCATGACGTTGACGATGACAAACTGGGTCAGGATCGCGTTGGCCGGAATTCCGCGCGCGGTTCGCCGCGACAACCGCCTCAGTATGCCGAAATCTTCGCCCATCACCGCCGTTATGCGTGGACCGATCCACATCATCGCGCTGACGGTTGAAATTAATCCGAGACAAATAAATGCGGCCATTACTTTGCCACCGGTCGGACCGAAAATGTGCGTGCTGGCAATGAGCGCGACCTGTTGTTTGCCGATCATCTCGGCAGCGGGCGTCGTTCGGAGAAACACCGCATTCA
>WNGE01006965.1_pt1 | contig 12442 bp, 8 predicted proteins | sample 5400651 | NCBI WGS metagenome assembly WNGE01 (sample SAMN13153370, study PRJNA577476) | soil metagenome | isolation source: 60 cm soil or saprolite under grassland replicate 2 | place: USA:California | collected 2016-06-15 | reverse complement strand
TCCCTACAGCAGGAAATACAGCACCAGGGGCGCACAACCGCTCGCACGCACGACCGCCGACACCGCTTGTTACCTGCTCAGATCGAGCAGATCCTGATGTGTGGCGGGATCCGCGCAGAACTTCTGGATAGGCGCTTAGGCGGCGGGGACTTTGGCTAATAATCAGAGAGGTATCGTCGCTTCGATGGTGAGCTTACGAGACCTCCGGGTGTTTGCAGAGTTGCGATCGTGAGCGGGTGGCGTCAGGCTGGCTGTGGCCCGTGGTGTCCGTGCGCTCCCGGCCCACCACCGCGCCCGGCGGCCCGCGCCGCCGCCCGGTTCTGACTGCATGGATGCCCCAGCCATGCACCTGGAGCAGCACGAACGCGGCAAGCATGTCGTATGACCTGGTACGGGTGGTGCCAGAGTGGCGGAAGCCTGCTCCGACGTCTGCGCCGCTGCCCACACAACCAACAAGCTGACCGGCATTGCGCTATAGCACCCGAAACCGCAGACATATCGCCGGCTCCGCGCAGACTCAGCCGGCATTCCGGGCAAAAGGTCAGCCCGCCTGGCCGCCGGAGCGATATCGAACCACATCCCGGGACCCGCGACGCGCCGAAGACGCGCCTTACTTTAGAACGCCCACATTACTTCTTCTGCGGGACATGGTCCCGGGCGTCCAGCTGACGGGGCACGGCGGGCACTGCGGGCACGGGGGCCACGGGGGCCACGGGCCTGTCTCCGGACGGCGCCGCCGACTGGGCGGCTGCCATGGCGGCGGCGGTACGGCTGCTCTCATCCCGCAGCCAGGTCACGTAGTCGCCCCGGGCGCGGGCGCGGCTGGCCCTGAGCCGGGCGAAGACGGCCACCGACAGGAAGTACCCGACCCGCAGCAGCATGCCGGGTCGATGCCGGGTGACGGCGATCAGGTCGGATATCCGCGTCCGGTCAGCCGAGGCATCAAGATCCCGCATGAGCTCGATCTGCGCGATCCCGGTCACGCAGCGGGCTCTGCGGCGCAGCAGGTCGGCAAAGGTCATGGGCGGATGACAGATGACCCGGGCGCCGTGCACCAGCACCGTCTCGTGCGGTTCGAACATCAGCGAGGTGGCAAGATCGTCGGCCTGAAGAGGCGGCAGGCCGACCAGGCGCTGGTACCCGGCCTCGTTCACGGCGATGGCCCCCCGGCCCCACAGTCCGCGCTGGACCCCCGGCAGCAGCGTCCAGACGTCGTAGTACCAGCGCACCTGCCACGGCCGTCCGGTCATGACCTGTTCCCGCCGCGGTGCGGCGGCCAGTACCCCCGGCTGGCTTAGAGCCGCCGCCAGCGCCCGGACGTCGTCTACCCGCAACTCGACATCCGCATCGACATAAATGCGCGGGAAACCTGCGGCAGCGCGGTCTCCCGCGGCCAGCGCCTCATGCTTGCTGGCGACCGGAAGGGTCAGGACCCGGACGGCCGGCCCGAATGAGGCCGCCACCTCGGCGGTGTCATCTGTGCAGCCATTGGCAACGACTATTATGTCCATCTCGCCCGGGTTGGCGCCATTTATTAGCTGTTCAAGAAGACGCCGTATTACTCGGCCTTCATTATGTGCGGGGATTACTACCGTCGTCATGTCACAGCATTATGGGCGACGGCTGCGGCCATGGAAAGCAAATGACAATGTGCCGGCAGATATATTTCCAGGGCCATAGAGAACATAATCTGGAATATCCGGGTGTTTACCGAGATATTCCAGCAGCCTATTACGCTCTATTATGCGAAATCCGGCTGCTCGCGGCATATTAGCTATCCGACACCGAACATTGGTTTTCGCGGCTGGATGCCTGGTTGCTGCCGATACGGGGCCGCGCTGATCATCGGAGGCGGAGGCCACCGGAGGCGGAGGCCACCGGAGGCAGAGCCCTGCGGATCGGCGAGCCGGCCTGCGGACCGGCCCGGCAGTTGCAGCGGCGCGGGGGTTGGCCTCAAAGAGCAAGGCCAACCCCGGTCTTGCGCGTTCTAAGCTGTCTTCCGCAGCCAGATAGACCCGGGCTCCCCCGACGCCAGGCGTCCCGGAATCACGTCCGGCCGGGCCTGCCATAGCCATGAGCTCCACAGCAGGATCTCCCACGACGGGTTCCCGCTCAGGAATGCGAACAGGAAATACGACTCGTTCCAGTCCCGGCGCTCGCGCAGCCACGCCGCCGGATAGCCATACGGCCAGAACACGTCGTGGAGGTGCACCAGCACCCCCGGGGTGAGCAGCGGCAGCACCCGCAGGATAAGCCATGTCACATCCGACCCAGCCTTGGCGACGTGACTGGAGTCAATGAACAGGATGTCCCCGGCGGCGAGCCCGGTGAACGCGGCTACCGGGACGTCCTGCACCGGGCGGCGGATCAGCGTCACCGGGTCTCCCGGGCACAACAGCGATTCCAGCCGCTCCGGATGCGGCTCGATGCAGGTCACGTCCGTGTCCAGACCGAGGGCCGCGGCCTCGTCGAGCGCGACGGCAGTGGAGAATCCTGACCCGGCCTCGAGGATTCGCCGGGGCCGGTACCGGCCGATCACCGCCCGGTACACGGCGGCGTCGGGCGGCCCGAACATCGTGTTGCCCTCCAGCCGGTACCGGGGGCCGGGCTCCGGGGATTCCAGCACCGGCCGGGCCGCTGCTGCGAACTCCTCCTGGTTGTCTTCCCGCAGGGTGATCCCCGGCGGGGTGTCCCGCCACGACAGGGCCCGGCGGATGTCGTCCTCGCCGGTCAGGGGGGACAGGTAGCTGCCGGGACGAGCGTAGGGGGGAGGGTATGCCAGCGCCGTGGCGGCGCCCCGGAGTCTGGCTGACGCGGTCATGAGACTGAGACGCGCAACACGGCCGCGTCGATTACCGTCCGGCACCATGAGAACGCGACATGCGACTGAGGGCTGGAGCCCGCCGCCCCGATCTGTACCGGAACCGCCCTACCGAGGCCAGCTCTGCGCCGATCTGTCAAGGCCAACACCATCCATTCGTAGCTAATTGTGACTTTATAAAACATAATGTAATATATCTGGCCGGACTACCGCCTTGGGATCTCGGATCGTCATCAGCCGAGGGCTGCCAGCGATCATCATCGGGCGCCGCACGCTCTACCGCGAACTCCTCACGAGCTACGCGAGCTCCGGTCGCACCCGAATCCCCGTCGCCGGCCCGCATGTCGGTGGCCGGCGGCCAGCACACCGGTGCCGCCTGGTCATCGCAGCGCGGGTACCGCCGTCTGACGACGGAGTCGAAGATGGGCAGCGGTCCCGTCGCGTCCGGGTGGGCAAGCCACGGCGGCCTGACATGGCAGCAGGCCCCGTCGTGCGGGAATCCGGCTGAGCCTGCCGTCTCGGTCCTGGCCCCGGGCGGATTCTGGGCGTCAGCGGCCCCCGGGCGCGTGGATGGACCGGGCCCGTGTGGCGGTACGTCCGAGGCGGCTGAGTAAACTGGGCTGCTGCTTGGGACGGCCGGGACTTTCGAGGCTCCCGTGGCGGCTGTCTCACGGTGACCCTGCCGCAGCCGGATGAGCGCGGCCCTCATCCGGAAGACAAGCAGGCCGACGACGGCAAGCCCCCCCACGCCGCTGACCGCGAGCGCGGCCAGGTCGTTCGGCAACGCCCGCGCCGCGCCCGCTGCGGCGAGGCCCGCCGCAGCAGCACCGGCCAGCGGAAGCCCCAGGCGAGAGCCCAGCACGCGGCACCGGATGCCTGCCCCCCTCAGCTCGTGCAGGTACCACGGCAGGATGACGCCGCCGGCGACCGCGGCCTCGGCCACGCCCACGCCGACGATGCCGGCGAGGCGGGCGCCAGCGATGAGCGCGGGGACCAGGGCCAGGAGCCAGCCAAGCTGAACGGTGAACACGACGCGGGTCCTGGCCAGCACCACGAAGTAGTCATAGGTCAGCTGAAAGAAGATCGTCAGTGCGGCGAGCATGGACAGCCACGGCAGTACCCGGGAGGCAGGCAGCCAGCGCGCGCCGTAAGCGAACATGATCAGCGGTCTGGCCGACCCCCCGATCACCAGGCATATCGGCAGGGCCACGGCGCAGAGAAGCGCCGCCGCCGACAGGAAAGCCGTGCGCATGGCCTCATGATCATGCTGAAGGCGCGCGAACGCGGCAGGCGCGACATTGCGGACTGGCAGCGAGAACATGGTGACGGGCCAGGTGGCGAGGTTCAGCGCGAGCACGTAGAAGCCGAGGACGGTGGGGCCGAGCACGCGGCCCACCACGAGCTGGTCCACGTTGGTGACGGCGAACACCACGACCGTCGACCCGGCCAGCGGCATCCCGTACCGCAGCAGCGCGCGGGCACTGGCCCGGTCGAAGCCGAACCGTAGCGGCTCGGGCGAGAACGCTGTATACAAGACCGCGGCCGCTACCGCGCCGGTGATCCGGCCCACGGCCAGGCTCATCGCGCCCAGCCCTGACCAGGCCAGGCCGATGGATACCAGGGCCCCGATCCAGCCGTTGACCTGGTCCGCGATCATCCTGCGGTCCTGGCGGAAGCTCCGGTCCAGCAGCCCGACGGGCGTGCAGACCAGCCCGTCGAGCACGATGCTGAGGGCCAGAACGCGGACGATGCCGGCGGCCGCCGGCGATCCCATCGCCGAGGCGTACGCGGGCGCGCCGAAGAAGCAGACGGCATACATGGCGGTGCTGCCCGTCACGGCCATGGTGGTGACGGTCGGCGCGATCTCGGCCGGATCGCCCGGCCAGCGGACGATAGCCAGGCTCACCGACAGGTCGTTGAGGCTCAGCATCGCCTGCAGGGCCACCCATGCGACCGCGTAGGTGCCGAACGCGTGCGGGCCGAGCATCCTCGCCAGCACGACGCCGATCCCGACCGTGCCCAGCTTGCTCACGGCAGTACTGATGAAGGTCCAGCCAAGCGCCCGGGCTGCCGTGGCCGCCAGGGTGGTCCCGGCCGGCCCGGAGCCGTCCGCGGGCCGCAGGTGCCGTCGCCCCGCGGCACGGAAGCGGAGGCGGGACCGAGGCCTCGGGCCGCCGGTCCCGGTGCTAGCGCCGCGGCTGGTCACCTGCCCGCGGCCAGGAATGCCGCACAAGCGACGTGAATCATGAATGCGAAGTACTGAGTGAAAGCCTCTATTGCGGCATTCTTACCCGCGGCCGGTCCGGGCCGCGGGTAGCCAGCATCCATGGCCGCCGACCTAGCGCAGAACATGCCTCAGTCTCCTTCTGTTTACAGACATCTAATTCCAAGTGGCGCGATATACATCCAGCCGCGAGATTATCCGCTTTATCCGGAGCAGACGAAGCCGAAATTACGCCGACGGGAAGCGGTGCGCCGCAGGCTTGCTAATGTATACCCTGCTAGATGTCTAGGGAACTTACCCTCGGAATCGTATGTGCAGGCCAAAGACCAGATTCCGCAGAGTCTTACGTTATTCCCGACGATAACGGACACATCAGCATTGAATTCGGAAAGGAACCATTCCGTTGACTGAGCGAGCCTTTCGCGTTCTGCGGCATATAGCTGGCGGACGGGACCAGGACGCTATGGGGGCAGTTCGCGGCATGAGCGTATCCGACAGTGCGGTCGAGGCCGATAGGCGCATGCCGACCGACAGGAATACCGCCATCCCGGACATGAAGGCGTGGACGAGCGCCTACCTTCGCCAGGCGGCGCTGGCCGACTGGACGTGCGCCCTGGCGGCGGGCGCGTTGGCGGCCACGGTCCGTTTCGGGGGCCCGGCCTACCTCCCGCTTCCCTACCTGAGCCTCACGTGCGGACTGCCCGTCGCGTGGTGGATGTCGGTGCTGCTGATCGGCGGGTATGACACCCGGTTCATTGGGCTCGGCTCCGATGAGTTCCGCCGGATCCTCGGCGCGGCGGTCAACCTGACCGCAGGCGTGGCCGTTGTTTCCTACGCGGCCAAGCTCGACCTGGCCCGCGGGTACATGGCGGTCGCCCTGCCATCCGCGACCGTCATGGACCTGACGGCCAGGTACCTGCTACGCAAGCGCCTGCACTGGCGGCGCGTCCGAGGCTGGTGCGTGCGGCGAGTCGTCGCGGTGGGCCACACGACAGAAGTGGCTCGACTGGTCACCGTCCTGCGCCGGGACACATACCACGGCCTTGCGGTGGTCGCCGCTTGCCTGGTCGACGCGCGAGAGGGTGGCCGGCCTGATGGCGCGGCCGGTGCGCCCGCAGCCCGCGTACCCGCAGCCCGCGTACCCGCAGCCTGCGTACCGGCAGCCCGCGCGCCCGTGGCCGACATGCCCGTGGCCGGCGTGCCCGTGGCCGGCGTGCCCGTGGCCGGCGTGCCCGTGGCCGGCGTGCCCGTGGCCGGCGGCCTGTGCGACATCGCGGCGGTCGTGCGCCGTTTCGGCGCGGATACGGTCGCGGTGCTGGCCTGCCCCGAGATGGACGGCGGCCGCCTGCGCGAGCTGGCATGGGAACTCGAGAAGACCGGCACCGACCTGTTCGTCGCGCCAACCTTGCTCGATGTGGCCGGCCCTCGGACGACTATCCGCCCCGTGGCCGGGCTGCCGCTGCTGCACGTGGACCACCCGGAACTGGCCGGGACCAGACAAGCCGTCAAGAGCATGTTCGACAAGACCTGCGCCGCCGTGGCGCTGCTGATGCTGGCGCCCTTGTTCGCTGTCATCGCGATTTCAATCCGGCTCGCCGATCACGGCCCCGTGTTGTTCCGCCAGACCAGGATCGGCAAGAACGGCCAGGGCTTCACCGTCTACAAGTTCCGGACCATGGTGCCAGACGCCGAACAGCGCAAATCCGACCTTGCCGCCTTCAACGAGGCGACCGGGGCCCTGTTCAAGATCCGCAGGGATCCACGGGTTACCCGCCTGGGTGCTTGTCTGCGCCGCTGGTCACTTGATGAGCTGCCGCAGCTCATCAACGTGCTGATCGGCGATATGTCCCTGGTAGGACCCAGGCCGGCCCTGCCGGCTGAGGTGGCCGACTACAGCGGCCACATGCGGCGCAGGCTCGTGGTCAAGCCGGGCATGACCGGCCTGTGGCAAGTCAGCGGCCGGTCAGACGTGTCGTGGGAGGAAGCAGAACGGCTCGACGTGCACTATGTGGAGAACTGGTCGCTCGCCCTGGACCTGCAGGTTCTCTGGAAGACGGGATCTGCGGTCATCCGAGGCTCCGGTGCCTACTAGCCGGCGAGCGCGCGGTAAGCGCCCGCATGTCCTGATCCTGGTCCAGAATCTTCCCGTGCCGTTCGACCGGCGGGTCTGGCAGGAGGCCCTGGCCCTCGTCGCCGCCGGATATCGGGTGCATGTCGTCTGCCCGCGGACCAGGGAGCATCCCCTCCGCCGCGAGACGATCAGCGGCGTGCGCATCTACCGCTACCGGCCCGGGCCCGAGGCGCGGCAACTGACGGGCTACCTGGTCGAGTACGCGGTTGCCATCGGGGCTCAGCTCCGCCTCGCACTCACGATCCGCGCCAGGTACCGCATCGGCATCGTGCAGATCTGCAACCCGCCCGACCTGCTCTTCCTGGCTGCCCTGCCGCTAGTCGCGCTCGGGTCGCGCCTGATCTATGACCACCATGACGCATGCCCGGAGCTGATGATCGCGAAGGGCCACCGGGAGGACGGCCGGGCCTTCCGGCTGGCCAGGCTGCTCGAGCGCCTCACCTACCGCTGTGCGGACGTGTCGATCGAGACCAACGAGAGCTATCGCGATATCGCTCTCGGACGCGGCGGGATGTCGCGCGAGGACGTGTTCGTGGTGCGATCCGCGCCGGAGATCACCAGGTTCACCGGCGCGCGGCCGGACGAGAAGTGGCGCCGCGGCCGGAGATACCTGGTCGGCTACGTGGGCGTGATGGGCCGCCAGGACGGCCTGGATTACCTGATCGAGGCCGCCCGGATGATCATAGCGGAGCTGCTGCGCCCGGATATCCAGTTCGTGCTCGTGGGCTCGGGTCCCGAACTGCCGCGGCTGCGTGAGCGGGTCAGGTCCCTGGGCCTGGACGATCAGGTAGTCCTCACCGGGCGGCTGTCAGATTCCGATCTCGGCACCGTGCTCGCGACCGCGGATGTCTGCGTCAACCCGGACGAGGCCAACCGGATGAACGATATCTCCACGATGAACAAGATCATGGAATACATGGCACTCGCCAAGCCGATAGTCCAGTTCGACCTGCACGAGGGGCGCGTGTCCGCCGGCGACGCGAGCCTGTACGCGACGCGCAACGACGCGGTCTCGCTCGGCAAGTGCATTGTCGAACTCATCGACGATCCCGAGGAGCGGACCCGGATGGGGCAGCTCGGCGCCCGGCGGCTGCGGAGCTTGCTGAGCTGGGAGTCGCAGGTGCCGAGGCTGCTCGCCGCCTACGAGCGGGCCGCGGCCAAGCGCCGGTCTCACCGTTTACGGGCTATCTAGACGTCGGCTGGGCCGGTTCGGTCGTCCTAGGCTCGGGGACGTGGCGCGGAAGGCTGGGCACCAGGCGGGACCCGATCCGGACGAGCGTCTCCGCCTGGTAGGCCGGCATCGGCATCGCCAGCAGGTAACCCTGCCCGAACTGGCAGCCCATCGCGATCAGCAGGTCCCGCTGGACCTCGCTCTCGATCCCCTCGGCGACGACCTCAAGCCGGAGCGTCCGCGCGATCTGCACGATGCCCTCGGCCAGCGCCAGGCGCTGCTCGGAGACGGCGATCCCGTCCACGAACGACTTATCCAGCTTCACCACGTCGATCGGCAGCTCCCGCAGGTAGCTGAGAGAGGAGTACCCGGTGCCGAAGTCGTCGATCGCCAGCCTCACGCCGATGGCCTTCAGCTCGGTCAGGTCGGACACCATTCGCTCGTCCCGCCGCAGCAGCACGCTCTCGGTCAGCTCGAGCATGAGCCCACCTGGCTCGAGACCCGACGAGTCGAGGACCCGGCGCACGCCGTCGACGAAACCGGGCGCGCTGAACTGCCGGGCCGAAACGTTCACGCTGACGTACAGACCACGAGGGACCCCGCCACCATCGGGGGCCCGGCCCTGGCGTGAGTCGCCGCGCGAATCCCGGCGCCATCGCGCGGTGTCGGCGGCCGCCCGGGCCAGTACCCAGGAGCCGAGCGGCACGATCTGGCCGGTCTCCTCGGCCAGGGCGATGAACTGGCCAGGATGCATCATCCCCCACTGCGGATGCGGCCACCGGACCAGGGCCTCGAACCCGGCCGGCTCACCGGTGGTGAGGGCGACGATCGGCTGGTAGGCCAGCGTGAACGCGGAGCGGGCCACCGCTTTCTCCAGCGCGGCCTGCAGCTCCTGGCGCCTGACCAGCCCGGCGCTCAGCACCGGCTGGTAACGGCGCCACTGCCGCTTGCCCGCCGCCTTGGCCGCGTACAGGGCCAGGTCGGCGTGCGGCAGCAGCTCGTCGGTGTCGGTGCCGTCCTCGGTCGTGGCGACCCCGACGGTGACCGTGGTAAGCACGGTCCCGGAGGCGAGTACGAGCGGCTCGGCGAACGCCCGGACGACACGCTCGGCGACCGCCTCGACCGTCGCGGAGTCGGGGGCATTGGTGATGAGCAGCGCGAACTCGTCACCGCCGAGCCGCGCGGCGGTGTCGCAGTCGCGAATCAGGCCAAGCAACCGCACCGCGGTGGCCACCAGCAGCTCGTCGCCGACGCCGTGGCCCATCGTGTCGTTCACGACCTTGAAGTCGTCCAGGTCCACGAACAGCACGCCGGCGGTCGCGCCGTCCGGCCGGGCCACGCCGACCTGCTGCGAGATCCGGTCCTGGAAGAGCAGCCGGTTGGGCAGCCCGGTCAGCGCGTCGTGAAAGGCCTGGTACTTCAGCTGCTCCTCGAGCTGGCGCTGCTCGGTCACATCCCGCAGGGTCAGCACCAGGCCGGCCACGGTGGGATCGGCGCGCAGATCGCTAGACCTGACCTGCACCTGCACGCTCACCCCATCGCGGCGGGTGATCCGCCGGTCCGCGCAGCGCGAACTGAAGCCGCCGGCGGCCGACGCCTGGCTGAGGACGCCGGCCAGCTCATCACGGTGCCCGTCCGTGACCAGGTCCCGCAGGTACACCCCCTCCACCACGGCGATGTCACCGAAGATGCTGGTCGCCGACGGCGACGCGTACCTGACCTTCCCGTCGTCGTCCACGATCACGATGACGTCCGAGGTGTTCTGGACCAGGGTACGGAAGTACGCCTCGTTGCCCTGGCGGTTCACTTCCTCGCGGAGCATGATCCGCTCCACCGCGAGGGCCACCTGATGCGCGAGGATCTCCAGCGTAGCGGCGAGGTCGGCGAGGATACGCTGCTCGCCGAATATCGCGAGCACGCCGATGAGCGGATCGCCTGACGGCCGGTCGCTGAGCGTGAGCGGGCACAGCAGCATCCAGTCGTACCCGGGAACGATCGCCGCGGCATGCGGGGGCAGGCTGGTCACTGGCGCGAGGATCGGCGCGGGGCCGGTCAGCAGGGGCAGCCAGGTGTCGGCCAGGTCCGTGAGCCGGCTTACCGGCGCCGGATCGGCGGAGGCTGTGGCCACCGCTCGGACCGCGCCGTCGGTCCGCACCGCGAGCAGTACGTCGCCGCGCGGGCTCCGGCCGGACAGGGTGTCGGTCGCTGACCTGACGGCCGCCCCGACTTGCTCCACGGTGACCGCCGACACCAGGGACGCTCCGGCCTGCCGCACCGTCCGCTCCCGGCCGAGCGCCCGGCCGGGCGAGGCGGCCACATCCGACAGCCGGGACAGCACGAGCAGGCAGAGGAGCGCGGAGAACACCGCGATCACGATCAGATCCCCGCCCTGGAACCGGAACGACTCGATGCACAGCACGACCGGGGCGATCAGCGAGGCGAGCATGAGCACGGTCAGCCTCACCCGCGAGACCTGAGCCCGCTGCCGGGGCACCGGCCTGGTGAGTTCGGTCATCGTGGGGTGCAGCGCCGCGGCGCCCCACCCGCCGTAGAACACGGCCCAGCCGAGATCGACCACGGTGCCGTTGTGAAACATCCCGTGCACCTGGATCAGGCCGTAGGCGACGTCCGAGGTCAGTACCCCGAGGACGCCCAGGGTCAGGAACTCCACGGTCCTGGTCCGCCCCGCCCCCGGCGCGAGCAGCCGGGCCAGCAGGGCCAGCACGAGCAAGTCGCCGAGCGGGTAGGCGATGGCGACACTTTTCTGCAGCCAGGAAAGCTGCAGACTATGCGCGTAGGGCAGGATCAGGTAGATCCATGACAGCAGGGCCAGTCCTGCGGTCAGGGTCATCGCGTCTATGAGGCTGCGCCGATCCCGGTCGGGGGTGCGGCACCTGATGAAGATCAGCAGCCCGCAGGCACACAGCGGATAGGTCAGCAGCCCGCAGGCACACAGCGGATAGGTCAGCAGGTACGGCACGTCCGCGAAGGACGGGAACGAGAGGTGGATCCCGGTGACCTGGGCCACCAGGACGCTGACCTGAGCGGCGGTGAGGCTGGTCAGCGCGGCCGCGAGCAGCAGCCACGGCAGCGCGCGGGACGGGCGGTTGATCGTCACGCCCGCAACGATGCCGCTCACCCCGCTCAGGCCGATCAGGCCCCACGTCTCGGCGCGCAGGCCGGGCTGGGCGTAATACAGCGCGACCAGGACCGCCCACCAAATGACGTAGCCGCCGAGCGCATATCGCCGCAATTCCACGGCCACCCCCTATGCTCAGCTGCTCTGAGCACTGGTTCCAGAAAGCACTGTAGTACTTCCCGCGCACGTCACCGTATGCGCGCTCCCCTTGGCGGGCCGCCTGGTGGACAGTTTGACATGAATTGAACACTAAATGGCTTTCTGGGCAGATTCCGAACGAGCATCGGGTTCCCATCCAAGCCTGCTCTCGGCAGCAGGTGGTCATCGCCCCTTCACGGCGCCAGCCAGGCCAGGACACCGACCGGGCTGCCTTCGCGTAACCGTGAACCCGCCATCCGCGCTCGATAATGATGCGTATCGATTCTGGTGCCCTCTGCTGCGGATAAGGGATCTTCGCCGCGACGCAGAACGCCAGCACGCGCGTCCGGCTTTATCGGATGGGACTCTCCGGAACCCCGGACGTGCAGGTCGCGAACTTCGGGCGACGGATCACTGGCTGGCCGGACGGGTGACCCGGCTATTCCCTCTCCACGGTTGAGATAACCGACCCCGGCGCGATCGCGGGGAGCGTCGAAATCGCTACCCGATCAGGAATCGACGTCTGATCTACATCAGTAGCCACACGTGTCTCTAGGTGCCCACGCGAACGTACTCAGCCGACGATGCGGGCACTGGCGCCCCCGGGGCGTGAGCCGGGTGTGAGCCGGGGTGTGATCAACTCGAGCCACTGTCCGTTCGTTGCAACGGCTGAATATCATGTCACCCGCCAGCGAGATGGGACCAGCGGCTCGCCATGACCTAGGGACCACCTGGCCGGGTTACGTGAGCATCATGGTGCCGCTGGGGCCGGGTCGTCAACCGGGGGCGGGTCGGGGCGCTGGCGGCGGCGGTAGGAG
>WNGE01006963.1_pt1 | contig 12443 bp, 7 predicted proteins | sample 5400651 | NCBI WGS metagenome assembly WNGE01 (sample SAMN13153370, study PRJNA577476) | soil metagenome | isolation source: 60 cm soil or saprolite under grassland replicate 2 | place: USA:California | collected 2016-06-15 | reverse complement strand
GTGATCAGCATCTTCACCCGGACCTACAACGTCCAGACCGCCGGCGACATCGACTACACCCAGGACATCTACGCGATGGACCGGGTGAGCGGATACGCCGTCCATTGTTGCGGCGAGCGGCCCCGCCACGTCGGGCTCACGTTGAAGTTCCCCTTCGGGACCGAGAAGACGAAGACGTACCAGTTCTACGACAGCACCGCCCACCTGGCCTTCCCGGCTCGATACGTCGACACCGAGACCGTGGCCGGCCTCAAGAGCTACAAGTTCGTTAGCGAGGTCCCGCCCACCCTGATCGAGACCATGAGCTTCCCGGGCTATTTGCTTCAGCACCCCGATGAGCCGAACGTCACCGCCCTGCGCTATTACCAGGCCACGACCACCCTGTGGGTCGAGCCCTTCACCGGCGCCATCCTCAAGGCGGGGCAGAAGTCGAAGCAGTGGGTCACCGACACGGCCGGCAGCGGGCAGGTGACGCTGGCCGACACGGACTTCCTGAACACCCCCGCCACGGTGGAGGACACGGCCCGCCAGATCCGGACGAAGTTCACCCAGCTGAAGGCGGTTCGGGACTGGCTCCCGATCGGGGGTCCGATCGTGGGCGTCCTGCTGGTCGTGGTCTCGCTCCTGGTGCTGCTGCGTCCGCGAAGGCCGGCGAGGACCACCGTGGCCGGACCGGGCAGCGTCCCGGCGCAGACCCCGGCCTAGGTTCGCAGCCCGGAATATTGCCATTCCAGCAGGGCGGCTTCAGACTGTGGCGTTGCGGCTGGCCGTGACCATCGGCGCCGGGGGGGCCCAGGCGGATGTTTCTTCGTTCCACGATTCGAGGGAAGGATGCGCCCTCGCGGTCGGGGGATGCCGCGCCGCCGTGGGAGCTGGAGGAGCTGGACACGCTGCGACGGGCGCTCCTGGTCGCGACGTCGCGTGGTGTGATCGAGGCCTACCGCCTGGGCAGGGGGAACCGGGTTCGATTCGGCCGGAACGTCATCGCCAATCACCGCCTGGTCATCAGGGGCCCAGGACGCGTGCTGGTGGGAGACCGGGTGAACCTCTACGCGTTCGGGGGGCGGACCAGGCTGGTGGCCCGGACGCCCGGCGCGGTGATCCGGATCGGGGAGAACTCCCGCCTGAACGGGCCGCACCTCCAGGCCGACACGCTGATCGAGATCGGACCGCGCTGCATCCTGGGCCAGTGCCACATCCTGGACACCGATATGCACAGCTTGGCGCTGGACCGTCGCACGAACCCCCTGGCCGAGGTTCGCACCGCCCCCGTGGTGCTCGAGGAGAACGTGTGGGTGGCGCGAGGGGCGGCGATCCTGCCGGGCGTGCGGATCGGGCGGGACTCGGTGATCGGCTACGGCTCGGTGGTCGCCGCCGACGTCCCGCCCGGCGTGGTGGCGGCGGGCAACCCCGCCAGGGTGATCCGGGAGCTGGACTAGCCCCGGCATGATGCGTTCGCCGGGCGACTACGCGAGGTGTCCATGACCAAGGCCCCGACCGCCGAGAGCGAGCGGCTGGAGGAACAGCAGGAGGAAGCGCCGGTCCGGGTCGTCCGGATCTCGGTTCGCTCCTTGAGCTCGTTCCTGCCGATCGCGTTCGTCGCCCTCGTGGTGGCCTGGCGGGCGTGGGCCGCGTTGCAGTGGACCTTCCAGGGAGACGACTGGGCGTACGCCTCCGCCGCCGCCAGGATCCCCTTCCTGCGCTTCGTCACCATGCAGTACAACGGCCACCTCCAGGTCGGGCAGTTCGCCCTGGTGTGGGCGGTGACGAAGATCGCTCCGCTCAACTACGGAGTTGCCGTGGCCCCCGTCCTGATCGCGACGTTCCTGGGCGGGGTGCTGATGTGGCGGCTGCTCCGAGCGCTCTTCGGCGATCGGCCCGCCAACTTCATCCCCCTTGCGGTGTTCATGCTGTGTCCGCTGTCGGTCCCACCGGCGTTGTGGTGGGCCGCCAGCCTCCAGACGATCCTGCTGCAGGTCTTCATCGTCGCGACGCTGTTCGTCGTGCTTCGCTACGTCCGGGCCCCTTCAACCTGGCGGCTGGTCACCGCGGGCCTGGTGTACGCGGGGGCCTTGCTCTTCTGGGAGAAGGCGCTGCTGATCCTGCCACTGGTGGTGTTGTTCGTCGCACTCTTCCTGGGCGAGGGGACCGGGCGAGCGCGACTGCGGAGCGTCTCGGTGAGGCGGTGGCACCTATGGGCGGTGCTCGCGGGGATCTCGGCTCCCTACACCGCCTGGTACGTGAGCACCGCGAGGTGGCAATTGACGGACCGCGCCACGTTCTCCGAGCTGGTGCAACTCTCCAAGACCGCGGTGGGATCCACGGTCATCCCCACCTTTCTCGGCGGGCCCTGGGCGGCATCCCGAGGCGTCTTATACCAGCTCGCTTCCTTCCCCCGGCTCCTCACGTGGGCAGTCGCCGCCGCGGTCGTCGGGGTGTCGCTCCTGTTTCGCCGCCCAGCCTGGCGGGCGTGGGTACTGCTTGGCGTCTACGTGGGATTGGACATCGCGCTTGTGGCCTCCGGCCGGCTGGGCCTGATCGGTCCCGTGATCGGACTGGGCGCCCGTTACTTCGCCGATTCCGTGCCGGTGTTCGCGCTGGCTCTCGCCCTGGCGTTCATGGCGCCTATCGAGCGGCGGAACGATCCGGCCTGGGGCGGGCGAGTGCTCGTTCTCGATCTGGGGCCGCAGGGCCGGATCAAGTCGCTCGACCTCACGAGCTTTGGTCGAAGCGCGGCCCGGTGGGGCGGTTCCTTGATGCGGCGGTGGCTCGTCATCGCCGTGGTCCTCGCCTACGCAGTGTCCGCCATGATCACGAGCTCCCGGATGGCAGGAGTTGCGGGGACGTTCTCGGCGAGGCAGTGGTTCGCCACGGTGAGGTCGAATCTGGCCCTGCACCAGGATGCGTCCATCGTCGACGGCTACCTGCCCAGGGTGATCCCGCCGGCCCTGTTCCCGGACGCAGCGAAGGAATCGCGGGCGCTCGCGCCGATCGCCCCCCACGTTCGATGGAACGCTCCGGCCGAGAGCATGCTGATCTTCGACCAGGACGGACGGCTCCGACCGGCCGAGGTCGGGCGGCTCGCCTCCGCCGAACCCGGCCCCGTCTTCGGCTGCGGCTATCTCGTCAACGGCGAGCCAGTCACCGCGCCCCTCAAACACCAGCTGTTCTCGTGGACCTGGGGGGTGAAGCTCTCCTACTTATCGAACCGCCCGGCCCCAGGCTTCGTCACGGTGGACGGCGACCGCCAGCTGGTGAGCTTCCTTCCCGGACGCCATACCCTTACCCTCGTGCATGCAGGGACCGCCACCGCGGTCACGATCGAGGCCGGGGGGAGCCGCGTCTGTGTTGGGGATGTCGTGGTGGGGGATCTGAAACCCCTCGCCGCCGGCCCGGCATAGCCGCCGACATGTAGCATCGGCGACCGGTAAAGGGATTGGGGGACGGGTGGCCGAGGCCGTTGCCACGGTCGAGAAGGAGGAACGCCCCAACGTTGGCGCCCGCGTCGTGCGCATCCGGGTGCGATCGCTCGACTCGCTTCTCGCGTACGGGCTGATCGTTGCGGTCGTCCTCTGGCGGACCTCGGCCGTCCTGCGCTCGACGTTTCTCCAGGACGACTGGGTGTGGGTCTCTCGCGCTTCGCTGACCCCATTCCTGCGCTATGTGACCGGCCAATACAACGGCCATCTCCAGCCGGGCCAGTTCGCATGGGTGTGGCTGGTGACGAAGCTCGCTCCGCTCAACTACGGGCTCGCCGTGACCCCTGTCCTGCTCACCACGTTCGTCGGTGGCGTGCTCATGTGGAAGTTCCTCCGAGCCCTGTTCGGGGACCGTCCCGCCAACCTGGTGCCCCTTGCGGTGTTCATGCTCTGTCCTCTGTCGGTGCCGCCCGCCATGTGGTGGGCGACGGGCTTGGGGATCATCCCGCTCCAGGTGTTCATCGTTGCGACGCTCTTCGCCGTCCTTCGCTTCGTCCGTTCCCCGTCGCCCGGCAGGCTGGCCGCCGTCGGCCTCGTGTACGCGGGAGCGCTGCTGTGGTGGGAGAAGTCACTCCTCATCCTCCCATTGGCGGCGCTGTTCGTGCTGCTGTTCCTGGGCGACGGGCGCGGATGGGCGCGGCTGCGAGGAGTCACCGCCGGCCGGTGGCAACTGTGGGGGGTCCTCGGAGGGATCAGCGCTGCCTATCTCGGGTGGTACCTCAGCGTGGCGAAATGGCAGCTCACCAACAGGCCGACGCTCGTGGAGGTGGGGCGGCTGGCCAACAGGACGCTCGGATACACGCTCATCCCCACCTATGTGGGGGGCCCGTGGTCCGTCTCTCACCTGTCGGTCTCGCCCTGGGGGTTCGTCAACGAGCTGGCCCGCGGCCCTCGACTGATCACCTGGGCGCTGGCGGCAGTCCTGGTGATGGTGTCGCTCGTCGTTCGCCGGGCGGCCTGGCGGGCCTGGGTCCTGCCCTCTGTCTACGCCTCGCTGTGCGTCCTGCTCGTCGCCTCGGGCCGCCTGAGGTTCGCCGGATACGTGATCGGCGAAGCCACTCGCTACGTGGCCGATTCGGTCCCGGTGTTCGCCATCGGGCTTGCCCTGGCGTTCATGGTGCCCCTGGAACGCCGGAACGACCCGGGGTGGGCTCGGCGCGTGATCGTCCTCGACCGCGGACAGGGGGACCAGGGCCTGAAGGGAAGCGCTCCGCCTGAGCCCATACAGGGAACCGCCCGAAGCCGATGGTCATCGAGCCGGTCGTTCGCCCTTGGCCTGGTGCTGATCTACGCCACGTCGGCGCTCATCACGAGCTTCAAGATGGTTGCTGCGCCGAAGGGCAACTCGGCGAAGGAGTGGCTCGCCACCGTGAAATCGGAGGTCGCCCTGCACCCGACGGCATCGGTAGTCAACGACTTCGTGCCGTCGAGCGCTGTCTTGGCCGTGGCCTTCCCGGAGGTTGCCAAGTTCTCCCGGGCGCTGGCCCCGATCACCCCCCACATCCGGTGGAACGCACCCGATGAGCACATGCTGATGTTCGATACCACCGGACACCTCCGCCCGGTCCAGGTCGGGCGCCTGACCACTGCCAGGCCAGGCCCGGTCCTGGGGTGCGGGTATCTGGTGAATGGAGCGCCGGTCACCGTGCCCCTCAAGGGCAAACTCTTCTCGTGGAACTGGGGGGTGAGCCTCTCGTACGCCTCGAACGCGCCGGCTCTGGGTTTCATCACCGTGGACGGCGACCGCCAACTCGTGAGATTCCTCCGCGGACATCACGCTCTGACCCTCGTGCACATCGGAACGGCCACCACGGTGACGATCGAGGGTGGTGCCAGCCGGATCTGCGTCGGTGACGTCGTGGTAGGAGGGCTGCGGCCCGCAGCCGGTTAGGAGTAGGCGCACGGTTCGGCCGATTCGCGCCCCGACATTGCCATCCCCCCCGAGGCGGGGCAGACTGTTCCCCTCGCGGTCGGGTTGAGGGGGTATCCGCGTGAAGTCCGATGCGCAGGTCGAAGAGGTTCCCCAGTCCGTCGAACCTGCGCCGGGCGTCCCGAGGCGTCGTTCGATCCTGAGTGGCCGGCGCCTGATGTGGCTGATCCTCGCGCTCGCGTTGGTGTCGCTGCCGTTCTTCTCGCAGCCGGGCCGCTACGTGGCAGACACCAGGGACGCCACCTGGTTCGCCCCCGGCACCGACCTGTCGCAGCAACTGACCCTGTGGAAGTCGAGCCCCATGCTGGGGGTCGAGCAGCACACGGGAACCCTGGTTCCCATGGGCGTGGTGGTCGGCCTGCTCCGCGGAGCCGGCCTCCCCGTCTGGGTCGCCGAGCGCCTGTGGCACGGGCTGCTGCTGTTCGTCTCGGCCGCCGGCATGGTGTTCCTGCTCGACCGGCTGCGGGGGCGTCGAACCATCATCGCCCCGGTGTCGGCGGCCCTGATCTACACCCTCACCCCGTACACGTTCGGCTACGGGCTGCCGACCTCGGCGGCGTTCCTCCCCTACGTCCTGCTGCCGGCCCTCATGTACATCACGGTGCGATGGTTGCCGGAGCGCGGGCTGGCCGGTCCGGCGCTCGTCGGCCTGGCCTCGTTCCTGATGGGCGGCGGGAACGGCGCGCCGCAGGTGTACTCGTTCATCCCGGTCGTGGCGTTCATGGCTTGGGCGGTGTGGATCGAGCGGGCCGTCCCCCTGCGGCAAGCGGCCCGTTTCGCCGGCTGGTCGCTCCTGTTCGTGGTGGCGCTGAACGCGTACTGGATCTTCGCCCTGTCATCGAGCTCGGACGTGTCGAACGTGCTGGCCCTGAGCGAGCAACCTCGCGTGATCAACGTGGCCTCGAGCTTCTCCGAGACCATCCGCGGCCTCGGGTTTTGGGGCTTCTACGGGTGGGATCAGAGCGGGGCCTGGGTCCCCACCGTGCAGCGCTTCATCACCTCGCCGCTCCTGATCATCCTCGGGTTCGCCGTCCCGGTCGGCGCGGTGCTGTCCGCCTGGCTGGTGCGGTGGCGCTACCGGCTGTTCTTCCTGTTCCTCGCCATCCTGGCCGTCGTGGTGATGGCCGGGATCTTCCCGGTGAAGTCGCCGACGCCGTTCGGCCACCTCCTCGACGTGGCCTTTCGAAGGGTCCGGGTCCTGGCCGGACTCCGAACGACGTACAAGTTCGGGCCGACGCTGGCCCTGGCGCTGGCCGTGCTGGCCGCCGTGGGCCTCGAGGCGCTGTGGGAACGGGTGGCCACGCTGGAGTGGGCGGGGGCCGGCAGGCTCGCCGTGGCCGTCCTGGCGCTGGTCGCCCTGCTGGCCGCGGCCACCCCGCTTCGCTCCGGCCAGCTCTACGCGTCGAGCCGGACCACTCGCGGGATCCCCTCGTACTGGACCAGCGCGCTGGCGTGGCTGCGGGGAACGAACCGCGGCTATCGAGCCTTCTTCGCCCCGAGCGCCGCGGCCCCGGCGTACGCGTGGGGGAGACTTCACGATGGGATCCCCGAGGCCACACCGTGGCTGGATTCCGTTCATCCGGCCCGCGTCCCGGTCGGCGAGCACTACGGTTCGAACCTTCTGGCCGCGATCGAACAGCCGTACCAGCAGGACACGCGGTCGCAGAACGCCGCCACCCTGTTCCGGTATCTGGGGATCAACCAGGTCGTGCTGCAGAACGATCTCCGATGGGAGGAGTCGGGCGCGGCCCGCCCGGCGGAGGTGCAGACCCTCGCCAGGGACCCGTCGCTGGGCCGGCCGCGTGCCTTCGGCCCCCCCGGGGCCGGCATCGTGCCGCGGACCGAGGCGACCAGGGGGCAGCCCGCTCCAACCGCCGAGGAGCGGAGGCTGGCCCCCATCGAGATCCTCCCGGTTCCGAACCCCGCTCCGGTCGTGCACGCGGACTTCCTCCACCCCGTGGTGATCAGCGGCGACGGGTTCGGCCTGGCCTCGGCGGCCAGGGACGGACTGCTCGACGGCGACCCCCCGGTCCTGTACTCCGGGGCCCTCTCCCCGGCCCAGCTGGCCACGCTGGCGGGCGACGACCCTTCCTTCGTGATCACCGACTCCAACCGGAGGCGGGCGTGGACCCAGGGGGGCGTCCGACACAACTTCTCCTACACCCTTCCGGCCGGGCAGACCCTCCCGGGGCTGATCGCCTACGGACTGTTCGGCGGGCGGACGGACGCACAGAGCGTCGCCGTCTACGAGGGCGTGCGCTCGATCACGGCGTCCGCGTACGGTTCCATCTTCCGCCAGATCCCCACGGCCCGCCCGGCGAACGCGTTCGATGGCGACCTCAAGACCGCGTGGGAGGTCGGGGCGTTCGGCAACCCGGTGGGGTCGTGGATCACGGTGGCCTTCACCGGCCCCAGGACCCTGTCGGAGGTCTCGCTCACGGAGCCGCCGCTCCCGTTCCCCGGCACCCGGCAGGTCACCCTGGCGCGGCTCGAGTTCTCCGACGGCTCCTCGTGGCTCACCACGGTCCACCCGGGGACGACCGAGGTCAGCTTCCCCGCCCGGGAGACCTCCTTCCTCCGGGTACGGATCGCCGCGGTGAGCGCCTCGGAGCTGGACACGGCCGTCGGATTCAGCGAGATCACCTTCCCCGGGCTCAAGGTTCGGGAGGTGGTCCAGGTTCCCCACGACCTGATCGACACCATCGGCGCCACCCCGCGGGGGCGATCGCTGCTCGCCGAGGCGTCGCTCACCTACCTGTTCGACCGAGCCCGGACCGACGCGCCCTTCCAGCAGGACGAGGAGACCGGGATCCTCCGGCGGTTCGAGGTGCCCGCCCTCCGGAGCTTCGGTCTCGACGGGACGCTGCACCTGGACACCGTCAGCGACGACCAGGTGGACGCGCTACTTCGGGGGCCCACCGATGTCACGGCCACGTCGTCCAGCCGGTACTTCGGCGCGGCCACCCTTCGAGCGAGCAACGCCATCGACGGGGTGGAGAAGACGGCCTGGATCCCGCAAGGGCGGGTCGGGCAGTGGATCAAGCTGACCTTCCCGCCGGAGACGCTCTCGCACCTCGCCATCCAGACCGCGGTCGGCCTTGGCCGGGTCCGGATCACGAGGCTGAGGGTGAACTTCTCCGACGGTTCGGTCGACGCGGGGACGGTCGATCAGAGCGGTCGGCTCGACCTCACCTTCCCACCCAGGCGGGTCTCGTCGGTCATCGTCACGATCGGCGACGTGGCCCGCGGTCCATCGGCGAACGGCCCGGTGGGCATCTCCGAGATCGAGATTCGGGGGGTTCGGCTCCCGCCCCTTCGGTCGTCGAGCCTCCTCGGGTGCTTCCCGGCGATGGCGATCGACGGAGCGCCCACCTCGATCCGCCCGGAGGGCACGCTCGGGCAGCTTTTGGCCGGCGGGCAGCTGGCGTTCTCGACATGCCACCACGAGGAGCTGACGCTCGGAGCGGGATGGCACGAGATCGACGCCCGGGGCGCCCTGCAGCCGGACACCATCAAGCTCGCCTCCCCCGAGGCCGCCTCACTGGAGCGGCCCGTCTCGCCGCCGGAGCTCGCCACGAGCGCCGTGGGCGCGGGGTACGACGTGGATGTCCGCGGAGCCTCCGCACCGTTCTACCTCTCGATCGGACAGAACTACTCGAACGGATGGACCGCCTCCATCGACGGTGCCTCGCTCGGTCGGCCCATGTTGCTCGACGGCTACTCGGCCGGATGGCGGATCGATCGCCCGGGGTCGTACCGCGTGTCGGTCAGGTACGGGCCCCAGCGCCGGTACGACGTCTCTCTCGGGATCTCGGCTCTCTCGCTCCTCGTCGTGCTCGGGGTGCTGGCGGCGCCGGCGGTGCCGAGACGCCGGACTCGAGCCGGGCCGAAGCTCCGATCCGGCTGGCCCCGAGCGCGGCTCCGGCTTCGGCTCCCCCGTCTGGCGCGCCTTCGCCGCGTCCGGCTTCCCCGACGGCGGACGCCATCGCCATGAACAGGCGGAGGGCGGCGATGGCGGGGGGCTTCGTTCTCCTCGTGTGGCTGTTCGGCGGGGTGGGAGGGCTGGTGGCCGGCCTCGTCCTCGTCGCCCTGGGCGCGGGGCTCCGGTTGCCGGCGAGGTTCTTCTGGGGCTTGGCCGTCCTGCTGATGGCGCTGGCGCCCCTCGCCATCCTGTTCGGCGGGCTTCCGAAGACGCCCGCTCCCGGTCCCTCGTTCGGCACACGGCACATGGCGGCGCACGTGCTGGTCGGGCTGTCGCTGGCCTGCGCGGCGTGGGCGGGCTCGAGCGAGCTCGTCGGTATGGCCGCCGGTGAGAGGTTCTCGCTCCAGCGGTACGTTGGGCTGCTTCGGCGGAAGGAATCCCCGAGCCTCGCTCCGCCCGAGGACCCGCCTGCGTGACGGGCGCTATGGCGCGGGCCCGATGACCAGCTCCTCGCCGATCGAATGCAGGATGGTCTCGGCTGCCCGGCGGGTGAACTCGCTGCGGCGAGCCCGCAGGGTGAGCGTGAGGGTGTCGTTCACGGTGACCACTCCGACGGCGATGCCGGACCGGCCGTGGACTGCCGGATAGAACGCCCCGGAACGGATCGGGCCGGCGTCCTCCACCAGGCCGAGGTTCGAAACGAGCATCGACGAGCCGGTTCGGGAGGCCAGCGCCCGGGCCATCCTCGCCGCCGCCCGCCCCGTCATCGCCGCGGACCCACCGGGTTCGGGGGCCGCTCGCTGCAACGTGCCGCGGATCTCCGCCGGATCGGGCCGCGCCACCCTGAACCGGAACCACGCGGATCCCTCCGCCAGGCTCGGCCGCGACCCCGGCCGCCGGGAGGCCCCCACCGCCACCACGACCCTGCTCGTCCCGCGTCCCCGGCTGCGGTTCCATCGGACCAGGGCGCGGGCCGCCGCCGCGATGACATCCGACGTGCCGGCCGGGATCGCCGGTCGGGGCAGCTCGAGGAGATGGTCGCCCCGCTCGCCCGTTCGTCGATCCGGGACGAACCTGGCCGGAGGGACCAGCATGGCCTCGACGAACCGCCGCGCCACGTAGGCCCGACCGGCGGGCCGGGGGCCGAACCCTGGGCCGACGCCCCTGATCGTGGTGGCCAGCGGGACGCCGAGGGCGAGCGATGCCGCGGCAACGGTGCCCAGCCCATCCAGATACCCGTGATGCGCGGCGACCCGAAGCCGCGGGGACGGGTCCGTGACGACCTCGATCCGGCAACGGGACTCCCCGGACCGGTAGGGCCGGTCCGCCATGGCCTCCAGCCGATCGGCGGCGCCGGCGGGTGGGCCCTCGGCGACCTGCGGGGGCGGCCCCATCTCCTCGACGGGCCAGCCGGCCCGCACGCGCCTGGTCGCCTCGGCCGGATCGACGGGGAGGTCGAGCGCGAGATCGAGGACGATGCTCCAGGAGATGTCGGGATGGCCGGACCTCAGGTGAGCCGCGGCCCGAGGGTCGCCCTCTCCGCTCATCGGGGGTCTCCACCGAGCCCGTCTCCCCGGAGATGCTCCGGGTGAGCGCGCCGTTCACGATCGTCATCCCGACCTATCGTCGAGCGGCCCTGCTCGAGCGCACGCTTCCCTCCTACCTCGCCACCGGGGCGACCCAGATCGTGGTGGTCGACGACGCCTCGGGAAACCCGCACGGGCCGGTTCTGTCCCGGCTGGCATCGCTGGACCCCCGGATCGCGCTGGTCACGCTGGAACGACACGCCGGACTCCCCGGCGCCCGGAACGAGGGAGTGGCCCGAGCCCGAGGCGAATGGGTGGTATTCGGCGAGGACGACGTGTGGTTCCCGTCCCGGTACCCCACGACCCTGATCGCGCACGCCGTGGAGGCGGGAGCGTCGGTCGCCGGTGGGCGGGTGGTGCTGGTCCATCCGTCCGGCCTGGACCGGACGGCCGAGACGCTCGAGGCCGCGATCCGCGACGCCGTCGTCACCGGCCACCCACCCGACCGGTTCCTTGGAGCACCCTGGCCGGTGCGTCGGTTCCCCAACGGGGACATCGGCACCCCGCTCCTGGCCGCGCCGTCGGCCGTCCACCGATCGGTGTTCGAACGGGTCCGGTTCGACCCCGCCTTCCGGGGCAACGCGTTCCGGGAGGAGACCGATTTCTTCCTCTCCTGCGCCGAGGCCGGGATCGCTTCGATCCACTGCCCTCACGCCGGGTGCGGCCACCTCAAGGCGCACACACGGGCGACGCGGGGCGGGTCCTGGACCATGAGCCGGCCTCGATACGCGCTCCAGATGGCCGCGAACAACTGGCGCCTGGTTCGAAAGCATCGGGACCTCCTCGAGGAGGTACGGCGGGAGGCCGGCCGGCCCGCCGGCCCGGTCGTCATGCAGGGGGAATTCCTCCTGTCGATGTTGCAGCGCCTGCGCCCGGCCCGGCCCTGACGCTTCGCTCCTCCGGCCGCCGCAGCAGCACCATGCAGTTCCACATGGCGACCTCCCGGACCCCCGGGATCCGGGCCAGGAACCGGAGGCTCGGCCAGTATCTGGGGGCCACGTCGACCACGTCGAACCCGCCCCTGCGCACCCGGCGGAGCGTGGGGCCGACGTGGGTGACGAACAGGGTCTGGCCCGGCCGGTTCCATCGGGGGGGCCGGCGCCGCACGGCTTGGTACGCCCGTTGTCCGAGGGTTGGCCCCAGGTAGTGGAACGGGCTCATCTCGTGCCCCCCGAGCGGCGACAGCCAATTGGTCCACGAGATCCAGACGTGGCCGCCCGGGCGGCAGACCCGCTCGAGCTCCTCGATCATCGCCCAGGGGTCGGGGACGTGCTCGAGCACGTTCGAGCACAGCGCCAGGTCGAACGCCCCGCCGGCGAACGGCAGCCGCTCGACCCTTCCGATGACGAACGCCGTCCGCCCGATGGGGGGGCCGCGGTGGTCGGCCACGTCGAGGCCGACCACGCGCGCTCCGGCGGCCGTGGCCGCCTCGGCCAGAGCGCCCCCCCCGGTTCCGGCGTCGAGAACCAGGAGCCCGCGCGGCTCGACGCCCCGCGAGCGGAGGTAGCGAACCACCCCCACCACCA
>WNGE01014691.1_pt1 | contig 12444 bp, 12 predicted proteins | sample 5400651 | NCBI WGS metagenome assembly WNGE01 (sample SAMN13153370, study PRJNA577476) | soil metagenome | isolation source: 60 cm soil or saprolite under grassland replicate 2 | place: USA:California | collected 2016-06-15 | reverse complement strand
TGAAGCCAGCCTTCCACTTCCACTGTGCGTAGGTCTGAAAGCCTGAGTTCGCCCCACTTCGGAAGAACCCAAGTCTTTAGCGACGTCTGGAAGGTTCGTTGTGTTGAGAAGGCCTTGCTTGGCAATTCGTTCTCTTCATAGTGCTTGACTAATTGCCTTAAGGTCACGGGCACTGCGGGATTGACCGCGTTGATCGTGGAGCGAAATGTTTCAACGGCACGTTTTGCCGCTGTCTTGGTTGGGAACTGTTCGATGGTACCCACAACCACCTTCCTGTAGACCCTTCCTTCCGTTGCGTTCTCGCGCCAACGGAAGATCCAAACTGCGGGGCCGGCCTTCCGCACTTCGCGTGATAAACTTCCTGACTGATAACGTTGCCGTGTGAATTTCACTGTGTCTTCTCCTGTGTGAAATCCACGCGGTCAATGGGTTGGCGGTCCGAGTTTGCACCAGACCGTAACCACATTTCAAGGTCGGAAGCCCTGTCACGCCAGAATCGCCCGATCCGAAACGCAGGCACCTTGGCGACACGTGCGAGCTTTTGTAAGGTCTTGGGATGAATTCTTAGAAGCCTAGCCGCCTCGACAACATCCAACAGCGGTTCAAATTCGGCATCGGCTTTGGGTGAGACCGGCCCAGCCGAACCGTGACTCGCGGCAGATCGTGCGTCTGGGTTGGCACGCGCTGAGTTGGTGTCCTCCACGCTGACGGAATGAGCCGTTTGTTTCCTCTTTTCCGCTGTGGCTACATCTGCTGAGTCCGTGGGTAATACTTCAACAAAGTTCCACACCGTGTGCTGCGGATGTACGCTCCTCAATCCGGTTTCGGGGTCTTTCGACTACTCTCGCTGATTCTTGCGAAGCTGGATATCCTGCTAGGCGCGAGGCATGCTGTCTTGGAAACGCTGTACTCTCGTGCACGCCGAATTGGGTTGGGCGGAGTTTCATGTTTGCTAGACGGCCTTCGAAAGAAGATCTCCTTTGCTTTTTCCGTTGTTGTGGTTGTTTGTGTGTTGCTCTGCCCAGCGCTTGAAGTCGTCATCCTTGCGGAAAAGCAGAAGTCTTTGAGAACGAAGTCCCTAGGCCGGGCTTCGGGTGAAGAACGTGGTGAAGACGAAGCTGAAGAGGGTAATTCTTGCCTTCTTCACCTATCTCCTCTGCAATCCACCGACGCAGGCGGGCAAAACACCTGGCCAAGAGTTTCGCCATTTCATTAGTTGGGCTGGAGCGACCCACGCATTCCTTTGGGCGCAGACGGCGTCCGAAAGTGGAGTCGCTCCAGCCCAACAAGGTGTCTTGCCCATGCTCGGATTGAGAGCCGCACAATGCGCAAGCCCTTCTCGTTGGGACACTTCCTCGAGTTCCGAGGTGAACGGGGCGGTGAACGTCATGGTGAACCGTGTCTTTCATGCTCCGTTCACCCGCGCTGGAGAAAGCGATCGAGCTCTTTGAAATCGCCGACACCTCTACTAGTAAAGAGGCCTCGAAAATGGAAAAACTCAAAAGGAAAGTTTGACTAGCACCAATGCGTCACCGTTCCTTCCCCTTCGAGAGAATCTGGGGACTGTCGGGCCCCTCTACTTACTAGGGAACCTCCAAACAGGAAAAAGTAAGAAAAAATCTTGAACTGTCACAGCGGCCCAGGCGGCAGAGAAATGTCAACCACACCCCTACTTATTTAAGGAACATCGAGAGGGGAAAAAGGGAGAAAAATCTTGGTACCAGTACATTTTTTCCCGGTGAAACCGTGGCTGCAAGGAGGCCACAGTGAATGGGAGGACGGCCCATCCGCCTAGGGTTCGCAGGGGGCTTGAGTAGAGCAGCTGCTACAAGAGCGCCGAGGAAGGCAGAAATTACTGGGCTCCGGCCTGCCATTCGGGGTTCGACTAACCGAAGGCCAATGGCATTTGGCGGATTCTGAGGACAGATTCGCCATCCATGACGCGTTTAATCTGCAATCTTCACGAAACCCTGACCTCTTCCTAAGGACTTCCTTACGTCTTGCCCTTCATGCTCGGACCTTGTTGATGCGTTCTTTTGACACTTAGGATCACGAGGTTTAGCGGTAGATGGCAACGCTGATCTTCCTGGCTTTGGCGTGCTCTGGAATAGGATTTCTGGTGTACGTTCTGACCGAGTTTGTCCGCGAGTCTAGGCGGGGGAAAGGGAATCACCACCGCCGTCCTAGTTCAGAAGTGCGCCGAATGACGGCGGGACGTTTGGTGCTCATGACTCCGCGGGATCTCCACTCAAGACGTTCTTTTGACCGCCCTAAATCGCGGGGCGGAGCTGCGGCTCTGCGTAGAATCGGGACGCTCGGGTTGCTGGCGGGTATTAGTGTTTGGCCGAAGTTTGCGTTCGGACAATCGATGGATGCTTCTCTCGCGTCCCACGAGGGCCGGGAGCTAGAGGCCGGGTCAGTCACAGGCCAGAATTCTGAGAACAACGCTCCGGCTCGCCAAGATGGGACCTCCGCCCAGTCGCCGACCCTGTCACCGGATCCTCAATGGTCCTACGGCGGGTTCATCGATGCGGTCTATTTGCTGGATTTCAATCACCCTGCCAATGATCTGTTTCGAAACCGGGGCACAGCTTACAAAGTGGACGAGCCGATTCTGAATATGGGCACCGTGTACCTGCACAAAACAGCATCAGAGTCATCACGGTGGGGCCTGGAACTAACTTTACAGGGCGGGCAGGATTCTCGAATTTTCGGGTTCTCAGCGAACGCCCCAAATCTGCCGGGTTCTGAGTGGCTGCGGCATCTTGGGCCAACGGACGTCTCCTATTTGGCGCCGGTAGGAAAGGGACTAACCGTCCAGGCTGGAATCTTCTCGAGCCTTATCGGCTATGACTCGTTGTACGCGAAGGACAATTTCAATTACACGCGTCCCTGGGGCGCTGATTTCACTCCCTACCTGATGATGGGCGTCAATGCGAGTTACCCGTTCACAAAGAAGCTCACCGGAATGGTGTTCGTCGTGAACGGCTATTGGCATCTCGCCGATGCCAATCATGCCCCCAGTTCGGGAGCACAAATCGCGTACAAAGTGAGCGGCCATACGACCCTCAAGGAAACCGTCTTTTTTGGTCCCCACCAATCCGATACGGGATTTGAGTTCTGGCGATTCTTGTGGGACAGCATTGCTGAGTGGAAAACGGATCGCGTCACGACGGCGCTTGAATACCACGTCGGCACCGAAAAAATCGCAACGCTAGGGAATCCCCGCGCTCTCTGGATGGGAGCTCAATTACCCGTGCACTGGGTCTTCAACAAGCATTGGAGCGCAACGGTACGCCCTGAAATCTACTGGGACCGTAATGGCCGTTTAACAGGGTTCCCACAGACAGTGAAGGCCAACACGACAACACTCGAATATCGCATCCCATATCGGCAAGCTATGACGATTGTAAGACTGGAGCACCGGATCGACGATTCCCGCGGGTCCGGGGCAGGCTTTTTCCGGGGTGGAGAAGTTGCGCCGGGTGTAATTGGCCTGACACCAACGCAAAATCTGTTGATCTTGGGAGTCATCGTGACATTCGATTCTCACTTTTAACCTTAGGAGAGCAGGAACCATGCTGGACCTTGTTTTCATCGCTGCGATCGCGCTGTTTGTCATCGTGGGCAGTTTGTACGTTCGCGGATGTGAAAAGCTGAGAGGGACTAAGTCATGAGCTTAGGAAATGCCGTGTTGCTGATTGTCGGTGCGCTTCTTGTCGGGTACTTGCTTTACGCGCTGTTGAAGGCGGAGGAGTTCTGAAGATGGCCGCCAATGGCTGGTTTCAGATTCTCTTTTATCTTTTCGTGATTTTCCTAATCACGAAGCCTGCAGGCGTCTTCATGTGTCGCGTTTTTGACCGCGACAAGACCTTCTTGGATCCCGTTCTGCGACCCATCGAAAGGCTCATTTATCGGCTGACCGGCATAGACGAAAAACAGGAAATGCGGTGGACGGAATATGCGGTCGCAATGCTCCTGTTTAGCGGCGTTTCGATGGCCCTTCTCTACCTGATCGAGCGCACACAGAAATGGCTTCCGTTTAACCCGCAGCACCTCCCTAACTTGGAGCCCGGCCTGGCCTTCGGCACAGCAGCTTCTTTCACCACCAATACCAATTGGCAATCCTATGTGCCCGAAACGACCATGAGCTACCTCGCTCAGATGGCGGGACTGGCTTATCACAACTTCGTTTCGGCGGCGGTCGGTATTGTGCTGGCGATCGTGGTGATTCGTGGCATCGCACGGCGGGAAACCGACAAGCTCGGGAACTTCTGGGTGGACACAACTCGCTGCCTATTGTGGGTTCTTCTGCCGGTTTGTTTGGTAGGTTCGCTGGCTCTCGTTTCTCAAGGAGTGGTCCAGAACCTGAAGCCCTATACCATCGCGGACCTGACTGACCCACAAACTGTGCAAGTGACCGGCGCCGATGGCAAGACTACGTTACAGCGAGTCACACAGCAAGTGATTGCGCAGGGACCGGTCGCATCTCAAGAAGTGATCAAAGAATTCGGCACCAACGGCGGAGGATTTTTTAACGCGAATAGTGCGCACCCGTTTGAAAATCCCACTCCACTCTCAAACTTTTTCGAACTAGTGTTGATCTTCGCGATTCCTTCGGGCTTGACCTACACGTTGGGGCGCATGACCGGCTCGCAACGTCATGGTTGGGCGGTTTGGGCTGCAATGGCGTTCCTATTTGGAATCGCGAGCTCTGCGCTTTTTGCCGCGGTTACTACGGATGCCAGCTGCGGCGCGGTCAACAGCATGCACGATTCCTACACGCCACTTGGTGGCATGATGCCCTTGATCAACATCATGCTGGGAGAAGTTGTGTTTGGTGGTGTTGGCGCCGGGCTTTACGGGATCTTCGTCTTTGTGGTTTTGGCCGTATTCATCGCAGGGTTGATGGTTGGTCGGACGCCGGAATACCTAGGCAAAAAAATCGAGTCCTACGACGTCAAGATGGCCATGCTGGCCGTTCTTATTCTGACGTTTACGATTCTGGGCTTCTCGGCACTCGCGGTCGTTGAACCGTTCGGCACCGCGGGCATTTCGAATCCTGGGCCGCACGGGCTATCGCAAATACTCTACGCGTACGTCTCTTCAACGGGAAACAACGGTTCGGCCTTTGCGGGAATCAACGCAAATACGATGTGGTACAACACGAGCACGGCAGTGGCTCAGTTGCTCGGCCGCTTTTTCATGATTATTCCGATCATGGCCATCGCGGGAAATCTAGCCAGAAAAAAGACGGTCCCGGAATCGGCAGGGACGTTCCCCGTGACTGGCGCTTTGTTTGCGACTCTGCTTGTGTCCACCATTTTGATTGTCGGGGCGCTGACTTTCTTCCCTGCCCTAAGCTTGGGCCCAATTCTCGAACACCTGCTTATGTCCGCGGGAAAGGTTTTCTGAGGACTTATGAACACTTCAAGCCAGGCCAAGCCCAAACCGCTCGCGGATAAGAGAATCCTCCTTCGCGCAATTGTAGATTCTTTTGCAAAGCTGCATCCACGCACCATGGGGAAGAATCCAGTCATGTTCGTGGTGGAAGTGGGCGCGGTGCTGACGACCATGCAATTGGCTCGAGACACCTTGGGTCACGCGGGAGCATTCGGCTTTGGTGTGCAGATCACATTGTGGCTGTGGTTCACGGTGCTGTTCGCGAACTTTGCGGAAGCGATGGCCGAGGGCCGTGGAAAGGCTCAAGCAGAGACGCTGCGGAAGGCACGAGCCGAGACGCAGGCCCATCGCTTGCGAGCGGATGGCTCAATAGAGGTAGTGCCGAGTTCGAAACTGCGTTCTGGAGATGTTGTCGTCGTGAGCGCCGGAGAGTTCATTCCGGGAGACGGCGAAGTCACTGAAGGCGTAGCCTCGGTCGACGAATCCGCGATTACCGGCGAGTCTGCTCCGGTCATTCGTGAGTGCGGTGGCGACCGTTCGGCGGTGACCGGCGGAACGCGCGTACTTTCTGACGACATCAAAGTGCGCATCACGTCGAATCCTGGCGAAACTTTTCTGGATCGCATGATCAAGTTAGTCGAAGGAGCTTCGCGGCAAAAAACTCCCAATGAGATTGCGCTGAATATCCTTTTGGCGGGATTAACGATCATCTTTTTGCTTGCGGTGATAACGCTGCAACCGTTCGCTGTCTATTCCGGGGCTCCCCAAAGCATTTTTGTGCTCGTTTCGCTCTTGGTGTGTCTGATTCCCACGACCATTGGTGGGCTGCTGTCCGCGATCGGAATCGCAGGCATGGATAGGATGATTCAAAGGAATGTGATTGCCATGTCCGGGCGTGCTGTTGAAGCCTCTGGGGATGTCGACGTGTTGCTCCTCGACAAAACCGGCACGATCACGCTGGGCAATCGCGAAGCAACGATGTTCTATCCCTGCCCAAGTGTGACTGAGTCCGAACTGGCGAACGCGGCGCAGCTTGCATCGCTTGCAGACGAGACGCCCGAGGGACGTTCCATTGTTGTGCTGGCCAAAGAGAAATATGGATTGCGCGGGCGCGAGTTCAGCCATCGCAATCCCGTCTTCATTCCGTTTTCGGCGCAGACCCGCATGTCCGGCGTGGACCTCGACGGCCTGCAAATTCGCAAGGGCGCGCCGGAAGCGATCGTGAAACATGTGGCCGAACGCGGCAAGCAGCTCCCAAAAGAAACTCAACAATGCGTAACGGATATTTCCAACGGGGGCGGCACACCGCTTCTGGTGGCGGAGAACGCGCGCGTTCTTGGGGTAATCGCGCTGACGGACATTGTCAAGGGAGGGATGCGCGAACGGTTCGATCACCTGCGGGCGATGGGCATTCGCACCATGATGATCACTGGCGATAATCCACTGACTGCTGCCGCCATCGCGCGGCAGGCGGGCGTGGATGATTTCCTGGCAGAAGCACGGCCCGAAGACAAAATGGCGCTGATAAAGCGCGAGCAGGCTAAAGGCAAGCTTGTGGCTATGACGGGCGACGGCACCAACGATGCCCCAGCGCTCGCGCAAGCTGATGTCGGCGTGGCCATGAATACGGGCACTCAGGCCGCTAAGGAAGCCGGCAACATGGTGGACCTTGACTCGAATCCGACGAAGCTGATCGAAATTGTCGAAATCGGAAAGCAGTTGCTGATTACGCGGGGTGCGCTAACTACATTTTCCGTGGCGAATGACGTGGCCAAGTATTTCGCGATTATTCCGGCCATGTTTGCCGGAGCATTTCCACAACTGAATGTCATCAACATCATGCGCCTGGCTACACCGCAGTCAGCGATTTTGTCGGCGGTTATTTTCAACGCTCTGATCATCATTGCGCTGATTCCTTTGGCCCTTCGTGGGGTGAGATATCGTCCCGTAGGCGCCGCCGCGCTGCTCCGTCGGAACTTGCTCGTGTATGGTTTGGGCGGGGTAATCGCGCCATTTATCGGAATCAAGCTTATCGATCTCTTGATCGCTTATCTGCATTTCGCGTGAGACTTCTTATGAAAACGAACCTGCGCATCGCAATTCTCTTCACGATAGTCACAACCGTGCTCTTTGGGCTGATTTACCCGCTAGCCGTCACTAGCCTGGCTCAGCTTCTGTTTCCCTCCAAGGCGAACGGGAGCTTGTTGGTTAAAGACGGCCATGTGATTGCCTCAAAACTCCTTGGCCAGCCCTTTTCATCGCCGGGATATTTTCATACCCGACCATCGAACGCCGGCACCGGGTATGATGCAGCGCAGTCCTCCGGGTCGAATCTCGCGCCAACGAACCACCTGCTCCTTGAGCGCGTGAAAGCTGACGTCGAAAAATTGCACGCTGAAAATCCGGCTGCGCCGATCCCCATAGACCTGGTCACTGCCTCAGGTTCGGGTCTTGATCCCGAGATTTCCCCAGCAGCGGCGGAATTCCAAATTCCTCGGGTTGCGAGAGAACGTGCGATGAGCGAAGCTGACGTTCGCGCCCTGGTTAAGAAGCACACGCTAGACAGACAGTTCGGATTTCTGGGAGAACCGCGCGTGCGCGTGCTCGAGCTGAATTTGGACATGGACGCCGCCCATCCAACGCGCTAAACATCACGTTTTTCGCATCGCAGATTTCGGAGGGCTCTCACGAGCGAGCCGGAACCGGTACCCGACCCACGGTTCGGTCACAATGTATTTCGGGTGGGCGGGATCGACCTCGATTTTCTTGCGCAATTGATTGATCACCACGCGCAAGCTCTCCGTTTCCTCCCCGTAATCCGGGCCCCAGACCGCCTGTAAGAGGCGCCGGTGCGTCAATGGCTTTCCTTGGTTTGCGACCAAGTGTTTGAGAACGTCGTACTCTTTTGGCGTCAGATGAACGATTTGGTCGCGCACTATGACCTGGCGGGTTGCGAAATCGATGGTGAGGTCTTTCGTTACAAAGGAGGGAACCGCTTCCGCCGGCGCATAGCGGCGAAGAGCAGCGCGGATGCGTGCGAGAAGCTCCTCGATGCCGAATGGCTTAACTACATAATCGTCCGCTCCAGCGTCTAGGGCCGCCACCTTGTCCCGCTCAGCATTGCGCACAGTCAGCATAATGATCGGCGTATCGGAACCGCGGCGAATCTCGCGGCAAGCCTCCATGCCTCCCATCCCGGGCATGTTCACGTCCAGCAGGATCAGGTCGGGGCGTTCTTTGCGCAGGGACTCAAGAGCTTCTTCGCCGGTCTTGGCCTCGGTAATGACATATCCCCGTGTTGTAAGGGTTGAGCGCAACACCCGGCGTATTTGTGGTTCATCGTCAACAACGAGAATGTTGGCCGCGTTCACCGAAGTTCCTTCTGAGTGTGGTCCACAGGCAGAGTGAAAGAAAAAACCGAACCATGACCTAGCTGGCTCGTGACACTCATGTTTCCTTGTTGCGCCACAATAATGGCCTTTGCGATAGGCAGGCCCATCCCCGTACCGCGAACGAGGTAGCGCTGATCTTTTCCGCGATAGAACTTGTCAAAGATCATCGTTTGTTCAAAATCATCGATTCCTGGCCCACGGTCCGCGACGCTCGTGGTCACGGTATCCCCTGTGAGTTCTGCCGTAATGGTGATGGGCTGGTCTTTGGGCGAGTAGAGATTCGCATTATCGATCAGCTGCACGAGTGCTTCCTTCGCGCGTTCCAGGTCGGCGCGCACCATCGGGAGGTTGGGACTGAGGCGTACATCAACCTGGCGTCCCGCGAGAGCGCTCTTGCAGTGCGCCAGCGCCGCTCGAATAATTTCCTCGACCGGAGTTGGAGTTAGGTCAAGCACAAGCTCTCCAGCTTCCAGCTCGGCCATTTCTCCGGCTTCCTCCACGAGGTGGTTCAGGCGGTCGCACTCTTCATCAATGATGGTTAAGAGTTCGCGTGATTGCGCGAAATCCGAGTTGCTTGAGCTCAATAAACTGCTTACGGATGCCTTCATAGAAGTCAGCGGCGTGCGAAAATCATGCGTAATTGAATCGAGCAGCGCAGACTTCAGCCTTTCACCCTGCCTCTCTGCCTCTGTTTGTCCAAGCTGCTCGACAGCACGCGCGCGTTCAATCGCAATCGCTACCAATGTACCCACGGCTTCCAGTGATTGGCGGGAGAGTTGGGCACCGGAAATTCCCAAGCTGCCAATTGGACGCACTCCCAGTCGGACGGGAATGAAGTACTCGCTGTGCTCCGTTTCTAGCATGAGTTCATCGTGCAAAAATGCAGTCTTCATCTTTTCTTCGTCTAGGTGCGCGGCACCGAATCCGGAGCGATAAAATTTGTCTTTCTGCGGCAAGAACAGCTCTGCGGCGCCAGCTTCAAAGCTTTCCACAATGTAATCAGGGATGGCGTTCATGAGTTGGATCACATTGCCTTCACCTAACAATTGCCGGCTGAAACGGTACAGACGCTCAACCTCGCGCCTGCGTCGGTGAGCTTCATCAGCCTCTTTGCGAATGCGTGAAGAAAGTTGGCTGCCTGTAATCGAAGTGATCAGAAACGCAAATAGTGCGACCCAGTTTTGCGGGTCCGCGACTGTGAACGCTCCCACGGGCGGCAAGAAGAAATAGTTGAACGACATCATCGCCAAGACCGACATGAACACTGAAACAGCCATTCCCCAAACAGCGGAAACTGCTAAAATGGCCAGCAGAAAAGACAATGCAACTGTCGTTTGGTTTACATGTAAAACGTGACGATAGAAAACGACGATACCGGCGATGACCGCGAGGGACACTGCCACGCCCACAATGCGCCCGCCGAGGAGTCTCTGCATCGGTACATTCTAGCCCAGGGTGCCAGCTTGACGCGGAGATAACCTTGCCGAAAAAGCCCGAAGAATGGTTGGAAGTTGTCTCGCCGCGAGAGAAAGCGCGCGGAGTCTTTAAGCTTTTCCTCGGCTATGCTCCTGGTGTCGGGAAGACTTTCAGTATGTTGAGTGAAGCTCTGCGGCGGCGCAGCCGCGGCGAGGATGTAGTCATCGGTTTCATTGAAACCCACGGACGCAAAGGTGTCCAAGAACTTGCCGAGCAGATGGAATCCGTTCCGCGCGAGAAAATCGAGTACAAGGGCACGGTCTTTGAAGAAATGGATGTAGACGCAATCCTCGCGCGCCGTCCAGGGGTCGTGCTGGTAGATGAACTCGCGCACACCAATATTCCGGGCAGCAAGCACCGCAAGCGTTACGAGGATGTTCAGGAACTTCTGGCCACGAAAATTGACGTGATCTCGACGCTAAATATTCAGCACATTGAAAGCATTGCGCCCGTCGTGCGATCTATCACTGGGATCATCGTGCGCGAGACGGTGCCCGACTGGGTGCCGCTCACCGCGTCCGAAACAGTCATGGTCGATCTGACCCCTGAAGCGTTACAAAACCGTATGAAGCGCGGCGATGTGTACAGTACCGAAAAGGTCGAGCGTTCGTTGAAGAATTTCTTTCGGCGCGGGAATCTGATCGCTTTGCGCGAGTTGGCGTTGCGCCAGGTGGCGGAACAGGTGGATCGCAGTCTCGAATCCTACATGGAGGCGCAGGATATCCGCAAGAATTGGGGAGTCCGGGAGCGCATGGCCGTTTGCATTTCCTCAAATCCAGCGGGGCAATATCTCATAGCCCGTGGCGCAAGGATGGCACGGCGCATGGATGCCGAGTTATATGTGGTTCATGTTGACCGGGAGTTCGGCGCAAAAGAATCAAACCAGAACGCGCTGGCCGCCAATTTGCGGTTTGCCGAAAGCTTAGGCGCAAAGGTCGTTCGCTTGAAGGGAAAGAGTGTCGCGGACACTGTTGCTGACTTTGTGCGCTCCAAGCACGTCACTCAAGTAATCTTTGGCCGCGCACCCGTGCACGACTGGCGGAAATATCTGTATCTTTCAGCAGTACACCGTTTCCTACGAGAGTCTCCAGCCGTGGATGTCCACATCGTCACTCAAGAAGCCGAAGATTAACAATTCGATGTTTTGTGGGATTCTCTTGACCCCGGTTGGTCCATCCGCTTGAGAGAGTCATTCAACATTTGATGTGTGCGGTCCGCCGCGCTGAAAGACGCTCTTCACGTCCGCGCGCAACGCATGGAATAGCAGCGCACCGGCAATTGCGACGCCTATCCCACCCTCGACGATGCGCCCCATGAAGATATTCACCGCGCCTCCTAAAACCTGTGTTGCAATGACGGCGACAGCCAGCGCCCATCCCCAAAGGCGTCGTTTGAACCAGCCCATGCCGGCAAAGGCGAGGGTCATGCCAAGCAGTAGGAATAGGATTCCAGCTAATTTTCCAAGAGGAGACGCCTGAACCCGTTCGCGGTTCAAATGTGAAGGGTGCCAACCCGTCTTCCGCGTGGGAACAACTAGAGGAGCATCAGGCGTTTCTGACCGCTCTAAACGCTACTGAGTGCTCCTGAAAGTGCCTCGTAAGTTGTTGACGTTCCATACCCTGCAGAATTGCCAAGGTTCAGGTGTCGGTTCGATTCCGACAGGCCGCTCCATTGCTCATCCAGCGAGCATGAGCTCCTTGAAAATGTTCCACCCGAGTTTCCCTCAGCCTCGCGAATTCTCAGTGAAAATTCCAGTAAACTACCGTTACAATCGGCGCGTTGGTTTTCATTCGAATGAAAAAGATCATCCTCGCGGTGGGCAGCAAGCGCGGGCCGAAGCTCAACGCTGTGAACGAGGCGCTCGAGGCGTTTTCGGCGGTGCTGGCCCCCGAAACTCAATTCGAAGTCGTCGGCGTGGAAGTGGAAAGCGGAGTCAGTCACACGCCTGCGTCGCGGGAAGAATTGATGCGCGGGGCGCGTCAGCGAGCTGAGGCGCTGGCGCAATTGGCGCGCGAAAATGGGGCCGGGTGGCAATATTTCGTTGGTCTTGAAGGCGGCCTCGATGTTGTGCATGAAAGCGCTTCGCCGTACGAGATGGTGCGGCATTCGGCATCGAGGCAGAACGGGCAGCGGCGGCGCGTCTTCCTGGAAAGCTGGGCCTACGTGAGCGACG
>WNGE01012856.1_pt1 | contig 12447 bp, 13 predicted proteins | sample 5400651 | NCBI WGS metagenome assembly WNGE01 (sample SAMN13153370, study PRJNA577476) | soil metagenome | isolation source: 60 cm soil or saprolite under grassland replicate 2 | place: USA:California | collected 2016-06-15 | reverse complement strand
CTTTCATTCTCTCTTTCACTTGTTCAACAGTTAAATGCGAAGCCGCTCGTGTCTTATCTCCCACCGTTTTTCCTCTCTTTGCTTCCCGATTTTTCTCAGTTTAGCATGTTTTGCGGAAGAACGCAAGTTAGTATCAGGATGCGTTCCTTGCCGTTTGGTCCAGTAGATCCAGTCTCCATCGAAGGGGCTTTTTGTTCCTTGAACTTTCACCTACCGCTTGATTGGAGTTTGGCGGTGCAATCTCAGGGAACTTTCCGACGAAGCAAATAGCCACCGTCCTTGTTCAGGATGCCAATAGGTCGTTGCTCTCCACGTCCCTGATTTGTTGGGATGGCGTCGTTTGCCCCATTGCCAAAGGGCTTGGAACAGATACGTATCCATCTGTGTAAACGAGCGCTTTGCACTCACTGAGGAGTAGTATTGTGACCATCCGGCAATGAGTGGATTCAAGCGCTTGATGAGCAGGGTTTGTGGGAGCGCTCCGTACTTCCTGATTCGTTCCTTGAGAGCTTCCTGGTGCCGTTTCATTGCCATCGAACTGGGGGTAATGATGGTCTTGAACCCAAGCCTTCTCCCATGACGCCCTTTTCCGCTGTGGGTCTTCCCTACAGGAAATTGCTGGATGTGAAAGCCCAGGAAGTCGAAGCCAACCTGCTCTTCACACCGAGTGAGTGTGTGCGTCAGATGAGTCTTGTTGGGTTTCAAGGTTAACCCCACATCCGCTAACCATGTCGAGGCGATTTGCTGCGTTTGCTCAATCACGGCTTTGTCCGGGTGCAAAACGACGAAATCATCGGCATATCGTACCACGGTTGGTTTCCATCGCTCTGCCTGGACGAGTGCTGGGAATGCTGAGGTGATTGCCTCTTCTAGTCCATGAAGTGCGATATTAGCAAGCAGCGGTGAGCACACGCCCCCCACAATGTTGCAAACTCTGCATATTTTTTTCAGAAGGGGAAGATGGGGTGAGAGGATTGACCCGGAAGATGACGTGAACGTGTTCCTGATCAATCTCCACTCGTTTGACCAGAGCACGAATAATCTCACGACGAGTCAACCAATCAACAGCGTGCAATCCTTCTTGGATTTTGGACACAAAGTCTTCTAGCCGACCAAGAATCAACCGCAATTCTCGTTGCAGGCTGGCCTCGTCTTTCAGGTTTTGTGCTTGTTCTTCCATTTGCTTGAGCCGTTCTCGCATGCGAGTGATCCGAGGTTCAAACTCCCCTTTTTCAATGATTCCATCGGTATAGCTATCAATTAAGCGAACGATGCCTTGCCGAAGTCGTCCGATCTGTCCTTCTAATCCACTGAGTTCGCTCCCGGAGTTCTCTTGCAAAAACCGCCGTCGGTACTCCTGCTCCAGCCGCTCCGGATGCGAGAGGAGCCGACAGACTTCCTCCCACACCGCCTCATCAACGAGATCGGTTCGCAGTTGTTTATTGCTGCAAATTCGAACGCCGCCAAAGCGATAGGCATCTGATCCAATACAGCGATAGTACGCATACGCACGAGGATGCCCCTTACGTGCACTGGGACTAATGGCCTTGCCGTAATAAGCATACCCGCAACATCGGCAGACAATCAAGCCCTGCAAGAGATAGCGAGCTCCTCGTTGCGGGACTCGTGCTCGTTTCCGGTTTTCTTGCAACTGTTCCTGCACCGCATCAAACAACGCAGCATCAACGAGAGCGGGAACCGGAATACGCATCCATTGCTCATCAAGAACATCATGATGGGAGTACGCACGTTTGGGTTGCAAGCTACGCCCTCGTTGAGCTCGCAGACGGGGACGAAGCGGCTCAAGCGCGGTTTTGCCGAAGGCGGCTTCACCTTTGTAGGCTGGGTTGTTGAGCATCCCACCAATGGTCGCGCGATCCCAGACCGTTTTGCCCGTTCGCGTTTGCTCTCGCGCGGCTTCCAAGCGGCGACGAACCTCTCCAATGGTACAGCGATCTCGCCCAACCCAGCTAAAGACCTGACGGACGACACGAGCTTCCTCCAGCAGGATTTCAAAGCGCGCCTCTCCTGCTCCATCTTGCTTGTTCACATAGCGATAGCCGTAGGGAGCACACGAGAGCACACTCACATTGCCAACCTGGGCCCCATGCCGCTTGCCGCGTCGACTGCGTTCCATGATTTTCGCACGTTCATATTCGGCGATCATTCCCTGGACCTGGAGTAAGAGCTGATCTTCTGGGGTTTGTCCCACTTCACGGTTGAAAAAGATCACCTCGACTCCTGATCGGATGAACTCTTCCAGAAGCAGCACTTGATGAGCGTAATTGCGTGCAAGACGATCCGGGCAATGAACATAGAGCTGATCAATCCCACCAGCAGCTGCGACATCACGCAAGCGCTCCAACGCTGGACGAATCAGGGTGGCACCACTGTAGCCATCGTCGATAAATTCTTGCTCGGTGGCAAGTGTCAAGTTCCGAGCGGCAATCTGTCCTCGCAGATCAGCCAGCTGGCTCTCGATGGTTTTGGCTTCACTTTGCTGCTCGGAAGACACCCGAGCGTAGAGAGCCACTTGAACCGTATTCATTGGGCATTCCTCTCTGCACATGGTTCTGTTTGTTCAGGCACCGTGGTAATGTGCGGCTGTGTTGCCTTGACTCGTCGTCGAACGGTTGGTGTGAGAAGCGTGTATGCCTCTTGCAGATACGCTGAGGCCAGACGACCAGGTTCAAACATGATGTGGACCTCCAGTCGCCTGTGGTTGCTGTGAGATGCTCTTCCCATCGTCGATGCTTGAATCTCGTGGAAGTGCGTCCTGGCTGCGTGGGGTACAGCGTAATGGAGCTCCTTTGAATCCATCCCCGTACGCTGAACAAAGACGTGTGCGCGGGATTCTTTCCTCAAATTCGAATCCTACCACCTTTTTTGCTACATTGTAGGAGGCGTGCACACGCCTCCTTGCGGCGTGCCTTCTTCCGTTGGGAACCATGCTCCATTTTCAATTACTCCCGCTTTGAGCCATGTTTTAATCACTCGCCGTAGGAAAGGAAAGGTTTGGAGTTTGGAGAGTAAGGCACTATGAGAGATGCGATCAAAGCATTTGGCAATATCAGCATCCAACACATACTTGGGTTTTTGGTTGATGCTAATATAGATCGTTTGAATGGCATCATGACAGGAACGTCCTGGTCGAAATCCATAACTGTTGGGTTCAAATTTCGCTTCCCATTCCGGTTCCAGGGCCAGCTTGAGGAGCATTTGTGCTGCTCGGTTGAACAGGGTTGGAATGCCCAATGGTCGCTGTTCCGTAGGAGCATTGGGTTTGGGAATCCAGACGCGTCGGGCGGGGAGAACGGGGAGATCAATATGGAGCGTCTGAACAAGATCCATTCGTTGTTGAGGTGGGAGTGATTTCATCCCATCAACTCCGGCCGTTTTCTTGCCTTGATTTTCCTGGGTGACTCGACGTACCGCCAGACATTTTGCGGACCAGGACCGGATCAAAAGTCGTTGAAGCTTGTGGACAAGCTCTTGATTACCACGTTGTGAGGCTCGGTAGATGCGCTTTTGGAGCTTAAATACCTCCCGCTCGATTTTGGTCCAGGGAAGGGTATTCCATTCATACATCGGATGTGTTTCCGTGCTCATAACATTTGTACTCCTACTTGTACTTCTACTTTCCAAACAACCGTCCGCACGTCAGCCTATCTGGAGTATTACTTCCAGCATTTGCTTCTTGCGGAATCCTTTCAGCAGCCCATGCGGTGGACACCTGCTCAGCATTGTGGCTGAGAGAAGCTGCTGGTTACTTCGTTCCTGAAAATCGTTTTCTGTCGCGACAAGTTGATACTCTGCACCGGGTTTGTCGGGGATGAACCCTGGTCACAAGAACGTATGCCAGGCCCCTATCCTTTCCCTCTTTGGGCAAGCCAATAACCCATGTAGGCTTGTTGTTGCTGACGATGCCTCACCATATCTTCGCTTTCGCTAACCATAGCGACCTGCTCCCAGGAGGGGTTCAGTTGGGTTCTAACTCTCTCTGGTTTTCTTCCCGCTTCAGGGATTGATGGTCAGTCGCTACCCTGGGGAAGATGCATTTCTTGGTTCATACAAGGCTGGGAATTGCGCCCAGCGTCGGTTTTCAAGTTATGAAGGATTTCTCCTCCCTCCTCATCCCCCGTGTTGCCACGGTTTCGAGGAAACGAATCGCACGCTCTTACGCAACCTCGCTGATGTGGATCGTGGGAAGCTGAGAGTTCGGAGCTATGACGTCTCCAACTCTTAGTTCCTGAGTATTCCCCATTAAACGAAGCTGATACGATTTTGGGGGAGGAAACGTTACTATAAAGGAGCAAGGACCAACGCAGTACACTCAAAGAAAAGGAGAACAAGCATGGCACCTATGAAGATCGAGCCAAAGTCTGAGCACAATCTTGATGGCTACGGTGCGCCGCTTATCCCCTGGTCGAAGATCCGTGATCGCCTGGATCAGGGGTTTACTCAGGAACCGGAAAAGGGCGGACCCAACCGGCATACGTGCTGGTTGACGACGGTGCGTCCAGATGGGAGGCCACACGTCATGCCGCTGGGAGCCGAGTGGGTAGATGGCGCCTTCTACTTCACTTCGGGAGCAACTACCCGCAAGGCGAAGAACCTGGCACTCAACCCTGAATGTGTCATCACTGTCGCCACTCACGATTTCGATATCGTCGTGGAAGGCAGGGCGAGCAGGGTGACCGACCCGGCGCTGGTGGCACGCATCGCAAAAATATACCAGGACGGGGGATGGCCTGCGCAAGTCTCGGACGATGGCACTTCACTTACAGCCCAATACAGTGCGCCGAGCGCAGGGCCGCCACCATACATGATCTACCAGGTCATACCCCGGACCGTGTTTGCCCTTGGGGCGGCTGAACCATATGGCGCGACGAGCTTCAGGTTCTAACCAGGAAATGCAGAGAAGTTCTGTCTCAGTGGAGGAGGCGGTGACGGGCAGATCCATAAAACGGGAGGAGCACTCTATGGCGTCTTGAAGCGCCCGGGTTTCTGCTGGCTGTAAGCAGGGTGTCACGGTATTTTAGCACGTTGCTGCGCATCTCAGATGCAACCTGTACCTGGACCTAATTCCTGGCCAAATGAGTGACAGGTATAAATGGCCGCAGAGATGCTCAAGCAAGATCTGGCGTTGATTGATGTTGTTGAGTTTTCTTTGTTCTGAGACGCATATGCTGGCCACGAGTTCTCTCGGCTTCTCTGTGACTCGACCTCATGCGTCCTTGCTCGCAGAGCGCGATACTTACGGCCAGCATATGCGTCATTCTGGCCAGCATTCTGTCGCCGGAAGCTTCGGTCGCAGACGATAACGCAGCCTGTGCGTTGGCCTCTGGCGATTGTGGCCCATATCCTGGCCATTTTGGCCTCCCGTCCTTGAATCGGAAACGCTTTTCGTGAAACTCAGCCAGGATGCAAACGGCTCTGCACTTTGAGGCGTTTTATGTGTCGTGTCTTTGCAGAGAAAAGCAGTATTACAGGGAATAAGGTGGGCAAGATTTGCGTCAAAAGGCCCATTTTGCGGCCAGGAAGTATGTCCAGTTACACAACCGTTTCCTTTCGGCACCCAGCGACTAGAATCTCTGCTCCCTCAATTGGCCCGGTTGTCAATCCAAACGGTATCCTGGCGAGCATCCCAGAAGGATCCTGGTGCATATGTGCTTCCTCATGGCACCGTTCACCAGAATCATGCTTGGAACATCGACCAGTTGCATGGTTGGATTGACGCTTTGTCTCCAAATATTGATATAATCTCAGTATTGACATACCCTCAATTTTGAGGTAGTATCATTTCTATGGAAACACGCGAATCATTCCAACCGCATCAGACAAACATCGGCCGTGTTGAGCGGAGACGGGCGAAAGTGCGAGCGCAACTGCTTGAGGCTGCTCGTCAGGTCTTCCTGGAGCGAGGCTATCAGGATGCAACGATCACGGAGATCGTCCAGGTCGCTGACATCGCTATGGGAACCTTTTATCTCCATTTTCGTGACAAAGAGGAGCTCCTGGTCGCTCTTGCACAGGACACGCTCCAGGTCCTTCGTGAGCAGGTCCATGCAGCCATCGAACAGCATGCCAACGCGCCGCTCGTTCCGCTGATCATTCGGACGCTTCTACGAACGGCCTATGAACAGCGGGATCTGTTGCTACTGCTTTCCGCCGGAGAAAGCCATCTCCTTGCTCATCCCCACATGCTGCAGGGGCAGAAAGGCCTGGCCGAGCACTTCATCTCGGCGCTGCGTGCTGCTGCGGAGACAGGTCTGCTTGCATCCTATGATCCGGTGCTGCTGGCTCATTTGCTGGTGGGGATGCTGATGCGAGCGATGAACTGGTGGGTCGAACAGGACGAGCCGGGCCCTGACGCGATGGCTGACCATGTGCTGTTCCTGCTGGGACAGGGCTTGCCCTCTTCGCTTTTGACTGGAAAAGGGCCTATCCCTCCACAGGCGCCAATGGCAGAAAACTGACCACATGAGAAAGGAAACGAAACACATGTCAGAAGAAGACCAGGAACACCTCTCACAGCATTCCCTCTGGAGTTCCTCTGAGGTGGCCGAGCGCTGGCAACAGGATATCGAACGGCGCAGGGTTGATTTTGCAGAAGCGACGCAACGCATGCTCGAAGCTGCGGGACTGGAGCCGGGACATCACGTCTTGGACATTGCGGCAGGCACCGGGGATCAGAGTATCCTCGCGGCACGACGAGTGGGGCCGGGCGGCTCCGTTCTGGCAACCGATATCTCTGCGGAGATGCTCGACATCGCTGCACGAGTTGCAAAGCTTGAGGGGCTGACCACTCTCACCACGCGCGTCATGGATGCCGAACAGCTTGACCTACAAGACAATGCCTTCGATGCAGTCATCTGCCGTCTTGGTCTGATGCTCATCCCGAACCTCAAGCTCGCGTTAAGAGAGATACGAAGAGTCCTCAAACCGGGCGGAAAACTTGCGGCGCTGGTCTGGTCGGCGCCGGAAAACAATCCGCTCTTTTCTTTGCCGCTTGCCATTGTGTCAAAATATACAAGAGGAGCGTCTTCTCATCTCCCGAATCCCTTGGCTCTCTCAGATCCGACCGTCTTTGAACGGGAACTCACGGAAGCTGGCTTTTCCAAGGTCATCACCCGTACTCTTCCCTTTGAGTCCCATTACGCCTCGCTCGATGCTTTCCTGCAATCGACAGCAAGCAGGTTGACCGCTGGCGTGATGGGGCAGCTCGGACACCTTGAGCAGCAGCAACTGTTGGGGGAGGTGAGACAGGCATTGAGCCAGTTTGAGGAATCTCATGGCCTTGTGGCTCCGGCAGAATTCTTGCTTGGTGTGGGAAGCGATGCAGCTGACCCTGATGATATCCTTAGGCCGAGAGCGGTTGAAATCCGATCTCAACAGTGAGCGGATTATTGGCACAAGTGCAGAAAGGAAATCACGATGACTACACTGTATATTGCGACTCATGGAGCAGTAGCGATAGTCTCGCAGCACAATGGTGAATGGGCGGTGGACTTGCAGATGGTGGGGAGCCAGCCGCAGTGCCTCGCCGTCGATAGCCAGCGTCCGCAGCAGGTGTACTGTGGAACCTTCGATCAGGGATTGTGGCGCAGCGAGAACGCGGGCGATAGCTGGGAGCACGTGGGCGCGGGCATCGAACACCCATCCGTAACCTCGGTAGCCGTCAGCCTCACGGAGCGTGCAGGCAATTATGGCGTGGTGTACGCGGGTACGGAGCCGAGCACGCTCTACCGCTCAGAAGACGGCGGCAGCACGTGGCGGGAGCTTAGCGCGCTGCGCCAGTTGCCCTCGGCCCCGACGTGGAGCTTTCCTCCCCGACCATATACGAGCCATGTGCGCTGGATCACGCCCGACCCACTGGTGGCCGGGCGCCTCTTCGCCGCCATCGAGGCCGGTGCGCTGCTGCGGAGCCTGGATGGCGGGCAGACGTGGGAGGATCGCAAGCCGAGCGGCCCCTACGACACGCATACGCTGGTGATGCACCGACTGGCACCGAACCGGCTCTATTCAGCGGCCGGTGACGGTTTCATGAACCCTGGCACTGGCTTTGTCGAGAGCGAAGATGGCGGTCAGACCTGGTACCGGCCGGACGAAGGGCTTCAGCATCACTACCTCTGGGGCGTGGCGGCAGATCCCGCCGATCCCGCGACGCTCGTGATCTCGGCCGCGCATGGTCCCCAGCAGGCGCACAATCCACAAAGCGCGGAGTCGGCGCTCTATCGTCGCTCTGGCAATGGCCCGTGGCAGCGAGTGCAAGACGGCCGCCGTACTGGCAACCCACGAGGCTGAACCCGGCGTCTTTTACGCGGCGAACAACAAGGGCGCTTTTCGTTCGGCCGATGCTGGATCAAGCTGGGAAGCGCTCCCCATCCGCTGGCCGCAGGGCATGCGCATCGGCCGCGCCCATGCATTGGCCGTGGTGCCCGAATAGCCACCAACGGGATGGGCGTCATTTTTGCAGATATCGTGCGGCTACCGGGGGAGAAGCTACGCGATTACGTAATCGCGTAGCTTCTCCCCCGGTAGCCGATGCGCTTCGATCCAGATCGTTTTCGCCCAGAGGTGGGGCAGCATCTGCCACGCTATGCCTTCATGCCCTTTGGGGGCGGGCCGCGTATCTGCATCGGGAACCATTTTGCCTTGATGGAAGGACAAACCATCCTGGCGCAGCTTTCGCGCACGGTCAGGTTTGAGTCCCTGACCAGGCACCCCATCGAGCCAGAGCCGCTCATTACGCTCCGCCCAAAGGGCAGCATGTGGATGCGGGTCCATCGGCGCACAGACAGAGATGAGCAACAAGCAGGAGGAGGGCCCCACCCATGACTATTCCACCAGGGCAGAAACAGGGAGTCACAGTATTCTGATCACTTTCTCAGGGTTTTTGGCTAATGTGTCTTTTGCTCATGGAGAGTGAGATTCTTCCCTCTGTCTGAGCGCCAGAAAGGCGAGTCGTCTCATTCTCCATGAGCAGAGAGAGCAAGTGGCCTGACACCCTGTCAATGCAGCACCTGACCAGGTCCAAAAGATCGTGCAGGAACGCGCAGACAACCCTGTCCGCGCAGCGATCTTGAAGCAAGCAAGAAGGAAAGACAGGAGGCATGACGATCATGATGATGTCACTTGTGGTGACAATGGACCAGCGCCAGGCAGTCAGGCGGGAAATGATCCAGCAGATGGAGCAAGGGGCGACCGCCTCGGATGTACGAAGGCTCTGCCCTATCCCCATACATCGCACGACCGTCTATCGGCTGCTCAAGCGTGTCGAGCGCGAAGGTGAACAGGCATTCGTTGAGCGGCGACATGGCCATCCCACAAAGCTGCGTGGGGACGTTCTCACCTGGGTTCTGGAGTATTGCCAGAGCCACGCTTCTGCTTCCAGTTCGGAACTCCAGTGCCTCGTAGCCGAACGCTTCAGCCTCTCCGTGAGTGTCAGTCAACTGAACCGTGTCCGTGCCGCTCACGGACTGAGCCGCCAAGCGCCACCGCGAGAAAAAAAAGTCGAAAGAGGGCCTCGCGATTGCCTCAGGATATCATGAACAGGCTGGGAGCTTGCTGAGGTTTTCGGCAGCCACCGAGACAGGACTCCTGACGCAGTTGGAAGAGGCCCTGCCACCTGCTCCAGACCCAACCTGCCTTCCTCTGGCGGGCAGTGCAGCAGTCCGCCGACGCCTCCTGCTCACGCTCCTGTTTTTGGGAGCGGTTGGCTTACCGCGCGCGTGGGACTTGCGTGGCTACACGGCGGACAGCCTGGCCCTGCTCACCGGACGGAAGCGGGCCTACGGCTATCGGTACACCGAGGCTTTTTTGTCGCAGGTGGCCTATGCCGATGGCGCAGACAGCTTCACATCTGCTCTTGCATGTTGGAGCACCCAACTCTGGCATCCCCCACAGGCTCTCGCAGAAGACACAGCCCAGCCCCATACGCTGACCTGCTATGTCGATGGGCATCGTAAGCCCGTCTACAGTGACGTGCTTCTCCCGCGCGGACTGATCGGGCGTCTGGGCGTCGTTCTGGGGTGCCGCGCGCTCCTGTTGCTGCACGACGAGCACGGCCATCCCCTGAGCGTTCCCACCCATCGCGGAGACCAGCATCTCACCGTGGGCGTCCCCGTATTTCTGGAACGGTATGAACAGCACGCGGGAAACAGCCAGGTCACCCGGATGATTGTGAATCGAGAGGGCATGGCCACCGCGTTTCTCGCGAGGTTACACGCGCAGGGACGCCATGTGGTCACGATCTTGCAGACCAATCAGTATCGGGATCTCTCCTCGTTTTCTGGCGTAGGAGCCTTTGTACCCTTGAGCAGGAATACCCACGGACAACTCATCCGTGAAGTGGCTCCCGCTCGCATCAGCTTGCCCCGTGAGGACCACCCTGACGACCCGCTGTGCTTGCAGGTAGCACTCATCCGTGACCTGCGCCGGACAGTTCCGGTTCAACCTGATCCAGAGGAAGCACCGTACCCGTCGCGTTGGGACAGTGACCTGCCCCTTGAAGAGCGGGCCTGGTGGCGCGAAGGATGGCAGGCCACCGCCGCCCCAGCCAAAGAGACGACGGCGAAACTGATCCCGATCGTGACCACACAAGAAACCCCAACGATCGATGCCATCGAGCTTGCCCAGACCTATATTCATCGCTGGCCGGCCCAGGAAAATATCATCAAAGACTATCTTTTGCCTCTGGGACTGGACACCAACCACGGGTTTGCCAAGGTCGCGGTAGAGAATTCGGAGGGAACGAAACGACGAACGCACCTGGAACAGCGTCTCGCTAGACTCAGGCAATGGGCACAGAGCGCGGGGAAACGAGAGGCCCAGGCCAGCCAGCGACGGGAGCGGCTCCGAAAAACCTTCACGGGACGGAGCAAGGAATTGTATCAAGAATTGTGGGCGTATCAGCGCACCCTGGAAGAGCAAGGGCTGGCCAATCATGTGCTGCGGCAACAGGTCAAGGAGCGCAAAGCCATCGCGGATGCCGAGTTAGAACACCTCCGCGCCAAAGAGTGGCGCGCCTATGAACAGTGTAACGCTGAGTTCCGCAAACAGGAGCGCTACTGCAAAGAGCAGCGTGATGTGCTTCGTGCCTTAGAAGACTTGAAGGAGCAGGAGCGGACGATGTACGAGATCGACAATCGAAAGGATCAGGTTATGACCGTGTGTAAAGTGGCGCTGGCGAATCTGGCGATGTGGGTGCATGACCACTATTTTCCGCCGTCCTATGCACAGGCCTCCTGGAAACGTTTGCTGCCGTTTTTTCAACTCCCCGGCACCATCACACAGGACGCCACTCTGGTTCAGGTCGAACTCCGCCCGTTCAACGACCGCATGCTCAATCGAGACTTGGTCATCCTATGTGACCGCGTCAATCAGGCGTCACCTCGCCTGCCCGATGGGCGCCGCCTCTCGTTCACCATCCGGTCCTCTGGTTGCATTCTTGCTGCGCAGAAAGTGGGAAAAATACCGTGACTCCCTGATAATGTACCAGCGTGAAAAGTCGAATCCGCTGTTTCTCTTTGCTTGAATGAAGAGGGAGGACGCGATGTCCTTGGTAATTGAACCGATTCCGAGTCATGAGACGATGTTTTTGCTCCCGATGCTCCTAGATGCCGATGAGGGTGAGGAGCGCATTCGTGCTGTGCTCCTCGATCCAGCCTGTACCGCGTATGCATCTTGGCTGGATGGTCAGCTTGTTGGAGCTGCTGTCGTGCGTTGGGAGGAACAAGATCCCAGTGAAATCTTGTATATCGAGGTGGCCGCTGCTTTGCGCGGCCGTGGGTATGGGAAGCAGATCATTCAAGCTTTGCAGGATGAATTGCCCGGACATGGAGGGCGTTCACTGCTCGTTGGGACAGCGAATGCTGCACTGGAGAACATCGCCTTCTACCAGAAATGTGGCTTCCGCATGTATGAGATCAGACGCGACTATTTTGCGTATATTCAGCCACCTGTGCTGGAGCACGGGATCCAGCTTCGTGATATGCTGGTGTTGCGTTATGACCTGGAATGATCAAATTGCCCATCCTTGCAGTGTATGACTACCACAATGAAGGAGCAATGCCTTGTTGGAGTAAGCTCCCAGCAAGGGCTCCTCTTTACGACCAGGCCTCACTTAGTTCCATCTTTTCGAAAACCCCGCTTCCAAATAGTACCCGTTTCTCTGCGGTGATTTGGAATAGAACAACAAGAACACACATCTCATAGGAGCTTACATACTTTGAAAAAAACTGAGCAAGTTGCGCGCTACTTACCCAAAATTCGCGAGTCTTCTCGAAAACCCTTCTCTCTCGGAAGCTCTTGCATTCTGAAAATTAGTGAGCATAATGCGCGCTATTTCCCCAAATTAGCGTGCATTCTCGGAAACCTTTCTCTCACAGGATTTCATACACGCCGAAAATTAGTGAGCATAATGCGCGCTATTTCCCCAAATTC
>WNGE01006960.1_pt1 | contig 12447 bp, 6 predicted proteins | sample 5400651 | NCBI WGS metagenome assembly WNGE01 (sample SAMN13153370, study PRJNA577476) | soil metagenome | isolation source: 60 cm soil or saprolite under grassland replicate 2 | place: USA:California | collected 2016-06-15 | reverse complement strand
TGCCAAGAAATCGGGCCAACTTCAGTATCTTCTACGATGGCCCGGCTGACACATGGCTAGGTGGCTTGGATGTTGGAGCAGTTGTTCACTGGATCGGCCAGTATGAAGATGACAATGTCGATCTCGTCGGAACCTACGACGGCGGAGTGCCTAAGCAGCAAACCCCGAGAACTGATCCTACAACCGGCTTGGACGGTTTACATGCGCGGAAAGTGGCGATGTGGACCACGTTTGACCTAATCCTAAACTATACGTTTAACTTGCCGCCGCCCGCCCCGGCGGAGGTGCCAGGCTTTGCCAAGGATGGAGGCAAAAACGTGAGGATGAAGGATGGCAAGGAAAAGAATGTCGTCCCAGTGTCCACGGCTGAGTATGGCTGCAGCAACTGGAAATGGTGGCTTAATAACACCACCGTCACGCTCGGTATGCAGAACGTGACCGACGAGGATCCACCGTTTGTGGCCGGGAACTTTGAGAACGGCTATGACGAATCGCTGACCACGATCAAAGGCCGATTCTGGTACGTCGGCCTGAAGAAGCGCTTCTAAGAATCAGCTAGCACAAATTCACAGCGGCCGGGCTCTTCACAGAGCCCGGCCGTTTTGCTTTTCAGAACGCGCGGACGTCGTCCGTGTGGTTGGTTGCCACGATGGGATAGATTGTCGTGATCAATGCAAATATCCCGTAGACCGCGACTCATTGATGTTCCTAACGACAGCGGTTACGACATCGTCGGTTATTCACGGCTAGCCTCGTCTTTACTTGTGATATGGCAGGCCCAGCTCGTAGAGCGCGATTTCATCCTGAAGCGCGCTGGCCAAAGTGGAGTTGCTACCCCTTTCGGCTACTTGCAATGCCTGCTGTGCGGTTTCTTTTGCCTCAGCGAAACGGCCGCTCTCTGCGAAAGCAGCCGCAAGGGTGCGCAGATAATTGGGATCTTTGCCGTGAGAAAGTCGCACGGCCTGTTTAGCGAGCTCTATTGCTCTATTCCCATCGCGAATCGAAGCATCCGATGAGGTTGCGAGGAGCCAGGCCAAATTGTTGCGAGGCACAGGGTCCTGGGTAGAGATCCGCGCTGCATGCTCGTACTCGGCGATTGCATCTTTCGGTAATTCTCCCTTTAGAAACGCGTTACCAAGAGCAGTGTGAAAGCCCGCGTCGTTCGGCTGGGTCGCAAGCGCCATCTGCCATTGTGCAATCGCGTCGCTAATCCGGCCCTGCTGAAAAAGAACGGTGCCAAGGTTCAGATAAGGATCGCCATAACCAGGTCGCAGTTTTACCGCTTTCTCGTAATGGCCGACTGCTTCACTTGGCAGGCCTCGTCGGGCGAGGGCATTGGCAAGATTATTCTCGATGACTGCCCCGCCAAAGTTGTAATGGACGGCAGAGTTGCGAGAGCGAATCTTCAATGCCGTCTCGAAGTGCGAAATCGCGCTGTCCAATTCGCCGCGTTGCAGGAAAAGATAGCCAAGATTGTTATGTGCTGCATCGTTGTCAGCCGTAACAGCCAGCGCGTGGTTCCAGAGCGTCTCGCTGTTTTTCCAATACGACGTCTGCACAAACGCGCGCCAGCTCAACGCGATGATGATCACTGACGCAATGACGGCGCAGAATAGGGTGGAGCCCGGGCTCTGGTTGCTTCGCGGACTCTCTGCGAAGGCGAGCGGGCCGTGTGCTCGGACTCCGCGTGATCCACGAGTGGCGGATCGACCGCCAGTCGCGACAGATCGCGAGCCAAAGGTGCGCGTCATTATGGGCATTATCAAGTCCGTGATGCCCCAAACAATCAGCGTATACAAACCGATCTCTGGCAGGTAAGTGTAGCGATCCGAACGGGCTTGCTCGCCGGCCTGCACCAGGCCGATCACGGGCACGAGCATTCCGACATACCAAAACCAGCCAGTGAAAATGTACGGCCGTTCCTTCCTCCAACGGATGGCTAAGAGGCTGACTGCGGCGAGAAATGCAATTGCCAAAAAAACCTGCCACAGGGGCAACTGATCATTGGGGTGAGGATAGAAAGCCGCCAGCCGAGCGGGCCAGAACATTTGCCAAATGTAGGCAACGTAACTGACAGCAGCGTTGTTCAGTCGCCATGCGAACGGTAACTGATCGATGGCTCCTGCACTGTATAGCTGCGCCAGCAATGTCACCACCGACGAAAGAGCGGACAGTACAAACAACGGAATCTTTTCCGTTACCAGGCGACCGACCATTGACCACTGACTACTAGTTGCCGCTTGCCGCGCCATAGTCTTCGCGAAGGCGGGACCTTTGATCCTGCCGAGGGGCCAGTAATCCAAAAGCAGAAGAACGAATGGAACAGTCACAAGCATTGGTTTCGACATCAGGCCGAGAGCGAACAAGAGCACGACGAGCAGGTAGGATGTGACGGAGGGCTTGCGGACATAGCGTATGTACGCGCCGAGGGTCAGAATGAAAAAGACGGCGCTCAACACGTCTTTCCGCTCGGAGATCCACGCCACCGACTCCACGTGCAACGGATGAATTGCGAACAGCGCCGCAACAAAAGCGCTTCGCCACAAAGTCCCTGTCATTTGTCGCAGCACGAGAAACAGCAGGACGACAGCGATGGTGTGCAAAAGGACGTTGGTGAAATGATGCCCGGCCGGCTTCAGTCCGTACAGCTGACAATCGAACATGTGCGAAACGGTGGTGAGTGGATGCCAGTTACCAGCTATCGTGTGCGTAAAAGCCCAGGAGACCCCTTCCCACGAAAGGCCTGCGGCGACCTTTGCATTCTCATAAACGTACTGTGGATCATCGTAGGTGACGAATTTATGTCCCAGAGTCTGACCGAAAACCAACCATGTGATCGCAGTAAGAACGGCGCATATCCCGACAACTACTCGGTGTTTTGAAGCCATTGACGGGGTGGAAACGCGTTTTGCCATTCCTAAAGACTCAAACCACGAATGGACACGAATAAACACAAATTTTTCTTCCCCCTATTCGTGTGCATTAGTGTGCATTAGTGGTTAGACTTTTTGGGCGGCGAGACTGGCTATGGGGATTTCTTTTGATTGCTCTCGTTTGCGTCGCCTACGCTCGAGTCTTTAATGCCGACTTCATTTGGGATGACGAATCACATCTGACTCGAAACCCCTGCATCGTTGGTCCGCTGGGATTGAAAGAAATTTGGACCAGCGCGCGGGCCGTCTATTACCCATTGGTACTTACGACTTTTTGGACTGTGCATAAGTTCGTCGGCCTCTCGCCCTGGCCATATCATGTTCTGAATGTGCTTTTGCACGCCGGATCGGCTGTCTTGCTTTGGCAGGTCTTGCGACAACTAAATGTTCGCGGCGCGTGGCTGGGAGCGGCGCTATGGGCTTTGCACCCGGTGATGGTTCAATCAGTCGCCTGGGTAACTGAGCTGAAAAACACGCAATCCGGATTCTTTTATCTCTTATCGATCTTCTGTTTTTTGAATTGGGAAGAGAAACCGCGGATGACGCGGATATCACGGATAAAAGGCGCAGATGAAGTTTTAGTAAGGCATCCGCGAAATCCGCGTTATCTGTGGTTCGGTTTATCGCTGCTCTTGTTTCTCCTGGCAATCCTGAGCAAGCCTTCCGTGGTCATGTTGCCTGTGGTACTTGGCCTTTGTGTCTGGTGGCGAAAAGGACAGCTCTACTGGCGTGATATCGCCGCGCTTGCGCCGTTTGTGTTGATATCCGCAGTCGCGAGCGTATGGACGATTTTGGAACAGAAGTACCACGCTGGCGCAATCGGCGCTGAGTGGGCGCAGACCTGGCCAGAGCGGCTTATCATCGCGGGACGCGCGATCTGGTTTTACCTGGCGAAACTGGCATGGCCGTATCCGTTAATCTTCATTTATCCGCGGTGGAAAATTAATTCTTCCCAGCTAATAGCTTATTTGCCATTCGTCGCGTCAATAGCTGGCTTACTTGCCTTGTGGTTGATCCGCGCGAAATGGAGCCGCGCCGTATTCTTCGCCGCTGCGTACCATGTGGTTTCCCTTTTCCCGGTGCTTGGATTTTTCAGCGTCTATTTCTTTCGCTACTCGTTTGTGAGCGATCATTTTCAATATCTGGCGAGCATGGGTCCGCTGGCATTGGCTGGCGCAGGCATCGTAACGGGTTGTCGTCGCCTTCCTGCAACGAGGCGCCCTTCACCGTTGTCATCGACATCGCGGCACGGAGCCGTGATTACTATACCACTTGTTGGGATCTGTGGAGTTCTCCTACTGTCGCTCGTTTTTTTGACATGGCGACAAACTGCCGTTTACCACAATCTTGTCACCCTGTACACAGGGACACTGACAAAGAATCCCGGTTGCTGGATGGCGCATTACAATTTGGGCATCGCTCTCAACGACCAGGGCGACGCAGATGGGGCGATTGGTCATTATCGCCAGGCCGTTGAGCTTCGGCCAAGTTATGCGGAGGCGCATTATAATCTGGGCCGGCTTCTCGTACAGAAAGGCCAGGTCGACGAGGCTGTCGCTCATTATGAGAAAGCTTTGGAAATAAATCCTGCCGATGCAGCAGCACACAACAATCTTGGTGCCACGCTTTTTGCGAATGGGCGTGTGGATGAAGCGATCGTTCATTATCAGAAGGCGCTGGCAATCCAGCCGGATTACGCCGATGCCTCTTGCAATCTGGCAAATGCGCTTCTTTCCAACGGCGATTTAGATGGCGCGATTGCTCATTACTCAGCCTGCCTCGCCGTATCGCCGAATCAGCCTGAGGCACAGTACAACCTTGCGAGTGCATTGTTTCGAACAGGCCGGACGGACGAGGCGATCGCTCATTACCAAAAAGTCCTCGAGTTGCGTCCGGAGAACGCGGACGCTCGCGCAAACCTGGGAAGCCTGTTCCTTGCAAAGGGCCGGGCCCGAGATGCAATTGCGCAGTACAGACGTGCGCTTGGGATTGCGCCTGATAACGTAGCTGCCCAGAGCAATCTGGCATGGCTGCTGGCGACAGCCGCCGACCCGTCGCTCAGAAATGGATCAGAGGCTGTTTTCCTGGCCGAACGCGCAGAATCCGAGAGCTCTCGCAGCCAAAATCATGCCATTATTCTACGCATTCTTGCTGCGGCATACGCTGAGACTGGCCGCTTTCCTGAGGCTAAGGGCACTGCCGAACAAGCGTTACAAGCTGCAGAGGTTCAGGGAAACTCCGCGTTGTCCAAGGCTCTTCGAGACGAACTTACGCTCTACGAGCTGGGGCTGCCGTATCATAAGTAAGCCTTCAAGGAGCAGCGTGGCTCCCTAATCGCCGGCAGACGTTCGTCGAAGAGGAACATTCTCTCGGTAGAGCAAGGCGTCTTCTTCGAGAAGATTCTCCAGACTGGTATTCCCCTGCGTCCTGGCAATGGCTACAGCTTGTTGTGTCACCGTGATGGCGTCAGAGAAACGGCCGGTTTCTGCATAACCGGCCGCGAGCGCCCGAAGAAAGAGGGGTTCTCGACCACCCGAGATGGATAGCGCCTGCTGCGCTAGCTGCACTGCCTTTGCGCCGTCGCGGATCGAGGCGTCAGTTGACGTTGCCAGAACCCAAGCAAGGTTGCTACGAGAGTGCGGATCTTCGGGTGCTAACGCCATTGCTTTGTTGTAGTGGGCGATTGCCTCCTTCAGGGCACCTTTGCGCAGAAAGGCGTTACCAAGGCCGGTATGAGCATTCGCGTCGTTGGGCTGTATTTGAAGATCCTTCTCCCAGTCAGCGATTGCTTCGTCGATCCTGCCCTTTGCATAAAGAACGTTTCCGCGGTTGAAATAGGCTTCCGCGTAATCGGGTTGCAACGTTATCGCTTGTTCGAAGTGGGCCATCGCTTCATCGGGTTGTCCCTTTCTCGCAAGAGCGTCTCCGATATTCATTTCTACAAACGCGGTACCCAGGTTGTAATGAGGATGTAACTTACCGGACCTGATTTTCGACGCGGCTTCAAAATGCGACATCGCTTCGTCCAGTTCGCCGCGGTCGACGCAGAGGTAGCCGAGGTTGTTATGGGCAAAATCGTTGTCTGTGGTGACGGTGAGAGCATGCGCCCAAAGCGTCTCGCTGTTTCGCCAGTAGGAAGTTTGAGTGAATGCCGTGCATGCCAGCGCAGCAATGACCACTATGGTGCCTGCGGTAGCTATACCACGCGATAATCTGACATGGCCCACTGGTGCTAAGTCGCCAGCAACCCAAACTGCGATCAGAAACAAACCGATGGAAGGAAGATAGGTGTAACGGTCGGCATGGCCTTGTTCACCAACCTGAACAAGGCCAATCACTGGAACCAGCATGACCAGGTACCAGAGCCAACCGGTAAACAGATAAGGTCGCTTATCTCGGAAAACGATTGCTGCACAAGTGATGACGAGGAGCAATGCAATCGCGAGAACAACCTGCCAAGTTGCCAACGTATCATTTGGATGAGGATAAAACACTGCGAGGCGCGTTGGCCATAATGTTTTCCAGGCGTAGATCACGTAACTCGTAACCGCATTCTGTGCCCGCCAGAGAAACGGCAGCGCAGGAAGCGAACCAGCAGCGCGTTTTTGCAGCGCAAATGTGATAATGCCAACGCCAGCGGAAAGAATTAGCCAGGGCACCTTTTCCAGAAAAAGGCGTTGTATTATGCGCCTTCGACTGCCGGAGTGCATGATTTTCGACTTCCCTTTTGTGGAGACCATTTGATCAAACCGGCGAAGCGGCCAGTAATCCAGAGCGAGAAGGACAATGGGGGCAGTTACCAGCATTGGCTTGGACATCAACCCTGCTACGAACAGGGCGGTCACCACAACATAGCGCCTTATGCACGCGGTCCGTGCGTAACGAGCGTATGCGTCCAGCATGAGGAAAAAGAAAACTGCGCTTAGAACGTCTTTTCGCTCGCTCACCCAAGCTGCCGACTCGACGTGCAGCGGGTGAACGGCAAATAATGCAGCGACAATGGCACTCTTCCATAATACGCCGGTCATTTGCTGCAGCACACGAAACAGCAGGAGCACTGCGATGGTATGCAACACGAGGTTCGTGGCATGATGGCCGCCAGCGTTCAAGCCGTACAACCGACAGTCCAACATATGTGACAAGGTCGTTAACGGATGCCAGTTCCGTGCGTGCGGGCTCGTAAAGGCGGCCACTATCCCTTGCAGCGTCAGCCCGGCCCGGATGGTCGGCGCGTTGTAGACGTACATATCGTCGTCGAAATTGACGAAGTCATAACGGATTGTCTGACTGAACACGGCCAGACTAAGCCCGGTAAGAAGCAAGTATATACCGACGGTTATACTGCGGTTCCGAGCGGCGCGTGGTAATTCACGCGGTCGACGGTCCGGTTGGCGCTTCCTGCTATCCGCTTTACGGTGACGCACTGCCATTTGTTAGGCTAGGATCGCGGAGCGGCTGCTCGTGCTGATATAGTGTAATGTTGCCATGTAGTTCAGCTGCTAGATCGGAGTTCCCCTGGCTGTTGGCTAATTCAATCCCCTGTTGTGCAGCTTGGATTGCTTCGGAGAACCGGCCACTTTCCGCATAGGCTGCGCCCAACGTGCGGAAAAGTATTGGTATTCTGCCTCCGGAGATGCGCACGGCTTGTTCAGCCAGTTGGACCGCTTTTGGGCCATTTCGGATCGACTCGTTCGGTGACGTGGCAAATACCCACGCCAGGTTGCTCATCGCGTTTCCGTTGTCGGGTTGAATTGCCAACACCTTCTGCCATTCTTCCACACCTTCGGCAACATGACCTTGTTGAGTGAGAACCGTGCCGACGATGTTGTGGACCTCCATGTTGTCGGGTTGTAGTTCGAGTAATTTGCGGTAGTGAACCAGCGCGTCGGCCACTCGGCCCTTTTGGAGGAGTGCCTTGGCAAGGTTCTCATGAGCGGGGCTATTGTCTGGCCGAAGGTCCGCGGCTGATTGCAGGAGCGAGATAGCTTCGTCCAGCTTACCTTGCCCTAAAAAGACGATCCCGAGATTATTTTCAGCGACATCATTGTTTGTGGTTACGGCAAGGGCATGCCTGAATAACGTTTCGCTATCGCGCCAGTACGAGGTCTGAACCCATGCGCCAGAGCTCAAAGCGGCAATGATAAGTATTGCGGCAGTGCTCAAAGCTACGCGTCGGTGTTGGTACAAAGCGGTCAGGTCAGCAACTCCCCATGTGAGCGCTATGTATAAGCCAATCTGAGGTAAATACGTGTATCGGTCAGCGTGGCCCTGCCATCCGACTTGCACGAGTCCGATCACCGGGACAAGCATTCCCAAATACCAGAACCAACCTGTAATCAGATAAGATCGCTGCTTTCGCAGGAGTATGGCTGCTGCCGTGATGCAAATTAGAAGCAGTAGACAGGAGACAATTTCCCAAAGCGGTAGCCGGTTCTCAGGATGCGGGTAGAACACAGCGAGTTTCACCGGCCAGAGCATCTGCCAGATGTAGAGAACATAGCTGACTATCGCATTGTTGATTCGTTCCAATATCGGCAACTCCTCGGTCCGGCCGACTGCACCTTTCTGCACAAGAAAAGTGGTGACACTCGAAACGGCCGACAGAGCGAGCAATGGAATTTTCTCAGCGAGGCGTTTCCACAACTGACCTTTGACTCTATCAAGAGGCCAATAGTCGAGAAGCAAAAGCACAAATGGCGATGTTACAAGCATCGGCTTTGACATGAGTCCACAGCCGAACACGGATACCACGACCAGATAACGTCCGACCCCAGGTAAACGCGCGTAATACGCATAGGCCAGCAGTGTTAGCATGAAGAAGACACCGCTCAACACATCCTTTCGTTCTGCAATCCAGGCGACCGACTCGACACGCAAGGGATGAATTGCGAATACCGCCGCAACAAAAGCGCTGCGCCAAATCGCTCCGGTCATCTGTTGCAGCGCAAGAAAAAGGAGTATCGCCGCCAGAGTATGAAGGACGACATTTGTAAAGTGATGCCATCCAGCCTTTAGCCCATACAACTGGCAGTCGAGCATGTGCGAAATGGTCGTCAGCGGGTGCCAGTTCAGGGAGTGAATATGTGTAAATGCCCAGGCGATACCGCTGATGCTAAGACCATCTGTTATTCTCGTATTCTCATACACGTAACGCGGGTCATCGTAGTTGATGAAGTCGTGCCAGAGCGTTTGGCTAAAAACTAACCAGATCAGCGCAGCTAGAGAAAGGCAGATGCCGACAGTTAGCCAGCGGCAGCTCAGTGTTGTCTTCATCTTAAAGAAATGACAAATGACGAATGCCTAATGACGAAGGAATGACGAAACTCAAATAAAACAGGGGGGCACTCCCGCTTCATCATTTAATCATTCGGATTTGTTTCGTCATTCGACATTCGTGCTTCGTCATTTCTCTAAGACTTCCTCTGGTAGATCAAAATGTATTTTCCCAGCTGTGGCACTGATTGTGGCACTTCATCAAAATAATAATCTGTTTTGTCCGGTGCCACCATGTTCACGAAACCTGCCACAGTATAGTTTTGCGCTGTGTATTCCTTAGCCCAGGTGAAGATCGACCGGTCAGACTCCGGTCGTTGCAGCCACGAATCTGGCATCACGACAGAGATGAGAAACTTGGGATGGGCCCGTTCGATGTCACGGATCATTTCTTGTTGCATCTGGCTGGCATACTTCTGGGGCTCCATCAGGCCGTAAGTATAAATGTAGCCGGTTGCGGAATGTCGGCCGGAATAAAAATAAATCTGCGGCTCGGAACCCAGCACTGCGATCGTGTCATTTCGCGTCGTATGTTCCCGCAGATATTCGGCAATTCTGATGGATTCCACGAAGGGACTCTCCGGATAGATTATTCGAGAAGCCTCTTCCGGAGAGGCTTCAAAAAAGAATTTTCTTCCTGCGAGAATCGGCCAAGCAAGAGCAAATCCCAGAATTAAGATCGGGATAAATCGAACTATGATTGCTCGATTTACACTGAGGTCCGACAATCTGCTGATGGCGACGCCCGCGAGGAGCGAAACAGCTAGAAGCACCAAAACGAAATAGTGAAGTCGAAAATAGAATCCCGGGCATAGCGCCAATGCAGAGAAGAATAGGAATGCGAGCAGAAAAACTGCGATAGGACGTGTTCGTTGCGCCCATAAACCCGCAACGAGTCCGATTCCAGCCAGTGTCCATATCGGCCAGCCCGCTACAGTTACTTCCTTTGCGCTGTAGAAGAAAATTCGTGGCGCCTGACTGAAAGGAACCAGGCTGCCGTACTGACGCGCGTAATCGATTGTCCAGAACCAGAATCTCTCGAACACACCGATACGCCAGAAAAGAAAGCAAGTAATTCCCAAGGGAAGAATTACGCCAGCACTAAAAATCAGGGTTCGCAAGAAAATCCTTTCAGGTCGGAATCGGCGATGAAGATTATTGACGACAAGATAAATCGCTCCAAACAGAGCGAAGAAAACCGCCGGCTGCTTCATTAACACTCCAAGGCCGAAGAGAATTCCGCTCGAGAATAACAATCCAAAGGCTTGGCGGTTTGCGGCTTTGAGCAGAAGCAATGTTCCCCCGAGCACCGGGAGCAGCACAAAATGGGTAGCGTGGCCGGCAAACCCCAGCACCGAGGGGCTTACAGACAACACGGCATAACTCATTCCTGCAGCAAGTCCCGCAACCGAATTCACAAGTTGGCGGCCGAGTAAAAAGATCAAAATGATCGTAGCCGCGTTAACAAGAAGGAGTCCCAAATGAATTCCAGTGATTGTTTGCCCAAAGATCGACATGATTGCGGCGTAGGCTGCATAAGTGCCTGGAAACTTCATGTTGTAAGCGAGCGTGTATGGCGGAACACCTTGCAAAATGAGCTGGCCGGCATAAGCGTATTCGCCTTCGTCGCGCTCGAGTGGAATTCCAAGTAATCGAGTCCTGATGGTAATAACGACACCAAAAACGACCACGGCCAGAATCCACCATCCAGCACGAAGAGCCTTGCAGCTATCGTCAATCTTATGAGTCACAAAAGCTGCTATTCCGACGAGAAACGGGAGGTTGCAACTCGGGCATCTGAAATTCGCCTGCTCCTCAGGTCCCTGGAAGTTTTCCGTCTCCACAAAGCTGCGGCGCGGGAGGAGGCCATTTTCCATCAATTCGCGTGACTCGTCCCTAGCTTATGGATGAAATCGCCGGGCGTCTTTTTTCTTCACGCCGTGGCGTATTCATTTTTGCTGTTGTCTTGGCGGCGGTGACGATCTTTGCATACCGGCCCGCGTGGAACGGGGGTCTTCTCTGGGACGATGACGTCTACATCACCAATAACGAGCTGCTAACGGCGCCTGATGGTCTGCGGCGAATCTGGTTCTCGCTCGATTCGCCTTCGCAGTATTTCCCGCTGGTTTATACAACTTTTCGCATCGAGCACGCGGTTTGGGGTCTCGATCCAACCGGTTATCATTGGGTGAATCTTCTGCTGCATATTGCCAACGCACTGCTGGTGTGGTTGGTGCTGGCGCGGTTAAAGGTTCCGGGAGCATGGCTGGCTGGAGCAATTTTTGCGTTGCATCCCGTGCAGGTGGAATCAGTCGCCTGGATCACGGAACGCAAAAATGTGCTGATGGGCTTCTTCTTTTTGCTCACGCTCCTTGCCTGGGTTGCGTTTGTTGACAAAACGACTAAACGGTCGTGGCTGTTTTATGGGCTGGCCCTGATCCTTTATCTGCTGGCACTTTCAGCCAAGACAACAGCCTGCACCTTGCCCGTAGCGTTGTTTTTGATCTTATGGCTGCAGAAGAAGCGCATCAGTTGGGAGAGAATTTTCCAGATCATTCCCTTTTTCTTTCTTGGCATCGCCTCGGGTTTGTTAGCGATTTGGTGGGAGCGATACCACCAGGGGACGAGCCGGGCTGTCTTTACGTTCCTAAGCCCGATCGAGCGGCTTCTCGTCGCGAGCCGCGCCATTTGGTTTTATCTGAGCAAACTCACCTGGCCATCTGATCTCACATTTATTTATCCGCGATGGGATATCGCGCCGACTCATCTGCCCAACTACGCGTGGCTGTTGGCGGGAGTTATCGTGTGCGGGGCAATCTATTTTATCCGCCGATATGTGGGACGCAGTGTTGAGGTCGCAGCGGGATTTTTCGTTGCGACCCTGAGCCCGGTGCTGGGGTTCATCATGCTTTACACGTTTCGCTACACGTTTGTAGCCGATCATTATCAGTATCTGGCCTGTATCGGTCCGATCGCCCTGGCATCTGCCGGTCTGGTCAATTTGGCCGACACGTCTAAGAACAGCCGCACCTTAGTCTTTAGTGCGGCGCTTTGTGTGGTGGCTCTCCTGGCGACACTGACATGGCGACAAGCCGCAATGTTTGGCAACATCGAAACGCTCTGGCGCACGACTCTGTCCAGAAATCCCAGTTGCTGGATGGCTCACAACAATTTGGGCATCGTACTGTTTGAAAAAGGCCAGCTTGACGATGCAATTGCGCATTATCGGACGACCTTGCAA
>WNGE01029641.1_pt1 | contig 12448 bp, 9 predicted proteins | sample 5400651 | NCBI WGS metagenome assembly WNGE01 (sample SAMN13153370, study PRJNA577476) | soil metagenome | isolation source: 60 cm soil or saprolite under grassland replicate 2 | place: USA:California | collected 2016-06-15 | reverse complement strand
GCCGGCGGCCAGGAGATCGCCGAGGACCAGATGCTCGAGGCCATCGCCTTCGGCCACGAGCACTGCAAGCAGATCGCGCGCATCCAGAAGGAGCTGATCGCGCAGGCGGCCAAGCCCCGCTGGGCCTTCGACGCCCAGGCGGGCGCGGATCCTACGCTCCTGGCCAAGGTCCAGCAGGTCGCGACGCCGCGCGTAGTGGAGGCGCTCGGCATTCACATGAAGCAGGCGCGGGCCGAGGCGATGGCGGCGGCGTTCGAGGCCGTGTGGGCGCACCTGATCACCGTGGACCACGTGCCCGACGAGCCCGCCTCGAAGGCCAAGGCGCGCGAGTGCTTCGAAAAGGTCGAGAAGGCTGAAGTCCGGCGCCTGATCGTGGACAAGGGCATCCGCGTGGACGGGCGCAGCGTCAAGGAAGTGCGTCCGATCTGGTCCGAGACGGGCTACCTGCCCCGGGCCCACGGCTCGGCGCTCTTCACGCGCGGCGAGACCCAGGCCCTGGTCGCGGCGACGCTCGGCACCAAGAACGACGAGCAGAAGCTGGAGTCGTTCGAGGGCGACAGCTACCGGACCTTCATGCTGCACTACAATTTCCCGTCGTTCTCCACGGGCGAGGTCAAGCGATTCGGCACCCCGGGCCGCCGCGAAGTCGGCCATGGAGTGCTGGCTCATCGCGCCATCGCCGCCGTGCTGCCCTCGAAGGAGGTGTTCCCGTACACGGTCCGGATCGTGTCGGAGATCCTCGAGTCGAACGGCTCTTCGTCGATGGCCACCGTGTGCGGCGGCTCGATGGCGCTGATGGACGCGGGCGTGCCGCTCAAAGCGCCGGTGGCAGGCATCGCCATGGGCCTCGTCAAGGAAGGCGACAAGGTCGGCATCCTGACCGACATCATGGGCAGCGAGGACCACTACGGCGACATGGACTTCAAGGTGGCCGGCACCGAGAAGGGCATCACCGCGCTCCAGATGGACATCAAGATCGCGGGGGTGTCGGTCGATATCATGCGCCAGGCCCTGGCCCAGGCGCGCGAGGCGCGGCTGCACGTGCTCGGCAAGATGGCCGAGACGATCAAGACCCATCGGGCGACGCTGTCCGAGTACGCGCCGCGGTTCGTCACGATCAGGATACGACCCGAAAAGATCCGGGAGATCATCGGCCCGGGCGGCAAGGTCATCCGCGGCATCCAGGAGAAGACGGGCGCCAAGATCGACGTCGAGGACGACGGCAAGGTGACGGTGTTCTCGTCGTCCAGCGAGAAAGCGCAGGCTGCCGTCGACATCATCCAGGACATCTGCCGGGAGGCGGAGCTGGACCGCATCTACCTCGGCAAGGTCAAGAGCATCAAGGAGTTTGGCGCCTTCGTCGAGATCATGCAGGGAACCGAAGGGCTCCTGCACATCTCGCAGATCGCGGAGGCGCGCATCCGCGCCGTCGGCGACGTGCTCACCGAGGGCGACGAGGTGCTGGTCAAGGTGATCGAGATCGATGCCAACGGCAAGGTCAGGCTGTCGCGAAAGCAGGCGCTGCGTGACCAGCCCGCCCTGGCCGACAAGGAGAAGCTGAAGATCGCACCCACGGCCGGCGTCTAGCGCGCCGGTAGAGAGGAGCGGGGCGCGTGGCATCGCCTGGCCGGGCGGAGGCGTACCGCAAGACGGTGCTGCCGAACGGCATCCGCGTCGTCACCGAGTCGCTGCCGTGGGTCCGGTCCGCCGCCGTCGGCATCTGGGTCGAGACGGGCTCACGCATCGAGCCCGTTGAGCGCGGCGGCATCTCCCACCTCATCGAGCACCTGGTCTTCAAGGGCACCGACACCCGCTCGGCCGAGGACATCGCGCGCGCGATCGACTCGGTGGGCGGGCACATGGACGCCTTCACCGCCAAAGAACACACGTGCTTCTACGTCACCGTGCTCGACGAGCACCTCGAGATGGCGGCCGATCTGCTGTCGGACGTGCTCCTGCGGCCCCGCTTCGCGCCCGAGGACATCGAGCGCGAGAAGGCGGTGGTCTTCCAGGAGATCAAGATGGTCGACGACACGCCCGACGACCTGGTCCACGAGCTCTTCCTCGACAAGGCCTGGCCGGGTCACCCGCTCGGGCGGCCCATCCTGGGAAAGCGCGAGGTGGTCGCGGCGCTCGATCGCGACACGATCCTCGGTCACTTCCAGCGCGAGTACTCCCCGGCGCACGTGACCGTCGCCGTGGCGGGCAACGTCGAGCACGACCGGGTCGTGGACGCCTTCGCCCCCCGCTTCGAGGGATTCGCCCGGCCCGCGGCCGAGCATGCGAGCGCGGCCCCGACCATGCTGGCGGGCGTGCACATGTTCTCCAAGCCGCTCGAGCAGGTGCAGGTCGTCATGGGCTTTCCCGGCGTGTCGGACACGTCGCCCGAGCGCTACGCGCTGTACCTCCTGAATGACGTCATGGGCGGCAGCATGTCCTCCCGGCTCTTCCAGGAGGTGCGGGAGCGGCAGGGGCTCGTCTACTCCGTTCATTCGGGCGCCCAGCAGTTCCGCGACTGCGGCCTCGTCTATCTCTACGCCGGAACCGAGCGCGGCAACGTCGGCAAGGTCCTGAAAGCCTTCCTCCGCGAAGTCCGCGCCCTCAAGAAGGACGGCGTGACGGCAGATGAGCTCGCCCGCGCGAAGGACCACCTCAAGGGCAACCTCATGCTCTCGCTCGAATCTTCGTCCTCCAGGATGAACAGGCTCGCCAGGCAGGAGCTGCGCTTCGGGGTCTTTCACCCGGTGGACGAGATGCTCGGGAAGATCGACGGCGTGCGCCCCGAAGAGGTCGAGGCCCTCATCCACCTGCTCCTGGACGAAGAGCGGCTCTGCCTCGTCACACTGGGCCGCGTCGACAAGCGAAGCATTCCGCGGGAGCTCGCCGCCTGACATGATCGCGCGCTACTCGCGCCCCGAGATGGCCCGGCTGTGGAGCCAGGAGGCCAAGTACGACGCCTGGCTCAAGGTGGAGCTCGCCGTGTGCGAGGTCTACGCCAAGCGCGGCGTCATCCCGGCCGACGCCCTCGCGAGGATCAAGGCGGGCGCCCGTGTGGATGCGGCGCGGATCGACGAGATCGAGTCGAAGACACGCCACGACGTGATCGCCTTCCTGACCAATCTCGAGGAGGCCATCGGCGCGGACTCGCGCTACGTCCACATCGGCATGACCTCCTCCGACGTCCTCGACACGGCGCTGGCGCTCCAGCTCCAGCAGGCCTGCGACGTTCTGCCGGCTCCTCGGGCTCGAGCCGGCGCCGATCTCCACGCAGGTCGTCCAGCGCGACCGCCACGCCGAGCTGTGCGCCGTCCTGGCCATCGTCGCCGCCTCGCTCGAGAAGGTCGCGGTGGAGATCCGCTCGCTCCAGCGCACGGAGATCCTCGAGGCCGAGGAGCCCTTCGCCGAGGGCCAGAAGGGCTCGAGCGCCATGCCGCACAAGCGCAACCCCGTCGGCAGCGAGAACGTCAGCGGGCTCGCGCGGCTCGTCCGGACCAACGCCTTGGCAGCCCTCGAGAACGTCGCGCTCTGGCACGAGCGGGACATCAGCCACTCGTCGGTCGAGCGCGTCATCCTGCCGGATTCGACGATTCTCCTCGACTACATGCTCCACCGGATGACGGGGATCATCGAAGGCCTGCAGGTGTATCCGGAGCGCATGCGAGAGAACATGGAGCGGAGCTACGGCCTCATGTACTCCCAGCGGGTGCTGCTCAAGCTTGCCGACACGGGGCTCCCGCGGCAGCACGCGTACGAGATAGTCCAGCGGAACGCGATGCGCGCCTGGCGGGAGCGCACCCCCTTCAGGCTCCTCCTCGAGGCGGACCCGGAGGTGACGGCGCGCCTGGCGCCCGCCGACCTCGCGGCCTGCTTCGAGCCGGCCTGGTACCTCCGAAACGTGGACGCCATCTATCGCCGAGCAGGTTTGCTCTGAGGACTCTCTGACATGGAAAAGCGGGAAAAGCTCTACGAGGGCAAGGCCAAGATCGTCTACGCGACCGACGATCCCGGCAAGGTCATCCAGTACTTCAAGGACGACGCCACGGCGTTCAACGCGCTCAAGCGCGGGACCATCGTCGGCAAGGGCGTGATCAACAACAAGATGTCCGCGGCGCTGTTCCAGCGCCTCGCGAAGGCCGGCGTCCCGACGCACTACCTGGCGACGCTGTCCGATCGCGAGATGCTCTGCCGGAAGCTCGACATCATCAAGGTAGAGGTCATTCCGCGCAACGTCGTGGCGGGCACTCTCGCCAAGCGCACCGGGCTCGAGGAGGGGGTGGCGATCAAGCCGCCCATCATCGAGCTCTTCTACAAGTCGGACCCCCTCGGCGACCCGATGATCACCGAGGATCACGTGCGCATGCTCAAGCTGGCCTCCCCCAAGGAGGTCGCGTGGATCCGCCGCATGGCGACCAAGGTCAACGCGGTCCTGCGCCCCCTCCTCAAGCGAAAAGGGCTCCTGCTCGTGGATTTCAAGCTCGAGTTCGGGCGCCACGGCGGCCGGCTCTACCTGGGCGACGAGATCAGCCCGGACACGTGCCGGCTCTGGGACGCCGACACGCTCGAGAAGCTCGACAAGGACCGCTTTCGCCGCGACCTCGGCAACGTTGAGGAAGCATACGAAGAGGTCTACCGCCGCATCGTGGGGTCGGGATCGTGAAGGCGCGCGTCCTGGTGAGGCTCAAGCCCGGCATCCTCGACGTCCAGGGCGCCTCCGTCCAGCAGGCGCTGCACGGCATGGGGTTCTCCGAGGTCGAGGCGTTGCGGGTCGGCAAGGTGCTCGAGCTGGACGTCGCGGGAGCGAGCGCCGAGGCGGCGCGGCGGCGGGTCGAAGAGATGTGCTCGAAGCTGCTCGCCAACCCGGTCATCGAGGACTACACGGTCGAGATGGTGGGATAGGTCACTCGGAGGGGGGCTCGCGCCCCCCTTCCGACGGTCGTCGCGCGCCTGTCGGTGCGCTCCTCCCTGCCTCCCCCAAAAGCGGTTGCGCCGGCGGAGCCGGCGCTCGGAGCGGAACGTTCGTGCTTGCGAGGATGTGGAAATCGGCCGACAGACTCGCGGGGCGCGGTAGTCGTGCCTCTTGTCAGATTCCTGCGGTCAGGGTAGAGTGGGATTGCACCCACACAGGGAGGAAGACCTAGCCCCATGAACTTCGGCGTTGTGGTGTTCCCGGGCACGTGGAGCGATTGCGATTTCCACTACATCATCGGCGAGGTCCTCCACCAGCCCGTGCGCTATGTCTGGCACCGGGACGCCCACCTGGCCGACTTCGACTGCCTGATCCTTCCGGGCGGATTCTCCTACGGCGACTACCTGCGCGCAGGCGCCGTCGCCGGCCGCTCGCCGGTGGTGGAGGCGCTGCCCGACTTCGTGGCCAAGGGCGGCCTCGTCCTGGGCTCGTGCAACGGCTTCCAGATCCTCTGCGAGGCCAAGCTCCTGCCGGGCGCGCTCACGCGGAACGAGTGTCTCCAGTATCGCTGCCAGTCGACGTGGCTCCGCGTCGAGAACACCGAGACGTCGTTCACGCGCTCCATGCGTCCGGGGCAGGTGCTCAAGATGCCGATCTCCCACGGCGAGGGCAAGTTCTTCGCCGATCCGGATACGCTCCGCAAGGTGCGGGACCAGAAGCAGATCGTCTTCCGCTACTGCAGCGAGGACGGCCGCGTCGTCAAGGACGCCAATCCCAACGGCTCCCTGGACAATATCGCGGGTCTCGTCAACGAAGAAGGCACGGTCTTGGGACTCATGCCCCATCCGGAGCGCGCCGGCGAGAACGTCATGGGCGGCACGGATGGCCTGATGATCTTCCACTCGCTCCTCGGCAGCCTGGTCGAGGATGGCTCGTTCCTCAAGCGGTAGGAGGCATGCGCCCGCGGTGGAGACGGGGTGACCGGGGCCGAGCCTAAGGTCACGCTCGAACTCGCCTTGGGCTCGGGTCTCACAGGCGAGGAGTACGATCGCATCATCAAGCGCCTCGGCCGCGAGCCCTCCTTCACCGAGCTCGGCCTCTTTTCCGCCCTCTGGTCCGAGCACTGCGCCTACAAGCACTCGCGGATCTTCCTCCGAAGCCTGCCGACGACGGGACCGGCGGTTCTGCAGGGCCCCGGGGAGAACGCGGGCATCGTGGACCTGGGCGGCGACCTCGCGCTGGCCTTCAAGATCGAGAGCCACAACCACCCGTCGTTCATCGAGCCTTTCCAGGGGGCGGCGACCGGCGTTGGCGGTATCCTGCGCGACATCTTCACCATGGGGGCGCGCCCCGTCGCCGTGCTGGACTCGCTGCGCTTCCCTCCGGCCGACGATCCGAAGAGCCGGCGCCTCATCGAGGGCGTGGTCTCGGGCATCAGCTGGTACGGCAACTGCTTCGGCGTCCCGAATCTGGGCGGCGAGGTCGGCTTCGCTCCCGAGTACGCCGGCAACCCGCTCGTCAATGCCATGGCCGTCGGCCTCGTGAAGAAAGACAAGATCTTCCGCGCGCGCGCTGACGGGCCGGGCAATCCCGTCTTCTACGTCGGCGCCAAGACCGGCCGGGACGGCATCCACGGCGCCACCATGGCGTCGGCCACGTTCGACGAGGGCGCGGAGGAGCGCAGGCCGACGGTGCAGGTGGGAGACCCGTTCACCGAAAAGCTCCTGCTCGAAGCCTGTCTCGAGGCGATGGACACGGGCGCCATAGTCGGCATCCAGGACATGGGCGCGGCCGGGCTCGCCTGCGCCTGCTCCGAGATGCCCGCGCGAGCGGGAACCGGGATGGAGGTCGAGCTCTCCCGCGTGCCGCAGCGCGAGACGGGCATGACGCCGTACGAGATCATGCTGTCCGAGTCTCAGGAAAGAATGCTCCTGGTCGTGGCCCGAGGGCGCGAAGACGAGGTCAAGCGGGTCTTCGACAAGTGGGAGCTCGACGCGGTCGAGATCGGGACGGTCACCGATGACGGCGTCCTGCGGGCGAAGATGAACGGGCGCGTGGTCGCCGAGGCGCCGGTGAGCGCGCTCGCCGACGAGGCCCCGGTCTACGAGAAGCCGACGTCCAGGCCTCCGTGGCAGGACGGGCTCGAGGTCTTCGATCCTCTCTCCCTGCCGGCGCCCGTCGATCTCGCCGCGACGCTCATCACCCTCCTGGACTCTCCGGCCATCGCGACCAAGGAGTGGGTCTACCGCCAGTACGACCAGCAGGTCGGGATCAACTCGCTCGTTCTCCCGGGCTCGGATGCGGGGGTTCTGAGGATCAGGGGAACTCGCAAGGCTGTCGCCCTAACTACCGACTGCAACGCCCGTTTCGTATACCTGAACCCGAGAGTCGGTGCGGCCATGGCCGTGGCCGAGGCGGCGAGAAACCTGGCGGTGACCGGCGCCCGGCCGCTTGGCTTGACCGACTGTCTCAACTTCGGCTCGCCGGAGCGCCCCGAGATCCTCTGGCAGTTCAAGGAGGCGGTCGCGGGCATCGCCCAAGCCTGCCGGGCCCTCGATATCCCGGTGGTCGGCGGCAACGTCTCCTTCTACAATGAAACTCAGGGGCAGGCGATTCTGCCGACCCCGGTCATCGGCATGGCGGGTCTCATCGACGAAGCCGACACCCGGCGCACGCAGTGGTTCGCCGCCATCGCCGCCGGGCTCGTGCGCGGGGCCCACGACTGCGCCGAGGGCGGGCTCGCCGTGACGCTCGCCGAGTGCTGCATCTCCGGCCCCAGGCCCATCGGCGCCCGAGTCTCGCTGGAAGATGACGGCCGCCGCTCGGACTTGGTACTCTTTGGAGAGGGCCCTTCGCGGGTCGTCGTGTCGGTGCCGCCCGAGGGCGAGCGCCACTTCGAGCGGCTCATGGGGGAGTTCGCGCTGCCCTGGCGCTGGATAGGGCGGGTCGGAGGCGAAGAGCTGGTGGTGTCGCGGGGCCCGGTCGCAGCGATCGCGGCGCCGCTCGATCGGATGGCTCACGCGTGGAGGACCGGCTTTGAGCGACATGTCGCCTGAGGACGAGGGACTCGAGCTCGACGACAAGTTCCACGACGAGTGCGGGCTCTTCGGCGTGTGGAACCACGCCGAGGCGTCCAACGTCGCCTACCTCGGGCTCTACGCGCTTCAGCACCGCGGCCAGGAATCGGCGGGCATCGCGGCGACGGACGGGCACGCCTTCCAGGTGGAAAAAGCCATGGGGTGGGTCGCGGACGTGTTCAGCCGCGATCGGCTGAGGCGCCTCCCGGGCCACCGCGCGATCGGGCACGTGCGCTACTCCACGGCGGGCAGCTCCAACCTGCGCAACGCCCAGCCCATCACCGCGACGACGGCCCACGGCCCCGTGGCGATCGCGCACAACGGCAACCTCATCAACGCCGACGACCTGAGGCGCCAGCTCGAGGCCGACGGCGCCGTCTTCCAGTCGTCGTCGGACACCGAGGTGATCCTGCACCTGCTCGCGCGCGCCGAGGGCGGCACCCTCGTCGATCAGCTGGCGCGTGCGCTCAGCCAGGTCAAGGGAGCGTACACGCTCCTGCTCCTGACGCCGACCTCGATGATCACGGTGCGCGATCCCTCTGGCTTCCGCCCGATGACCTTGGGCAAGCTCGAGGATTCCTGGGTGCTCGCCTCCGAGACCTGCGCCCTCGATCTCATGGAAGCCAAGATCGTGCGCGACATCGAGCCGGGCGAGATCGTCGTCATCGACGACTCGGGGCTGCAGAGCTTCAAGCCCTTCCGTCCCCAGCAGAAGCTCCAGTGCGTGTTCGAGTACGTCTACTTCGCCCGGCCCGACTCGGTCCTCTGGGGGCGGAACGTGCACGTCGTCCGCAAGGCGCTGGGGCGCCAGCTGGCGCGCGAGCATCCCGTCGTCGCCGACCTCGTGATTCCCGTGCCCGACTCGGGCGTGGGGGCGGCGCTGGGCTTCGCGGAGGAAGCTGCGCTGCCCTACGACTCGGGGCTCGTGCGCAACCACTACGTCGGGCGGACGTTCATTGAGCCCAAGCAGGGCATCCGGCACTTCGGCGTCAAGGTCAAGCTCAACCCGAACCGTGAGGTGCTCAACGGCAAGCGCGTCGTGGTCGTGGACGACTCCATCGTCCGCGGCACCACGAGCCGCAAGATCGTCAAGATGGTGCGGGCCGCGGGCGCCCGCGAGGTACACGTGCGGATCTCGTCGCCGCCCATCCAGTGGCCGTGCTACTACGGCATCGACACGCCGACCCGCAAGGAGCTGATCGGCTCGAGCCACGAGGTGCCGGAGATCCAGAAGTACCTCGGCGCGGACACGCTCGGCTACCTTTCGCTCGACGGCATGCTGAAGGCGACCGGCAACGACCCAGCCCACTTCTGCCACGCCTGCTTCACGGGGCAGTACCAGATCGGATTCGACGCAGGGGAACGTGCGCAGCTGAAGCTCTTCGACTCGTAGCCTGGAGTTCATGGACCCACTGACGTATCGATCAGCCGGCGTGGACATCGGCGCCGGCGACGAGGCCGTGCGCCGGATCAAGCGCCTCGCCGCGTCCACGCAGCGCCCCGAGGTCCTGGGCGGCATCGGCGCCTTCGCGTCCTTCGTCACGATCCCGCCGGGCTACCGCGAGCCCGTCCTGGTCTCGTCCACGGACGGCGTCGGCACCAAGCTCAAGGTCGCCTTCGCGGCCGACCGTCACGACACGGTCGGCATAGACCTGGTCGCGATGGGCGTCAATGACCTTCTCGTGCACGGCGCTGAGCCGCTGTACTTCCTCGACTATCTCGCGGTCTATCGCGTGGATCCCGTCCGCGTCGAGGCCATCGTGTCCGGCATCGCCGAGGGCTGCCGCATGGCGGGCTGCGCGCTCGTCGGGGGCGAGACGGCCGAGATGACCGACCTGTACGCCCCGGGCGAATACGACCTGGCGGGCTTCGCCGTGGGCGTGGCGGAGCGCAGCGGGATCGTCACCGGCGCGGAGATCAAGCCGGGCGACCACGTGCTCGGGCTCGCGTCCTCCGGGCTCCACTCCAACGGCTTCACGCTGGTGCGCAAGGCGATCTTCGAGAGCATGGGGCTGGGACCCGGGGACCTCGTGCCGGGGCTCGGCAGGTCCGCCGCCGATGAGCTGCTCGAGCCCACCCGCATCTACGTCAAGCCCGTCCTGGAGCTGCTGCGGAGCGTGCCCGTGCTCGGCATGGCCCACGTCACCGGCGGGGGCATCACCGAAAACCTCCCGCGCGTGCTGCCCGAGGGTTGCCAGGCCGTGCTCGATCCGCGCGCGTGGCCCGTGCAGCCGATATTCCGCATCATCCAGGAGGCCGGGCGCGTGGAGGAGGCCGAGATGCGACGCACCTTCAACATGGGCCTGGGTTATCTCCTCGTCGTGCGTCCCGGCGACGCGGCGCCCGCGGCCCGGATCCTTGGGGCGGCGGGGGAGCGCGTCTTCGACGTCGGCGAGATCCGTGCCGGCCCGCGGTCGGTCGTCTATGCCTGAGCGGCTCCGGGTGGGCGTCCTCGCGTCGGGCAGGGGCTCGAACTTTCAGGCCCTCGTCGAGGCAGCCGAATCGGGCCGGCTCCCGGTCGAGATGGTAGTGCTGATCTCTGACCGCGGCGCCGCCCCGGTCCTCGACATCGCGCGCGCCCACGGAGTCGAGGCGCTCTTCGTCGATCCGAAGCAGTATCCGAACCGCGAGGCGCACGAAAAAGCCATCGTCTCCGCGCTCGACGAGCGGCGGGTCGGGCTCATGTGCCACTCGGGCTACATGCGGATCCTGACGTCGACCTACACGGAGCACTTCCGCGGCCGCGCGCTCAATATCCATCCCTCGCTGCTGCCCGCTTTCCCCGGCCTCCACGCCCAGCGGCAGGCGCTCGAGCACGGCGTCAGGCTGACGGGCGCCACCGTGCACTTCTCCGACGAGGGCATGGACACGGGCCCGATCGTCCTCCAGGCGGCGGTCCCGGTCCTTCCGGGCGACACCGAGGAGACGCTGTCGCGCCGGATCCTCGCCGAGGAGCATCGCATCTTTCCGGAGGCGGTCCGCCTCTTCGCCGAGGGGCGGCTCCGCATCGACGGCCGGACGGTCCACATCAGGGAGAGTCCATGATCACTGTGAAGCGCGCGCTCCTGAGCGTGCACGACAAGACCGGCGTGGTGGATTTCGCGAGGGGCCTGGCGGCCCTCGGCGTCGAGATCCTGTCCACCGGTGGCACCGCCAGGCTCCTGCGGGACTCGGGCGTGCCAGTGGTGGACGTGGCCCAGGTGACCGGTTTCCCCGAGATGCTCGACGGTCGCGTCAAGACCCTTCACCCGAAGGTCCACGGCGGCATCCTGGCGAGGCGTGACACGCCGGCCCACATGCAGGCGCTCGAGGCCCACGGCATCGGCCCCATCGACCTCGTGGTCGTCGCGCTCTACCCCTTCGAGCAGACCGTGGCCAAGCCCGGTGTGACCTCCGAGGAAGCCATCGAGAACATCGACATCGGCGGGCCGAGCATGATCCGTGGCGCGGCGAAGAATCACGGCGGCGTCGGGGTGGTGACCGATCCATCCCAGTACGCGCCGGTGCTCGACGAGCTGAGAAAGAGCGGCGGCGCGCTGTCGGACGAGACGCGGGCGGGACTGGCCCTCGAGGCCTTCAGGCGCACGTCCCAGTACGACGCCGCCATCGCCACCTATTTGGAGGGAGGGGCGGGCGGCGGCTCGGGCTTCCCTTCGCTCATCTCGATCGTCGCCGAGCGCCTCCAGCACTTGCGCTACGGCGAGAACCCGCACCAGGCGGCCGCGTTTTATCGTCCGGTGGGACCCGCCGCCGGTCTCGCGGCCGCCCTACAGCTCCACGGACCGGAGCTGTCCTACAACAATCTGCTCGACTGGTCGGCCGCGCTCGGTCTCCTGATCGAGTTCGACGATCCGGCCGCCGTGGTCATCAAGCACACGAATCCCTGCGGCGTGGCCCTGGGCGCGGGTGTCGCCGAGGCCATGGCTCGGGCGAAGGCCTGCGATCCCGTGTCCATCTACGGCGGCATCGTCGGCGTCAACCGCACGCTGGACATGGGCGTGGTCAAGGAGCTCTCCGGGATACTGCTCGAGATCCTCTTCGCGCCCGACTTCGCTCCCGACGCGCTCGAGGAGCTCAGGCGCACGAAGAAGAAGTGCCGCGTGCTGAGGCTGCCGTGCCACGCCGCCGACTACCCGGGGCGGATGCGCGACCTTCGCAGCGTCATGGGCGGCCTCCTCGTCCAGGACTCGGATCTCACGGATCTCGATCCCGCCGCGCTCAAGGTGGTCTCGAAGCGCGCGCCCACGGAAGCCGAGATGGAGGCGCTCCGGTTCGCGTGGCGCGTGGCCAAGCACGCCAAGTCCAACGCCATCGTGCTCACGGGCCGGGACCAGGTCGTCTGGGTGGGCGGGGGGCAGATGAACCGCGTAGACTCGGCGCGGATCGCGGTCATGCGGGCGCGCGCCAACGGCCTCGAGACCCGCGGCACGGTGTGCGGGTCCGACGCGTTCTTCCCGTTCCGCGA
>WNGE01009390.1_pt1 | contig 12449 bp, 11 predicted proteins | sample 5400651 | NCBI WGS metagenome assembly WNGE01 (sample SAMN13153370, study PRJNA577476) | soil metagenome | isolation source: 60 cm soil or saprolite under grassland replicate 2 | place: USA:California | collected 2016-06-15 | reverse complement strand
GGGCCCGCTGCTCTTTCTCGTCCTGCTGATGCCGTTCACGGTCAACGGGATCGCCGTCCGCGAGTCGTTCTTCGTCAGCTTCCTCGGCGGGCTGCACGTCGACGCCGACAAGGCCTTCGCGACCGGGTTCCTCTTCTTCGCCGTCACGCTCTGCCTCTCCGTGCCCGGCGGCGTGCTCCTCGCGGGGCAGAGCATCCGCGGCTTCAGGCACCGTGGCTGACGTCTCCGTCGTCGTCGTCACCTACAACGCGCTCCCTTGGATCGAGCGCTGTCTCGAGAGCGTGCGCTCCTACGAGACGATCGTCGTCGACCACGGCTCCACCGACGGGACGCTCGAGCTCGTGCGGCGCCGCTTCTCGCAGGCGCGGCTGATCGAGGAGGGGAACACCGGCCTCGGCGCCGGCTCGAACACGGGCATGCGCGTGGCCTCGGGCAACTACTTCCTGCTCCTCAACTCGGACGCCTGGGCCGTCGGCGACGCGGTCGAGCAGCTCGCCGCCTTCGCCGAGTCGCATCCGGAGGCCGCGGTCGTTGGGCCGAAGCTGCTCAACCCGGACGGCTCGCTGCAGCGGTCGGTGCGCGGCTTCCCGACCATGTGGCGCCTCGCGACGGAGTACTTCTTCCTGCGCAAGCTTGCCCCCGGGACGCGGGCGCTGAACGCGTTCTACGCAGCGCGTTTCCCGCACGACGAGGTGCGCGAGGCCGAGTTCCTGATGGGCGCCTGCCTGCTCGTCCGCCGCGAGGCCGCCGATACGGTAGGGCTCTTCGACGAGGACTTCTTCATGTTCAGCGAGGAGACGGACTGGTGCTACCGCTTCCGGCAGGCGGGCTGGAAGGTGCTCTTCTTCCCCGGCGCGGAGTTCGTCCACGTTGGCGGCGCAACCACCTCGCAGAATTGGGGACCGATGTACCGGGAGCAGCTGCGCGGGCATCTGCGCTTCCTTGCGAAGCACCGCGGGCCGCGCGAGGCTGAGCGCGCGCGGCGGCTGATCCTTGCGTCGATGCGGCTGCGCTCGCTGCTGTTCCACGGCGAGCGGCGGCGCACCTACCGGGAAGCTGCGCGCTGGCTGGCGAGCGCGCACACGGGGGAGTTACTCGCATGAGGTCGCCGGCCGTGGTCGTCGACGTCGGCTGGGTGAACGGACTGGCTGCGATTCGCTCGCTTGGGCGTGCGGGCGTTGAGGTCTATGCGGTCGACCACCGGCGTAGCGCCCTCGGGTTCCGCTCCCGTTACGCGCAGGCCCTTGTCTCGCCTGATCCGCAAGACGAGGAGGCGTTCATCTCCTTCCTCGAGTCGCTCGAGCTCGGCGCGCCCGCGCCGATCTTCCCGACGCACGACGAGCCGCTGAACTCGATCGCCCGCGCGGGCGATCGGCTGGCCGATCGGTTCCTGTTCCCGTTTCCGGGCTGGGACGTCCTCTCGCGGATCCAGAGCAAGCGCTCGCAGCTCGAGGCGGCGGAGAAGGCGGGAATCGCGGTGCCGCGCTGGGCGACGACGAGCTCGGCCGCGGAAGAGCTCGGCTACCCCGTCCTCGTAAAACCGTCGTCGACCGAAGGGTTCAAGCGCCGATTCGGCCGCCAGGCCTTCCGTTGCGAGACGCGCGCCGAGGTCGAGCGCGCCTTCGCCGAGGCGGAGGAGTACGAGCCGCTCGTCCAGGAGCTCATCCCGGGTGGCGACGAGGAGCTCTACACCCTCGGCAGCTACCTCGCGGCGGACGGCGAGCCGCTCGGCCTCTTCTCCGGGCGCAAGCTGCGGCAGACGCCGCCGGGTGTCGGGACGTGTCGCGTCGGCGAGGCCGTCTGGGTCGAGGAGGTCGTCGACCACGGCCTGCGACTGCTGCGCGAGCTCGAGCACACGGGCCTCTCGCAGGTCGAGTTCAAGCGCGACCCGCGCGACGGCGCTTACCGCCTGATGGAGGTCAACCCGCGGCTGTGGCAGTGGCACGGGCTCGCGGCGGCCTGCGGCGTCGATCTGCCGCGCATCGCCTACGAGGACCTCGCCGGGGAGCGGCCCGACCCGGTCTCGATGAACGGCAGGCGGCGCCGCTGGGCGATCACCCTGCTGCCGGGCGAGCGGCCTGCGCCGCAGCGGCCGCCCTACGTCGACGCGGTCTTCGCGCGGGACGACCTCAAGCCTGCCCTCCGACCGGAGTCGGGCTCGGCTTCCGGCTGCTCGCTGCAACGGCCTGCCTGTTGATCCCGGGCGCGCTCATCGCGCGCGCCCTTGGGCTCGAGGGCGCGGCGCCTGCCTTCGTCTGGAGCCTCGCCGCCCTCTTCGTGGGGATGGCGGTGATGTTCGCGGTGCACGGCTCGATCTGGCTCGCGGCCGCGATCATGGCCGGCGCGGGGCTCGCGGCGGCGCCGTTCGCGTTTCGAGGCCGCGCGCTGCGCGTCTCCACGTGGAGCCTCGCGGTCCTCGCGCTCGGCCTCGCGGCCGGAATCGCGCTTTGGTGGGTCGCGTCCTACGGCGGCGACTCGTTCTTCCACCTCGGGCGCGTGCGCAAGCTGGTCGACTTCGACTCGATCTCGCTGCGCAGCCTCGACGAGTACCGCGACGGCGGGCTCCATCCCGGCTACGCGTTCCCGCTCTTCCACGGCTTCCTCGCACTGATCTCGAAGCTGGCCGGAGTCGACCCTGACGCGGTCGTGCTCCACGGGCCGACCGCGCTCCTGCCGCTCTCGTTCCTGGTGACCTACGAGTCGGGTGTCGCGCTCTTCCGCTCGCGCTGGGCCGGGCTCGCGACGATGCTCGCGTCGTTCGCGCTGCTCGGGCTCGCTCCGGGACACGGCGGCTCGCTCGTCTCGCTGCCGCTGGCCGCGAATGCCAGCCGGATGCTGATCCTGCCCGCGCTGCTAGCGCTCGTGTTCACGTACGTGCGCGAGCCTTCGTGGCCGCTGCTCGCCTCCGTCGCGGCCGCTGCCGGAGCGATGACGCTGACCCACCCGCCGCACTCGGCGCTCGTCCTGATCGTGCTGGGCGGCTTCCTCGTCGCCCGCGCACTCCTGGTCCGCCGCGACGTCGTCTCGATCGGCGCCGCCCTTCTCGCGGTCGCCGTGCCGACGGGAGCGGTCGCGCTCTGGCTGCGGCCGCTCCTACACGAGACGGCCGCCCACAACCCGGGCGCGAAGGAGCTCCGGCACGCGTTCGCGAGCTACCCGACCGAGCTCGACGTCTTCGGCCTGCACAGCTACCGGCTCAAGCCGGAGCTCTTCGGCCGCGGCGGGGCGATTGCGATTGCGGCGCTGGTGCTGCTGCCGCTGGCCCTCTTCGCGCGGAGGCGTCTCTGGGCAGCGCTTGCCCTGGGTGGGATGCTGGCCGCGCTCTCCGCCTCGCTGTTGACGTTCGTCTTCCCGCACCTCGCGGACGTCGTCTCGATCTCGCAGGCTCGGCGGCTCGTCGGCTTCTCGCCGCGAGCGTTCGTGCTCGCCGGCGGGGCCCTCGTCCTCGCGCGGCTGCTGGGGCCACTCGTCCTTCCGGCCGCACTCGCCGCCGGAATCGCGCTGCAGCTGGCGATGCCCGGAAACTTTGGCTCGCCGTACCGGCCGGGCGACGGGAGCCCGGGCTGGCTCACGTGGGCCTGCTTCGCTGCAGCAGGCACAGCCCTCCTCGTCGCCGTTCTCATTCGGCGACTCCCCCAGCTCGAGCGCGACGGCCCGCTTGCCGCCGCGGCGGTCGCGGTGTTCCTGCTTCCGGTCGCGGTCCACGGCTACTCGCACTGGAGCCCGGCGCCGACCGCCCGGCAGCCGCTGCCTGCGTCTCTCGTTCATGCGCTGCGAGAGCGCGTCCCCGAGCGCGCGGTCGTCTTCAGCGACCCGCAGACGGCTTACGAGCTCGTTGCCGCGCTGCCCGTCTACGTGAACGCGACCCCGGCCGTCCACAGCAGCGACACGCGCGCGAACCATCCCGCGCGCCGGGACCGCGAGGCCGAGCGCTTCTTCCACGACGGTGGCCCGCTGTCCGTCCCGCGGCGATACGGGGCGCACTGGCTGCTCGTCGACCGCGTGCTGGACGGCGACAAGCGCTTCTCGCTGCCGCAGGCGTACTCGGACGGGCGGTACGTTCTCTACCGGCTAGATGGTTGATGTCGTGAGATCGCACGTCTCGGGGCGCGAGCTGGCAGCTCTGGGGCACGTCGACGGGACGGCGGCGATGCTGGACGCATCGGTGCCGGCCCGGCGGCGGGAAGTGGACGCCCGGCGGGGGCCGGCTCCGCCGGTCTCCGATGGGTGTCCACGGCCCAGACTCGCCAGATCGTGCATCCGAGCGCGCGAGCTCGCGACGTCAGCCATCCAATGAAAGTCCTCTTGGTGACGATGTACTTCCCGCCGGCGGGCGGGGGCGGAGTCCAGCGCCCGCTGAAGACGGCGACGCACCTGCCCGCGCTCGGGATCGAGACGCACGTGCTCGCACCGGACGACCCCAAGTGGCTCCACCGCGACGATGAGCTGCGGCCCCCGACCCAGGCGTTCGTCCACCGCGCGCGCTATCTCGGCCCGCGGGCGCGGCTCCCGGCCGAGGAGCTGCACGGGCTCGAGGGCTCGGAGCGGATGCTGGCGCAGGCCCGCCTCGCCTACCGGCGCGTCCTGCTGCCGGACGCGAGCGTGACATGGCTGCCGACCGCGGTCCCCGCCGCGGTCCGGCTCGTCCGCCGCGAGGGCATCGACGCGGTGATCACGACCAGCCCGCCCGTCTCGATGAACCTGATCGGCGCCGCGGTCAAGCGCCTGACCGGGATCCCGTGGGTGGCCGACCTGCGCGACGCAATCCTCTGGAACGCCGACCGCCGGTTCGATCGCACCGCGGTGCAGGCGAAGGAGAAGGCCCTGGAGCGAGTCGTCCGCCTGGTGGCTCGCAAGGCCGACGCCGTCGTTGCGGTCTCGGACACGATCGCCGACGAGGTGCGCCACTTCGACCCGGCCGGTCAGGTGCGGGTGATCCCGAACGGCTGCGACTTCGACGACTTCGCGGGGCTCGACTACCGGTCCGGCGAGCGCTTCCGCATCACGCACGCCGGGAGCTTCTTCGGCAAGCGCAATCCGCGTCCGTTCCTGAACGCGCTCGCCTCGTCCGGGCTCGAGGACGTCGTCGCGCGCTTCGCCGGCGGCCTCCGCCAGGCCGACGAAGAGTGGGCCGCGGGGCTCGGCCTCGGCGACCGGCTCGAGCTGCTCCCGTACCTCTCGCACCACCGGGCGCTCGAGCTGCAGCGCGACTCCGAGGCGAATCTGCTCCTGCTCCCCGACGCTGCCGGCCGCGGGGCGGTCGTCCCCTCCGGGAAGATCTTCGAGTACCTCGCGGCCGAGCGCCCCATCCTCGCCGCGGTGCCGCCGGACGGCGCCGCCGCAAAGCTCGTCCGCGAGACGGGCGCCGGAATCGTCGTCGCACCCGAGGACGAGAAGGGGATCCGCGAGGCGCTCATCGGCCTCCACGCGCGCTGGCAGGCCGGGCAGCTCAGCAACGGCTACCTCAGCCCCGAACAGCGGCGGGGGCTTTCGCGCGAGGCGCGCGTGGAGGAGCTCGCCGAGCTGTTGCTGAGTCTCTGATGCGAGAAAGCCCGCTCGTCCCGTTCTTCTTCCTGGCCGCGGTCTTCTGCGCCACCTTCGAGAAGGTGCACTGGAACGTCCTCGGCCAGGTCTCGATCGCGGACATCACGTCGCTGTGCTTCCTCGGCGTCTACGCGCTCGACCGACTCGGCAAGCCCACGAGCTCGCGCGTGCCGCGAACCGCCGCGATGCTGCTCCTCTTCCTCGGCGGCTTCCTGCTGGTCAACCTCGTCGGCTTCTTCAACCTCGAGACGACGCAGGCGCTCGACCAGTTCGTGAAGGGGATCGTCAAGTGGCTGATCCACTTCGGCTTCCTGGTCGTCGGCGTCGTCTATCTCGTCAGCCGGACGCGCGCCTTCTACTGGCGCACACTCGCCTGGTTCCTGGGCGGGATCGGGGTCAACGCCGCCTACGGGATCGTGCAGCTTCTCGCCGCGCAGTCCGGCCACAACCTCGACTCGGTCTTCGTCAAGCCGCTCACGCGCGGCGCGAGCCAGATCAACATCTACGGCGCGGTCAACGGCGCCAACGTCTACCGCCCGAATGCGTTGACCGGCGACCCGAACCACCTCGCGATCATGGTGCTGCTGCCGCTCCTGATCCTCACGCCGATCTACCTGCGGCTCGAGCGCGGCCACCGCTGGCGGGTCCGGCTAGCTGTGCTGATCGCGTTCCTGCTGATCGCCGAGCTGGCGTCGCTCTCGCGCAGCGGCGCGCTGGGTCTGGCGATCGGCGCGATCGTCCTGCTCTTCCCCTACCGGCACCTGCTCTTCTCGCGGCTGGCGGTCCTGCCGCTCGTGCTGGTCGTGCTTCCCGTCGGCTACGCGGTCTGGCGGCGGCGGCACTTCTTCGACGTCGTGATCAGCTCGCGCCTCTCGCACGGCCCGGGCTCGTCGACGCACCTCGACGTCTACAAGTTCATCCCGAAGATCCTGCACTCGCACCCATTCTTCGGGCTCGGCTTCAACAACTTCTCGGTCTACTACGAGTTCGTCACCGGCAAGACGAACTGGGGGCCGCACTCGTATTACGTCGCGCTGGTCGTCGAGGGCGGGGTCGTGGGGACGGCGCTGTTCGCGGTCTTCCTCTGGTACCTGTTCGTCCGGCTCGGGGCGGCGCGGCGGGTGGGAAAGGCCCTGGCCGTTGCTCGCGACCCGCTCGCGGCCCGCGTGCGGCCGCTGGCCTGGGGGATGACCGCTGCGCTGCTCGCGACGATGGCCGCGAACATCTTCTACCTGACGATGTCGTTCTTCTACTTCTACGTCTTCGCGATGCTCGTGCTGGTGACGCCGTCTGTGTTCGCGCGCGAGTGAAGCTCGTCGTCCTGACGACCTCGTACCCGCGGTACGAGGGCGATTCGACCGTGCACTTTCTCGGCGAGGCGGTCGCGAAGCTGCGCGAGCGCGGGCTCGACGTGGAGGTCGTCTCGCCGATGTCGTTCCAGCACTTCGGGATCGCGTACGGCGCGGGGGTGATGGGGAACCTCCGGCGCGAGCCGTGGCGGACGGCGTTCGTGCCGGCGATGCTGACGAACTTCCGCCGGGCCGCGCGTGGGCACGCGCGCGACGCTGACCTGCTTCACGCTCACTGGCTGCCGACCGGGCTCGTGGCCGCATCGCTCGGCAAGCCGTTCGTGCTGACCGTTCACGGGACGGATGCGGAGCTCGCGCGGCGCGCGCCATCGCTTGCCCGCTGGGTGCTGCGGAAGGCGCGGTTGGTGATCTGCGTCTCGAACGCTCTCGCGGACGTCGTGCGGGGCCTGGGCCTCGAGCACGTGCGCGTGATCCCGAACGGCGTCGAGATTCCGCCCTTCGTACGCGAGCCGGTCTCGCCGCCGGAGGTGCTCTTCGCAGGGAGGCTCTCGCGGGAGAAGGGAATCCTCGAGCTGGTCGAGGCGGCCCGCGAGATGAATCTCGTCATCGCCGGCGACGGGCCGCTGCGATCGCAGGTCCCCGGGGCGCTCGGGTTCGTGCCGCACCGCGAGCTTGGCGAGCTCTACGAGCGTGCTGTGGTCGTCGCGTGCCCGTCCCACCGCGAAGGCTTCAACGTCGTCTGCGCGGAGGCGATGGCCTACGGGCGGCCGGTCGTCGCGGGCGCGGCGGGCGGGCTGCTCGACCTGGTCGTCGACGAGGAGACGGGCCTGCTGGTCCCGCCTCGCGACGTGGGAGCGCTACGCGCGGCGCTCGAGCGGCTGCTCGGCGACGAGGAGCTCCGCAAGCGCCTCGGCGCGGCTGCCCGCGAGCGGGCGCGGACGCATTTCTCCTGGGACCGCGTCACCGACGCGACGCTGGCGGCCTACGACGAAGCCCTGATGCAGAGCCGGTAGCGGAAGGTCTGCGAGAAGCGGCCGAGGAGCCGCTCGACCGTCCGCAGGACCGGGAAGAAACTCGGCGTCCACCCGACGCGGTCGATCTTGAAGCCGTTCCGCTCGAGCGCGGTGACGAGCTGATCCGAGGTGCGGAGGCCGATGTGCGTCGGGTTCTGCGCGAGCACGAAGTCGTGCGCCTTGAGGCGCTCGATCAGGTGCCGCGGGTTGGGCGTGTAGATCGAGAGCGTTCCGCCCGGAACGAGCACGCGCCGCAGCTCACGCAGCATCGCGTTCAGCGTCGGCTCGTCGAGATGCTCGACGAGGTCGCCGGCGACCGCCTTGTCGATTGAGTCGTCGGCCTGGGGGAGGTGGGCCACGTCCGCCTGCTCGAACTGCAGGTCCGGGAAAAGCGAGCGTGCCCTCTCGACCGCCTTCGGCTCCGAGTCGATTCCGGTCACCGTCGCGCCGTACTGCGAGAAGAAGTGCGTCAGCGCGCCGGCCGCGCAGCCGAGGTCGAGGATCCGGTCGCCGGGGCGCGGCTCGACGAGCGGCAGGAGCGCGCTGAGGCGGAGCTTCGTCCAGCGCGTCTGCTCGAGGTACGCGCCGGCCATCTTGTCCATGAAGGCGTCGTCGTACTCGGACGGCGCCCGCTGGAGCGCGAGCCGCACCTAGTGCCCCTTCAGGCAATACATGTCCGCCTCTGGCCCGCGATCACGCGGCGCCAGGAACCACCCTCGCCCTTGCCAAGGCAACCAGCCTTGGCCGCGGACGAGTGCGGCCCCTGGCTTGGTGCTCGCGACCCAGCGACTGGACAGCATCACCTGAAGGGGCACTAACGCGAGGACTGCGCCTGGGCCTGCGCGTCCGGCCCGAGCGTCCAGCCCCAGTTGGGGCCGATAATCGTCCCGCGGTACGCCGTGCCGCGCCAGTAGGGCCGGATCCAGAGCGAGAACCGGCCCGTGCTGCGGTGCGTGAGGATGCCCATCATCCGCCGCCAGCCGCCGCCTCGGTAGGTGTCGAGGTAGACGTTGCGGCCGAACTTGTCGAGCGGGACGCCCGTGCGCGCCGCGTGGTGCCCGAAGATCGGTCGGCCGTGGAACGTCGCCTGTCCGACGACGTTCTCGGAGCTCCACTTGCAGCAGACCGCGCCGAGCGTGAGGAGGGTCGGTGCGCCCTTCCAGCGCGAGAACCGCAGCTCGAGCGGGCCGGTTCGCAGCCGACGCCAGGCCTGGAGCGCCCAGAAGTTGCCGTTGGGCGTCTGGCGGACGGCGAGGGCCATCGGGACTGACACCGCTGTCGTCGGGAACGAGACGTCGCGCGCTCTGAGGTGAGCGCCGTACTGCTGGGAGCCGTTCCGGTAGATCACGACCGAGTGCCGCCTGCCGCCCGAGGTCCAGTCCACCTCGGCCGCGCCGCCGGCCACGACTTTGAGCGTCGGGTTGCGCGCCCAAGACGCCACCTTGATCGAGGCGGAAGCAGAGGCCGGCGCGAAGAGCACGGCAACGACAACTGCGGCGATGTAACGGGGGCGCATGCGGCCCACTCAGCGTAGCGCGGCTCTCGAGAAACCGCGGCGTTCAGCACCGCTTACGCTCTCTGAGCGAGAGGTTTGCGGATGCAGCGAAACCGATATCAACGATGTTGCGTTATCTCTCATGCGGCCCGCCCGGACCCTTCCCGTCTCCTCCCCAAGGAACGGTTTGGAATGGGCGGGCTGCTCCTCTGGGCGTGGCAACGAGGGGGCGACGTTGACGCGAGGTGTCACGCATTTGTCACCGTTAGGCGAACGCCGAGCACTGAACGCTGATACGAGCTAAACGGCCCGCGCCGTAAGCTGAGCGGCCGTGATCGTGCTCGTTGTGCTCTTCTGGGTCTCGCTCGGGTTGCTTGTCTGGACCCATCTCGGCTACCCGCTCGTCGCGGCCCTCGGGGCGCGGCTGCTCAACCGTCGCGTGCGCAAGAGCGACCAGACGCCAAGCGTCAGCCTGATCGTCGCCGCTCACAACGAGGAGGACGTGATCGAGCGGCGGCTCGAGAACCTGCTCGCGCTCGACTATCCCGCGGACAAGCTCGAGATCGTCGTCGCATCCGATGCCTCCGACGACCGTACGGACGAGCTCGTCGAACGCGAACCGCGGGTGCGGCTGATCCGCTGCCCCCGCGGCGGGAAGGTCGCGGCTCAGAACCACACCGTCCCACAGACGAGCGGCGAGATCCTCGTCTTCACCGACGCGAACGCGACCTGGCCGCCGGACGCGCTCCGCCAGCTGGTCCGCAGCTTCGCCGACCCGGAGGTTGCGTACGTCTGCGGCAAGGTCGTGCTCCAGCAACCAGACGGAACGAACCGCGAGGGCGTCTACTGGCGGTTCGAGGTCTGGCTCCGTCAGCACGAGTCCGACCTCGGCTCGGTCACCGGCGGCAACGGCGCCATCTACGCGATCCGCCGCGAGGACTACGTCGACGTCGACCCGCGCTTCGGGCACGACCTCGCCTTCCCGTACCTGATGGTGCAGCGCGGCCGCCGCGCGGTCTACGAGCCGGACGCGCTCTCGTACGAGAAGCCTTCGCGCGACCAGGAGGAGGAGTACCGGCGCAAGGTGCGGATGTTCGAGCATTGCTGGCTGATCGTCCTGCGCGGCGGAATGCTCCGGCGGCTCGGGCCGGTCTACTTCGTCGAGGTCGTCTCTCACCGGCTGCTCCGCTACGGCAGCGGTCTCCTGCACCTCGTCCTGCTCTTGACCAGCGCGGCGCTCGTCCGTCACGGCCTTATCTACGAGATAGCGCTCGCCGTCCAGGCTGCGGGACTCATGCTCGCGCTTGCCGGGCGGCTCCGCATTCCGATCCCCGGTGCGGCGCTCGCCTACTACTACGTGCTTGTCACCTGGGCGACCGTCCGCGCGCTGCAGCGCTACCTCCGCTTCGGCGTCCCGGCGGTCTGGGAGAAGGCCGAGGGCACCCGCTGATCCGGCCGCTCGACATCGCGGGCGCCGCGCTCGGATTGGCGATCGCCAGCCCGCTCCTCGCGCTCGCGGCATTCGCGATCAAGCTCGACGACGGCGGGCCAATCCTCTACCGGCAGCGGCGGGTCGGCCACGCCGGGCATGAGTTCGACCTGCTCAAGCTGAGGACGATGGTCGTCGGTGCCGAGAGCCAGGGCGCGGGCTGGGCGGTCAACAAGGGCGACCCGAGGATCACGCGCGTGGGCAGCGTCCTGCGCCGGCTCTCCCTCGACGAGATCCCGCAGCTCTGGAACGTTCTGCGCGGCGAGATGAGCCTGATCGGGCCGCGTCCTACGCTCTCCTACCAGGTCGAGCGCTACACGCCCAGACAGCGCCGCCGCCTCGAGATCAAGCCGGGCCTCACGGGCTGGGCGCAGATCCACGGCCGCACGAAGCTCACGTGGGACGAGCGGATCGAGCTGGACGTCTGGTACGTCGACAACCGCTCAGCCTGGGTCGACCTGAAGATCATCGTCCGGACGCCGAAGGCCCTCTTCTCCGGCACGTACAAGGGCGAGACGGGCGGCTGGCGCGACTAGGCTGGCCCCGTGACAAGCGTGTTGTTCACCTGTTCCGGGATGCGCGTCGACGTCGTGACTGCCTTCCAGCAGGCCGGCGCGACCACGATTGCGGCCGACGCAGATCCGCTCGCCCCCTCGCTCTACCACGCGGACGACTTCGCGCTCGTGCCGCGTGTCGACGATCCCGCCTACATCCCCGCGCTGGCGGAGATCGTGCGCGGGCGCGGCGCCGGGCTCGTCGTCCCGTTGACCGACATCGACTCGGTCCAGCTCGCCCAGCACCGTGACGAGCTCGGCGCGCCGCTGCTGCTGCCCGACACGGACATCGTCGTCAAGACGGCCGACAAGTACGAGGCGCACAACCTCTTCGAGCAGCACGGCATCCCGTCGCCGCCGAGCTGGCTCCCCGGCGATGTCCCGGAGTCGGCGCGCTACCCGGTGCTCGTCAAGTCGCGCTACGGCTACGGCTCGCGCAACATCTACCGCGCCGAGGACCGGCGCCAGCTCGACTTCTTCCTCGGCTACACGCCGGTCGAGTCGTTCGTGCAGGAATGCTGCCTGGGCGAGGAGTTCTCGATCGACGTCCTCTGCGACTTCGAGGGCCGCTGCCTGAACGCGATCCCGCGGACGATGATCCTCTCGAAGGGCGGCGAGTCGATCCAGGGCAGGACGATCAAGGATCCGGAGCTGATCGAGGCCGCGCGGCTCGTGGCGGAATCGCTGCCGCTGAAGGGGCCTGCGACGGTCCAGGTCTTCCGCGAGGACGGCGAGCACCGCGTCACGGATGTGAACCCGCGCTTCGGCGGTGCCTTCCCGCTGCCGCTCTCCGCCGGCAGCAGCTACCCGGAGCTCGTGCTCGCGATCGCCGAGGGCGAGCGGCCGGAGCCGCGGCTCGGCGAGTTCCGCGAGGGAGTCGTGATGACGCGCTTCTACTCGCACCTCTCGCTGAAGCCGGGGCAAAACGGGGGCTTCGAACCACTAGCCGAGGAAGTTCCGGAGCCGATCGTCGGCGAGTAATGCGGATCGCCCTCGTCGACCCGCTCGCGTACACGCCCCCGTACGACCACCATCTCGCGGCCG